>Ga0126305_10000053_pt1 | contig 46026 bp, 41 predicted proteins | sample Plot26_FD_92536 | JGI IMG/M metagenome (GOLD analysis project Ga0126305, IMG submission 92536) | Serpentine soil microbial communities from UC McLaughlin Reserve, CA, USA - Plot26 | ecosystem: Environmental > Terrestrial > Soil > Grasslands | place: USA: UC McLaughlin Reserve, Lake County... | reverse complement strand
TCCCCTCCAACCCTTCAACATCCCATCCGCACGGGGGCACACCGCGGCCTTGGCCGGCCTCTTCTACCCCTGGTGCCTCGACAGTCCAGCTCAGGACCCTCGATTTCTTCACAAGCTCTGAGTACCGGCCCTTTGGGCGGGGAAAGGTGGGCGGCCTTTTTCCCGGCGCTAAAGCACCGGGCTAATCAGATTGGGCTCCTTCGGGGCCAAGCAGCCAGTGACTTATGTGTAAAAGGGTGGCAGCTAGGCATAGGCCAGACAGGCGCGGATGTCGTCCGGTTCCAGCCCTGGATAGTCAGCCAGGAGGTTCTCGGCGGTCTCTCCTTGAGCGAGGAGACTGAGAATCAACTCCACAGAGATCCGCAGATTCCGGATGATCGGCTTGCCACCGAAGATCTCGGGGTTGGTTTGGATTCTCTGGAGGAGGTACGTGTCGGTCATGGCTCGATTGTAGCCGAGGACCAACCTCCCAGCATCCTACAGCCCACCCTCGGCATCCTCGATCCGCGCCGCGTGCTGGAAACCAGCTCGGGCATTGGGTTTTCTCTTCCTTCGGTTAAGCAAGGAAGAAAGTGGAGCGATGGGAGCGATTTTTTCCGTCTTAAGAGGTATGGACCTCCGTAACGCTCCCATGCTCCTTCCGGCCGCCGCCTTCGCGGCCGGCACCCTGTTGGCCTTTCAAGCCTCGTACCTGCCGGTCTCGCTTCTGGCCATCCTGGCCCTGCTTTCCCTGGCCCTCGGGAGGCGGGCCGGGATCTGCCTCGCCTTCCTGAGCCTCGGCCTGCTCGCCGCGGTGGTGCGGCTCGACCTCTCCCCGAGGCCAGCCGATCGGCTGAGACTGGAGAGCCCGGTGGAAGCCGTCGTGAAGATCGCGGGGCACTGGACCGCGGACGGCGAGGGCTGGTCGGCTCCCACCCGGGTCGTGCGCCTGCGGCAGGGAGACCTGGTAAAAACGCCGCCCCTCCAGGTCATCCTCCACCTCCCTGATCCCGAGGAGCCGCCGCCGCCGTTCGGCTCGACGGTGCGGGTCAAGGGCTATCTCACCCGCTCCCGCGGCTTCGCGAACCGCATTCCGGTGCCCCCCGGGCCTTGGCGCCTGCGTGTGAAGAGCCGCCAGCTCATGAACCCGGAGGCCCCTCCCGGAGCCTTGGCGCGCCTCTCCGGCGCGATCCGGCTGCGGGTGGAGGATGCGTATACGGCCGCCGGGCCGGAGAGCCAGGGCGGCCGCCAGGGCAAGGCGCTGGCCCGGGCCCTGGTGCTGGGGGACGTGTCGGGCTTTCCCCTGGAGTGGAAACGGGGGCTGCGGGTGACGGGCGTCTATCACCTGATGTCCGTCTCCGGCGTGCACGTCGCCCTGGTGGCCGGCGCGGTCTGGCTCCTCGGCGGCTGGCTGCCCCGGCGTATACGGCTGCTCCTCGCTTTGGCGTCGATCCTCCTCTACCTGCTGCTGGTGGGGCCTCTGCCGGCGCTGGTGCGGGCCGCCGTCATGGGTGCGCTCGCCGTGGCGGCCCTGCTCGCCGAGCGGCCTCCCGCCGCCGCCAACGCTTTGGGATGGGCGGCGATCCTGCTGCTGATCGACCAGCCCGACCTCGCGCTCTCGCCCGCCTTCCAGCTCACGGTCGCCGCCACGGCGGGGCTCCTGCTGATCGCGCCACCCCTCGCGGAGCGTTGGCGCAACCGCGTCGTTCCTTCCTGGCTGACGAAATCGATCGCGGCGAGCGTGGGCGCCCAACTCGCGACCCTGCCCTGGGCCCTGCCCCGGTTCTACATGCTGTCGCCCCTGGCGCCGTGGCTCAACCTGCCGGCGGTCCCCTGGACGGGGCTGGCGCTGATCGCCGCCCTGGCCTGGACGGCCGTCGCGCTCGTCTCGCCGTCCTGGGCCGGGTCCCTGCTGCCAGTCCTCGACCTCCTGGCAGCGCCGTTCTCCTGGCCGTCGCGGACCCCGCCCGAGGTCTGGCTGCCGGTACCCCTCGCCCTCTCGGCGGGATGGGCCTGGCTGCTCGCCGCCGCGCTCGGGGCCCTGCTGTTCCTGCCCGTCCGCCGGGGCCTCGTGGTGCTCGGCGCCGGCGCCGCCTGCCTGGGCGTCTGCGCCGCCGCGGGCTGGCCGGAGCCCGCCCGGCGCGATCCCGAGCTGGCCATGATCGACGTCGGCCAGGGGGATTCCATCCTCCTGCGCGACGGCGACCGCGCCATCCTCGTGGACGGCGGCGGCTGGGATGGCGGCGACCTCGGCGGCCGGGTCCTCCTGCCGGCCTTGCTGGGCGAAGGCGTGCGGCGGCTCGACGCTCTCGTCATGACCCACCCCGATCTCGACCACTGCGGCGGCTTGGTCGATATCGGCGCTTATCTATCCGTGGGCGAGGTCTGGATGGCGCCGGGCTGGGACCCCGCGGGCTGCGCCGGCAAGCTGATGGCGTTGCCCGGAGCCCGGCTCCGCCTCCTTTCGAAGGGCTACCGGACCACCCTGGGCCGCTGGCGCCTCACGGTGCTCCATCCGGAAGCGGACGACCGTCACGAGGTCAACGAGCGCTCGCTCGTGCTCCTCGCCGAGGTCCACGGCCGGCGCGTTCTCCTCACGGGGGACATCGAGAGCTGGGCCGAGCACCACCTGGCCGACTGCTGCGCCCGCGACCTGAAGGCCGATATCCTCAAGGTCGCCCACCACGGCAGCCGCACCTCGTCCTCCTACACCTTCCTGGAGGCCGCTGCTCCCCGCCTGGCCCTGATCTCGGCGGGAGTCAAGAACCTCTATCACCACCCCGCGTCCGAAATCGTCGAGCGCCTCCAGGAGCACGGCGCCCGCATTCTGAGAACGGACCGCAACGGCGAGGTCGTCATCCGGTTCCGTGAGGATGGCCGGATGGGGATCGAGACGCCGGGGGCTCCGAAGTGAACGGCGGGAAAACGGCTCCACGGTCCGTCTTCTCTGGAGGTTCGATAAAGGAAGGAGATCGAATGTACATCCTCAATGCGCGAAGGGAAAAGGTTCAACTCGCCCGCCTCGACACTGAGGTCATGGATGACCCCGCGACGGGCAGGACTACGGTCGCGGTAGCGACTCGGCGAGGCCGCGATCCGGTAAACACTTCGGGCTTGGTTGCGCGTGCTGCCCGCGCCTTTTTCGAGATCGGAGGGCAGCAGTCCGGGAAGGCCGCCGTGGCCGCGCCGCAGGTCGGGCCGCCTCCGGTCGCCTTCCGTGAAACCGCCAGCGGTCTCCTCCATGTGGTGTACCGGGAGCTTGTGGTCCGGTTCGCGCATGCGACCGCAGAGAAGAGGAGGCGGGACATCCTCAGGGAGGGAGGCTTCCAGATTCGTCGGGTCAACCCGTTCGTCCCGGATCAGGTGGTTGTCTATGACCCGAAGCGAAAGCACTCGGGCGAGGACCTCGTCGAAGTATCGAATCGCTGGATGGGGCTCGATGAGGTCGTGTTTGCCGCGCCGAACTTTGTCTCCCAGTTCCTGCGCCAAGCGGTTCCGTCCATCCGCTCGGAGGAATGGCATCTCAAGAATACGGGAAGTAGTGGGGCAAAGAGCGGTGAGGACGTCAATGTTGCCGCAGCTTGGCAGAAGACCACCGGGGATCCGGGAATCGTGGTGGCGGTACTGGACGATGGCGTCGACGTGGAGCACCCGAACCTGGCTGGGAACATCTGGAAGAATCCGGACGCCAGCTCCCAGGACAAGGTAGGACGAGATTTCTTCGTTCCTGCCGACAACCCCGAACACTTCAATCCGCGGCCGAAGCGGTTCACCTTCCCCTTTCATCTCATGGCGGGCAACGACATTCACGGGACCCCATGTGCCGGCGTCATCGCGGCGGCTGGCAAGAATGGGGGTTCCATCGGAGTCGCTCCCCGCTGCCGCATTCTCCCGGTCAAGGTCTTCCATGCCGACGATCTGGCTCCCGGCGAGAGCGTCGCGAACGCGATCCGCTATGCGGCCATTCACGCTGACATCCTGTCCTGTTCCTGGAGCGGCGGCATCAACCCGGACATCGAGCAGGCCTTGGAGGATGCCGGTCAACTTGGTCGTCAAGGCCGGGGGGCGGCGGTCTTCTGCGCAGCGGGGAATGAAAATGGGAGTCCAGTGGGCTTCCCTGCCCGAGATCCCAACGCCATCGCGGTCGGCGCCTCGACGGATCAAGGAAACCGGGCGTCCTACTCGAACATCGGACCCCAGATCGCGTTCGTCGCACCCTCAAGCGGTGGGATTCGTGGCATCTTCACCACGGACGTTTCTCTGGCAAATCGCGGGTTCAACGTCGGCACGAAAGAGCAGGGGGGAGAGGACGGCCTTCATACCAACAGCTTTGGGGGTACTTCGTCAGCCACACCGCTCGCCGCCGGCGTGGGGGCCCTCGTGCTGTCGGTCAACCCGGATCTGAGCCGCTCAGATCTTCGGGATCTACTGGCTCGGACGGCGGACAAGATCGGCTCCGATCATGACGCCCAGGGGCACAGCAAGCAGTTCGGATTCGGGCGGATCAACGCGGGCAAGGCGGTCGCCGAAGCCGAGGCGCTCTCTGCGCACGGCTGAGCGGCGAATCAGGTGCCGGCTCGGCGGAAGCGGGTCAGAGTGTTTGCCCAGACCTTTTGGGTGTCTTTCGTCCCGGCGAGCTCTTGCACGAGCTTGGGCAGATAGCTGGCGGAAGGAGAGGCCGGCCGGAACACGGCTTGTTGAGGGACGAACTCGTTGCGATCTCTCAAGCGCAGGCCGTGCTCCGCCGCGAACTCCTGGAGCCGGTCGTCTGGCGGGGCTTCGTGGAAACGGACGGAGATCTCCCCGGTCGGGAAGTGGGCCTCCCCCAACTCGTCGAGCAGCACGGGCTGGACGGTCCCAAGCTCGCCCAGAAGCTCCTGGGCGCGCACCCAACGGGTCTCGGGGTCACCGGCGTCCGCCGGAATCGATAGCAACAGCAGCCCCTCACTTCCCTCGAGCGGCTTCACGCTGCCCAGGGAGGCGAGGCGCTCCACGGCCGATTCCAAGTCGTGGCGGACATCGATGACGAAGAGGTGATCGCTTGGGGCCTGCTTCACGGACTGCCTCCAGCCATCAGTCTAGCACCGCCAAAGCAGAGTACCCTTAGCCATATGCGCCCCACCCTCGCCATCCTCGGCGCCACCGCCACCGGCAAGAGCACCTTGGGGATGGCCCTCGCCGAGGGCCTCGACGGCGAGATCGTCAACGCCGACGCCCTGCAGGCCTACCGGGGGCTCGACATCGGCACGGCGAAGCCGAGCCTGGCCGACCGCGAGCGGGTGCCGCATCACCTGATCGACATCCTCGAGCCGCATGAGGCATACTCGGCCGGGGAGTTCGCCCGCCGGGCCCACGAGGCGATCGCCGGCATCGAGGGACGGGGGAGAACGCCGATCGTGGTGGGTGGCAGCGGCCTGTATCTGCGGGCGCTGTTCGAGGGGATCAGCCCGGTGCCGCCGGGCGACGTGGAAGTCCGGGGCGAGTTGCGGGAGCGGCTCGAGGCCGAGGGGCTGGCGCCGCTCCGGGAGGAGTTGCTGCGGCTCGACCCGGAGACCGCGGCCCGCCTCATGCCGGGCGACACACAGCGGATCTTGCGGGCCTTGGAGGTGGCGCTCGTCTCCGGACGCCCGCTCTCTGCCTGGATCGCCGAGCAACCCTTTGGGACTCAGCGGATTGGGGTTATCCGCGTTGGATTGACGCTCCCTCGTAGCATCTTATACGATCGAATCGCAGGCCGCGTGGCCCGGATGATGGAAGCGGGCTGGAAAGACGAAGTCGCTGGATTGCTTCAGCGAGGTCTCTCCCCCGGTCTTCCGGCTTTCCAGGCTATCGGATATCGTTCGCTCGTCCGTCACTTGGAGGGGGACGGGTCTCTTGACGAGGCGGTCGCCGAGATCGTCCGAGAGACTCGGCGTTTCGCCAAACGGCAAGAGACCTGGTTTCGGAAAGAGCCGGATGTTACCTGGTTCTCGGCCCAGGATCTAACACGGCAGATTCCGGGGGTACTTGAACATGCCAAGCACAGGGGTCTCGGGAGGGCGTATGGCTAAGCACAACATCAATATTCAGGACGGGTATCTATTTCAGAGCCTGAAAGAAGGGCAGACCATGTATCTTGAGCTAGTGACCGGACGTCACCTGCTCGGGCGTCTCAAGCGCTTCGATCGCTTTGCCGTAGTGCTCGAGAGCGAAGGCAAGGAAATCCTAATCTACAAACATGCCATCGCTACCATTTCGGCGGCGCCTCCTGCTCCCTGAAGCCAGGCGTCGTCATGGGCGCCGCGCCGTCTTTGCGGGAGCTGCCCTTGCGGGGTCAACCGCGGGATCCATCGCGGGACTACTTGCGGTTCCAGTTCTGGTCGTCCTGCTGGCGGCGAGCCTCGCCTGCTCCTCGGCTCCGCCGCCCCAGCAGCCTGCTCGGGAGCCCGTCGCCAGGGCTTCCGAGCCGCTGGCCCTCGAGCAGGCCGACCGTCCGTATCTGATCGATCCACTGGAAGGCTATTCCCCCGAAGTGGACCCGGATCTCCGGGACCGCCTGCGGAACGTCTGGCGCGACCTCCTCGAAGAAGGCGACACCGAAGGGGCCGTCCGGGTGGGCTCCGCGATGCTGGAGGAGAGCGGCCCCGACTTCTTCCCGGCGCACGTCCTGATCGCCCAGGTCGAATTCGCCGCCGGCGACAACCGGCGTGTCGTCGAGCGCCTCCTGCCCGTGGGGGACGCGCTGCCCACGTACACGGCGAGCCAGCTCCTGATCGGCCGCGCCGCCGAGCGCCTGGGCGACGTGCCGCTCTCCTACGCGGCGTTCCGCGCCGTGGCCGCCCGCAGCCCGGTGGCCCGCAAGCGCGCCGGCGAGCTCCACCCCCGTGCCCTGGAGATCGTCGCCAACCGTCTGAACGAAGCCCTGCGCGGCCAGAACCTCGAGGAGGCCGCCAAGCAGCTCGGTTTTCTGCGGAGCTGGGGGCCCTCCGAAACGCTGACCTACGAGGCGACGCGCAAGGTGGCCCAGGCGCGCGGCGACCGGGCCGCCGAGCTGGCGGCCATCAAGGAGCTCTCCTTCCGGCGTCCGGGCGATCAGTCCCTGATGGATCGGCGGGCCGAGCTGGAGCTGGCGGTCGGCGATCCGAGCGCCGGTCTGAAGATCGTCCAGGAGCAGGCGGCACGCCATCCCAAGGATCCCGTCCTGGCCCAGAAGCTCGAGTCGGCGAAGTTCCGCTGGCGGCTCTCCCAGCTCCCGCGGGGCGTCCAGGAGGTCGCGGCCAAGCCGGACCTCAACAAGGGGGACCTCGCCGTCCTCCTCTACTGGCTGGTGCCCGACGTGCGCAACACCCGGCCGACCGCCGGACGCATCGCCACCGACGTGCTCGACAATCCCCACCAGGTGGAGATCGTCCGCGTGGTCAACCTCGGCCTGATGGACGTCGACGCCACGCTCCACCGCTTCTCGCCCGGCTCGCCCATGCGGCGCGGCGCCGCCCTGCGGGTCGTCCTGCGCACCATGACCCGTTTCGGCAAGGGCGCCTGCGCGGGCGGCAACGTCAGCGGGGCCAACACGTGTGAAGCCTCCGTGGCCTGCGGTCTCCTGCCGTCCGAGGAAGATTGTCAGCCGGCGGCGCCGCTCTCCGGCTCCGAGGGAGTCGAGATCCTCCGCCGCAGCCTGAAGCTCCTGGGCGGCTCATGACCTTCACCATCCCGAACCTCCTCTCCCTGCTCCGCATGGGGTTGGTTCCCCTGTTCATCATCACGCTGGTCAACAACGATCCCCGCAAGGCGCTGCTGATCTTCGTCGTGGCCGGCGTCACGGACGCCCTCGACGGCTTCATCGCCCGCTTCTGGAACCAGCGGTCGCTCCTCGGCGCCTACCTCGACCCGATCGCCGACAAGCTCCTGCTCACCTCGGCCTACGTGGTGCTGTCGATCCCCAGCCTCAACCACGGCACCCAGATCCCCCTCTGGGTGACCATCCTGGTGATCGCCCGCGACGTGCTGCTCGTCGTCGTCGGCCTGGTGCTCTACCTGGCGGCGGGGATCCGGAAGTTTCCGCCCACGGTCCTCTCCAAGATCAACACCGTCCTGCAGGTGGCGGCGGTGGTGCTGGTGCTGATCTCCGGCACCCTGCCGGAGAACCGGTCCATCGACGTGGCGGCCGTCACGGCCCTCTACCTGGTCGCGGGCCTCACGCTCGCCTCGGGGCTCGACTACGTGTACCGCATGGCCAGGCTGGAGAAGAAGGCGGAGAAGTTGGATCGGACGCAGGCGTAGGGCCCTCACTCCCCAACCCCTCTCTCCCAGCCTCCCTCCCGCCGTCCGGGAGAGAGGGGCTTGAAGACTCTTCAGACAAACCTCTCCCTCTTCTCCCGGCGGACGTGGGGGAGGCTGGGAGAAGAGGGCCGGGGTGATGAGGGCCGCCTGGCGGGGCGAGCTCGTCCCGATCAAGCCCCTTCAGGAGGGGGCACCCCCATACCCGCTTCTGGTAACATAGCGGAGGGCCAATTCCACGCATGTCTGACTTCGTTCATCTCCATCTCCATAGCCAGTTCAGCCTCCTCGACGGCGCCAACCGCCTCGACGACGTGATCAAGGCCGTCGCCGAGGCGGGCATGCCGGCGGTCGCTCTGACCGACCACGGCAACATGTTCGGCGCCATCGAGTTCTACAACAAGGCGCGGGCCGCGGGCGTCAAGCCGATCATCGGCATGGAAGCCTACGTGGCCCAGGGAAGCCGCCTGGACCGCACTCCCGGCAGGGGGAGCAGCAACCACCTCGTCCTCCTCGCCGAGAACGAGACGGGGTACAAGAACCTCCTGAAGCTCACCTCGGCCTCGTACCTAGAGGGGTTCTACTACAAGCCCCGCATCGACAAGGAGCTGCTGCGCCAGCACAGCGAAGGGCTGATCTGCCTCTCCGCCTGCCTCAAGGGCGAGATCAACGAGCACATCGTCCATACCCGGGAGCGGGAGGCCGAGGCGGCGTCCCGCGAGTTCCTGGAGATCTTCGGCGAAGGCAACTTCTACCTGGAAATGCAAGACCACGGGATTCCCGAGCAGCGGCTCGCGAGCGACGCCTCACGGCGCATCGGGCAGCGGCTGGGCATCCCCATGGTGGTCTCCAACGACTGCCACTACCTCAGGAAGGACGACGCCTTCGCCCACGACGTGCTGCTCTGCATCGGCACCCAGCGGGCGGTCGCGGACACCGACCGCCTGAAGTACGCCTCCGACAACTTCTACCTGAAGTCGACGGACGAGATGCACCGGCTCTTCCCGGACGACCACCAGGCCATCGAGAACACCCTGGCGATCGCCGAGCGGTGCAACCTGGTGATCCCCACGGGCACCTTCCACCTGCCGGAGTTCCCCGTGCCGGAGGGCTACTCCCTCCAGAGCTACTTCGAGAAGGTGGCCCGCGAAGGGCTCGACCAGCGGCTCGAAGAGCTGCGCAAGCGCCGCGGGCAGGGGCTCGTCCGCCATCCCGAGGAGTCCTACCGCACCCGGCTCGAGTACGAGCTCAAGGTGATCGAGAAGATGGGCTTCCCGGGCTACTTCCTGGTCGTCTGGGACTTCATCCGCCACGCCCGCGAGAATGACATCCCCGTCGGTCCGGGCCGCGGCTCGGCCGCCGGCTCGGTGGTGGCCTACGCCCTGCGCATCACCGGCATCGATCCGCTCCAGTACGACCTGCTGTTCGAGCGCTTCCTCAACCCCGACCGCATCAGCATGCCCGACATCGACATCGACTTCTGCATGCGGCGCCGGGGCGAGGTCATCCACTACGTCGGCGAGAAGTACGGCCGCGACCGGGTGGCCCAGATCATCACCTTCGGAACCCTCGCCGCCAAGGCCGTGATCCGCGACGTCGGCCGGGTGATGGGCGTTCCCTATGTCAAGGTGGACCGCATCGCCAAGATGATCCCGGACATGACCAAGTCGCTGGCCGCGGCGGCCAAGGATGAGCCGCTGGCCTCCGAGGTCGCCAAGGACCCCGAGGTCAAGCAGATCGTCGAGGTCGGCAGCCGGCTCGAAGGGCTCACCCGCCACGCCTCCGTCCACGCCGCGGGCGTCGTCATCACCCCCCGCCGTCTCGACGAGCTGGTGCCGCTCTACAAGGTCACCAAGGGCGACGAAGAGCAGATCATGACCCAGTGGGACATGACCGTCATCGAGAGCCTCGGGCTCCTGAAGATGGACTTCCTGGGTCTGCGCACCCTGACGGTGATCGACGACGCCGTCAAGATCCTCCGCCAGCAGGGCATCCCCCTCGACCTCGACGAGATCCCCCTGGACGATCCCGAGACCTTCCGCATCTTCGCCGAGGGGCGCACGAGCGGCATCTTCCAGTTCGAGTCGCGCGGCATGACGGACCTGCTGCGGCGGGTCAAGCCCGAGCGCTTCGACGAGCTCGCCGCCCTGAATGCCCTCTACCGGCCGGGCGCCCTGTCGGTCGGCATGGTCGAGGAGTACATCCAGAGAAAGCTGGGCCGGAAGTTCAGCTACGCCCTGCCCGAGACCAAGCCGATCCTGGAGGAGACCTACGGCGTCATCGTCTACCAGGAACAGGTGATGCTGATCGCCGTGGCGGTGGCCGGCTTCTCCATGGCCGACGCGGACAAGCTCCGCAAGGCCATGGGCAAGAAGAAGGCCGAAGAGATGGCCAAGATGAAGGCCAAGTTCGTCGAGGGCGCCGCCGCCCGCGGCGTGGCGCCGGAGAAGTCCGCGGGCCTCTGGGACTACATCGAGCCCTTCGCCGGCTACGGCTTCAACAAGAGCCACAGCGTCGCCTACGCCAACCTGGCCTACCAGACCGCCTACCTGAAGGCCCACTATCCGGTGGCCTTCATGGCGGCCATGCTCAACTCCGAGCTCTCCTCCTCGGACTCGATCGCCAAGTACATCGCCGAATGCCAGAACATGGACATCGAGATGCTGCCGCCGGACATCAACGAGAGCGGCTACATGTTCACCGTCGTGGGCGACAAGGTCCGCTACGGCCTGGGCGCCATCAAGGGAGTGGGCGAGGGCGCGATCGAAACCATTCTGACGGCCCGGCGCAGGGTGGGCCGCTTCCGCAGCGTCGCCCACCTCGCCACCGAGCTCGACCTGCGAGGGGTCAACCGCAAGGTCTTCGAATGCCTGGTCAAGGCCGGCGCCTTCGACGGCCTCGGCGTCCACCGCGCCTCCCTGTGGGAATCGCTCGACGGCCTCCTCGACTATGCCCAGCGCCGGCGGCGCGAGCGCGAGGAGGGGCAGCACAGCCTCTTCGGGGCGATGGGCGGCAGCACGGAATCCATGGAGCCCGCGCCGAACCTCACGGTTCCGCCCTGGCCCGAGCGGGAGCGGCTGCGCTACGAGAAGGAGGCGCTCGGCCTCTTCCTAACGGGCAACCCGATCCTCGAGCACCGGGAAGCGCTGGAGCGTTTCGTCACCCACAACACGACCTCCCTGAAAGAGGGCGGCATCGAGGGCCAGGTGACGGTCGGCGGTATGGTGAGCGGCTTCAACAAGGTGAAGATCAAGAGCGGCGCCAACGCCGGCCGCCTCATGGGCCGCTTCGTGCTGGAGGATCTGGAGGGCAGCATGCCCGTGACCCTCTTCGCCAACCAGCTCCAGCAATTCGGCCACCTGATCGCCGACGAGGCCGTGATCCTGGTCAAAGGTCAGGTCCGCGAGCGGGGGACCGAAGTCGAGCTGACCGTCGAGGAGATCACTCCCCTCGGCAAGCTGCCCGGCCGTCCGCTCGCCGGAGTCGACCTGACGCTCTCTCCCTCTCTCTCGCAGAGCCGCATGCTGGAGCTGCGCGACCTGCTGACCCAGAACCCCGGCGACGTGCCCGTTATCCTGGAGATGCAACTCGGCGACCGGCTCGTCCGCATCGCCGCCCAGGACAACCTCAAGGTCCAGTTCGGCCCCGAGCTTGCGGCTTCGATCAAGGGGCTGTTGGGGGAGGGGAGTGTGCGGGAGCGGTATCAGGGGGTGGGGGGGTAGAGGCAGGATCGATCATGGTTACAGACGAAGAGCTTAAGATCCGTGTACGTGCACTCATCGTCGCCCTCGGGGATCTTCAGGCGGCAAGGATACTTGGCGCCAGTGTTATGTACACCAGAAGAACTTCTAGAAGATGCAGAAAATGACTAAGAAACATGTTCTGATTGAGTCATGGAACGATCCCATCGTGGCCGAAGTGCGGCAGGTTCGAGAGGCCCTCTTTGCCAAAGCAGATTACGACATCCAAGAATTCTGCCGACGCCTCTCAGCCAAGCAAGCGACTTCCGGCCATACTGTCGTGAGGCGTGGCAGCCCTTCCGCGGAGAATTCCCTTGAGGAAGTTATATATCCTTCATCTGAGATTAAAGCCGGCTAACTTCGTCGTAGTCAGCGCGGAGGACTGGGAGCGGGAGCAGGAGACTCTGTACGTCCTCCAGAACAAGTCGCTCATGGAGCAGATCGAGCGTTCGCTGAAGACTCATGGGGAAGGCCGTCCACACCTGTATACTTCTCTGCCCGCAGATTTGTCTGCAGGCGCCCCGAAGGGGCAAAAGGCATAAAGCCTGGCGCTTCAGCGCCAGGAAAGCCCGGCCCCCCCTCCCAAAGCCCCGAAGGGGCGCAGGCAACTCACCCCAGCAGATATCGTTCGTCATAGGGGATTCGGTGGCGCTTGAGTAGCGCGATCAATTCTTCTTTGAACGACACCCGCCTGTGATGCTCCTCCTGAGTGCGGATGTAGGTCTGGACTTTCTTCGCGAGTGATTCGCTGACGGAGAAGGCGCCGTATCCTTCCTGCCACTCGAATCGTTCCACGGGGCTTGGCCTGTCATTGAGCCATTTCGAGGACTTGCCCTTGATTTTCTGGAGCATCATCGAGACGGCGATATCTGTCCTGAACTTGGCCAGGATATGGACGTGATCGGGCATTCCGCCGACCTCGAGCAGGATTCCGCCTTCGCCACGGATAATTCCGCCGATGTACTCGTAGATGGGTACTCTGACGTCCTCGTGGATCAAAGGAATACGATTCTTGGTCGAAAAGACAACGTGGTAGAGGAGATTGGCGAATGTGGTGGCCATAGGTTTTCCTTGGGAGCCCGCGTGAGCTCGCGGTATCGGTTTCCAGGGTTGATGTTCTCGGGAGAGGATACCGGAAGAGTTGCTTCTCGTGCCAGTGCCGGAAGGCTGCCTGCGCCCCTTCGGGGCTTCGGGAGGAGGAGGGCTGCTTCCCTGGCGCTAACGCGCCAGGCTCTATGCCTGCGCCCCTTCGGGGCTTCGGGAAGAGGAGGGCTGCTTCCCTGGCGCTAAAGCGCCAGGCTCTATGCCTGTGCCCCTTCGGGGCGAAGGTTGGACAGGTGGCGAGCTTTATCTTCGGGGCTCCGAAAAGATGTGTGCAAGAGGGTGGGCTCACCGCAGGATCATCAATCTGAACTTGAGAACCTTCTGGAAATCCGCAGAGCTTCCGCTGCTCGATCTGGCGCGAAATTCGCCGGGGAGAAAAGGAGGGCCGACAGGAGCGGTCCGCCATCCGCTCCTGCCGGTATTTCAATTGTCAAAGAGCTCGATCCGGGCAATCCTTCCGGTTCAGGAACCCTGAACCCAATTCATCCCCGATTGGTCCTACTGGAGGCGCAATATACTTCCGCCGGCAGGGCGCGTCAAGATTAATATTGCAAAAGACTGATGCCGAGGCGCAAAAGGTCTTTTGCCCGAAGAAAAGACTTTTTGGCCACGGGAAAGAGTCTATTGGCGAAGGTGTAAGTCAATTGGCTCGATATTCGTGAAGAATTCCTCCGGAAAGGCTTGCGCCCGCCAATAAAAGGGGTTTATTCTGTCTCCCGAAGCAGCCGCAGAGGTAAAAGAGGCAGAATCCAGAGAGAATGATTTTTCCGGACGGAGTTGCCCCCTTTTTTTTGGAGGGAAGGTCTTTGGCGGATCGAATTGGGTTTGGACCCCAAGGTTCCCATCAAATCTGTGATCCAAAGATCAATTTCCGAATGCGGCCAGCTTTGCTGGCTCTTTGACAACTGAAGCAAAACAAAAGCGCCCTTTCGGGCGGGGCACTTTCTATGGCACGAGAGGCCCCGCCCTTTTTGTGCGGCGTTGATGAGGATCAAGGGATTCGTCTATGCTTCTCGCGAGGGGGATGGAACGATGGCAATCCAAGTCGTCCGTCTGGGGAGCCCGAGAGCGGCGGAGGAGGGGCTTCGCCTGGGCACGGTCCGGCGTCCTCCCCGGGGTGTACGCAAGGAAGATTACGCCCGGCTCAACTATTACGATCTCTGGCTCCCGGACCTCGCGCCCAGTGCGGAGCTCGTCAAGCTCGCGCTTTCCGAGCCGTTCACCCCAAAGCGCTGGGAGACTTTCGAGAAGCGCTATCGCCGCGAGATGGGGGAGCCGGCGGCACAGCGCCTGCTCGCGTTGCTGGCCGCCTTGTCCCGACAGACGAATTTTTCGGTCGGCTGTTACTGTGAGGACGCGGACCGCTGCCATCGGTCCGTCTTGGGAGCCCTCCTGGCCGAGCATGGAGCCGAAGTGGGGAGCGAACCTTGAGCTGAAGAGTCCTAATGGCTCTTGGGAGCCAGGATGGCCGACAGGAGATCGGGCCGGGCAGTGTCCCGCTCGAGGTGCGGATAACGCTCGCCTCCTTGGTAGCTGACCTTGAAGGTGCGGAGCATGTCTCCGTGCTCGGTGGTGATCTCGATCGCCGTGGTTGATCGAGAGGCCGTCTGGACTTCCTGGGAGATCATCTCAGGCGCCCATTTCCTGCCGTTGACCGCCACGAGCTTCATGCCAGGCCCCAGGCCCGCGTCCCAGGCAGGGGAGCCGACCACGATGTCCGCGATGGTGCCGTCCTCTTTCATCCAGAGACCGAGGGAGAAGCTCTCGTCCACGAGCCCTGAGCTCTTGGCGCGCGCCACCTGGTATACGTTCGGCCGGTCGGTGTAGACGAGCTTCCAGCCCGCGGCCTCCAGGCCGCCGAGCGGGGCTCGGGGCTGGACGGCGTAGACGCGCTCGGCGAAGAAGCCGCGCCAGTCGTACGGGACGACACCGCCGAGGGCGGCGTAGGCGTCGTCCGCGGTGTAAGGCACGACGGCTGGCGGGGTGGAGGAGCCGCCGAAGAAGGCACGGCAGAAGTCGTCGAGCGACTTGGCCCCGCCGCTCTTCGCACGCAGGAGGGTGTCGGCCTCGAGCCAGATCAGCGCCGACTCGTCGTAGTAGTCGAGCGCTCGGCGCCAGGCGGTCCAGGCCTGCGGCGCCCCGGAGAGGACCGGGCTGGACGCCGCGGTATCGGCCAGCGGACGCCACCGCCGGCCGGGACGGTTGCGGTCCTGGTTGGCGGCGACCCAGGCCAGGTATTCGCGGGTCAGCTCCTGGGAGAAGATGCCGCTCCTCGTGGTCAGGACGAGCTCGCCGAGGTAGCGGGTCATTCCTTCGTAGACCCACAGCAGCTCGGTCTGCAGCGTCTCCTGGGGATCGCGCGTGGCGAGTCCCGCCGGGCGCCGGTACTTGCCGTTCCAGGAGTGGACGTACTCGTGGGCCAGCAGCGCAGCGTTGCGGATGAGGAGGGGCTCGTCCGAGAACATCCCGAGGCGCCCGCGGTTGTCGCTCGACTCGTGGTGCTCCAGTCCGTTCTGCTCGAGGGTGTCGCCGAGGGCGACGAGCCAGTGGTACGAGCCGTAGTGGCGGGCCCCGAACAGGGCTTCGGCCTCCACCGGCATCCGGCGCCAGGCGGCGATGCGCGCCTCGGGCACGTCGAGCGCGGTGCGCCGGTCGGCCGCGATGCTGATGACTTCCCGGGGACCGACCTCGACCGTGCGGAAGATCTCGCCGCTCAGGACCGGCGAATCGAGGAGCGTATAGAGGCTCACGGGTGCGAAAGTGACGGCGCCGTCCTTCTTTCCCGTAACGGCGAGCGCCGTGTCGAGCTGCCATCCGGCCGGCAGGCGGAGGGTGGCCTGGACGGGGATCTCCATGGCAGTTGCCCCTGACGGCCCCGGCGGCCCCTGGAGATAGACCAGGAGGTCGTGCCAGTCGACGATCACGAGGTGGGGCGTGGCGTTGGGGGTCTTGCCATAGCCGGCGCCGTAGCTCTCGGTAGGCGAGAGGTAGTCGAGCGCCACCTCCACCGCGCCGGCGCCGGCCGGCACCTCGACCCGAACCAGGAAGGGATCGAGGGGGTCGCGGCGCCAGGGGAGGGCCTTGCCGCCCGCAGAGACCGTAAAGCCCGCCACCTGCTGGATCGGACCGCTCGGCGCGTGCTCGCCCTGCACCCATTTCGGATAGGCGAGCGTGAGGACGCCGGGCGCCGCGGGAATCACCAGCCGGGAGTGGAAGACTCCCCGCGGAGCGTCCGTGGCGTCGACCGTGAGCTCGATGGGACGGGGAGCGGCGCCCCAGGCGGCCGAGGCCATGGCCAGGAGGACGGCGATCCAGGTGAAGCGCGGGAAGGCTCGGCGGCTGGGCATGGGCTGCTCTCTCCTTGAGTGATAGGATGGCCGGCATCGTAGCAGCCTTGTGGCGCTTGATTTGCAGGTTCATCGGGCAGAAATGAACGTCCTAGAGAGAAACAACGTCAAGCTTTCGGGCCCGGAAGAGGGCGAGGCCATGGTTTTCGCCCATGGTTTCGGCTGCGACCAGAACATGTGGCGGTTCGTCGCGCCCGAATTCGAGAAGGATTACCGGGTCGTCGTCTTCGACCACGTGGGCGCCGGTCAATCGGATGCGTCCGCCTACAGCCGCGGCAAGTACGATTCCCTGCAGGGCTACACGAACGACGTGCTCGAGATCTGCCGTGAGCTCGGGCTGACGCGGGTGATCTTCGTCGGGCACTCGGTGAGCGCTCTCATCGGGATGCTGGCGGCGATCCAGGAGCCGGACCGGTTCGAGAAGCTGATCCTGGTCGGGCCTTCGCCGTGCTATATCGACGATGGGGACTACGTCGGCGGCTTCAGCCGGGAGGACATCGAGGGATTGCTCGAGTCGCTCGACAGCAACTACCTGGGCTGGTCGAGCGCCATGGCGCCCGTCATCATGGGAAACCCGGACCGTCCCGAGCTCGGAGCGGAGCTGACCAACAGCTTCTGCCGGACGAATCCCGAGATCGCCCGGCATTTCGCCCGTGTCACGTTCCTTTCCGACCACCGGGCGGATCTGTCCCTATTGAAGACCCGTTCGCTGATCCTGCAGTGCTCCGAGGATGCCATCGCCCCGCAGGCGGTGGGGGAGTATGTGCACCGGCAGATCCCCAACAGCGAGCTGGTTCTGTTGAAGGCGACCGGGCACTGCCCGAACCTCAGTGCTCCGGAGGAGACCAGCGCCGCGATCAAAGCGTTTCTGTAGCCGCCGGGTGGAGCTTTGGCAGACCGAGACGAGCCCCTCGTTGCATTCCCGCCGGCACCGCTCTTCGAGGAGAGCGCCGAGGATCTCTACGACAACGCCCCCTGCGGCTATCTCTCGACGCTGCCGGGCGGGATGATCGTCAAGGTCAACCAGACGTTCTTGAGCTGGACGGGCCATCGGCGGGAAGACCTCGTCGGCCGCAGGCGGTTCCAGGACCTGCTCTCTCCCGGCGGCCGGATCTTCCACGAGACGCACTACGCTCCGCTGCTGCAGATGCAGGGAGAGGTGCGCGAGATCGCGGTCGAGATCGTCTGCGCGGACGGCCGGCGGCTGCCGGTGCTGATCAACTCGGTGCTCAAGAGGGACGCGGATGGCAAGCCGCTGCTGAGCCGCACCACCATCTTCAACGCCACGGACCGCAAGGAATACGAGCGCGAGCTGCTGCGCGAGCGGCAGAAGGCCGAGCGGGCGGACAAGGCCAAGGGGGAGTTCATCTCGATGATCAGCCACGAGATCCGCACTCCGCTCAACGCGATCATGGGAGTCGCGCACCTCCTCGGCATGACGGAGCTCTCGCCGCAGCAGCAGAAGTTCGTCCGCATCCTCAACTCGTCCTCGGAGAGTCTCCTGAACCTGATCAATGAGGTCCTGGATTTCAGCAAGATCGAGGCTGGCAAGGTGTCCCTGGAGGAGAGGGCCTGCGATCTCCGCCGACTGGTTCACGGAATCGTCGAAAGCCTGCACCCGAAAGCCGATGCAAAGGGTGTGGCCCTGGAGGTGGAGATCGACGAGCGGGTGCCGGAGAGCCTGCTCGGGGACCCGGTCAAGATCACTCAGGTGCTCACGAATCTGCTGAGCAATGCCATCAAGTTCACCGGTAAAGGATCGGTGACGGTGATCCTGCAGGTCCGTGAGCTGGAGCCGGATGCCGTATCGATCGATTTTCGGGTCGTCGACACCGGGATCGGGATCGCTCCGGACCGGCTGTCGCAGATCTTCGACGACTTCACGCAGGCCAGCTACGACATCGGCTTGAAGTATGGCGGCACGGGCCTCGGGCTGGCGATCAGCAGGAGGCTGGTGGAGCTTTACGGCAGCCAGATCGCCGTGGAGAGCGAGCTCGGACGGGGGACGACGTTTTCTTTCGTTCTCCGCCTGAAGAGGGCGATGGTGGCCGCGGCCTCGGGCGAGGAGACGGGCGAGCCCGCCGGTCAGCGGCTGCCGAGAGGCTTGAGAGTCCTGGTGGCGGACGACAATGAGGTCAACGTGCTGGTCCTCACCGGGTTCCTGCGCGAGTGGAGCATCGAGTACGAGGTCGTGACGAACGGGAGGTTGGCCGTCGAGTGGATCCAGGAGCGGGACTACGACGCGGTGCTGATGGACCTGCGGATGCCGGATCTCGACGGCTACGCCGCCACGCGGCAGATCCGGTCTCTGCCGGACCCGAAGTTCTCACGCCTGCCGATCTTCGCGATCTCGGCCTCGACCCGGATGGGCCAGCAGCACGAGCTCGAGGCCGCGGGTTTCACGGAGTTCGTCGGCAAACCGATCCATCCCGACGTCCTCCTCGCGAAGATGCTCCTCCACCTCTCCCGCACGCCGTAGTTACCGCACCCTCACGCCGGGTCCGACGTTCTCGGGTCAAGGCGTTTCCTTGTAGGCACTCCTGGGATATCATCTTCCAGTAACGGAAGTCATGTACCAGAACGAGCTCTTGCCGGAAGACGTGCTGGCGAGAAGCTCTATCCCATTGACTGCACTTAACTCATAGGTTATTATGGTCCTGCGCGTGGTTGGGCGTGGTCTGTGGACAATCCTGGCGGTCTGCAGCGAGAGAGGTGACTGCCCGTTGCTGGAGTTCTTGTATGAAGGCTCGACGCCAACACCTTTCGGTTTCCAGCCGAGGGGTCCCCTGGCCAATCAAAAGGTCCGCATGCTTGCGCGTCTGGTGACCATGGCGCAAACCGGTCCTCCCCACAACGTCAAGCTCTGCCACCGGATCGAGGATTCTGGAGGATCTGACATGAGCAAGAAGAGCTTCGCCGCACTGTTCGAGGCCGCCGAGCGTCATGACGAGTACTGGACGGAACTAGCCATCATCGAGTTTACCGAGGATCTTTCTCGGTGGATGGAGTCGAAGAATATCTCTCAAGCCGAGCTCGCCGAGGCGGTGGGCGTTTCCCAACCCTATATTTCGAAGGTGCTGAAGGGGAACGTTAATTTCACTCTAGCCACCATGACGAAACTGGCGCGCGCTATCGGCGCCGTGGTTCGCATCCAGCTAGCGCCGGTTGAGAGTCAAGCCCAGCCGAGAGCCCGCCAAGAGGCGTAGAATCAACGCGACAATTATCCCGCATGAATCTGGGGGAGGGAGTACTCGATGGGAACCGTCGCCAATGTCGCCGTGGGGCTCGTGGCCGCGCTGCACCTCTATTTTCTCGTGCTCGAGATGTTCCTCTGGAAGAAGCCTTTCGGACGGCGGACCTTCGGCCTGACGCGGGAGCTCGCGGAGGCGTCGGCGTCGCTCGCCGCGAATCAGGGGCTCTACAACGGTTTTCTGGCCGCCGGCCTGGTCTGGGGGTTGAGCCTCGGGGACTCCGGGGCCGCGATCAAGATCTTCTTTCTCGGCTGCGTGATCATCGCCGGCGTTTTCGGCGCGGTGACCGTCAACCGCAAGATCCTGTGGGTCCAGGCCGTCCCCGGAGTCATTGCCTTGGCGCTGGTCCTGATGAACCGCTGATCGACAGCTCCGTCAGAACTTCCTCCAGTAACCCAGCATGATGATGTAATCGGCGAAGGCCGCGTCGCCATGACGCCCGGGGACCGCGCGGTCCGGGACGCTCCTCGTGCGGTTCCGGTAGGCGGCGACCGGTACGGCCAGCGAGAGGGTGTGCGGCCCCCGCGAGTAGCTCACGCCCGGCTCGACCGAGACGGCGTAGCCGGGACGCCGGAACCCTTTGCTGCTGCCGATCAGATCCTCGACCGGCACTCCTTCGAGACGGCCGCCGAGGCTGATGCCGAGCCCTTTCCAACTGGCGTTGGAGTAGCTGCCCCCGACGCGCGCCAGATATTGATCGGCGATCGACATCACCTCTTCACCCAGGTTGTTCCGAAAGGTGAGCACGCCGTTGGTGCCCTCCGGGTTGATCAGATAGCTGCCGGAGCCATAGAGGGCGAAGCCGCTGTGAGCGATGCGCTGGAAGGTCTGGATGTCGATGACGACGCCGAACCCGCCGTCGCCCGGCTGGATCGACTGGTCGACGCTCTCGATGCTGTTGACGAGCTGGCCGTTGACCATCCTCGTCCGCGTGTCCACCACGTTGTTCGGGCCGGTGGGAATCTTGACGCCCAGCCCCAGGGAGATGTTGCCGTCCGGGTGCTCCTTCGGTTTCCAGAGGAGCCGGCGGGCGACCAGCGTCATGTCGCCGATGGCGCGGGCCTGGGTGATGCTGCGGCCCACCACGACCCGGTTCGCGTCGCGGATCGGGCTCGACCTCTCGGCCATCAGGTAAGGGATGCCGAGCGACAAGCTCCACTGATCGGTGGCGTTGTAACGAATTCCCAGCTCCGCGAGGTTGATCCTGTTGATCACCTCGCTGCTCTCTTCCGCGCGCTCCTCCTGCTCGTCGGAGCCTACGAAATGGCGGTGAGAGCGTTGATAGCGCCAGCTCGTCGAGACCTGCCAGCGGTTCGGACCCTTGTAGGTGTCTTGCACGCCAAGCACGGGCGTGTCGAGTCTTGCGGCAACTCAGCCCTGGGACCAGGCGTGGCGGGTCGTGCTGAGCAGGAGGCCTGCCAGCGACAGGCCGATGGCGAGAACCTTCCGATGCGGACGGGACGCGTTACGGATCATGGTGTTTCCTCCCTTGAGAGAAATCTAAATACTGCGGGAATCCTTGGATAGGTCCTTGGGATCTATTTAGGTTCCAGGGAGGGAACAGGCCGCCGGGAGATCTGCCTCCCGGCGGCCTCATGCCTTTGATCAGTACCGGCTCTCCGCGCACTGGAGGGCCTGCTGGTCGTCGAGCTCGAGGGTCCGGCCGGTGGTGCCGAAGTACGAGGCGTACATCGTGGGCCGCGGGGTGGACGTGAGCTGGGTGTGATGGATGCCCAGCGCGTGCCCGAGCTCGTGAGCGGTGACCGCCTGCGTGTCGTAGTCGCCGCCGGTGGTGCTCCACGAGACGTTGGAGTTGAAGGAGACGTCGGTCTCGACGATCACCTGGCCGGCCTGAAGGACCAGCGCGGTGATGGCGAGGCAGGAGCCCGTACAGCCGTTGCCGCTGGCCCAGAGCAGGGTGTTGCGGCCGTCGGTGGAGAAGCCGGCGGTCGTGGTGCTCATGTAGGCCAGCACGTGGTTGGCGCTGGTGACGTCGGTCCAGGACTTCATGGCCGCCGTGACGGCCGACGCCTTGTTCGAGCCCTGGCCCGCCGGGTTCAGGTACCAGTTGATGTTGCGGATGTTCCAGTGGGCGAACCCGCCGGCGGCGCTGCAGGTCACGGCACCGCCAGCGCTGACGCGCCCGACGGTCGTGTTCTGGATCATGCGGTAGGCGTGGGCAGGTGCCGCCGCGGCCATCATTCCCGTCGCCACGAGGGCGCAGGCGGCGAAGCGGGAGAAGGTCTTCGAGCTATTCATTATTGCACCTCCGGACCGGCGCCCTGGCGACGCTCGATGGACTCATGGATGGACTGGATCATGGCGTTGAGCGGCATGCCCTCGACGCCGCCCGGGGCGTCGAGATAACCCTTGGCATCGGGGACCAGCGGGTGGCTGTTGGCCTGGCTGACCGCGCGCAGGCCGTTCTTGGCGATCACCAGGTCGAAGGCGCCCTGGACGTGGTCGCGGACGGTGAGGACGCCCCTGACACCCGGCAGGTCCTCGGAGTTGAGGAACAGCACGTACGACCGCCCGGGGATGAGCTGGGCGCCGCCGACGATCAGGGTGGTCAGGTCGCCGACCCGTCCGCCCATGAGCGTGACCGTGATCTCGCGGTCCGCACGGCCCTTGACGGCCTCGGACACGGCGAAGCGGACATCGGTGAGCATGAACGATCCATCCTCGTTCCAATACGAGCTCGAGTCCACGACGTCGCCCACGACGATCGTCGCGTTGTCGGCGACGAGCTTGTCCAGGCTCGCACGAACCAACGTCGTCGCGCTCGCGGGCGCCACGACTCCCGCGGCGATGGCCAAGGCCATGACACCGCGCAGCATCCTCCTTGCTACATGCATAAAGTACCCCCTGGGAGAAGGCTGTTCCTTCCCCGGAAAGACCCGGAGCCGACTCGACTCCTTCGAATGTTGGCGTAGCGATGAACCGGTTCTACTGGAATGGGTGCGCCCCACCCCTCGGGCGGGACAAGATGAAAAACTTTTGTTTCAGCGGCTCGCGCCAGCCGGTCCGAGCCGGCCCGCCAGCACCCAGTCCACTCCATGAGCGATGGGGAATCGCCGGACCACGCCGTAGTCGAGGCCATGGACACGGAAGCGCTCCGGAGTGCCGCTGGCGGCGGCGGTCTGATGGAGCACGTCGCGGTCTTCCAGGATGTAGTCGGGAGCGCGCTCGCGCCAGAGGAGGTTCAGCTCGGGGTCGGCGGGGGAGGTGAAGACGCCTCCGCGGCGGCGGATGAGCCGGGCCACCGCGGGCTCGGTCAGCCCGAAGGAGTAGTCGAAGACGGGATGGCCGGACCAGTAGGCGAGAGCGCCGATGCGGCGGGTGGCCAGGGTCGTCCCGGGTGGCAGGTGGTCCCGCAGCCAGAGCGCGGGGGCCACGAGGGTCCGGCTGGTGAGGATGTAGCCGGGGAACTCGAGGCGCTGCCGCTCCGTCGTCACGCCGAGCGCGGCCACGGCCCCATGGATGGCGAGGAGAACGGCGAGCGCCGCGCTCGCGGCTCCGGTGCGCCCTCCAAGCCCGCGCTCGGCCTCGGTCGCCGCCACCCAGACCAGGGCGAGCCCGATCCAGAGGAAGGGACCCGCCTCGGCGCTGCCCAGCAGGGCGAAGGCGACCGCCCCGCCGAGGACCGCCAGGGAGGCTCCCATCACGCCGGCCGCCCTTACGGTACGGCTGCCGGCGAGCACCGCCCGCTCGGCATGGAGGAGGCCGGTCCACAGCAGCAGGAAGGCCGCCGGGGCGTAGGGCGCGAAGTAGCGGGCAAGGCCCGTCCAGTCCGGCCGGGCGTAGAGGGCGAAGGCGAGGCCGGTGAGACCGGCGGCGGCGGCGAAGGAGGCGGTGAGGGGCTCGGTCCGCAGGGTGCGCCAACCGGCCAGCACGAAAGGCAGGGCGAAGAGTCCGGCGAAGGGGAAGCCGACGTTCACGGCCGAGCCCAGCGTGAAGTCGAGCAGGTTCTGCCCCGCCATCGAGGCGGCGGCCGGCTTGGCCGCGAACGTATTGGGCAGCAGGGCGCCGAAGTAGGCCCAGCGCACCAGGGTGACGGCGGCGAGGCCGAGCGCGCAGGAGCCGGCAAGGCGTACGAAGGCGCGGCCGGGCAGGGCTCCGGCACGCCAGGCGAGAAGCGCGCCGAGCGGTGCCACGAGGCCTGCCTCCGGATGAACCAGGAAGGCGGCCGTGCCGAGCGCCGGCAGCCAGCCGAGGCGGCGGCGGCCCGCGAGGGCCACCATGGCGGTCACCAGGGCGGCGAGCAGGGCGGTCTCCATGCCGAGCAGGGAGAAGCCCACCAGCTCGGCGTGGAAGGCCGTGGTCAGCACGGCGAGAGCGGGCACGAGGGTGAACGGTGATCCGAGCCGGACGATGGGGCCTGCCGCGGCGGCGGTGAGCCCGAGCGTGGCCGCGAGCAGGACGAGCCCGGCCGCTTTCGCCGCCAGCGGCGGGCCGAGCACGGCGGCGACCGGCGCGAGGAAGAGGAGCCAGCCCGTATTGGTGACGCCCTCGACGTGCGCCGGCGGGTTGAAGACGAAGCCGCGGCCGGCGAGCAGGTTCGCGAGATAGTGGAAGCCGATGTAGGCGTCGTCCATGAACAGGCCGCGGTAGCGCCAAGCGGCCGTGAGGAGCCAGGCCGCGGCGGCGGCCAGCAGGAAGACGGTACGCCGGCGGTGCTCGGGAACGCCGGCCACGGCCGTCAGCCGGCGAGCCCGAGGTTCTCGCGCAGGCGCGGCTTGCGGACCTTCCAGATGATGCCGTCGACGATGTAGTGGTGGAAGTTCAGCGTCTGGTAGACGACCAGGCTCAGCGTCAGCACGGACACGCCGAGGAGTCCGAGGACCCCCCGGAGCCCCATGTAGAACGCCGTCGAGATCCCCAGGCAGACCAGGAAATAGATGAACGCCCGGCGCGGCTGGCTGATCGTGGAGAGGAACCGGTGCTGCGGGTCGACGCCGCCCTTGAACCGGTTGTTGTTGTACATCCAGACCAGCAGGATGTACTGCGCGTTGTGCCAGATGTTGATGGTCAGCCAGCCGTAGTCGAGGTTCTCCAGCACGAGATAGCCGAAGGCGAAGATCGCCAGGTGGGAGAGCATGTAGAGCGTGTAGGCCACGGGCAGCCGTCCCTGCCGCCAGGCCACCGCCTGCCGCCACAGCCAGACGGCGAGAGCGGCGACCGACAGGGCGGCAGCCACCTGCACGACGGGCAGGGCCACGGGCAGGACCTTGATCGGGATGCCGAGGAAGGCTTCCGGCTTCTGCCACGAGCGGTAGAGGATGCCCCAGAGGGGGAGCAGGTAGATCGCGGCCTTGGTCAGGAGCGGCGGCTCCTCGCCCAGGACCCCCGCCTTGCGCCGGTAGATCTGCGCGATGCCGTAGCTCTGGCGGGTGTAGTGGAACCACTGCCAGTAGAGGTAGGCCGTGGGCACGATCCAGCGGCCGAAGACGGTGACCAGGGCCGTCACTCCGCCGAGGACGATCAGCGGCAGCCAGACGACCAGGAAGCGGTAGGAGCGGAAGCTCTCGGCGTCGAAGGCCAGCCGGGTGAAGGTGGAGACCACGTGATGGAAGCCGAGCAGCCACATGTCGGCCATCACCACGACGGCGAACATCCAGGGCTCCCGGACCACCAGGGCCGTGGCCGCCAGGGCGGCCAACGCGATGCCTCCGATGAAGAGGGAGTCGAAAGAAGGGCTCCGCAGCCAGCCAGCCGAGCGGGCAGGAAGAGCCGCCATGATGGGTTGCGCGCTTTCCAGAGTCGCCATGACGCCGTCCACCCGTGAAGACCGCCGTGCCGGAAGAGGCATCGGGCTCACATCAGGAAAATAGAGATATATCCGTAGCAGGATCGCATACCTGGGAACGGCGGCGCAAGCCCCGAGAAACCCCATGGCGTCCTGACTCCATTCTCCTGATATTCATACGCCAAACAGCTTTTTCGTATCCAGAATGATCGTTCGGGCTCCGGCCTCTCTGGCGCGCTGGACGAGGTCCCCGGTGCCGCCCGGCCCATCCCCTTCCTGAGTGTCCCAAAGCGCGATCAGAGTGACGTTCTCTCCCCCCGCGGCGAGGGCGTCGTGGAGCATCCAGAGATTGGCGCGCTGCCAGATGCCGTCGTCTCGCTCGTCGGACTCGGCGCGCACGCGGACCGGAAGGTTTGCGGCCAGCCGGTCGAAGCGCTCGGCCCAGTCGCCTCCGGCGGGTTCCACGGACTGGGTCTTGTACTGGCTGCTGGGTAGTACCAGATAGAGACGGGTAGGGATACGAAGCTCGGCGCAGACCTCATGGAAGAGGATGTCGCCGCCGCTCGCGCCGCCGGCAATCCCGAAGGCCACCCCGCCCGGCCGCTGCCGCTCGGCCTCGACCGTCTCCCGGATCGCCAGCCGCGCCACCTCCGCCTGGTCAGCGGGGAAGCGCGGCTGGTCGCGTCCGGGGGCGTCGATCATGTGGCCGGTAAAGAGGAGGACTTGGGCTCGCTCATCCCTGCTCCGGATCGGCATGAGCCGATGCTAGCAGCCGTTGGTGCGGCCCTACCAGCCGGCAAGGCCCGGAGGGCGGGACAGTCGGACTACCAACCCGGCGGTACAATCCGGACCCATGGAGCTGATCTCGACCCATCTCGGCGCGGATTTCGACGGTTTCGCGTCGATGCTCGCCGTGCGCCGGCTCCATCCCCGGGCGGAGCTGTTCTTTCCCGGCTCGCGGGAGGGCTCGCTGCGGCGGATGCTCGAGGCGCGGCGCATCGACGTGCCCGAGCTGCGGCAGAAGGACGTCGACCCCGCGGCGCTGACGCGGGTCATCCTCTGCGACATCCGGCAGCGGGACCGGATCGGGATCGTGGCGGAGTGGCTGGAGAGCAACCCGGCGATCGAGGTCTGGGCCTACGACCACCACCCGCCGTCGGCGTCCGATCTGGCCCTGACGGGCGGCATCGTGGACCCCTCGGCCGGCTCGACGTCCACGCTGCTCGTCGAAGAGCTCCGGCGGCGGGGCCTCGGCTGTCCGTCCGCGGAGGCCGATTTCCTCCTGATGGGGATCTACGAGGACACCGGCTCCCTGACCTACGCCACCACCAGCCCGCGGGACCTCCAGGCCGCCGCCTGGCTGCTGGAGCAGGGCGGAAACCTGGAGGCGGTCCGCGGCTCGGTGATCCGCCCCCTCGATCCGGAGCGGCTGGACGTGCTCCATCGGATGACGCAGCGGCTCGAGGTGCATCGGATCCGGGGCCACCGGGTCGGCATCGTCGAGGTCGAGCTGGGGAAGTACCTGGAAGAAGTGGCGCCGCTCGTCTCCCGCTGCCTGGAGATCTTCGAGCTGCCGCTGCTCTTCGCCCTGTTCGGCGAAGAGGACCGGGTGACGCTGATCGCCCGCGGCCATCTCGAGGGTTTCGAGCTGGGCGAGGCGCTGGCGGAGCTCGCCGGCGGCGGAGGGCACGCCACCGCCGCCTCGGCGCGGCTCAAGGACACGACCCTGCTCGAAGCACGCGAGCGGCTGCTCGAGTTCCTGCACCGGGCACTGCCGCCGTCCGCCCGGGCCCGCGACCTGATGATCGCGCCGTTCTACATCCTCCCCGCCGGCACCTCCATCGACGAAGCCAAGGCGGGGCTCAACACCCGCCGCATCAACGCCGCGCCGGTCGAGCGCGGCGGCAGGATCGTGGGCACGATCTCGCGGCAGATCCTCGACGCCGCCCTCCAGCACGGTCTGGGCGCACGGCCGGTGGCGACGGTGATGTCCCCCGAGCTCGAATGGGTGGCGCCGGACGCCCCGGCGGAGGAGGTGGGGGAGCGGATGCTCGCCCGCCATCCTCGCTTCGTGCTGGTGGGGGACCCGGCAGCGGGCCTGCCCGCCGGCGTCGTGACCCGCATGCAGCTCCTGCGGCACCTGCAGGGCCGCATCTCCGATTTCGAGGAGCGGATCGACCGGCGGAGCGAGCAGCAGCGCGAGAAGCGGGTGCACATCGGCCATCTCCTGGCGAAGCGGCTCTCGCCCGAGCTGAGCTCCCCCATCGAGACGATCGCCGCCGTCTCGCGCCGGCACGGTACTCCGGTGCATCTCGTGGGGGGATTCGTCCGCGACCTGCTGCTGGAGCGGGAGAACCGCGACCTGGACCTGGTCGTCGAAGGGGACGGCATCGAGCTCGCCACGCGGCTGGCCGAGGCGCTGGGCGGACGGGTGCGGGCGCACCGGGCGTTCCTGACGGCGGTGGTGGTCGACGGTGAGGGTTTCCACATCGACGTGGCGACCGCCCGCAGCGAGTTCTACCGCGCTCCGGCCGCCCTGCCGGAGGTCCAGACCTCGGCCCTGCGGCAAGACCTCTTCCGCCGCGACTTCACGATCAACACCCTGGCGATCCGCCTGGGACCCGAGACGGATCACGAGCTGATCGACTACTTCGGCGGCCGGCGCGACCTCAAGGAGAAGACGCTGCGGGTGCTGCATAGCCTGTCGTTCATCGACGACCCGACGCGTATCCTCCGCGCCGTTCGCCTGGAGCTGCGGCTCGGCTTCCGGATCTCGCCGGAGACCCTGCACCTCGCCGAGGTGGCGCTGGCCGAGGGGGTGTTCGATCATCTCTCGGGCTCGCGGCTGCGCGAGGAGCTGGCCCTGCTGCTGGACGATCCGGCCTTGGCCGTGCGAGGGACCGAGCGTCTGGCGGAGCTTGGCGTCCTGCGCGCGCTCGACCCGCTCCTGGAGCTCGACGACGACATGCACCAGAGGCTGCGAGAGGCGCGGGCGGCGCACGACTGGTACCGGCTGGAGGCCCTCTCCGAGCCTCCCGCCGAGGCTTGGCGGCTGTTGTTGATGGCCCTCGCGGCCAATTTCAAGGCGGAGGATCTCGACCGGCTCGCCGGCCGCCTCTTGCTGGCGGGGGAGGACCGGCGTCTCCTGACCGGCTTCCCCGCCCGTCTGGCCGCCGCCCGCTCCGTTCTCCGCGAGCGGGGGGATCCGCAGCCCCATGAGATCGTCGAGGCGCTGGAGTCTTTGAGCGGGGAGGAGCTCCTTCTCCTGATGGCGGAAGGGGAGGAGGCGGTCCGCGCCTGGGTCCGCCGGTATCTCACGGAGCTGCGTGGTCTGAAGCTCGGCCTCCGTGGAGCGGACCTGCTGGCGTCGGGCATCCCGCCCGGACCCCGGATCGGCGAGGCGCTCCGCGCCACGCGGCGGGCCCGGCTCGACGGCGAGATCGACGAGACGGAAGAGCTGCGCTACGCTCTGGCCTTCCTGGCGGAGGAGCCCACCCCCGTCATGCAGAGAGAGGTCCCCTCCTGATGCTGCCGCGGCTCACGTCGATCCTCCTGCTCGGACTGGTGGCCTTGCCGGCGTTCGCGGACGACCGTTCGACCGAGATCCTCCGCTTCGATTGCGCGACGGACCTCACCCGCCGCGAGCTCACGCTGTTCGCCAACGGCACGGTCCGGTTGCGGGACGGCCAGATCGGCAACGAATGGATGGGCCTCGCCGAGCTGGGTCCGGACGAGCTGCAGGCTTTCCTCAACCGTCTCGGTGGCGAGGACCTCTCCGAGTCGCGCAACCCGGAGCAGGGCGTCGAGGGCGCCTGGATCGAGCGCTGCGAGCTGCGGCTCCAACTCGCCGGGAAGCCTCTCCAGACCTACCGGTTCGGCCACTACGACCCGCTGTCATTGAACCTCTCCCGGGTCGTGCGGATCGCCGGGGAGCTGGCGGAGAAGGTTCCGGTCATCAAAGACAAGGACGAGCTGCCGGCGGACTACGAACCCCGGCCGGGCGACGTCCTGCAGCGGGTCGGGGACGGCGCCCTCTTCCGCATCATCGCCTTCACCGGCGACAACACGGGGGTCGAGCTGCGGGGAGTCGATCTGCCGCTGGAGGTCTACGTGCCGAGGGACCAGATCCGGCAGCAATTCACTGCCTTGGCGTCGAGGGACCGGTGAAGCCGGGCGTCCGGATCACGGGCGGGGAGTTCCGCGGCCGGGGGCTCGCCGTGCCGCCGGGCGCGCGCCCCACGGAGGGCCGGGTGCGCGAGGCGCTCTTCTCGATCTGGGGCGACCGTCTGGAAAACGCCCGCGTGCTCGACCTCTTCGCCGGCAGCGGCATCGTGGGTCTGGAAGCCCTGGGCCGGGGAGCCCTCTCGGCCCTCGCCGTGGAAGACAACCTCCGGGCCGTGAAGACCCTGGAGGCGAATGCCGAGCGCTTGGGCGAGCGCCTCCTGGAGATCCGCCGCCTCAACCTTCCCTCCGGGCTCTCCCGCCTGGTGGAGGAAAAGGCCGGCCCCTTCGACCTCGTCTACGCCGATCCGCCCTACAACTTCGGCCCCTATCCGGAGCTCCTCCAGGCCGTGGCACCCCTCCTCGCCCCGGACGGCGAGGTCGCCGCGGAGCACACCTCCCGCCGGGAGCTGCCCATCGAGGCTGGAGCGTTGACGCGGGTGGACGTCCGGCGGTATGGGGAGAGCGCGATCAGCTTCTACCGGCGCGGGCCGGGGTGAAGTTGAGTCCACTTTGGTCCCAAAAAACGGAATTGCATGGTGACCATCCAGTTCACTCAGGAGCAACAGCGAGACCTCGATTTGGTCAGGTCCAAGCCTGCTCAGATCGTTGACCCCCGGACCAACGTTGAATATGTGCTGATTCCAGCCGCTGAATACGAGGCTGTCCGCGAGATCATCGAAGATGAGCAGCGACGGTCAGCAATCCGATCCGTGGCTCTCCGAAACGTTATAGGCAGGATGAACGAAGATCCATTAGTTTAGCAGCCAGCCTCGTCAATGACGAGGAATAAACCCTCGCATTCCTGCATCGCGAGCCGACGCACTTAGGTCTCATAGGAGTCGTCCGACTGTCGTGCATCCCTCTATTCGAGGAGGTCGATAGGGGAGACGCCTCCAGAGGTTTCCAGCAATTCAAGTCGAATTTTGGCTCGTGCCGAGAGTTCAAGTGGGTTGATGCCAGCAGTAAACCAAGCATGGGCTATGCGATCTACCCCGGCTCCAATTAGAGGAGCGGATGTCCTCAGGGCAGCGCGTAGGCAGACTGCGTTCATGCGACCCCAGTGAAGCACCAGATTTCTCTGTCGATAAAGCCTGCGGAGTGTCCTGGTGGCGTATTGTTCGATATCACGCAGAACCAGTTTGGGCTTTGATAGGAGGGAGCGAAGCCGAATTTCTGCGAGTCGATCTGATTCCGATGAAAGAGCAAGGGCTTGGCCGTTAATGATAGCCTGTGCGATAAGCGCTGAGCGGCTTCGATTATTGTTTGCTGCTTCAATGTTGCTTTTGAGCTTGTCCGTTCCCTTGTTCGAGTGCGCATAAGCCAAGGTGGTAAGCTCAGCACGGGGGAAGGAACATGCCACAAGGGTGGCCAGTCGGTCGCCTGCAATCCGGCGATCACCGCCATCGCCTGGGCCGAGGAGAAGAGCTTCCAGAGCCGCCCATCCCCCTGCCACAGCGGGTCCGGGAGGTCCTTCATTTAATGAGCCGAGAAGCTCTAGTGCTGCGTCAACATTACTGGTATCTGATTGTTCGTATAGCTTATTCTCGCGGGCAAGTGCTCGAATCTCTACGCCGCGACTCGATCGCCGCAGCGGAAAGGGATGCTTCTCTTTTTGTATCCAGACCTGATCTGCGGGTTGAAGTTCGGAGCGACTGCCGAGATTGACTCGCGCTGACAGGCGTTCAACGAACTCGGATATTCTCTGTATTCCTGCGTGGACGTCGCGAGCGCTTATGGAGAGAAGAAAACCGCCCGATTGCCTCAATTCCCTTGGGTCAAAGTTGTTGTCTCGTAACCATCCTGAGACCTCTGTGGAATTTCTCCAATTTGGAGGCATACTTTCGTGACTTCCAGGAACTCCGATGAACGGAACGAGAACCTCAAATTTTGCTTCAGGCCGGTGTGCCAAAGCATGGGTATCTCTTACCAACTCAGCGAGGCTCCGCAAGCTAGGCTCGTGCTGAACTCGATAAGTCCACCATCGATGTAAGTAGGTATCACTAAATCCTAGGTCTAGCAGGTGTGTAGCTATCGCCCTCGCTGTTTTTTCTGGGCTGGGCAGCGATGGAGCAGATAAAACTTGAGCCCACCGTTCAAGATAGCCGTCCTCAATCCTCTCAAGCATCTGCCGGATAACGATATAGTCTGACCCTCCTGCGCGCGGGCACACATGGAGGCTCGCTTGAAGTAGGCGACGTTCCTCTGAACCCCCAACTCCAGGGTCTTGGCCAACAACTATCTCGGCGGCATGGCAGAGATCCTTGAAAGAAGCCTCTGAGAGAATGCTGCTCTGCACTGCATCGCTTCCTTCGAGCACCTCTTTCAGGGACATCACGGTTCCAACTGCCCAGAGTCGTCTCTGCCAAGGAGTGCTGGAACCGAAGTAATCCGATAGACAGGCGGCCACGTGCTTGCCGTAGGGGTTGACATCGAGCATCAGGGGCATTAGCCTCTCTTCGAGTTGTTCTGCTCGGGGGGTGTCGCCCGCTTGCTTCGGCTACGGGCCTCACTCCCCTTTATTTTTTGGCCTCCTTGAAGACCATTGGAGTAGCGTACTGAAAGTACGCTCTTTCCTGGAAGACGTAACAACCAGGGGAGAGTGTAGCAAAAGCACTGGATTTCAGGTGCATTACACTCGCGGAAGTTTCCTTCACCGCAGAAAGAACGCCAGCTCCTCTAGGTTGATCCGCAGGTCCACGTTCTTGAGTGGCACGTCCTGCCTCCGCTTCACCCTCACCGGGGCAAAGTTGAGGACGCCCTTGACGCCGGCCTCGGCCAGGGCGTCGTAGTTCTCCTGGGCGGCCTCGGCGGGGATGGCGAGGACGCCGATCTCGGCTCCGGAGTCGCGGACGACCTCCTTGAGGTCCGAGGAGGAGCGGACGGTGAAGCCGCCGACCCGCCGGCCGATTTTCTTGGGATCGTTGTCGACCCCCGCCACGACATAGAAGGCGCCGTAGTTGAAGCCCAGGTACTGCGCCAGGGCCGTGCCCAGGTTGCCCATGCCGACGATCACCAGGGCGTGCTTGCGGTCGAGACCCAGGAGGGAGTTGAGGTGGTCGGCCAAGACGTCGACGTCGTAGCCGACGCCGCGGATGCCGAACTCCCCGAACTGGGCGAGGTCCTTGCGGATTTGCGTGGCGGAGAGGTGGTAGCGCTGCGCCATCTCCTGGGAGGAGACCCGCTTGATGCCGAGCTCCTGGAGATGGCGCAGGCAGCGCAGGTAGAAGGAGAGGCGGTTGAGGGTAAGAGGGGATACCTCTTCCTGCTCGCTCACCTCAGGGCGGTCGCTGCGATCAGCCACTGGAGCAGATCCGTTGGCCAGATACCGAGCGCCAGGGTGCCGAGGGCCGCGAGCACGGCCGCGGTGCGGCCCCAGACATCGATGAGCAACCCTTCCGGCTGGCGCGTCTCCGGCTTCATGTAGAGGTAGTACACGACACGCAGGTAGTAGAAGACGCCGACGAGGCTCGCCAGCACGCCCGTGATGGCGAGGCCGACGTGGCCGTCCGCCACGGCGTTCAGGAACACCACGTACTTGCCGAGGAAGCCGACGGTGGGGGGGATGCCGCCCAGCGACAGCATGCAGACGGCGAGGCAGGCCCCCAGCAGCGGATAGCGATAGCCCCAGCCGGCGAGGTCGGAGACCAGGTGCTGCTCGCCCGGCCGGTTGTAGAGCATGGAGACCACCGCGAAGGCCCCGGCGTTCATCAGCGCATAGGCCAGCAGGTAGACCAGCACGGGCATCAGGGATGCCCGGTCGAGCGTCACCAGGGCCAGCAGCAGGTAGCCCATGTGCGCCACGCCGGAGTAGGCGAGCATGCGCTTCAAGTCGCGCTGCACCAGGGCCAGCAGGTTGCCCACCACCATGGAGAGCACGGAGAGGACCGCCACCACGGTCGACCACTTGGCCGCGTAGGGGGCCGCCCCGCCTTGGGCGATGGCGTCGAGGAGACGGTAGAGCACCAGCGCGCTCGCCACCTTCGGCGCCACCGAGAGGAAGGCGACGAACGGCGAGGGCGCCCCCTGGTAGGTGTCGGGCGACCAGGCGTGGAAGGGCACGAGGGCCATCTTGAAGCCGAAGCCGGCCACCAGGAAGAGGATGCCGAGGCTGGCTAGCACCGGCACCGAGGGGGCGGCGGCCAGGGCTCTGCCGATCTCGTCCAGGCGCGTGCTGCCGGTGGCGCCGTAGACCAGGGCGATGCCATAGAGCACGAAGGCGCTGACGAACGCGCCCATCAGGAAGTACTTGATCGCCGCCTCGCCCGAGAGCGCGATCCGCCGGTGGAAGGCGGCCAGGGAGTAGAGGCAGAGCGAGAGCGTCTCGAGGGCCAGGAAGATGGTCAGCAGCTCGGTGGCCCGCAGCATGAGCAGCAGCCCCGCGGCGCACCAGAGCAGGAGGGCGTGGTACTCGCCCGAGAGGATTCTCTCCCGCCGCAGATAGCCCTGGGAGGCCAGCAGGCAGAGCACCGTCGCCAGCAGCACCACCAGCGAGAAGGCGAAGGTGAGCGCCGACGACTCGATCTGGCCGTTGAAGGTCCGCGCCGGGTCCGTCATCACGGCGTTGCCCAGGGGCGTCGCGTACCAGGCTGCGTAGCCGGCGGCGACCGCCACCAGGACGGCGATCGGGGTGAAGGCCCGCCGCATCGACGGCGCGATGGCGTCGAGCAGCAGCAGCACCACGCCGCCGCCGCAGAGCACCATCTCGGGGAGGAGGAGCGCCCAGTCGAAGTGAATGTTCATCGGCTGGCCTCCTGAACCGGCGCGGAACGCAGCGTCGCCTGTGTAACGTTTGGTTCCGCGACTCGCTGCTGGTAGGCCGCGAGCACCTCTTCGAGGGCCTGCCGGCTCGGCTGCAGGAAGGAGTTGGGAGCGACGCCGATCCACAGCATCAGGATGCAGAGCGGCAGCAGCGCCGCCACCTCGCGGCCGGAAAGATCGGAGAGACGGCGGTTCTCTTCCTTAGTGATGGGACCCCAGATCGTGAGCTGGATCATCTTGAGCAGGTAGATGGCCGCCAGCACCACGCCGAAGGTGGCGACCGCCACAGGCCAGCCGAGGGTGCGGAAGCTGCCGGTCAGGATCATGAACTCGCCGACGAAGCCGTTGAGGGCCGGCAGGCCCACGGACGCCAGGCTGGAGAAGACCAGGAAGAAGGCGAAGACCGGCATCACCTTGGCGAGGCCGCCGAACTCCGCGAACTTCTTGGTGTGCCGGCGGTCGTAGAGCATGCCGACGAGAAGGAACAGCGCGCCGGTGGAGAGGCCGTGGTTGACCATCTGCAGGAGCGAGCCCTGCCAGGCGATGATGTCGAACGCAACAAGGCCCAGCATCACGAAGCCCAGGTGGGCGATGGAAGAGTAGGCCACCAGCTTCTTCATGTCTTCCTGCACCCAGGCGACCAGGGCGCCGTAGATGATGCCGATGACGGCGAGCGCCACCAGCAGCGGCTGGGCCGCTTCGCTGGCCTGCGGGAAGAGCGGCAGGCCGAAGCGCAGGAAGCCGTAGGTGCCGAGCTTCAGCAGGATGCCCGCCAGGATCACCGAGCCGCCCGTGGGCGCCTCGACGTGGGCGTCCGGCAGCCAGGTGTGGAACGGGAACATCGGCACCTTGATGGCGAAGGTCAGGGCGAACGCCGCGAACAGCCAGATCTGCTGATGGAGCGGCAGGTCGAGCCGCAGCATGTCCTCATAGGCGAAGCTCCAGACGCCGCCGTTCAGGCCCCGCAGGGTCCAGGCCATCCACAGGATGGCGATCAGCATCAGCAGGCTGCCCGCCATGGTGTAGAGGAAGAACTTGACCGCCGCGTAGATCCGCCGCTCGCCGCCCCAGATGCCGATCAGCAGGTACATCGGCACCAGCATGACCTCCCAGAAGACGTAGAACACGAAGAGGTCGTAGGCGAGCAGCGCGCCGAGCACGCCGGTGGTCAGCAGCAGCATGGAGGCGCCGAAGAGAGGCCAGTGCTTCTCGATCCCCTTCCACGAGCCGAGGATCACGATGGGCACCAGGAAGATCCCCAGCAGCACGAGCGGCATCGAGATGCCGTCCATGGCGAGGTCGTAGCGGATGCCGTAGCTCGGGATCCAGGGCAGGACGGTGTCGTGCACCCTGGGGAAGGTGCCGTCCGGACCGAGATGGCTGAAGAGGTACTGGAGGGCGAAGGCCAGCTCGATCAGCGAGACGATCAGCGTGTAGATCTTCGCCGACCGCGCCGAGGCCCTGGCGAGGAAGAACAGCGGCACGGCCGTGATCGCCGGGAAGAACACCAGGCGGGTCAGCGAGTTGCCAATTAGCAGTCCGAAGAAGGTATCCATGTCTGTTCCGGTCAGGCGAAGGCGATCCACCAGAACAGCAGGATCACACCGAGGAAGAAGTAAAGGGCGTAGTTACGGACGTTGCCGGTGGTGCTGAAGCGCCCCACGTCGCCGGTCAGCTCGGTCAGGAACGCGCCGGCGTTGACCGCCCCGTCGATGAGGAAGGTGTCGACCACCTTCCAGAAGAAGCGGGAGAGAGCGGCGAGCGGGCGCACGATCAGGGCGTCGTAGATCTCGTCCACGTAGTACTTGTTCTCCAGCAGGCGGTGCACGAACGGGAAGCGCTGGGCCCAGGTGCGGCCTTTCGCCAGCCCGTTGTCGCCGCCGTAGAACGAGCGGGAGAGGAAGATGCCCGTCAGGGCGACCGCCGTAGTGATCAGGACCAGCGCCCACTCCATCCCTGCGCCGAGGTTGTGCTCGCCGGCCTCGAGGCCTTGCGGCACGGCGATGACCGGCTCCAGCCAGTGGTGGAACCTGTTCAGGTCGCGTCCCATCGAGAGCAGCTTGGGAACCCCGACGTAGCCGGCGAACACGGCGCCCACGGCCAGGATCCACAGGGGGACCGTCATCGACGGCGGCGACTCGTGCAAGTGATGCTCCTGCTCATGCGTGCCGCGGAACTTGCCGTGGAAGGTCAGGAAGACCGAGCGGAACATGTAGAAAGCCGTCAGGCCCGCCGTGATCAGGCCGACTGCCCAGAGCACCCACTGGTGATTGGACGCGGCGGCGTGCAGGATCTCGTCCTTGCTGAAGAAGCCGGAGAGGAGCGGCACGCCCGAGATCGCCAAGGCGCCGATCACGTACGTCCAGTAGGTGGACGGCATGTGCTTCTTCAGGCCGCCCATTTGCCGCATGTCCTGCTCGCCGCCCATGGCGTGGATCACCGAGCCGGAGCCGAGGAAGAGCAGGGCCTTGAAGAAGGCGTGCGTCATGACGTGGAAGAGCGCCGCCGAGTAGGCCCCCAGCCCGGCGGCCAGGAACATGTAGCCGAGCTGCGAGACGGTGGAGTAGGCGAGCACCTTCTTGATGTCCGTCTGCGCCAGGGCGATCGAAGCGGCGAAAATCGCCGTCGTGGCGCCGATGATCGCCACGAACATCGAGACGCCCGGCGCGAGCTGATAGATGACGTTCGACCGCACCACCATGTAGACGCCGGCCGTGACCATGGTGGCGGCGTGGATCAGGGCGGAGACGGGCGTCGGGCCGGCCATGGCGTCCGGCAGCCAGACGTAGAGGGGGATCTGCGCGCTCTTGCCCATGGCGCCGACGAAGAAGCAGAGGGCGACGAAGGCGGCGAGCGAGAAGCCCGGCACGTACTCGCCCGTCACCAGCCCGGGCTGCGCCGCGATGCGCGGGAAGATCTCCGTGTAGGTGAGCGTGCTGAACTTGGCGAACAGGGCGAACAGGCCGAGAAGGAAGGCGAAGTCGCCGATGCGGTTGACGATGAACGCCTTCTTGCCCGCGGCGGGCGGCACCGGCTGGTCGTAGTAGAAGCCGATCAGCAGGTAGGAGCAGAGCCCCACTCCCTCCCAGCCCACGAACATCACCAGGAAGTTGTTGCCCAGCACCAGCAGGAGCATCGCCGACATGAAGAGGTTGAGGTACGCGAAGTAGCGGCTGTACCCCTCTTCGTGGCCCATGTAGCCGGCCGAGTAGACGTGGATCCAGAAGCCCACGAAGGTAACCACGAACAGCATCACCGCCGACAGGGCATCGAGCATGAAGGCTGCCGGGATCTGGAGCGGCCCTGCGGTCCAGAGATAGTAGACGTCCTCGAAAGTACGGCCGCCGGGGGCGTACTCCTGGGCGTACTGCCAGAGGCAGCCGAGGGCGATGACGAGCGAGGCGAGGGGCGCGCCGACGCCGACGGCCGTCACCAGGGCTTTCGGCATCCGCCGGCCGAGCAGGCCGTTGATGGCGGCGCCCGCCAAGGGGAGGATCGGGATGAGCCAGAGGAGCTCGAGCATGGTCAGTCCAGTCTTACCCGGTTATTTACCAGCGCATCAGGTTCATGCGGTTGACGTCGATGGTGTGCCGCTGGCGGAACACGGCGATGAAGAGCGCGAGCCCCACCGCGGCCTCGGCGGCGGCGACCGCCATCACGAAGAAGACGATGAGCTGCCCGGTGCGGTCGTCCATCTGGCGGGCGTAGGCGACCAGCGTCAGGTTGGCGGCATTGAGCATCAACTCGATCGACAGGAAGATGCTGATGCCGTTGCGCCGGGTCAGCGCGCCGATGGTGCCGATGGCGAACAGCGCCGCCGCGAGCAGGAGGTACCAGGAAATGGGTACGCTCAAGAAGTAGCCTCCTTGTATGCCGGCTCCGCCACGCTCGGGCGGTGCGGATCGGGCAGCGACTTCAGGGGATCGGTCCGCGGCTCGTCGCCGCTGAGGTACTCGGGCTCGCCGCCTTCGCCGATCCTGTCGAGCGCGTCCGGCCTGCGGGCCGCCACCGTCGCGCCGATGACGGCCACCAGCAGCAGCAGGCCGACGATCTCGAACGGCAGCAGGTAGGTGCTGAACAGCTCCCTGGCCAGCGCCTTGAGCGACACCGACTCCGCGGTGAGCGGCGGCACCGCCGGCGAGCCGCTGCGCCAGAAGACCAGCCCCATCATGCCGAGAAAGACCACCGCGCCCACGATCGCCGTCCAGAGCTGCGGCCCGCGGCTGCCGTGGGCCGTCTCCTCCTTCTGGACGTTGAGGAGCATGATGACGAACAGGAACAGCACGACGATGGCGCCGGCGTAGACCAGGATCTGCAGGGCGCCCACGAATGGCGCCCCCAGCAGCACGAAGAGCGCCGCCACCGCGAACAGCGTCAGCACCAGGCTGAGCGTCGCGTAGATGGGGCTCTTGTGGGTGACGACGACGATCGACGAGCCGAGGGCCAGCGCGGCGAACAGGGCGAAGATCAGGGTTTCCATAGTCGAGGGTCGAGCCAGAGATCAGAGCCAGCCCGCGAGCGTCATCGCGGCCACGAGGATCAGGTTGAAGATGGCGAGCGGCAGCAGCACTTTCCAGCCGAGCCGCATGAGCTGGTCGTAGCGGAAGCGCGGGAAGGTCCAGCGGATCCACACGAACACCATCATGCAGAAGATGATCTTGCCGACCAGGGTCGCGAGTCCGAGGGCGGCGCCGAGCCAGTTGTTGGGGAAGTCGATCCCCGGCAAGGTCCAGCCGCCGAAGTAGAGCGTCACCCCGAGCGCCGAGAGCGCCGCCATGTTGGTGTACTCGGCCTGGAAGAACAGGGCGAAGCGCATCGAGCCGTACTCGGTGTGGAACCCGGCCACCAGCTCCGACTCCGCCTCCGGCAGGTCGAACGGCAGCCGGTTCGTCTCGGCGAACGAGGCGATCAGGAAGACCAGGAAGCCGATGATCTGCGGGATGAAGCTCCACAGATGGGTCTGCTGGTAGGCGACCACGTCCGCCAGGTTGAACGAGCCGACCGGGATGATCACGGCCAGCACGGCGAGGGTCAGCGCCAGCTCGTAGCTGATGAGCTGCGCCGAGGCGCGGATCGAGCCGAGCAGCGAGAACTTGTTGTTCGAGGCGTAGCCGGCCATTACCAGCGAGTAGACGCTGAGGCTCGACAGGGCCAGGAACAGGAGCACGCCGGTGTCGACGTTCGCCACCATCAGGGGGATGCGCCGCCCGGCCGCCGTGATGAGGTCCGGCCCGAAGGGGATCACGACGAAGGTCGTGAACGCCGGGAACAGAGCGAGCGCCGGGGCCATCAGGTACAGCGGCTTGTCGGCCGCCGACGGGGTGACGTCCTCCTTGAACATGAACTTGGCGGCGTCCGCCAGCGGCTGGAACAAGCCGAGCGGACCCACCCGGTTCGGGCCAGGACGGTCCTGGATGAAGGCGCAGACCCGCCGCTCCACCCAGTTCATGATCGGGGCGACGTTGATGAAGACGGCGAACATCACGCCGTACTTGAGGATCGCGGAGACGACCTCGGGGTTCACGAAGCGACCTCCGGCACCGCGTCGGCGGCCGGCTCGGGGATCCGGACGCGGGCTCCGGGGACGTTGAGGACCTCGCCCGTGGCCGGCATCCGCTGCCAGGAGAGCCCCGCGAAGGCCGGCACTTCGGCGGCCAGACGGTCGAACACGGCGCCGGCCGAGAGGCTCGCCCAACTCGGATCGAGCCGGGAGAGCAGGTCGGCGAGCACCTCGACCGTGGTGCGCACCTGGCCCGGCGCGTGGAAGGCGCTCATGAACTTCTGCACGCGCCATTCGACGTTGACGAACGTGCCGTCCTTCTCGCCGTGGTGGGCCACCGGCAGCGCCACGTCCGCCACCTGGGCGAGCGGCGAATCGGCCCAGCCGAAGACCACCAGGAACTTGGCCCGGCGCAGCCGCTCGACCGTCTCCGGGTTGTAGGCCACGCTGCTGAAGTCGCTGTCGCAGACGACCAGGGCGGAGCAGCGCTCGGCTCCGCCGCCCAGCAGGAGGTCGTCGGCTCCGTCGCCCGAGCCCATGCCCACCAGCTCGGCGCCGCGGCGGTTCGGAGCGGTCTCGCGCCCGGTGATGCCGCCCTTCAGGTTCGGGATCGTCCGCTCCGGGCCGATGTCGACCGGCACCGGGCGGTGGATGGAGCCCAAGGCGTCCGCCAGCTTGCCGAAGAGGTACGCCTCCTCGCAGGTGTTGAAGCCCGATCCCAGGAATGCGATCTCGCCCTGGCCTTTCGCTGCCTGCAGGCGGCGGAGCACGCCGTCAAGGGCGTCCTTCCAGGACGCCGCAGCGATAGGGGAATGGCCGTTGCTCCCCTCGGCCCGCACGCGGGGGAAGGTCAGCCGCGGCACGGTCTTGTAGCGCTCGAACGAGGCCCGGCCGTAGTCGCACATCCAGTAGTCGTTGACCTCGACGTTGAAGCGCGGCTTGTAGCGCTTGATGTCGCCCCGCCGGTGCTCCATGGTGATGTTGCACCCCACCTCGCAGCCCGTGCAGAGCGAGGGCTTCTTGTCGAGGTACCAGACGCGCTCGGCGAAACGGAAGCGGGTCGAGGTCAGGGCGCCCACGGGGCAGATGTCCACCACGCAGGTGGCGAGCGGGTTCGACAGCTCACGCCCCGGGAACGTGCCGATCTCGACCCGCGCGCCGCGGTTGAAGAAGCCGAGCTCGCCGGTGCCCGCGACCTCCTCGGTGAAACGGATGCAGCGGGTGCACTGGATGCACCGGTTCATGTTGAGCACGACGTTGGCGCCCAGCGGGATGCGCTCGCGGCCCGGATAGGTCCGCTTGTCCTCGTACTCGAAACGGGAGTAGGGGACGCCGTGCTTGAACGAGTAGTCCTGAAGGCCGCACTCGCCGGCCTGGTCGCAGATCGGGCAGTCCAGGGGATGGTTGATGAGGAAGAACTCCATCATCCCCTTCTGCGCCTCGGCGACCTCGGGCACGTCGGTGCGCACCACCATGCCGTCCTTCATCACCTGTGTCGAGCATGCGGTCTGCAGCTTCGGCATGCCCTCGACCTTGACCAGGCACATGCGGCACTGGCCCACGACCGACAGGCGCGGGTGGTAGCAGTAGTGGGGCACTTGCACACCGACCTTGAGGCCCGCCTCGATCAGGTTCGTGCCGGCCTCCACCTCGACGGTGCGGTCGTTGATTGTGACTTTGGGCACTTCTTACGCTCCGTTCTCTACTCTCATCAATTACTCTCGAAAAAGCGCCGCTTGGGGAACGGGCACGCCCGGTCCCGGATGTGCTGCTCGATCTCGTCGGAGAAACGGTCGACCAGCGACTTGACGGGGCCGATGGCCGCGTCGCCCAGGGCGCACAGGGACTGGCCGCCGATGTTGCGGCAGATGGAGAGGAGGAGCTGGCCGTCGCGTTCGCTCCCCTCGCCGTGCTCGATGCGCTTCAACACCAGCTCCATCCAGTTCGTCCCCTCCCGGCATGGAGTGCACTGGCCGCAGGATTCGTGGTTGAAGAACTTCGCCAAGCGCGCCGCCGACCGCACCATGCAGGTCGTGTCGTCCATCACGATCACCGCCGCCGAGCCCAGCATGGAGCCCGCCTTGGCGACCGAGTCGAAGTCCATCTTGATGTCGATCATGTCCGCCTTGAGGATGGGCGCCGAGGCGCCGCCCGGGATGAACGCCTTGAGCGGCCGCCCCTTGAGCATGCCGCCCGCGCCCTCCAGGATCTCGCGGAAGGTGATGCCGATGGGGTACTCGTACGTACCCGGCCGCTCGACGTGGCCCGAGATGGCGTAGAGCTTGGGGCCGGTGTTCTTCTCGTCCGTGCCGATGCCCTTGAACCAGTCGGCGCCGCGGGTGAGGATGTGCGGCACGTTGCACAGCGTCTCGACGTTGTTGATCACCGTCGGCTGGCCGAAGGCGCCGACCACGGCGGGGAAGGGCGGCTTGACGCGCGGCTGGCCGCGCTTGCCCTCCAGCGACTCGAGCATCCCCGTCTCCTCGCCGCAGATGTAGGCCCCCGCGCCGCGGTGGACGTACATGTTCAGCTTGAAGCCGGAGCCCATCACGCCGTCGCCGAGGATGCCGCCCTCGTAGGCCTCCTTGAGGGCGCGCTCCAGGATCGACGCGGCCTTGGTGTACTCGCCGCGGATATAGATGTAGCAGGTCGCCGCCTGCACGGCCCAGCAGCAGATGGCGCACCCCTCGATGAGCTGGTGGGGGTCGTGCTCCATCAGCAGCCGGTCCTTGAAGGTGCCCGGCTCGGACTCGTCGGCGTTGCAGACCAGGTACTTGGTGAGGGGTTTGTCCTTGTCCTTGCTCTTGGGGATGAAGCTCCACTTGAGCCCCGCCGCGAAGCCGGCGCCGCCGCGCCCGCGCAGGCCCGACTTCTTCACCTCGTCGATGACGGCGTCGGGCTCCATGGCGAGCGCCTTGGCCAGCGCCTCGTAGCCGCCGCCCTGGCGGTAGCCCTTCAGGGTGAGGGCCTCGGGCTTGCCGACGTTGCGGGTGAGGACGCGCTCGAAAGCTGCCATCTACTTCAAACCTTTCAGGATCTGCCGCACCCGGTTGGGGGTGAGGTTCTCGTGGTATTCGTCGTCCACCATCATCATCGGCGCCGTGTCGCAGGAGCCGAGGCACTCGAAGTGGACGTAGGAGCAGCGGCCGTCGCGGGTCACCTCGTCCTCGCCCACGCCGAGCTCGGCCTCCAGCGTCTCCATGATCTCCTCCGAGCCGCGGAGCTGGCACGACAGGTTCGTGCACACCCGGATGCGGTGCAGGCCGACCGGCTTCTGGTGGTAGAGGTCGTAGAAGGTGACGACGCCGTAGACCTTGGCGGAGGGCATGTCGAGCTCCGCCGCCACCGCCTCGATGGCCTCGTCCGGCAGCCAGCCGCCCCACTCGCGCTGGGCGATGTGGAGCGCCGGCAGCATGCAGGCCTCGGTGGTGGGATAGCGCTTGCGGATCTCGTCCAACTCGGCCCGGGCGGCGGCGGAGAAGCCGCCGCCTCGCTTTTCGGGGCCGGTCGGCCGCATGGATTCGGGTTCGTGCACGCTCATGGATGAAGTCTCACGGCCCGGCGCTGCTCCCGCGCGGGCGCGAGATCCAGGCCGCCCTTCAGCCACACGTAGGCGTAGCCGACCAGGATCAGGAAGATGAACACCATGACGGCCGCGAACAGTTCCCATCCACCCTCGCGCAGGATCAGCGCCCAGGGATAGAGGAAGGCGGCCTCGAGGTCGAAGACGATGAAGTCGATCGCCACCAGGAAGAAGGCGATCGACAGCCGTTTATGGGATTTGTCGAGCAGCGGCATGCCCGATTCGATGGTCGACTGCTTGAGGCGGCCGCCGCGCTGGTTACCTACGAATGTGCTGAGGAGATGCGACCCGATGAGGATGATGGCCCCCAACGAAATCGCGACCCCCATGGCCAGCAGGACCGGGAAGTACTGCTCCGGCAAGGGACGTTCCTCCAGAAGTCGGTGTGCTTGCAGGAGATCCCGGCAGAAAAAGGCCGGTGCCGGGGTTCGACTCCGCGCTCGTGAAGGATGTCACAAGCTCGGACGGGATACAAGCGGGCGGGGGACGACGGCTCCAGCCAGGTTGGCGGGTTGCTTTGCCGGCGGACTGCTTTGCCGGTTGACGGCATCGGCCTAGAACACGCCTCTGGTGCGGAGCGAACGGATCGACCTGATCCGTGTCCCCTTGGCTCTGGGAAGCGGCCGGCCTGACCTGCCCTGCCTCCGTCCACCGCGCCAGGGCGGACGCTCGGCCCCGGTCCGTGCCCCTCCACCAGACCGGGGCGGACGGTTCGACCTGGCCCGGCGACCCGTGGCCCTGCGGGGCGGATGAGCTGCCCCGCAGGGCCGAACCTCTTGCCCATGGGGCCAACCGTCCAAGCCCTGGAACGGACGGTTGACGAGGGAGAGCGAACCGTTCAATACCCCTCGTGGGGGCACCACGGGGGGCCGCCAACCGTCCGCTTGCCGGCGGTTGCGCCCTACGGAGCGGGGCCAACCGTCCGCCCCGCGGGGCAAACCGTCCACGCCGAGCTCTGGAAATTCAAGAACCTGGCCGGCGTCGATCTAGGGTTTCGGCACGCTAAATGCATGTAACAAAGACAAGTTTCACTCCCGGAATGGTGTCCCGGGTCCTTAGACATGTCCCATTCCGCGCTCAGACGTCGAGCCGTACCCCGTGCGGGGGCGGTGCGTCCGTGCCGGGTTCCCAGGGAGGGAATGCATGGCGCCTGAAGCTCCGTGGGTCACGCGTCTGGGAGGACCGTTCGGTTCCGCCCTGACGGTGGACGTCGAGGAGTGGTACCACACCTGCCTGGTGCCGGATTACGTGAATCCGGAAACCCGTCCGCCCCTGCCGGAAGAGCTCGACTGGCTCCTCCCCGAGCTGCTGGACATGCTGGCCGAGGCCGGGTGCTCGGCGACGTTCTTCGTGCTCGGCGAGGTGGCGGAGCGCCTGCCGGGGCGCATCCGGGAGATCGCGCAGGCCGGCCACGAGGTGGCATCCCATGGCTATCTCCATCTGCGGGCCTGCGAGCGCTCCCTGGAGGCCTTCCGGTCCGACCTGCGGCACGGCAAGGATCTGCTGGAGGACCTGGTGGGCGAGCCGGTGCTGGGGTTCCGGGCGCCGGAGTGGTCGCTGCGCAGCCTGGGCAGTCTGAGGCTGCCCATCGTCGCCGAGACGGGGTTCCGCTACGACAGCTCGCTGACCCCCTGCCCGCTGGCGGGGCGGCCGGGCAACCCGCGTTTCGCCTCGCGGCTGCGCTGGCGGGGCCCGGTGCCGGACCTGCTGGAGTACCCGCCGCTCACCTTCTGCGGGCCGCTGCGGCTGCCGGCCGGGAGCTGGACGGGTCGGCTGGTGAATCCCGAGCGGCTGATCCGGGCCGCGGAGAACCATTCCGAGGAGGGGGGGATGCCGGTGGCGGTGGTCCATCCCTGGGAGATCTCCGGGCGGCCCACGCCCGGTCCCTTGAGCGGCATCGCAAAGTTCATCCACGAGACCGGCCGCCTGAGCTTCGTGCCGCGCTTCCGGGAGCTGCTGCGGGGGGTCCCTTGGACTTCCATCCGTGCCGCCGCCGGCCTGGAATCGGCGGTTCCGCTGCGCGCGGTGGCCTCGCGCCGGGCGGGCTGACAGGACTGGCACTGCCCCTGCAATCGAATCGGCTGGAACGAAAGGAGGTCGATTCATGCCCAGGCACGAGCTGGACAAGAACCCCACGGTCAATCTCAACAATGCCAGTCTGGAAGATCTTGCGGGTGTCCCCGGGATCGGCCGCGAGAGGGCGGAGACCCTTCTCATGTACCGCGAGCAGAACGGCCCCCTCGCCAACTGGGGCGAGCTGCGGCAGGTGCCCGGTTTCGAGGATCCGGATGTCGTGGAGTACGTGCGAGCCCAGGCCGAGCTGTCGTAGGGTCTATCGTAGGAAAGACTTACAAACCGCGACACCCGCTCCGGGTGTCGTGTAAGCTTCACGTGGGTTCGAGGAAGGAAGAGGGTTGGTGCGAAAGGGGGGACTCGAACCCCCACGGCCTTGCGACCACAAGATCCTGAATCTTGCGCGTCTACCAATTCCGCCACTTTCGCAGCGCGGCTGATCATAGGGAGAGAAGAGCCATCATG
>Ga0126305_10000052_pt1 | contig 46325 bp, 44 predicted proteins | sample Plot26_FD_92536 | JGI IMG/M metagenome (GOLD analysis project Ga0126305, IMG submission 92536) | Serpentine soil microbial communities from UC McLaughlin Reserve, CA, USA - Plot26 | ecosystem: Environmental > Terrestrial > Soil > Grasslands | place: USA: UC McLaughlin Reserve, Lake County... | reverse complement strand
GAGACCCGGCCAGGCAAGGCGTGAACGGGGGGTCGGCTCACTGTTGGTCGGCATACCGACACCCGGCGGCCTCCACTATCTCGGTCGGGTCGGTTCCGGTTTCAACGACTACCAGCTCGACGAGATCCAAGCATTGCTGGCGCCTCTCGCCTCCAACACCAGCCCGTTCGTCGACGTGCCGCGGGAAGATGCCCGCGACGCGAAGTGGGTAACGCCTTCCCTGGTGGGTGAAGTGACCTACGGCGAGCTGACCGAGCCTGGGCGGTTGCGACATCCGGTGTGGAAAGGCATCCGGACCGAAAAGGCCCCCGAAGAAGTCACCTGGGAAGCACCCAAATAGCTTCTCGCCAGCGAGATCAACTCTCCGGTTCGATCCCCGCCAAGGTAAGGCCACGGTGAGCAGCCAACCGGTCCGCCTCGGCCTCGATACGGTTCTCGACCGCCTTGCTGATCTTGCTCCAGGGATGTAGGCGAAGGGTGAACCTGCCACTCGCCGCTTTCGGCCGCCAGGTCCCGACAATCTCATCGCCGCACAACACCGCGCCGGGCCGGCCCAGCACGGGCCACAGCTCCTTATGCCGGGCGTTATCCGGAACGATCAGCTTGCGGTCCTTTCCCTGGAGGAACAGGTCGAAGCCCCCGAGCAGCCGGACCAGATCGCTCCCGTGCTCCTGGCCGTCACTTCCTTCGAGCAGCCAACCGGTCTTGCCCTCGACGTTGACCTCCACCGCATCCTCGGGCCAGTGCGCCTTGATATCCGCGACTGGGGCGTCGAGGAAGGCAGCGACGTCGTTGGGGCTGGCCGGCCCCAGGAAATGGAGGTAGTTCCGGATGAGCTGCAGCCGTTCCGGCGCTGACGAGGGGTCCGCCGCCGGACCGGGATCGCGCTTAGGCCAACCCGGAATCCTTTGCAGCATGGGTGGCGAGGTGCCCGACTGCAGTTCCAGGCCAGCGTAAAGGGAACCCAGGCGGAATGACTGCTCCCAGGAATGGCTCGTTCCACAAGACCCGCAGTAACGCAAATAGGGATCCGACAACCGCTTGGTCAGTGCCGTCGACACGTCTCCCTTGCTCATCGGCTTGGTGACCACGGCGCGCATCTGGATGGCAACCTCGGTGAGCCCGTCGAGTGTCTTGATGCCGGCCTCCTTGAGTGGCTTGTCCGCACCGATCACCCTCTTCGCGGCGTCTATGTCGGAGAACGGTGAAGTGGCCACCAGCACATCCGGCAGATCCGTACGACGGTAGAAATGTGGTGCGCCGCGGAGGGTCCAGGCCAAGGCGACCTCAGCAGCCGTTTCCAGGTCGCTCGAGCTTGCCACCGGCACTCCGCGATTCGCGATTGCCCAGCTGGCCCCGTCCCGGCCGGTGTCCTGCACTCCGAAGTCGAAGATGTCCGCATCGGTCACGGGTCGCGGCCCAACCGGCCGATCCAGCTGCTGGGCGCTGATCCGAAGCGCCAAGACCTCTCTACGCTTCATGCCACCGCCTCCGGCCACGATGGGCAGGTTACGTGACCCCGCAGACAAGAATCTGCTCAGCGTTGAGGGCATACGTGACACCATCGGCCGGAGAGCACCATCCCTCCGACTTTGAGCCCCGCAGCAACACCTTGAGCCTCATATCCGAGGCTCAAGGTGTACGGGCGGGGCTCAAGGTCGGAGATTCGCAGATCGGACAGGAGTGGCTATGACGACGGTGCTGGTACTGAACGGCCCGAACCTCAATCTGCTCGGCGACCGCGAGCCAGAAATCTACGGGTCAGCGACGCTGGCCGATGTTGCGGATACCTGCCGGGATACCGCGACTGACCTCGGCTGGGAGCTCGACTTCCGGCAATCGAATCACGAAGGTGAGCTGGTCGAGTGGATTCAGGACGCTGGGCGCGCTCAGCACGATGGTCGCCTTGTCGGCGCTGTTATCAACGCAGGTGCCTACAGCCACACAAGCATCGCGCTGCATGACGCGATCGTCGGCGCCGGTTTGCGAGTGATCGAGCTTCATATCTCCAATGTTCACGCGCGGGAACCCTTCCGGCATCACTCCTACCTCTCCCCGGTAGCGGCCGGCATCATCGTCGGGTTCGGCGTGGCGGGGTATCCGCTGGCCCTACACGGTTTGCATTCACTGATCACCGACTCGGCCACTCAGCCAATCGAAGGTGCCTAGTCCGTCGGCTGAAGTCGGCGGGTCCACCGCTCCTCAATGCGCCCGAAGCGCCAAACAACCGCAGCCAGCACCCACATCCCAATGATGCCCGCGGTGACGATCACACCCACCGCCGAGAGATCGAGGCTCGCGAGATAGGCGACAGGGCCACCTGATAATCCCAGGCTGTCCACCAGGATCGACATCAGTTGCAGAGTGCCGATGATCAAGGCCACTGCCACGGAGACTCCGGTGACGGTGATGTTGTAGAAGATCTTCCGCGCGGGCTGGGAAAACGCCCAGCCGTAGGCAAAGTTCATGAAACAGCCGTCGATGGTGTCTAGCAGGCTCATTCCCGCAGCAAAGAGGATAGGCAGGGTGAGTACGGCGTACCACGGCAAACTGAAGGCTGCCGCACCGCCCGCCAGCACCAGCAGGCTCACCTCGGTGGCGGTGTCGAAGCCGAGTCCGAACGCGCACCCCGCGACGTACATGTGCCATGGCTTGCGCACTGACTTGGTGACACGGGCCAGGATTCGGCTCAGCAGGCCCCGCTTCGCCAGGTGCGCCTCGAGGGCGGCTTCGCTGAACTCACCCTGACGAAGCCGGCGGACCGCCTTGACGATCCCGATCAAGATCACCAGATTGGCGATCCCGATGAGGTAGAGGAACGCACCCGAGACGGCCGCGCCGAGAAAGGCGGTTGCCTGCTGCAGGTGCGACGAATCGCTCGTAACCTGACCGGCGAGCGCCCGCACCCCGAGGGCAAACAACATCACCAGGACGAAGACAACCGAAGAGTGTCCTAGCGAAAACCAGAAGCCAACCGAAAGCGGCCGCCGTCCGCCCGACATGAGCTTCCTTGTGGTGTTGTCTATAGCCGCGATGTGGTCGGCGTCGAACGCATGCCGCACTCCCAGCGCGTACGCCGTCAGACCCAAGCCGACCCCGAAGATCTGGCCGGGACCGATTTGGAACGACTGCGGCGCCACGATGCCTGCGAGCACTCCCCAGCCGATCAGATTCAGAGCCACAATGACCAGGGCCATGCCGAGCAGCGACCGCACTTCGCCCGGCCCGAGAGCCGGAACGAGCCGAGTTCGCCAGTTCACCGGGTGTCTAGTCGGCCAGCTTGAAGATCAGATTCGTCTGCCACTTGTCCATGTCGGGCTGGCTGATCGGATCGCTGAGGTACTCCTCCACCCGCGCGGCCCAAATCTCACCATCGGTGGACTCTGACATGTCCCAACGAAGACCGTTGGCTCTGGCCCAGTCCAGCAGTTCCCCTGTCGCACCCACCAGCTTGTCCGGATGTCCCACGTGCTCTGCGACCACGTAGTCGCCGCCCGGGAGGAGGTGTCCCTGAACCCGCTCGTCGCCGGCGACCTGCTCCGCCGTGGGCACTCCCACCTCGACTTCGAGGTCGCCTTCCATGTCGATCCGGTTGTACTTCCAAAACGGCGGGCCGGCAGGTTGAATGCCGCGTGCCGCGAGCCAGCCGAAGACTTCACCGATCTGCGGTGGGAGTTGCTCACCGAGGCTTCCCATCGGTACCTCATTGGTAATCGATGCGTACGGTTGCACCTCGCGCGAAACCAGCTCGGGTTTGAGTGCCATCCTGCCTCCTGCTCAGGTCAGGACTCACTCTTCCACGGCAGGTCAGCGCAGGTTCGCACGGAGCAGGGTTTCCCCTTCCTCATTCCGGATCTCCACGTGCGAGATTCTCGGCATGTTGAGCGGCGAGTGAGCCTGTGGCCGCATCACACGGTTGGGCTTGGCCGGCCAGGTTTTGGCTTCAACGGCTGAGCCGGATCGGTCAACGATCCAGATCCCGTACGTCTCGTACGCCTCGGCGGGATGGCCACCGTTGGCTGCGTACTGGCATTCCACCCGGAAGTCAGTTCCCTCCGATTGCGGAACGACCTCGACGGTCGCGGTGATTGAGCTCGGCTGAACGTGACCGAAGGCCAGCAGAATGGGCGATTTGGGCTCTCCGATCGGCAGCAGTCCAGCGTTCCAGACAATGCCACCGACCATCAGGACGACCGCTGCAGCCGCCGCAACTATCGCGGCCACCAGACGACGACGCCGTTTCCGCTGATCGGCTATCCGCGACGGCAGCAGCGACTTCGGCAGCGCTTCTGCCTCGACCGCCTCCGATGTCTCGGCGGCAACCAACGCCGCGTCCTCCGGAGACACCTGAGCGAGCAGACCGGGTATGCCGGCTAGCTCCGCCACCGCGGCCCGGCAGCTGCTGCATCCACCAAGATGCTCCTCGAAGTCCCGCCTCTCTTCAGGAGACAGCGCGCCCAGCACGTACGCAGCGTCGAGGAGTGCGAATCGATCGGCATTCACGGCCGAGTCACTCCCTTCTCCTGCAAGACCAGTTTCAACATCCGCAGCCCGTAGTGGAGCCGCGACTTGACGGTGCCCTCCGGGATCCGGAAACGGCTGGCGATATCCGCCACCGAGCGGCCCTCGAAGTAGGCTGCGCTGATCACCGAGCGATGCTCGGCCGACAGCGAGCTGAGAGCTTCGGCTATCAGCCACCGGTCGAGGACGACGCTGGTGTCGTCGCTCTGATCACCGGCCGGCGGATCTGGCGTTTGCAGCTCGTGCCGTGACGCCGCGCTCCGCCAGCGGTCGATGATCACATTCCGTGTCGCGGTGAACAGCCAGGCCCGCGCCGCGGCGTCCTCTCGATCGATGAGACCAGGATCGTTCCAGGCCCGCAACAGGACGTCCTGAACCGCATCCTCGGCCGCTTGGCGATCATGGGTGAGTCGCAGGGCGAATCGCCACAACTCGGCTGCATGGCGGTCATGCAGCGCCTGCAGCGCAGCTTCCTTCTGCGCGCCGCTCACACCGTCCCCTTGCCTCCCCAGACCACTCGTTCCGGTCAGATGAATCGCCTCTTCAGACGAGACTCGACCAGCTGTGGTTCAGCCTCGATTCTCTCCCACATACGCCGGTGCCCCGAGCAACGGTCCGACAAAGCACCAGAGGATTCCCGGGCCTAGCCGGACCCAGCCGTGATCACGAACGAATCCTCCCGACTGCCGTCGCTGGCCCGAATGAACGAGGCCCGAAGCAACTTCGCTGTCACCCTGACCTGAACGACGCCGTAGGTCGGATCGCGATTGGCACCCGAGAACGCGGCGAAGTAGTCAGCCTCGGAATCGAAGTCGTAGACGTCGTACAGTCGTCTCCCGCCGGTGCCCACGACGACTGCCACAGTGCCGGCTCCGCGGTCGAGCCGAGCGTCGGAATCAACGACACAGTCGGAGTCAACCGAATCGACCTTGACAGCCGGACACTGGCCGCCCAGCGCAAGCTGCTTGCTGCGCTGGTAGCTGTGATCATGGCCGCTAAGAATCAGATCTACCCGCTTGGACACCAGCAGGTTGAAAACATCGGATCCTGACTCGCAGCTGTATCTCCCGACGGTGATGCATGGGTGATGCATCCCGACTACGAGCCAAGGGATCGACTTGGCTCGGGCGGAGTCGATCGCCTGCGCAGTCCATTTATAGTCGGCTGAGCCGGAGCGATATCCGGCCTTTCCCTCGGGAAAAGTCAGCCCAGGAGAAATCATGATCATCCGGACCAGCGGCTGAGCGGCTGGCACGTCGATGTAGTAGCGCCTGCCGTAGGTACCGACCAGTCCCGGCAGGCGGTTCGGCAGGCAGGACGCGAATGCGTCGATGTGGCCGTTCCTGCCATTGCTCTCGTGGTTGCCGGCAAGGAGCTGGAAGGGGTGATCCGCGCCCACCCGGGAGACCACATAGTCACACCAGGCCTGCTCGTTGCCGGGCCTGTCGTAGGACAGATCACCGACGGTAAGGGTGAGATCGCTGTTCAACCTCTTCACCCTGCGCAGCACGTCGTCGGTGTTCGATGTCGTGTCGAAGTCACCTGCCGCAGTGAAACGCACCTGCCGAGGAGGTTGCTTTCCCCGACTCGGCGCCGCCGTGGGTTTGGGTTTGGATGTTGTGGGCGATGGCGTTTGGGTGGGCTCCGATGCGGGTGGTATCGCCGGCGCCTCTGGGCTGCAGGCCGCTAACACAAGCGCCATCCAAAGCAGCGCCAGTCCCGCCCAGAGCCTCACGATCGAAGGCTAGGTGCTGAGGCCAAGGTCACGAAGCCGACGCGTGCAGCGGATGATCGCCGGGACACATCACCAACAAGGACCGCCCTTCGTGCGGCCCGAGGGAGATCTGGAAGCTACCGAGGTCATCCACTTCGCCCGCTTCGAGGTCGGTGAACATATCCACCAGCGCGCTGCTTGGCACCAGGTGGTCGGAGCGGACCGTGCCCGAGATCGGCTCCGCCCCGAAGTTGAGCACCGTGACCTGTTCGGCGTCGGTCAACTGGTGGATCATCACAAGCATCGCCTTGTGGGACACCGACGGCACATCCAGCTGCACCGCCGTTGCGATCTGGTAGCGCTCGCGAACCGCAAGAATCTCGCGCAGCCGAGATCCGAACGAGGAGTCGTCGGTCAGCTGCGCTGGCAGCGACCCGTACAAGCAGGTACCGCGGGGCATTTTGGACAGCGATTCGCGGGCGTCGGGACGGTAGTTCATCAGGTCGTAGGCCGATCGATGGATCCAGCGAGTGTCGCCATCGCTGAGCAGCGGTGCCACCTGCTTGCGCTCCAGAGTCAGCGCGCCACACAGATCCCAGCCGGACAGGGCGAAAACGCCCGGCTGCAGTGCGTTGAACATGGCGAGCAGCAGATGGGCCTGCTTGATCGACTCGACTTGGTCGGGACTCAGTTTGTTGATCTTGGTATGGCCGAGCGACGCGGCGATGATCGTCGCAGTGGTCGAGGCAATGCCGTTCGTGGTGAACGTTGCGTTGTAGGGTCCAGCCTCGCCAGTGAGCGCCCTGATCAGTTCACCCCGGATGGTCGTCGCCAGTTCATCACCTCTGAGTTGCCGGCCCCGGAAGTCGAACACGTCGGCGGCATGCAGGGTGGCAAAGTGCACCAGCTCGTAGGTCATCTCATCGTGGTTCTGCAGCGCGTGCACCAGAGAGGCCGGGTCAACGCCGGCTTCCCTGGCGAGGTTGAGCGTCAGACGCAGGAATTCGGTGTCGGCGGTGGCCATCGCGTGGTGGTAGGCGGGCCGGTTGACGAAGTCGTACGAGAGGTCGGCACCGAGCTCGGCGGTGGCCTTGATGTCGTCGATCGTGAGGTTCAGTTCCTGGAAGGTGAAGCCACCAACCTTGCGGACCATACTGGCGATGAGTTGGTTGGCTGCCTCGGACAGCGGATGGCCTTCGGACCAGGCAGGTGCTCCCTCCACGGTCTTCTCCACGCCAAGGAAGCCGTTTGCATCAAGTCGAAGGGCGCCGCTGCCCAGATCACCAAGGGAGTGCAGCGCGTCGCCCATCACCAACCGCATGCCGGCCAGCGTGGGATCGAGCCAGTTGATCGAGGGCTGGCCCTCCTTGAAGTAGTGCAGATAGACCCAACGCCGCTCGACCCGATCCGGCCCGACGACGGGTGCGGTCACGCTCCAGTTGGTGTCCTTGACCCCGGGATCTTGGAAGATCACTCGCTGCAGCTTGCCGACGATATAGCCGGCCTTGGCGAGTTGATCTTCGGCCTCGTAGTCCAGGTTGATCGAGTCGTGCCCACGGGGCACCCTCGGCAGCAGGTGCCAGTCCTCGGGCGGGATCTCCACCATGTGGTAGATCCCCGGATAGTCATCCACCTTCATCTCGGCAAGCCTGAAGTCCGCTCCCTTGCCGGTGTGACCGGGCACGATGTCGTCGATCACGGTGCCGCCGTGCGCCGCCGCGACCTCGCACATTGAGCGGAACTCGTCCTCGGTGCCGAAGGCATCGTCTATGTGGGTGCTGATCCGGTCGAAGTGGCCGTCGACACTCGGCGTCGAGTCCCAGCCGTTGATTCCACCAGCTTTCTTGACCGGTCCAGTGTGCACGGCGTCGATCCCGATCTGCTGGAACGCTTCCCACAGGTCCGGGTCTCCGAGGGTGCCAAGGAAGGACGTCCCAGGCTTGGTGATCATGGATATCGGATATGCGGTGAACCAGACCGAGGCCTTCTCGATCGCTGCGCGCGGGTCAGGGTTGGCGAACGGGTTCTGCCACATGCTGCCTTGACCGGAGAACTGCTTGGAAAACATCGTCGCATCGGCCAGCATGGAGCGCTCGATCAGCCACTCGACGTATGCGGGGTTGTCACCGTTCGGCCTTCCGGACCGTTCTGTGCGCGGTCGCCACGGGCGGAAGCGCAGGCGGGCGCGAGGCCGAAGTCGTGCCGGGCGAGCCGGGTAGAACTGTTCGTCGTAGCTGATCTCACTTGGCTCGTGAGCCTCACTCGACGGCGGAAGATCCTCAGTTACGTCGCTCACTGAACTCCTGCTCTGAACCCGACCGAGCGGACGGACATCGGCAGATTATCGGACCGCGGCTAGTCGCGCGCTCTGCTCCGCAAACCGTTTCCGAACATCGAAGAATCTGAGCGATCGCGGAAGAGAATCGCTTTCAGGACGGGGCTTTTGCCGACTCCGAGGCCGAGCTGGCAGTCGTGCCAGGGGCGGTGAGCTCGGCGTACAGATCCTCCAGCCAACCGCCTGGCGCACCCATGCCGTCGATGGCATCAACCTGTTCGGCGATCCGCTCGGACCGCCATTCGTAGGCAAGCAGGTCCAGCGCCATGGACAGCAATAGCGCGTGGTGGTGCAGGATCGAATCGAGCACAGCGCGCAGTCGCTCCGCATCAGGGTCGGCATACTGCTGCGGCAGCAGGTCCCGCATCGCGAAGAAGCGGCGGACCAGCGGCCCGGCGCGCGGGGCCAGCACCCCCATGTGCTGGCGGGTACGAACACCGGCGAGAACGGCGTCGGCCTCGTCCTGCAAGATCAATGCCTCGGCTGCCACCCGCAGCAGTGTGCGTCGCGCCTCTTCGGCGGGCGGCTCAGGAACCTCAAGGAGCACCGGCTCGACGGCCGGTATCGGCTGGCCACGACGCCGGAAGAACGCCATATGGCAGCGTACGCCCAGCATGCACGCTTGGAACTGCTCGGAGTCTCGCCTGGGAACCGCCGCGAGCATTTGTTACCGACGAGTAGGCTACCGACGTTACTCCGGGGTAACTTGTGGTCATTTGGACAGCAGGAGTGCATCGTGAGCCACTACAAGTCGAACCTTCGCGACATTTTTTTCAACCTCTTCGAAGTGCTCGATAGAGATGAGGTCCTCGGCACCGGCCCGTACGCCGATCTCGACCAAGAAACGGCCGTCGCCATGCTCACCGAGGTCGATCGGCTCGCTCGGACGAAGCTCGCTGAGTCATTTGCCGAGGGTGATCGCAACCCGCCGGTGTTCGATCCGACGGCTCACGCCGTCACGCTGCCAGAGTCATTCAAGGAGGCGTACCGGGTTTTGATCGACTCCGGGTACTGGCAGCTGGAGTTGCCAGTCCAACTCGGTGGGCAGCCGGCGCCGCCATCGATCCAGTGGGCGATCAACGAGCTCAACGTCGGCGCCAACCCGGCGGTCTACATGTACGCCACGGGTACCAAATTCGCTTATGTTCTGTGGGCCAATGGGACCAATCGCGACAAGCGAATCGCTCAGATCATGGTCGACAGGGGCTGGGCCGCGACTATGGTCCTCACCGAACCGGACGCCGGTTCCGATGTGGGCGCGGGCCGGACTCGGGCCATCCGGCAGGCCGACGGCTCTTGGCACCTCGAAGGCATCAAGCGCTTCATCACCTCGGCCGACCACGATCTGACCGAGAACATCGTCCACCTGGTCCTTGCCCGTCCGCACGGCGTGCCCGGGGTTGGCGGACCCGGGACCAAGGGACTCTCGCTGTTCATTGTGCCGAAATGGCAGTTTGATCTTGAAACCGGTGAACTGACTGGCGAGCGAAATGGCGTCTTTGCGACAAATCTCGAGCACAAGATGGGCATCCGGGGCTCCACGACCTGCGAGCTGTCCTTCGGCCAGGACGGCACTCCCGCCAAGGGCTGGCTGCTCGGCGAGGTGCATGCCGGCATCGCCCAGATGTTCCAGGTGATCGAGTACGCCCGGATGATGGTCGGCACCAAAGCGATTGCGACCTTGTCGACCGGCTATCTCAACGCCCTGGACTTTGCCAAGACCCGGGTGCAGGGCCCTGACCTGACCCGGGCCGCGGACAAGACGGCACCGCGGGTGCCGATCACCCACCATCCCGATGTCCGCCGCTCGCTGATGACCCAGAAGGCCTTCGCCGAGGGCTTGCGTGCGCTGGTGCTGTACACGGCCAGCATCCAGGACCGGGTGTGGCTTGCCCGACTCCAGGAATTGCAGGACGTGGCCGCCGAGCGTCTCAACGATCTGCTGCTGCCGATCGTCAAGGGCTACGGCTCGGAGCGCTCGTGGGTGCTGCTCGGCACGGAGTCGCTCCAGACGCTGGGTGGGTCTGGCTTCCTCACCGACTACCCCATCGAGCAGTACGTCCGGGATGCCAAGATCGACACCCTGTACGAAGGCACTACGGCCATCCAGGGTCAGGATTTGTTCTTCCGCAAGATCATCAAGGACCAGGGTCAGGCGCTGCAGAACCTCACGGCGCAGATCACTGAGTTCCTCGGCGTGGAAGGCGGGAACGGACAGCTCAAGGAGGAGCGTGAACTCCTCCAGCACGGCATGGCCGACGTCGGCGCCATCATCGAGACGATGGCGGCCGACTTCATCAGCTGCGATTCGGAAAGCGTCCGCAATGTCTACAAGGTCGGGCTGAACACCACCCGGCTGCTGATGTGCCTCGGAGACGTGATCTGCGCCTGGCTGTTGCTTCGCGCTGCCGAGGTGGCACTCGGCAAGCTGAACGCCGATCTGCCGGATTCGGAGCGGCATTTCTATGAGGGCAAGGTCGCTTCTGCCCGCTGGTTCGCCCGTACGGTGCTCCCGAAGCTCGCGGCCGAGCGAGCGATCGCCGAGGCCACCGATCTGACGATCATGGATCTCCCGGAGGAAGCCTTCTAGCGGCAATACCATTCTTGACTTTGCAGCCCGAGCCAGTTAGGCGGGGGGAACAATTGGGGCATGCCTACTCCTCCCTCCCGCGTTGTCATTGTCGGTGCCTCTCTAGGCGGCGCGTCCGCAGCCGTCGCGCTGCGCGAGCTGGGCTTCGACGGCGAAGTCCTGCTGATCGGGGCCGAGACCCATCTGCCCTACGAACGTCCGCCACTGTCCAAGGCGGTGCTGCTCGGCGATGCCGATGAGCCCGACTGGGTCAAGGACGCCGACTACTACGCGACTAACAACATCGGCCTGCTGAGCGGAACGGTGGCCACGGTGATCGATCCAGAACGTCACCTGGTCTTGGCAGGTAGCGAGGAGTACCCATACGACCGACTGCTCCTTGCCACCGGCTCGACCCCGAGACGGCTCCCGGTACCGGGAGCCGATCTTGAGGGCATCGTCACGCTACGGACCCTTGACGACTCCCTGGCGCTGCGGAAGCGGTTCACCGACGGTGCACGCATCGTGATTGTCGGCGCCGGATGGATCGGCTGTGAAGCCGCCGCGGCTGCTCGGAAGCATGGTGCCAGAGTCACTGTGCTCGAACCGGCGTCTCAGCCGCTGGTTCGGGTCGTCGGAGAGAAGATCGGCGCCGTCTTCGCAGATCTGCATCGCGAGCATGGGGTCGATCTCCGCCTTGGTGGTGCCGGTGTACACGCTTTCACCGGCGAGTCGAACGTTGACTCGGTGCAGTTCAGCGACGGCGGCTCGGTGCCGGCTGACACCGTGCTCGTCGGCATCGGCGTCAAGCCGAACGTCGAACTTGCCGAAACGGCAGGGCTTGAGCTGGCCGACCAGGGCATCGCCGTCAACGCCGCCCTGCAAACCTCGGATCCGGACATATTCGCGGTCGGCGATATCGCAGCTCATGATCATCCGCACTATCCGGGGCGAATCCGAGTTGAGCACTGGGCAGTGGCCAAGGACCAAGGTGCGCACGTGGCGCCCAATCTGCTCGGCGCCGACAAGCCGTACGAGCTGCGCCCATTCTTCTTCTCCGATCAGTACGACCTGGGTTGCGAATACCGCGGCCAGGCCGATCCGGAGCAAGATCAGCTAGTGGTGCGCGGCGACTTAGCAGCGCGGGAGTTCACCGCCTTCTGGCTGCGCGACGGCCGCGTCACCGCAGCCATGAACGTGAACCAGTGGGATGACACTGACACCCTCCAGGAGCTGGTCGACTCCCAGGCTCCGCTCCCGCCGGATTAACCGGCCCGAAAGGCCGCAACTGCGCGCCAGAGACCGGCACCGCCCACTTGTCTCCGCGAGCCAGATTTTCCTTCCGGAATATCGACCTTCTGGCCTGCGTACCGCCGTGATCCGTCGACCCTCGGCGTCCTTGTCCTGGAACACCGCATCGTTGATAACGCGCTCGGCATTAGGCGACGCCGTTGATCTGCAGGATGGCGGATGGGTTGGTCACGTACGCCACCGGGCGTACGGAGGTCTGCCACCACGTCTTCTGGTTGCCCTGCTCCCACCACGATTCGGTCGCCAGCGGCTCCCGCAGATTGCCGGAGTTGAACTGGGCGAAGTTCAAGGGACTGTTCATCTCCGGTGGGTTCACCAGCAGCGTGTCGTACTCGATCCCGAACTCGGGTTCGGCGCTCTTCCTGGATCGCCTTGTCCCTCAAGGTGCTTCACCGCGATCATGAGAAAAGTGGCAGCATAAGGAACGGACCTCAAGATCAGCGAGTCGTAGCTCGGAGCCCGCCGGTTCGGCTCGTTACGATCGGCAAGATAGCCATTGGCGACGGCTGCTGGTGATGTCGCCGGCCAGCAGGCCCGTATTCGATCACGAGGTGCTCATGTCCGATCGCGATACGGGGCCCAGTCAAGGCATCGGTCCCGATACCGGTAGCCAAAAGGTGTCGGGCAACTGGATAGCCAGACATGATTTGTTGCTGTACTTCATCTTGGCCTACGTGCTGTCATGGGCAATCTGGCCCTTGGTGATCCTCAATCCCGAGAGCAGCCCGCTGGTGCCCTTCGGGCCACTGATTGCGGCTGTGATTGTTGCCCTGTTGGCCGGTGGACTGAGAGAGCTGCGGGCCTTGCTCGGACAGCTGCTTCGCTGGCGGGTGCATCCGATTTGGTATGTCGTTGCCCTGCTGGGTCCCTTTGTTCTCGCTGCTGTCACCGCTGCGCTCACGGTCGCAACCGGGGCGCCGGCGCCGAGTCCTGAGGCTTACGCAGACTGGTTGGGGATTGCTGTAGCTCTGCTGTCGACGATCATCATCGTTGGATTATTCGAGGAGGTGGGCTGGCGCGGTTTCGCTCTGCCCAGGCTGCAGCAGCGTCTCGACGCTCTCTGGGCGGCATTGGTGCTCGGAGTCATCTGGGCTCTCTGGCATCTGCCCGAACTGATCTCTGACCCGGGGCAGCGGCCGCCGCTGCAATTTATCGTGTGGATCTGGCCCAATCCGTGATTCTTGCCTGGCTCTACAACAGCACCAACGGCAGCCTGCCCATCGTGATCATCTGCCATGCTGCCATCAATACGGCAGGCCGGTTCACGTTGCCCGAGTTCTCAGGCGACAGCTACCAGATCGTGTGGTGGTTCATGGTTGGGCTCTACGTTGTGATCGCGGTGATCGTGACACTGCTCGGAGGCGCCAAACGGCTAACCACAAACATTCCTCGACGCTCAACCGGTGAGCGTGAAGGCAATGGCCAACAGTGAGGACGGTGGACTCTGGTCAGATCTCCAGCTGACAGCCTCCTCACCTCAATCAGAACTCATGTAGACAACCGTGAGTACCGCCTACCGGAGGTCACGGCGTGATTCATCGCTTCGCGTCGTCCGGCCAAAGCCACGGCTCAACTGGGTCTCCGGCTAGATACAACATCGGCGCGCTTGCACCTAGCCGGAGATATCCCCGCGCGCTCCCCCGAGGTCATCCAGTCACGCGCCGAACCTTGCGGTCTGTCAAGCCCGTGACCACTATTTGTCGTCGAAAACAAGTTCAGTGCGAGGATTGAGCGTTTCCGCCATCGTGACGCAGTAGCCCTTGTGCCGATACCCCTCTGCGGAGTCGCAACGATCTCGTCGTTGTCGGCCTTCACGTACCAGTACCAAAAGCCGTCTTCGCCCCTCGAGACCGTGGACCTTCATCCCTTGCGGGCTTCCTTCGTCTGGCATACCTGCTCTTTACGAGAGGAACTTCCACACTTTGACGTAATCGACCTGAACGTTGGCCACGGCGCTCGCGGACGGGTACGTCGAGTTGATCTATGTCTCCGACTGAAGGACCCAGTGCATGGGAGTGTTCGCACGCGGCTGGTCGAGGTTCCGATCGTCGTCCCAGTCGAGGATGAAAACTGGCCTTAGTAGAGCATCGCTAGGCCGGGATCGGTGAGGATGCCGGCGACATCGGCGAGGTAGGTTGAGCCTTGTTCGCCGTCGGCGAGCCGGTGGTCGAAGGACAGAGTCAAGGTCGCCAGCCAGCGGGGCTCGATGCGCTCACCTTCTCCGGAGCCGACCACCCACGGCCGCCGGGCGATTTGGCCGATGCACAGAATGCCCGACTCCCCTGGGTTGAGAATCGGCGTCCCGGCGTCGATTCCGAATATTCCGATGTTGGTGATGGTGAAGGTGCCCCCGGACATCTCTGCCGGCTGAGTCTTGCCCTCACGGGCAGTCGCGACAACGCTGTTAATCGCCTGGGCGAGTTGATCAAGAGTCAGCGATTCAGCCCCTTTGATGTTCGGAACGATCAACCCTCGTGGGGTGGCGGCGGCGATACCCAGGTTCACCGAGTGCTTGATCACCATCTCCCCGGCGACCTCGTCCCAGGCCGAGTTCAGCTCGGGGTTGCGACCAAGCGCCAGCAAGACCGCCTTGGCGACAACGAGCAACGGTGAAACCTTGATGTCCCGGAACTCCCGGCGCTGCCGCAGCCGCTCGATCAGCGCCATCGTCGCCGACATGTCGCAGGTCGTGGTGACACTTACATGCGGAGCGGTGAATGCCGACTCCACCATGGCCTGGGCGGTTGCTTTGCGGACACCCTTGATCGGGACCCGCGTCTCAGTCGCAGCGGGTTCGGCGGACGGCAGGGCCGCCTCGGCAGTGGAAACAGCGGCCGCCGTGGCGGGTGCCGGCTCAGCCCCTTCCCGGGCCGCAGCGCGTTCCACATCCTCGCGGGTGATCACGCCTCCGGTCCCGGTGCCAGACACTGATCCGAGATCGACACCGAGATCCTTGGCCAGCTTGCGTACCGGCGGCTTGGCCAGCGTTCCCCCGCTGCTGAGCACGGGCCCCTTCGTTGCAGGCCCGGGCCGGGGCAGGGGTGCAACACTTCCCCCGGACGGGGTGGACACATTGGCCGGCGAAGGAGTCAACGGTTCGCGTTGGTCGGCCCGCCGCGAAACCGGTGCTCCGGTGGAGAACGCGGCAGCGACTGAGTCGTGCGCTTCCGCCGCTGCCCCGTCAGTCGGCTCAGGCTTGCGCGGGCGCCTCTTGGCTTGAGTCGTACGGACTCCATAACCGACGAGGTTGGGAACCCGCGACTCGCCGGCCGGTGCCTCCTCAGCCGCAGAATCGGAGCCGTCACCGGCATCGACGTTCACCGTCACGTCATCGTCGATGGTGATGATCGGCGTGCCGACCTCGACGGTGTCGCCCTCGTTGACCAGCAGCCCGGTCACCGTGCCCGCGAACGGCGAAGGCAATTCCACGACCGACTTGCTGGTCTCGACTTCGAGCAGGATGTCGTTGATGTTGATCTTGTCGCCGATCGCTACCCGCCAGGTCACGATGTCTGCTTCGACCAGCCCCTCGCCCGGATCGGGCAGGCGGAAGGTCTGTACGGCCATCGCGAACTCCTAGTAGGCCAGCGAGCGATCGACCATATCGAGCACTCGGTCAAGATCAGGAAGATACTCGTCCTCGACTCGGCTTGGCGGGTACGGAGTGTCGAAACCGCCCACCCGAAGCACCGGGGCCTCCAGTGAGTAGAAGCACTGTTCGGTGATCCGAGCGGCCAGCTCGGCACCGAGCGACACGTTCACCGGCGCCTCGTGCACCGTGACGACCCGACCGGTCCTTTGCGCCGACTCGAGTACAACCGACGTGTCCAGCGGAGACAACGACCGCAAGTCGATCACTTCCAGATCGCGACCCTCCTGGGCTGCCGCCTCGGCAGCGTCCAGACAGGTCCGAACCGTCGGTCCGTACCCAATGAGCGTCAGGTCGGATCCTGACCGGACAATTCGTGCAGAATGTAGCGCCACTGGTGTCGCGGATTCATCGACCTCAGATTTTTCGTGATAGCGCCGCTTTGGCTCGAAGAAGATGATCGGGTCGTCGGATGCGACCGCCTGCTGGATCATCCAGTAGGCGTCAACGGGGTTGGAGCAGGCAACCACCTTGAGCCCGGCGGTGTGACAGAAATAGGCCTCCGGTGACTCGCTGTGATGCTCAACCGCGCCGATGCCGCCGCCGAACGGGATGCGGATGACAAGTGGGACCTTCAGCTGCCCGAGTGAGCGGAAGTGCAGCCGAGCGACCTGACTGACGATCTGATCGAAGGCCGGATAGACAAAGCCGTCGAACTGAATCTCGCACACCGGCCGATAGCCGCGCAGCGCCATGCCAATAGCGGTGCCGACAATGCCGGACTCGGCCAGCGGAGAATCGATCACCCGATGGTCGCCGAAGTCTTTCTGCAGTCCCTCCGTCACCCGGAAGACGCCGCCCAGCTTGCCGACGTCCTCGCCGGCGATCACGACCTTGGCGTCCGCTTCCAGCGCCCGCCGCAAGCCCGCGTTCAGGGCCTTGGCCATGGTTAGCACGGTCATCAGGCAATCCCACCGTACGCGGGCTCAGCTTGTGGGTGGCCCTCGACAGCCTCGGGGATCGAATCGTCGAAGGACTCCAGGTACTCGGCGTAGCGACCCTTTTCCTCAGCTAGGTCCGGGGTCTGCTCGGCGTAGACATGATCAAAAAGGTCCAGCAGGTGCGGCTCGGGTAGTGTCAGGCAGCGTCGACGCAGGTCCGCGGCGTAATCGGCCGCCTCGGCGTCGACAGCGCCGAAGAAGTCGTCTTGGCCGGCGCCGGTGCGGCTGAGGTAGGCCCGTACCCGCTGGATCGGATCCTTGAGCCGCCAGTGCTCCAGTTCGTCAGCCAGCCGGTACTTCGTCGGGTCGTCAGATGTCGTGTGCGCGCCCATCCGGTACGTGTACGCCTCGATGAAGCTCGGGCCGTTTCCGCTTCGCGCGCGCTCCAGAGCGGCGGTCGTCACGGCTTGCACCGCGAGAACGTCATTTCCGTCGACCCGTACGCCGGGGAAGCCGAACCCGGAAGCACGCCGGTACAGCGGGATGCGGGACTGGCGTTCGATCGGTTCCGAAATCGCCCACTGGTTGTTCTGGCAGAAGAAGACGATGGGAGCGTTGTAGGAGCTGGCGAAGATAAAGGCTTCGTTGACATCACCCTGGCTGGTGGCGCCGTCACCGAAATAGCCGACAACGGCGACGTCGCGGTCCGGATCACCGGTGCCCACCAGCCCGTCACGCTCGACACCCATGGCATAGCCGGTGGCATGCAGCGTTTGGGCACCGATGACGATCGTGTAGATGTGGAAGTGGGTCGCTGCGGAATCCCAGGCGCCGAGATTGACGCCTCGGTAGAGCGCGAGCAGATGGATCGGGTCGACTCCGCAGCACCAGGCAACGCCGTGCTCGCGGTAAGTGGGGAAGACGAAATCCTGCTTCTGCAGCGCGCGGCCGGACCCGATCTGCGCAGCTTCCTGGCCGAGGCAGGACGCCCAGAGCCCCAGCTCTCCCTGTCGCTGCAGGGCCGTCGCCTCGGTATCGATTCGACGAGTCAGCACCATGTCTCGGTACCAGTCCCGGATCTGGTCGTCGTCACCGTCGAAGGAGTACTGCGGGTGTCCCACTCGCTCGCCCTCCGGCGTCAGCAGTTGAACCAGTTCGACCTCGGTGCTGACACCGCTGGCATCGCTCACTGCGGTGCCTTCCTCTCGTCCGTCTGCGCCGGCCGCCGCCTTCTCCTTAACGTACCCCGAGGTTCGGCGGCGCCGGAAAATAACTTGTGGGCCCTAGAAAGCTCGGCACAGAGCGGAGGAACCCATTAGGCCCGGATCGCGCGCCGCCGCGCTGAGAAGGAGCTAGCGACGACGAAGTAGGCGGATTGTCGAGCGTGATCCACGCGAGCGGAGCGAGCACTTAAATACGGATCGCGCGCCGCCGCGCTGAGGAGGAGCCAGCGACGACGAAGTAGGCGGATTGTCGAGCGCGATCCACGCGAGCGGAGCGAGCGATTAGGTACTGTGCCCTTCCTGAAAGCGCAGTATCCGTACCAAAGCCAGGGCCACTGCCTCCGGACCGGCGGATAGCGACACTCTCACGAAGCCACCTCCGGCGACTCGATCGAAGTCCGTCCCTGGCGTCAGGGCTACACCCTCTTCGTCAAGCAGTGCTGTGCACCAGGCCACTGAGTCGGCGAACGGGCCCAGCCGATCGCCGAGGCCCGCGTAGACATAGAACGCCCCGTCAGCCGGCGCAACAGAGATCCAGCCGAGTTCAGGAACGGCGTCCAGCAGGGTTGTGCGAGCATCGGCGAACGCCTGCACTGCTTTCTCGGCCTCGGAGTAGGAGCTCTCGGTGAATGCCTGGATCGCTGCGTGCTGGGCCGGAACCGGTGCGCACAGCGCATAGTTGCCGGCGAGCGCATCTATTACCTCGGTCAAGTCCCCGGGCACGAGCATCCAGCCCAGCCGCCAGCCGGTCATCCCCCAATACTTCGAGAACGAGCTGATCACGATCGCACCCCTGTCATGCAGCCATGCACAGCTGCCGACCGAGTCGCCACCGGTGATGCCGTGATAGATCTCATCACTGACCAGCCGAACCGAATTGTCCCGGCACCATGCCGCGAGCGCGCTCAACTGGTGAGCGTCGACCATGGTGCCGGTGGGGTTCGCCGGTGAGGCGAGGATCAGGCCCGCCAACGGACAGTCGGAATGAGCGGCGTTCAGCAGATCGATGGTGGGTTGAAAACGCTGCTCTGGGCCACAGTCCAGCTCGACCACCTCGCAGCCGAGCGAGCGCAAGATGTTCCGGTAGGCGGGATAGCCTGGCCGGGTCAGCGCCACCCGATCTCCGGGATCAAATGCGGCCACGAAGGCCAGCACAAATGCACCGGAGGAACCAGTGGTCACGCAGATGTCGGTGGAATCGACGCGTACGTCGTACCAGCGCCGGTAGTGACCTGCAATCTGCTCCCGAAGCGGGCGGATGCCAAACGTCTCGGTATAGCCGAGTCGAATGTGCTCGGCCATCAGCTCGACGACACGACGTCGTACGTCGGAGGGCGCGCCCTGCGATGGCTCGCCGGCACAGAGCGAGATCACGTCCTGGCCGGCGGCCCGCAGCTCGGCCACCCGATTGAGGACCGTCATCACTGCGAACGGTGGGACGCTCGACCGATGCGAGGGCGCGATGCTCACGACATCGCCGCGCGCTTCCGCGCCCGGTAAGCGGCCACGTTCGTACGGTTACCGCAATTGCCAGTGTCGCAATAGCGCTTTGAACGGTTCTTGGACAGATCCACAACGACATCAGAGCAGTCATCGGCGCCGCAGATCCGCAACCGATCCAGATCATCGGCGCGGACCAGGTCCAGAAAACCCATGGCGGCCTCCGCGCCTAGCCGCTGGGCCAACGGAGCGTCTGGCCTGGTCAAGTGCAGGTGCCAGTCCCATTCGTCGTGCTTGGTCAGGTACGGCCGCGCCGCCGACTCCGCTAGTAGTTCGTTGACGATCGCGGCTGCCTCATCGCGAGTCCGAGCCGTCCAGATCGTGCGCAACCGCGTTCGCAGCTCGCGCACCGACGCCAGCTCCTCGTCGGTCCGCCGCCGCTCTCCGCTGATCTGAAATCGCTCGACGAAGTCATCCAATCCGGCCTGGTCCATCAGCTGATCGCCATCGTCGCTGTCGGTATTGACCAACGCGGCAGCCGACGCCAGCGCGATAACCGTGTCGTGGCTGAAGATTCCATCATGACCGAAAACCATCTTGACTCCTGACAGGGATCCTTCTAGTGTCACAAGTGTAACTGATTTTTGCTAATGACACGGACTGCAGCGGGGTGAGCGGTGACAACCACGACGATCATGTCGCCCGAGCGGGCCAGGCACACGCACCTGGCCGCTGCCCTGGTTCCGGCGCTCGTATCCGCAGCAGCGTTCGGGCTTTCCGGCTCACTGGCACGGTCATTGCTGGACCTCGGTTGGTCGCCCGCAACTGTGGTCGCGGTCCGCGTAGGTGGCGCGTTTCTGGTGCTCCTGGTGCCATGCCTGCTGCTGCTCCGCCGGATTGGCTTGCCGTCGCTGAGCCAGGTAGCGCGGATGGTTGGCTTCGGCGTCGCTGCGGTAGGTCTGGCTCAGCTTTGTTACTTCAGCAGCGTGCAGTACCTCTCGATCGGCGTCGCCTTGCTGCTGGAGTACCTGGCGCCGGTCCTGCTGATCGGCTGGCACTGGGCACGGAGTCGACGTCGCCCGGCGACCGGCGTCCTGATCGGTGCTGCAGTGGCTTTGTCCGGCCTGGTGCTGGTTCTCGACCTGACAAAAGGGCTGACGTTGAACCTGATTGGCGTCGCCTGGGGGTTGGGAGCGGCTGTCTGCCTCTGCGCTTACTTCCTGTTGAGCGAGGACGCCTCGGCCGTCCCCGTGCACCCACTGCTGTTCACCACCGTGGGAACTGGGATCGGCGGACTGCTGATCATCCTCGCCGGTGTGGCGGGAGTGCTGCCGCTCACAGCGAGGACCGGCCAAGTGACGGCGGCCGGCATGAGTGTCAGCTGGTTATGGCCGGTCGCACTGCTGATTCTGATCACGGCCGTCCTCGCGTATCTGACCGGCATCGCGGCCATCCGAACCCTGGGCAGCTCCCTCGCCTCCTTCGTGGCGCTCTCCGAGGTGATCTATGCGGCGATCTTCGCAGCGGTCCTGCTGGCTCAGCACCCCAGCCTGGCTCAGATGATCGGTGGTGCGCTGATCTTGGTCGGCATTGCGGTCGTCCAGCGAGGAGACGCGCCGAGGCCGATTCGCGGTCGCTAGCTGCGCTCGCCCGCTTCGCGGGCAGCCCGTTCCAGCCGCTCGCGATAGGAACTCCACCAGACCTCATCCCCCGGCGCCATGTTGTCGGCGTCCTGCCGTAGGCCGACGGTCCCATCAATGAGCTCCCGGACGACGTCGGCGTGGCCGGCATGCCGATCGGTTTCCGCGATCATGTGGATCAGGATCCGATGCAACGTCACCGAACGCCGCTCCTCAGGCCACCATGGCACCTGGCCTCCCGCGTCGAGTGGCAGCGCCTCGATCGTCGCGTCGGAGTTGGCCCAAACACGGTGATACAGGTCGACCATCTGCTCGCGTGACTCAACGACCGTGGCCCACATGTCGGCGTTGGGTTCGGCGTCCTCATCGAACCAGGGCAGTGGTTCACCGAACGGCCGGCCGAACGTGTCGCCGAGATATCCAGCCTCAACACTCGCAACATGCTTGACAAGCCCCAGCAGGTTCGTCCCCGTCGGCACCATCGGACGCCGAATGTCGTACTCAGACAGGCCATCGAGCTTCCAGAGCAGCGCGTCTCGAGCGATCTGCAGGTATCGGTGGAGGTCGGACTTCTGGGAATCGGCCATGCGGCCTAGCCTGCCAACCGATGGGGTGGGCAGCAATCAGCAGCAGGCCGCGAACGCTTCTAAACTCATCGGGTGGCCGTACGGGCGGGCGGGGTGCTGATCGCCGGCACATCATCGGGTGCCGGAAAGTCGTTGCTCGTCACCGGCCTGTGCCGGCTGCTGGCCAGGCGAGGTGTCGCCGTCACTCCGTTCAAGGCGCAGAACATGTCCAACAACTCGATGGTCTGCGCTGATGGATCAGAAATTGGCCGAGCGCAGTACCTCCAGGCCCAAGCCGCTGGGATTGAGGCGACCTCGGCTATGAACCCGGTCCTGCTCAAGCCGGGATCAGATCAGAAGTCATTCGTGGTGTTGCGCGGGCGGCCGTACGGCACTTTGGCGGCCGACCAGTTCGCCTCCGGTCGGGATGAGCTGGCGAGGGCCGCCTTCACTGCGTACGAGGAGCTGGCCGGATCATTCGACCTGATCGTCAGCGAGGGGGCCGGCTCTCCGGCCGAGATCAACTTGCGATCCAGCGACTATGTGAACTTGGGCCTGGCCCGCCGCTTCCGGCTTCCGGTAGTAGTCGTCGGTGACATCGACCGAGGCGGGGTTTTCGCCGCCCTGTTCGGGACCGTCGCGCTGCTGGATCAAACCGATTCGGCGCTGATTCGAGCTTTCGTGATCAACAAGTTCCGTGGTGACAAGACGATCTTGGAGCCCGGCCTGGCGGAACTGACCGGGCGGACCGGTGTGCCCTTTGCCGGGGTGCTGCCATGGCTGCCGGACCTCTGGCTGGATGCCGAGGACTCGCTCGAAGTGGGTCGCTGGCCGAGCCAGCATGGGTCCGCCGAGCACACCCTGCGGGTCGCGGTGATCCGGCTTCCGCGACTGTCCAACAGCACCGATGTCGACGCACTCGCCGCCGAACCGGGGTTAGAGGTCCTCATGACGGCCGATACCAGCGTGGTCGCAGCGGCCGACGTCGCAGTAGTGCCGGGATCGCGATCGACCGTGCACGACCTGGCCTGGCTGCGACGCCGAAACCTGGACACCGCGCTGGTCTCCCGGGCCCGACGACAGGCTCCAGTGCTCGGGATCTGTGGCGGGTACCAGATGCTGGCCAAGACGCTCAACGATCCGATCGAATCTGGATGCGGATCGGTCGATGGCCTTGGGTTGCTTCCAGCGACGATCGACTTCTCTCCGCACAAGACCCTGGCCAGGCCCCATGGGAGTTGGCACGGTCACGATGTGGCAGGGTACGAGATCCACCACGGGGTTGCCCGGGTGCACGGCCGGGCAGAAGCATTCCTGGACGGCTGCCGCGTCGGCCAAGTCTGGGGCACGATGTGGCACGGTGCCCTGGAGAACGACGGCTTCCGCCGAGCCTGGCTCAGCGAGGTTGCCGAAGCGAGCGATTCGGCGTGGCGGCCCCAGCCCGAGGCGCCCTCCTTCGCAAGCCGCAGGGAAACCATGATCGAGAGCTTGGCTGATGCCGTTGAGCAGCATCTCGATCTCGACTTGATCACCGGCGGCGGTCGGTGAGAATCCGCGCACTGATCATTGGAATCGGCACCGGAAACCTTGATCATCTGACCGGGGAGGCGATCGCGGCGCTGAACGAGGTCGATCTCTTCCTCGTTGCAGACAAGGGAGATGCCAAGCGCGATCTGGTTCGCCTTCGTACCGCCATTTGCGAGACGTTCATCACTTCTGATCACTATCAGGTTGTCGAGGTGCCTGACCCCGATCGGGACCGCGCGCCGAGCGACTACCCCACTGCTGTCCAGGACTGGCATGCGGCAAGAGCCCAGGCATATGCGACGGTCATCAGTGATCAATTGCGGCCTGACGACACGGTGGGATTCCTGGTCTGGGGAGATCCGGCCTTCTACGACAGCACCATTCGGATTGCCGAAAGGCTCGAAGGCTACGGGTTGAACGTCGATCTGCGGATCGTGCCCGGAATAAGCAGCCTGCAGCTTCTCGCCGCTCGGCACAAGATCACGCTCAACCAGATCGGCGGCTCGATCCACATCACGACGGGGCGCCGGCTGGTCGAGGAGTATCGACCCGAGCTTGGCGATGTTGCGGTCATGCTGGACGGAAACCTGGCCTGCGGAGCGTTGGTCGAGCGCCATCCCGACCTGCACATCTTCTGGGGAGCCCAGCTCGGTTTACCATCCGAAGCACTGATAGCCGGACCACTGGTTGAAGTGCTTGATCGAATCCGCACGATCCGATCAGAAGTCCGCGGCCGTGACGGCTGGGTCATGGACACATACCTGCTCCGAACTCCGCGTTAGCCCAGCCGGATCGAGGCGCTGATCGATGTGACGTCCAGGATCAAGACCACTCGCTTTGGATTGATCCGGGGCAGCCGGTAGCGCTCCGCATAGCGACGTTCGGCCTCAGCGACAGCCTCGGAACTCCTCTCCACTCGAATCCGGCCGGACATCGTGAGCCAGCGGCCACCATCCACCGAGCACAGCGCCGCTGATGCCCCAGGTAGACCGGCGTTGCGCGCCTTGACGGAATCCGACGAAGTGATCACCCGAGCCGTCGCTGTCGGCGCATCAAAGGTGAAACCGACCGGTACAACGTGCAGCTCACCGTTCCGGCGGATCGTGCTCAGAGTTGCGAGGTGACGTTCGGTGAGAAACGCATGGACCGGCTCCGGCAACGCGGTCGGGTCCAGCCTCAACCGGCCACGTCCTCGAGATCGCCCTCCACCTGGAGATAGACATCCTGCATCGTCGCCATCAGGTCGGGATCGGGCTCGGCCCACAGTCCGCGGTCGGCGGCCTCGTGGAGCTTCTCTATGATCCCGCGGAGCGCCCACGGATTGGCGTGTTTCATGAACTCCTGGTTCTGCTGCTCGAGCACGTAGCTTTCGGCTAGCTGCGCGTACATGCCGTCGGTGACCACGCCTGCGGTCGCGTCGAAGCCGTAGAGGTAGTCCACCGTTGCAGCCAGCTCGAACGCCCCTTTGTAGCCATGGCGCTGCATAGCCGATATCCAGCGTGGGTTCACCACCCGCGCCCGGAAGACTCGGGCCGTTTCCTCGGTCAGCGAGCGGGTACGGACCGCGTCCGGGCTGGTCGAGTCCCCGACATAAGCCCTGGGCGCAGCACCGGTCAGCGCCCGTACGGTTGCCACCATCCCGCCGTGGTACTGGAAATAGTCGTCGGAGTCGGCGATGTCGTGCTCCCGAGTGTCGACGTTCTTCGCCGCAACCCGAATCCGCCGGTAGTTCGCCTCCATGTCTGCACGAGCTGGCACCCCGTCCAGATCGCGGCCGTAGGCGTAACCGCCCCAGGTGGTGTAGACCTCGGCAAGATCGGCATCGTTGCGCCAGTTTCCCGCCTCGATGAGCGGCAGAATGCCGGCCCCGTACGAGCCTGGCTTGGATCCGAAGATCCGAGTTGCGGCCCGACGGTGATCACCATGTGCTGCGAGATCGGCGACGGCATGGGTTTTCGGGAAGTTCATCTCCAGCGGCTCATCCAGGTCGATGATCATCCGTACTGCGTCGTCCAGCATGGCAACGACATGCGGGAAAGCGTCCCGGAAGAAGCCGGAAATCCGCACCGTGACATCGATTCTCGGCCGGTCCAATTCCGCAAGGCTGATCGGCTCCAGTCCGATGACGCGGCGAGATGCCTCGTCCCAGATCGGGCTGACACCCAGCAGCGCGAGCACCTCGGCAATGTCATCGCCGGAGGTGCGCATCGCCGAGGTTCCCCACACCGAGAGGCCGACCGACGGCGGATAGCTGCCGGTCTCCTTCTTATGGCGGCGCAGCAACGACTCCGCCATCGCCTGGCCGGTCGCATAGGCCAGGCGGGACGGGATCGCCTTCGGATCGACCGAATAGAAGTTGCGTCCGGTGGGCAGCACGTTGACCAGTCCACGAAGCGGCGATCCGGACGGGCCTGCCGGCACATAGCCGCCGTCGAGCGCATGCAAGGTCGCAGCTATCTCCGCATGGGTGCCGGCCAATCGGGGAATGACTTCGCGACAGGCAAATTGCAGAGCGGCGACCGCGGCCTCGTTCGGCCGGCCTAGGGTTCCGGTGACGATCTCCTCGATCGCTTGCTCCCGCCAACCTCCCATCGCCAGCTGCTCCACCAACGCCCGCGTCTGCTGCTCCACCCGATCCACCTCGGCCAGCGGCGCGCCATCAGAGAGGCCCAAGGCGGTCCGCAACCCCGGAACTGAGTTGATTCGACCGCCGAAGACCTGGCCTGACCGAAGGATTGCCAGTACCAGGTTGATCAGTTCCGTACCCTCCGGCGCCTGACCCAGGACGTGCAGGCCGTCGCGAATCTGCGCGTCCTTGATCTCGCACAACCAGCCGTCGACATGCAGCACGAACTCGTCAAAGCCGTCGTCATCCGGCCGTTCCGCCAGACCGAGGTCATGATCAAGCTGTGCGGCTTTGATCAATGTCCAGATCTCTCCGCGCAGCGCGGGCGCCTTGGCCGGGTCCATCGCGTTGACCTGTGTGTACTCATCGAGCAGCTGTTCCAGCCGCGCGATCTCGCCGTAGGTTTCCGCGCGGGCCATAGGCGGCACTAGATGGTCGATGATCGTGGCGTGAGCACGCCGCTTCGCCTGCGTGCCCTCGCCCGGATCGTTGACCAGGAACGGGTAGATCAGTGGCAACGAGCCGACCGCAGCATCAGTCCCACAGGATGCCGACATTCCTATGTTCTTGCCAGGCAGCCATTCGAGATTGCCGTGCTTGCCGAGGTGAATAACGGCGTGGGCCCCGAACGCCTTCTCCAACCACCGATACACCGCAAGATAGTGGTGCGATGGAGCAAGATCAGGATCGTGGTAGATCGATATCGGGTTTTCGCCGAATCCTCGTGGCGGCTGGACCAAGATCACCAGATTGCCCGCTTGCAGTGTGGCCGCAACGATTTCACCGTCCTGGTGTGAGCTTCGGTCGACGAAGAAATCGCCGGGTGCTGGACCCCACGCGTCGGTGACCGTCGCAACAAGATCATCGGGAAGTTCGGCAAGCCATGATCGATAAGTCGCTGCCGGTATCCGTACCGGCTGACCGGAAAGCTGCTCGGAGGTCAGCCACTCGGGGTCCTGGCCACCCGCCGAGATCAGCGCGTGGATCAAGGCATTGCCCGCCGTTGTGTCAGGAGACTCACCGGGCACCGGCTCAAGCGGGCCGGTGCCGGGAATGGCGCCTTCGGGTCCCAGGTCGTAACCGGCCTGTCGCATCGCGCGGAGCAGGCGGATGACAGAGACCGGCGTATCCAGACCGACCGCGTTGCCAATCCGCGAGTGCTTGGTCGGATAGGCCGACAGCACGATGGCGATCTTGCGCCGGCCCGGTGGGATATGGCGTAGCCGGGCGTGGTTGATCGCGATCTCGGCGACTCGCCGGCAGCGCTCCGGATCGGGCACGTAGTGCGGAAGGCCGTCGGCGTCGGTCTCCTTGAAGGAGAACGGCACCGTGATGATGCGGCCGTCGAATTCGGGCACCGCAACCTGGGTTGCCACATCCAGCGGTGTCATTCCTTCCTCGGACTCCGCCCATGACGCCCGGTCCCAGGTCAGGCAGAGCCCTTGCAGGATTGGGATATCGAGTGCCGCCAGGGCGCGCACATCCCAGGCTTCGTCGTCACCGCCTGCCGAGGCGGCGGCCGGCTTGGTTCCGCCCGCCGCGAGCACGGTGGTGATCAAGGCATCAAGCGTGCCGAGATGAGCGATCAGGTCATCCGGGGCGTCCCGCAGTGAGGTGGCATAGACCGGCACAGCTAAGCCACCGGCCGCATCGATGGCAGCCGCCAGCGCGTCGACATAGGCGGTGTTCCCTGCCATGTACTGGGCCCGATAGAACAGAACGCCGATCCGGGGCCGCGGGCTGAGCCGTTGGACGAGGCGATGGATCGTCCCTGGATGCGGTCGTGCCAGCTCACCCCAGCTGGACCGCTCGACTGGTCGCTCGAACCCAATGCCGGTGAGCAGCACCGTGTCGGAGAGGAATGCGTGTAGCTGGCGCAAGTTCTCCGGACCGCCCTGGGCCAGGTAGACGTGCGCATCGGCCGACACTCCGATCGGGACGCTGGACTGTTGCATCAGGGCGGCGTCTGGCAGCTGTTCACCCCCGACCACGACGAGCGGCTTGTCGAGCGTCCGAAGTTCCGCGATCTCGGCGGCGTAGCTCTGTGGGGAACCGAGCACCCGCAGGACGATCAGATCGCATGTTCCGAGACCGAAACGCAGCGCACTGACCGGGGTCTTCGCCGGGTTGGCGTAGACATAGTCGGCGCCCGAAGCGCGAGCCGAGAGCAGATCGGTATCAGAGGTCGACAGCAGCGCAATGCGCCGTTCATCCTCGCCCACAACCTCGCCCTTTCCACGAGACCTGCGCAGCCTAGCCGTCCTGCGCTCCTACCATGTCCCGGGTGACCGCCCAACTCCGGCCGGCAGTCGATCGCTGCCCCGGACTGTTGCGCCCTTATCGAGCCGAGGATGGTCTGCTCGTCCGAGTGCGGATTCCCGGTGGCCAAACCAACTCGGGCACCCTGCTGGCCCTCGCTCAGCTGACCGGGACACTGCAGCTGACATCTCGGGGCAACCTCCAGCTGCGCGGGATAGAGAACGACAGCATCGCGGCACTCACCGACCGGATTGCCGGACTCGGACTGCTGCCGTCGCCGAGCCACGAGCTGGTTCGCAACATCGTTGGCTCGCCGTTGACCGGCCTGACTCCAGAGCGACCGGACCTGCGGTCACTGATCAGGGAGTTGGACGAGGCGATCTGCGCTCAACCAGAACTTGCGGATCTGCCGGGACGGTTCCTATTCGCGATCGACGACGGCCGCGGCGACGTCTGGTCGCTGGAATTCGACATCGGCTATCGGGCACTCAATGACCAACGCGGCTTCGTTGCCCTCGGCAGCGCGGCGGCCAGGCCCCATGAGCACCAGATCCGCCAGCTGAGTCGTGCCGGCGCAGCGGCTGCGATGGTGGGGGTCGCAACCGACTTCGTACGAGCACGGCGGAGCCAGGCCTCGGCCTGGCGGCTTTGGGAGCTTCCTGATTTCCAGAACCTTCCTGGAGGGCTGGTGGAGGTCGATAGGCCGGTCGAGGCTCCTCCTCCGATCGGTGCAGTGGCTGATGCTGCCTGCGTTGGGGTCCCGCTTGGCTTTCTCACTACGGCTCAAGCTGCCGCGGTTCACACAATCGCCGCCGGCGGGCCGGTGGTGATCACACCATGGCGAGGTCTGATCGTTCCGGGCGCAGCCGGCGAACTCGGCGCGCTGGGGGCGGCGGGACTGGTCACAGATCCCGAAAGCCCGTGGACGAAGATCACGGCCTGTGTCGGGTCGCCGGGCTGCGCCAAGTCGAAGATCAATACCCGGGAGGTGGCTGTCGAGCTCGCCTTCAAGGGCCGCCCGCCGGTACGCCGGGTGCACATCAGTGGCTGCGAACGGCGCTGCGGGGCACCGTCGGGCGATCATGAGGAGTGGGTGGGAGCCCTATGATCAGTCGGCCGATGCAGCGCTATGACTACTGCGCCGACGGCGAGGAGATCTACCGGCGGTCCTTCGAGACGATTCGCCGGGAGGCCGACCTCGGCGCGCTTCCGACCGACGCACAGCCAGTTGCGGTACGGATGATTCACGCATCGGGCGACATATCCCTGCCCGCGCTACTGGCTCTTGCAGATGACTTCGTACCCGCGACCCAGGCCGCGTTGAGGGCAGGCGCAACGATTCTCACCGACTCCGAAATGGTGGCCGCCGGTATCACGAGATCGCGGTTGCCGGCCCGAAACCAGGTGCGCTGCCTGCTGCGCGATGCCCGCGTGCCGGATCTTGCCCGGGCCTGGGGAACCACCAGAGCCGCCGCAGCAGTGTCGTTGTGGGGACCAGAACTCGATGGCGCGGTCGTCGCCATCGGCAACGCACCAACCGCCCTGTTCCACCTGCTTGAGATCCTCCACGAGGACGGTCCGCGTCCAGCAGCGATTGTCGGCATGCCTGTCGGATTTGTGGGCTCGGCAGAGTCCAAGGAGGCACTGGCCGCCAATCCCTGGAAGATCCCGTATGCAATCGTCCGAGGCAGGCGAGGCGGCTCTGCTTTGGCCGCCTCGACAATCAACGCGCTGGCCCGGGAAGCGGAATTCGGATGAGCGGCCGCCTCTACGGGGTCGGCGTCGGCCCGGGCGATCCGAACCTGATCACCATCAAGGCCGCGAGGTTGATCAAGGATGCGGATGTGGTCGCGTACCACTCCGGCACCGCCCGGCGCTCGATAGCCCGCAGCATCGTGGCTGACCTGATCAGCGAGTACGCCACCGAGGAACTGTTGATCTATCCGGTGACCACGGGTGAGGTGATGCACCCGTTGGGCTATTACGGAGCAATTTCGGACTTCTATGACGAGTCGGCTGAGCGTCTTGGCAAGCATCTGGATGCCGGCCGAACAGTCGTTGTGCTGGCCGAGGGCGATCCGCTGTTCTACAGCTCCTATATGTACTTGCATGATCGGCTGGCGGACCGGTTCAGCTGTGAGGTCGTGCCCGGTGTGACGTCGATGACGGCGTCGGCTGCTGCTGCCGGTACTCCGCTGGCTCGTCACGAGGATGTGCTGACTGTGCTCCCCGGAACACTGCCTGTACCTGAGCTCGCCCGCCGGCTGACCGACACCGACGCCGCGGTGATCATGAAACTGGGCCGAACCTTCTCCGGCGTCCGCGAGGCGCTTCGGCAGGCTGGCCGGCTCGAGTCGGCCCGCTATGTCGAGCGGGCCTCGACCGGCGGCGAGCACACCTGGCCGGTGGCCGAGGTCGATCCGAGCCAGGTCCCGTACTTCTCCATGATCATCGTCCCGGGCAGTGACCGACGCGATGACACCGCCGGCCGGCATCACCCGCCGGCGGTTCCTGAACCACTGACAGCGCACACCCGCACCGACCTTGTCGAAAGGCCGGAGCTGTTGGTGTTGGGGCTCGGTCCCGGCCCGTCCGAATGGCTCACTCCAGAGGTTGCCACTGCTCTCGACCATGTTGATCATGTCGTCGGCTACGGCCCCTACCTCGATCGGATTCCGCGAGCGGCGCGACTTCAGCGCCACGCCACCGGCAACACCGTCGAGCTGGACCGGGCCCGGTTCGCCCTCGACCTAGCGCTCGGCGGGCAGCGGGTCGCAGTGGTGTCAGGGGGTGACGCCGGGGTTTTCGGCATGGCGTCGGCGGTGTTCGAGGCCGCCACCGACGACCGTTACGCCGCCATCAAGATCACCGTGCTGCCCGGCGTAACGGCAGCCCAGGCTGTAGCTGCGCGTGCCGGCGCACCACTGGGCGGGGACTATGCGGTGCTCTCGCTTTCTGACCGACTGAAGCCCTGGCCGCTGATCGAACAGCGGCTTCGTGCCATCGCCGCCGCCGATCTCGTACTCGCGATTTACAACCCGGCCTCACGCGGGCGCCGCCGTCAGATAACCGAAGCGCGCCGAATCCTGCTGGACTGCCGAAGCCCCGCGACTCCCGTTGTCGTCGGCCGAGATGTCGGCCGTCAAACCGAAAGTCTTGCCGTCACTTCCCTGGCGGAGCTGGACACCGAGACGGTTGATATGAGCTGCCTGATCATCGTCGGCTCCAGCCAGACCGAGTGGAGCGCAGACGGTAGGGTCTGGACTCGCCGCCGTTACGCCTGACTGCCCAGGGAAGTTTCATCTCTTGCTTCGAAGTACTGGCTGGCGGCGCTTGCTGTAGAGGTGAGATTCGACGAAGTCCTCAGCCTGTAATGCGTGCCCAACGAGGATCACCGCAGCCTGGCGCGCGCCGGAGGCTTCGACCTGATCGGCGATGTCGATCAGTGTGCCCCGGAGGACCAGTTCATCCGGCAGGGAAGCGTTGACCACAACAGCCACCGGGCAGTCGGTTCCGTAGGCATCGACCAACTCACTGGAAAGACGCCGGATATGGCGAATGGCCAGGTGCAGCACGAGCGTTGCGCCGCTCTTGCCAAGGTACGCCAGCGACTCGGCCGCGGGCATCGGAGTTGACTCGGCATAGGTGCGAGTCAGGATCACTGTCTGGGTCAGTTCGGGCACCGTCAGTTCCCGGCGGAGGACCGAGGCTGCGGCCGCATAGGCGGGCACTCCCGGCGTCACATCCCATGGGACGTCGGCAGCATCAAGCCGCCGTGCCTGCTCTGCCAGGGCTGAATAGATCGAAGGATCGCCGGAGCACAACCGGGCGACGTCCAAGCCCGAGGAGTGCGCGCTGACCAGCTGCTCGGTGATCTGATCAAGGTTCAGACTGGAACTGTCGATCAAGCTCACACCCGGCGGGCAATGAGAGAGGATGTCAGCACCGACATAGCTGCCCGCATAGATGCAGACCGGTGAGCGTTCGATCAGCTGGATGGCCCGCAGAGTGAGCAAGTCGGCCGCCCCGGGACCCGCACCGATGAAGTGAACGGTCATGCGTCAAGCGGCTTCTGCACCGCCCACTGCACGACCGGCCGAGCGGGCTGCCAACCGTGGTAGTTGCCGATGGGCTGCATCGACTCGATCGAGATGCGGGTCAGGTCACCGCCCAGCCGGCGCCAGAACTCCACGAGAATCGCCTCGGTCTGCTGGGTGACCGCGTGCCCCACCAACCGGCCGCCCGGCCGCAGCGCCGCCCAGCACCGCCCAACAGTCTCGCGGTCTGCGCCACCCCCGAGGAAGACCGCATCTGGCGGCGGCAATCCGCCGCAGGCGCCTGGGGCCTCACCCTCCACAACCTGCAGGTCAGGTACGCCGAGCCGGGCCGCGTTGACCCGGATCCGTTTCACCCGCGCGAGATCACGCTCAATCGCGATGGCACTGCAGCGGCGGTGGGTACGCATCCACTCGATGCCGATCGAGCCCGCACCCGCGCCGACGTCCCAGAGAAGCTGGCCCGGCACCGGCATGAGATGAGCGATTGCGGAGGCACGCACGTTCCGTTTGGTCAGTTGTCCGTCGTGATCGAAAACCTCGTCGGCCAGTCCCGGAGCTGCCGACCAGGCGGCCGAAGGCCGACTCGGCTCGCAGGTCACGCAGACGACGTTGAGATCCGGCGGATCGGGCGGCCAGATCTGGTCCCACCGACATTCCGCCGAGGACCCCAGTTGAGCGAGCACGGTGATCTTGCTGCGTCCGAATCCGGTTTCAGTGACGAACTGCCGAACCAGATCAGGGGTGGAGCCATCGCGGGACAAGATCACCAATCTCCGGCCGGGAGAGAGATGGCGGCTGACCTCATCCAGCTCACGGCCGTGGACCCGGACGACGTCATAACTGTCGGCGGCCCAGCCCATCCGGGCAGCCGCCAGCGCGACAGATGAGACCGCTGGATGTATCGCTACCGAATCGACACCGAAGATCTCGATCAAGGTCGAGCCAATGCCGTAGACCAACGGATCGCCGCTGCCGAGAACCACGATGCGACGGCGCTCGTGATCGGCGGTGAGCGCTGCCAGGCTGCGACGCAGATCGACCGGCAAGCGAATCCTTTGCTGACCGATGATGGCCGGCAGCAGATCAAGGTGCCGTAAGCCGCCCAGCACAAGATCAGCGTCTTGGACCAGGCGCCGTTCGGATGGACCGAGGGACTCCCAGCCAGCGGCTCCGATCCCGACCACCTCGATCACGCCACGACGATAGCCATCTCCGCGAGCTGTGCCGAATCCAATCTGGCTGATGTGACATCATCGAGGCGGTGCGGCGGAGGAATCCGGTGTGAGTCCGGAGCGGTCCCGCCACTGTGACCTCGAGTCGCTCGAGGAAGTCAGGACGTCTACCGCACCCGGCCGCTGCCATCGGGGATCGGCGGCCGAACCTCTCGCCAGCAGCGGGCGTGGACACCCGCGGGAAGGGCCGTCGTGACCGGTACCAACTCGAGAACCTATCCGTTCTCGGCGGTCGTCGGTTCTGACGACATGGCTCTGGCTCTGATCCTGACGACCATCTCACCCGAGGTCGGCGGCGTGCTGGTTCGAGGCGAAAAGGGGACCGCAAAGACCACAATGGTGCGGGCCCTGGCCCACGTACTGCCATCGATCCGGGTGGTCGAGGGATGCCGGTTCAGCTGTGACCCTCTCGATCCCGACCCCCACTGCCCCGATGCTCAGCATCTCCACTCGGCCGGCCCTCACCTGACTCGGCCGACCAGGCTTGTCGAGCTTCCGGTTGGGGCCAGCGAGGATCGGGTCATCGGGTCGATCGATCTACAGCAAGCGCTGGGAGCAGGGCATGTCACGTTCCAGCCGGGACTGCTCGCAGCGGCGCATCGTGGCCTGCTCTACGTGGACGAAGTGAACTTGCTTCATGATCATCTGGTCGACCTGCTGCTCGATGCTGCGGCGACGGGCCGGTCCACCGTCGAACGCGAGGGAGTCTCCATCGCCCACGCTTCCAGAATCGTCTTGATCGGCACGATGAACCCCGAAGAGGGTGAACTTCGCCCGCAACTGCTGGACCGGTTCGGCTTGACCGTCGAAGTCGCCGCTCCACGTGATCCGGGCTTGCGGGCGGAGGTGATCCGCCGCCGGATGAGCTACGACCGGGACCCAGCCGCCTTCGTCCAGACCTACGCAGCGCGGGAGGACGAGTTGCGCACCCGAGTCGCCGCTGCCCGCGCACGGGTGAGCTCGGTACGCATTGCGGACGACCAACTGACCAAGATCGCTGAGGTCTGTGCCGCCTTCGAGGTCGACGGCTTGCGCGCCGACATCGTGACGGCTCGAGCCGCGGCAGCGAACGCCGCCTGGCACGGCCGCGGTGCCGTCTCTCGGGACGACATCAGGGCAGCGGCCCGGCTGGCCCTACCCCATCGCCGGCGGCGGCAGCCGTTCGACGCACCTGATCTCGACGAGGATCTGCTGGATCGACTTCTCGGTGACCACGAGCCCGAGCCCGATCCTGGCGGCGGCTTTCCAGAGTCCACCGGAAATGGGCAAAGCTCAGCTGAGCATGGGAACGATACGCGGCCCGAGCTCGTCGACCGGACACGGGCTGAGCCGGTCGAAGCTAGCCCTTCGCCCAGCTCAGTACACGGGGAATCGGGCTTCAGGCTAGAGGAAAAGGTGTTCGCCACCGGCCAGACGTATCGGACCCGGTTGTTCACCGCGGCGGGCGTCGGTACCGGGGAAGCCGGCCGACGCAGTCGAGGGCTGACCACGACCGGCCGAACGGTGGGTGCGACCCCACTGCGTGATCACGACAGCCAGTTGCACTTCACGGCAACCATCCGTGCCGCCGCCCCACATCAACCCGCGCGAGGCCGGGAGCTGGATGAGCGGCTTCATCTGGCGAAATCCGATCTCAGGCTTGCGGTCACCGAGGGACGCGAGTCAAACCTCGTGCTGTTGGTCGTCGATGCGTCGGGATCCATGGCTGCGCGGCGCCGGATGGAAGCCGTCAAGGCTGCCGCCGTCTCGTTACTACTCGACGCCTATCAGCGTCGGGACAAAGTCGGCTTGATCACGTTTCGCGGATCTGCCGCTTCTCTGGCGCTGCCCCCGACCTCGTCGATCGAGGTGGCGGCCAGGCGATTGGCCGATCTGCCGAGCGGAGGTCGTACACCGCTTGCCGAAGGCCTGATCTGTGCGCACCAAACCCTGCGCCAGGAACGGATCCGCGATCCGCGGCGGCGGCCGCTGCTGGTCCTGGTCACCGATGGCCGAGCGACCGCTGGAGCCGACGCCGTGCTCAAGTCGCGTCGGGCGGCCGCCGAGATCCGCAAAACCGGAGTCAGCAGCATTGTCGTCGACTGCGAGACAGGCCGCCTTGCGTTGGGTCTCGCATCCCAACTGAGTGATCACCTGGGCGCGCAGTACGTCCCCCTCGGTGATCTGGCCGCCGATCAGCTGATCCGTACCATCCACGCCAAGCGAGCCGCCTGATGCCGGAAGGAAAGCCGGACCAGGTGCCGGCCGATGGCCTCACCACCAGGCAACGGCGGAGTCGACCACTCCTGGTCGTCCACACAGGCGACGGCAAGGGCAAGTCGACTGCGGCGTTCGGCCTCGCTCTGCGAGCCTGGAACCAAGGTTGGTCGATCGGGGTCTTCCAATTCGTGAAGTCCGCCAAGTGGCGGATTGGCGAACAATCGGCACTGGAGGCCCTGGGTCAACTGCATGACCGTACCGGCATCGGCGGACCGGTCGAGTGGCACAAGATGGGGTCCGGATGGTCGTGGTCGCGGAAGGCCGGCACCGAAGATGATCATGCCGAGGCGGCGCGTGAGGGCTGGCAGGAGATCAAGCGCCGGCTGGGCGAAGGAACGCATCAGCTGTACGTCCTGGACGAGTTCACCTATCCCGTGAACTGGGGATGGATCGATGTCGATGACGTCGTCACGACTCTGCTCAACCGCTCCAGTGACCAGCATGTCATCATCACCGGACGCAGGGCGGATCCTCGCTTGATCGACGCGGCATCGCTGGTCACCGAGATGACCAAGATCAAACATCCGTTCGACTCGGGCCAAAAGGGCCAGCGGGGCATCGAGTGGTGACCGCTCTGCCGCGTATCGTGCTGGCCGCCCCCGGCTCCGGCCATGGCAAGACAACTATCGCGACCGGGCTGATGGCTGCGTTGCGAGACTCCGGACTGGAGGTCGCCGGGTTCAAGGTGGGACCTGACTACATCGATCCGGGCTACCACCTTCTCGCCACGGGCCGCCCCGGACGAAACCTCGACCCGCATCTGTGTGATCCCGAGCAGCTCCTGCCTCTGCTGCTGCATGGCGCCGCCACGCCACAAACTGCAGACGTGGCGATCATCGAAGGAGTGATGGGCCTCTTCGACGGGCAGATCGGGGGCGACGGTTTCGCCTCCACTGCCCACGTGGCGGCCCTGATCCAAGCCCCAGTGATCATGGTTCTGGACATCTCGCAGGTCTCCCGCACTGCGGCGGCAATCGTGCACGGTCTGCACACCTTCGATCCTGCGGTCCGGCTGAGCGGCGTGATCTTGAACAAGGCAGGGTCTGATCGTCATGCCAAGGAGGTCATCTCCGCCATGGAGGCCACCGAGATCGACGTGCTCGGGGTCCTCCCTCGTGACGCCGGCATCGAGGTGCCGTCCCGACATCTTGGTCTGGTGCCGGCGGCCGAGCGCAGCGATGCCAGCCAAGCGGTCCGCAGGTTGGCCGCCCGGATCGCCGACCACCTGTCGCTGACCAGGATCATGCAGATCGCCCACGCGGCGCCGCCGTTGCCGGCAACGGCCTGGGACCCATCCGCCGTCGTGCGCCCGCCGTCGAAGGCCCGTCCGGTGGTCGCCGTGGCAGGTGGTCGCGCCTTCACCTTCCGTTATCCGGAGACCGACGAACTGCTCAGCGCCGCAGGCTGCGAGCCGGTGATCTTCGATCCGCTGACCGACCCACAGCTGCCGCCTGGCACGGTCGGGCTCTACCTCGGCGGCGGCTTCCCGGAGATGCACGCCAGCCAGCTATCGGCCAACACTGTGCTGCGTGCCGAGATCGCCGCGGCCATCGACGCCGGAGTGCCAACGATCGCGGAGTGTGCCGGCCTGCTCTACCTCTGCCGGACCGTCGACGGCGCGACCATGGTCGGCGCCCTGCCCGCCGACGCAGCGATGAGCGACCGGCTGACCCTGCGCTACCGATCACTGATCGCGAACCATGATCACCTTCTCGCGCCGGCCGGCGCTCGGGTCACGGGTCACGAATTCCACCGGACGATCGTCGATCCGGCGAGTGGAGAGCGGCCGGCCTGGCTGGTGGACGGCCAACCAGCCGGCTTCTCCACAGATCCTGCGGACGTCGGCCGCCCCACGTTGCACGCGAGCTATCTGCATCTGCACTGGGCCGGTCACCCGCAGGTGGCTCAGCGCTTTGCCGATGCTGTCCACGCCTTTGCCGCTCCCGGCCGCTACAACCTTCGCCCGCCTGGCCAAGCAGCGGCGGATCAACTGGACCTCCGCTACCACGGTGATCAAGAAGTGGACGGCGGCTTGATCGATCTCGCGGTCAATGTACGGGTGCCGGCGCCGCCAGAGTGCCTGATCGAGATCATCAACGAGACCACACCCCGGCTGGCCGCATACCCGCATTCCGGCGAGGCGCAGGCCGCCATCGCAGCTGGGCACGGATTGCGCGAGGATCAGGTGCTGCCGACTGCAGGCGGCGCCGAGGCGTTCATCCTGATCGCCAGGGCCCTGCCGACCAGGTGCCCGGTCATTGTCCATCCCCAGTTCACCGAGCCGGAAGCCGCACTGATCGCGGCCGGCCGGCCGCCATCGAGAATGATCTTGACCGCCGACCAGGGTTTCCAGCTTGACCCGACCCGCATCCCCGCGGACGCCGATCTGATCATGATCGGCAATCCGACCAATCCCACCTCGGTGCTGCATCCGGCCGACGCCATCCGTTCGCTCCTTCGACCCGGACGGCTGGTTGTGGTGGACGAGGCGTTCATGGACGCAGTGCCAGATGAGGCCGAGTCGATGATCGGCGGCGAGATGCCCGGCCTGGTGGTTGTCCGCTCGCTGACCAAAACCTGGGGCCTCGCCGGCCTACGGGCCGGCTATGCCGTCGGAGATGGGCCGGTGCTCGCCGCGATGCGCGATCAACAGCCGCCCTGGTCGGTGTCCACTCCGGCACTGTCGGTGATAACAGCCTGCCTTTCACTGGAAGCCCGAGCGATGGCCGCGGATGCGGCCCGAGAGATAGCGGCAAACCGGTCAATTCTGATGGAGTTTCTCGGTGAGCTGGACCTGGAGCCCGCCGGGTCACCGGCCGCGCCGTTCGTCCTTCTGGACACCACAGGGTTGCGCGGACCGAACCGCCCCGGATGGGTGCGCGAGGCGCTGCACGAGCGCGGATTCGCAGTCCGGCGCGGGGAGACGTTTCCAGGCCTGGGACCGGACTGGATCCGGATCGCGGTACGTGAGCCGGAAGTCAGCCGGAAGCTGGCTGACACCTTGCAGGCGATCGATTGCCGCTCCGCAAGAATGTGAGCGACATACTCACGCTCAGGAGGAGGAGTGAGCTTTCCCGCCGACCTCGAGCTCAGCGGTCGCTCCGTCCTTGTCTGCGGCGCTGGCGCGCCGGCCTTGGCCTCGATCCGCGGACTGCTCGATGCTTCCGCACGGGTCACCGTCGTCGGCACCGCTCCGGTTGCCACCATCCTCAACCTGGCCGAGCGTGGTCGGCTCAAGCTGGTCGAACGCACCTTTCGCCTCGATGATCTGGTCGGCTTCAGCCTCGTGGTACCGGCCAATGGCGACGCCGGCCTCGATTCGCAGGTCGTCGAACTCGCCAAACGCACCAGCGCACCCTGCGTGCTTCCGATTGGCGCCACCAGGCAGACCGGCGAGCCCCAGGCTGGATCGGTGATCCTGGTCGGTGGAGGACCAGGAGACCCCGGCCTGATCACGCTGGCTGGACTGGAGGCGGTACGTCGTGCAGACGTCATCGTCTGCGACCGCCTCGCGCCACTGTCGATCTTGCAGCATGCCAAGCCGGCCGCCGAGGTCATCGACGTGGCCAAGATCCCCCGCGGGCCACACACGTCCCAAAACCGGATCAACGAGATCTTGGTGGAGAAGGCACAGTCTGGCCACACGGTCGTCCGGCTCAAGGGCGGGGACAGCTTCATCTTCGGCCGCGGCGGCGAAGAATGGCAGGCCTGCGCCGCGGCGGGCATCCCGGTGACGATCATTCCTGGCGTCACTTCCGCCACAGCCGCCCCGGCGCTCGCCGGCATCCCGTTGACCCATCGGCAGCTGACCCAAGGCTTCACTGTCATCTCCGGACACGTCCCACCCGGCCATCCCGCCTCGACTCTGGACTGGGCCGCCCTGGCTCGGCTCAACACGACTCTGGTGATCATGATGGGAGTCGCGACGCTTCCCGCCATAACCGCTGAGCTGATCAAGCACGGACTGGCGGCCGGCACCCCGGCGGCCACCGTCGCCGATGCCGGCCTGCCTTCCCAGCGGGCCGTCTTCGGCACTCTGGCGGACATCGCTGAGCAAAGCCGCCATGCCGAGATCTCACCCCCCGCGATCTCCATCATCGGCGCGGTAGCCGGGTTCCGCGGAGATGATCATGACCCGAGTTGATCCCGGCCGGATGACCGTCATCGATCTTGGCCGGCGGGTCAGCGCCGCATTCTTCGCGCTTCTGGTACTGGGATGCTGTTACCTGGCGCCCCGATTCTGGGAGCAGAGTCACCCACCTCTGGACGCAACGACGCTGGCGATCCCGCGCGAGGCACAGGCAAGCTGGCTGGCCGCAGGTCGGGTGCCCAAGATCGAAGAACTGGCCGGGTCCACTATGGCGCGGGACGCACTGCTGGACTTGAATACTCTGAGCCGACTCAATGGGGTGCCGGTGGCTGGCTGGGCGCCCGCCTGGCAGTACGTCTGGCCGCGGGATGCGGCCTTTGCGGCCAGCGCTTTCGGCCGCACCGGGCACTTCGACGATGCAGAACGCATCCTGCAGTTTCTCCAGGATTCCCAACCGACGTCTGGCACTTTCGAGGCACGCTACCGCCCCGACGGCTCAGGGCCCCCCGACCAACGCGGCATCCAGCTCGACGGCTCCGGCTGGGCGATCTGGGCTCTCGACCAGGTTGCCTCGGAACTGCCGACAGCTTCCCTGCGGCGGGAACTGATCACCGGCTTCCAGCCGCTGCTCGATCGATCGGTCGCGGCGATTCTCCACTCGGTACGGGACGGCTCGACGCTTCCCCCGCCGTCACCTGATTACTGGGAGAGGCCGGGGCGGCGGGTGACTCTCGCGACCTGCTCGGTCTTGTTGGCCGGTCTACGCAGTGCCGAGCGGTTGTACCAGGCGATTGGCCAGCGTCGACCGGCGCTGGCCTCCGCCGCCGACCGATTCGAACAGACCGTCCTCACCACATTCTCACCTGACGGATTCCCTCGGCATCCGGGCGGGCCTCCCAAATCCGTCGACCTGGGAGTGGCCTTTTTGCTGCGGCCGTTCGCTGGTGTGACCGATCCGTCGGCGGTCCAGGCCTGGCGCCGATCCCCGACCTTCATGCGGCGGCCGGCCGGCGGACTGGCGCCGGGTGGCTCCTGGCGGCGCGACGGCATCAGCTGGACACCAACCGTGGCTTCGTACGCCATGGTCGAGGCCTGTGAGGTGCCGCGTGAGCGGGCCGTGGCGCGCCTGCGGTGGCTCGATCAGCACCGCACGACCGCAGGCTATTTGCCTGAGAAGGTCCGCGCGGACGGCAGCCCTGCTTCCGTCGCGCCCGTCACCTGGACGGCGGCGGCGGTTGTGATCACCGTGGACGAGCTCGAACACGGCTGCTAGGTAGATGCCTGCTCGGTGCGCCGGGAACTGCGCCGGGCTGAAGCTTCCCCGTCTCCAGCCCGACCCTCCAGCCGCGTTGGGGCGATCTGCTCGCCTAGAGGTCACCGAGTTTCAGCCGTCCGCGGTCCCAACCGCAGCCTCCACAGATCGGCGCCCCGGGAGATAGCAACCTTGCTCAGCGGAGATACGTCGATCCGGAAGATCACCGCCGGCGGAGCGTGTAGGACATGCGCGATGATCGCCCGGACCACGAGGGGAGCGACAACCACGACGCTCCGGCCGTCCGGCCATTTCCATTGATCGATCGTCGCTCCGACCCGCGAGACGAGCTGAGCCAGACTTTCGCCGCCGTGCGGTCTCGCCTCGGCGTCGTTCAGCCATTGCCGCACCCCGTCCGGCTTCTCGACCCCCAACTCGGCAAGCGAACGCCCGTTCCAGGAGCCGAAATCGCACCCGCGCAGCGCGTCGATGACTTCGGCGGTGCCGCCAAGAGCAGTCGTCGTCTCCGCGCACGCCGGCTCAGGACCGCGATACCAGCAATTCACCCGGCCCTCGAGCGGCGCGATCGATCCTTGGTCTAACAGGTGGCCCGGATCGCCAAAGATCGACGCTGCGGTGCCGGTGGCCAGTGCATGCGCCACCAGCTCCAGCCGCGTCGCCACCTCAGCGCTCGTCGACGCTGGGCCGCATCTGCCGAGCAAGGGTCAGGCCGACCAATCGAGAGATGAACAGCGCGACGTAGCCAAGACCGGCGAGCTGTTCCATCATCACCACAGCGCGGGCTTGGGCGGTGACGGGCACCACGTCTGACAGGCCAGTGCTGGAGAGGTTGGTGAAGCTCAAGAAGAGCAACTCCATCCAGCTTCGCGGTTGGTCGGAGTTGACTGCCGCGATAAAGCACCCCGGTTGCAGAATCTGAATGATCACGAACAGGTAGGCGAATGCCCAGGCCACCAAGGTGAAGGTCGCCCCGACGGCGTAAAGCTCATCGGTGGTCACTTCGCGGTCGGCAAGCATGTAGAACATCAGGCTGGTGGCAGCCCAGAAGTAGAACAGCGCGTGACACACCGCCGAGACCAGTTGCAGGGCTGGGCTGGTACTCAACGCATCGACGATTGACAGGGCGGACGCCAGAACGGCAAGAGCGATAGCGATCCAGGTCGGAAGGGGCGACTCCCGTACGGTCCAAATAGCCAGCGCAAGTACAACGGCGCCGAACGCCTCGAACAACCCCCGGCCAACTGCCCCCTTCTCCAGGAAGGGATAGATCAGCACCCCGACCAGCTGAACTGCCAGCAGGACTGCCGACGGATGACTCAGAACCTTGCCAACGACTCCGCCTGGTCGAGCGAATCTCATGGTCGCGACCATATCGAGCGACAGGCACCCACCTTGCCGCGCGGAAGGTCCGGACGCTATCGTGAGCCAGCTCACGGAGATACGGAAGCCGGTGCAATTCCGGCGCGGTCGCGCCACTGTAAGGGCCGGACGGTCCGAGCCAGACCCGTCCCCGTCGAGTTCCGTCGCACTGGGTCGCAGGAACCCTAGGAGGAAGCATGTCGAAGTCACGCAGCGCAGCGGCCGCGATCGAATCCGGCGTTGTCATTCCCACACTCTCGGCCCGGCAGGTCCTTCCCTGGCTGGTCTTTGCCGGGCTGGTGCTGCTCATTGCCGTGTACTTCCTCTCCACCGAGCAGGGCGCGACATCGCTGCTCGCCGGCACCGCCGTGCACGAATGGCTGCACGACGGCCGCCACCTACTCGGCTATCCCTGTCACTGAGCGCCGACCGGCGTGTCGGCGCGGGACTTTCTTGTCCGTGGTCTGCTGGCGGGTCTGATAGCTGGCCTGGCGGCATTCGGCATTGCCTTCGCCGCTGGCGAGCCGGCGCTGGACGCGGCTATCGCCATTGAGGACTCAGATGCCGCTCACCACGACGACCCGACCGAGCAGCCACCCATGGAGTCCGTACCCCGAGCGGTGCAGGCCACTGCCGGGCTGCTGACCGGCACTCTGCTGGCTGGGGTCACACTGGGCGGGCTCGCCGGAATCCTGACTGGGCTCGCGCTCGGTCGTTTCGGTGGTTTGGGCCCGCGCGCCACCGCGCTCTGGGTGGTCGCCATCATGTTCGTGACGCTCGACCTGGTGCCCTTTGTCAGCTATCCGCCGAACCCGCCAGGTGTCGGTCAGGCCGACACCATCGGCCAGCGAACCGCTCTGTACTTCGTGTTGCTGGCCATCTCGGTCATAACAGCTGTCTTGGTGATTGTGCTCGGTCGGCGTGCCGCACACCGTTGGGGCGGGTGGTACGCCATCCTTCTTTGTATCGGCAGCTACCTGATCATCATTTCGGCCGTCATCGTCTTGATGCCGGCTTATGACGAGGTGCCTGCGAGCTTCCCGGGGGGTCTGCTGTACGAGTTCCGGGTTGCAAGTCTCGGCACTCGCCTGACGCTCTGGGCGGTTTTGGGGGTGATGCTCGCCGAACTGGTCTACCGGCTGACCCGCCGAAGCCAGCCGGTGACAGGCCCCATTCGTGCGACCGCGGGTTGACCGGTGATCACGCCTCCTTCTCGGGCAGTCCTCAACGCTGCACTGGTAAGGCTCGGCCAACTCGCCAAGCCCGCCGGGGCGCTGGGCCAGCTGGAAGCCATGGCCGCCTGGCTGTCGGCGTGCCAGGGCGAGTGCCCACCGCGACCGCTCGAGCGCATCCATGCGGTGGTACTCGCCGGTGATCATGGAATTTCCCACTTCGGCGTATCGGCTTATCCCCGCTCGGTGACGGCGGGAATGGTGCACGCCTTCGTTGACGGGCGGGCCGGCGCCAGCGTGCTGGCCCGTCAGCATGGCGTGGCCCTCCGAGTGCTCGACATTGGGGTTGACGATGATCTCGACGACGTTCCACCGGAGGTCAGCGCCTATCACGTCCGGCGATCGTCCGGGCTGATCGACTGCGAGGATGCCCTGAGTGCGGACGAGGTCAGCAAGGCGCTGCGAGTCGGGGCCCGTATCGCGGCCGACGAGATCCACGCCGGCGCCGATCTGTTGATCCTGGGCGACCTCGGCATTGGCAATACCACCCCGGCCGCCGCGCTGATCGCATCGACCTTCGGAGTCGGTGCTGACGAGGTGACCGGGCGTGGTAGCGGCCTTGACGACGAACGCCTGGCTCACAAGACCCGCGTGGTCGCCATGTCGCTGTCCCGAGCGGCATTCAAGGGCGTAGTTGATCCGCTCGATCGGCTGGCGTGCCTCGGCTCAGCCGATCTGGCGGCGGGCGTGGGTTTCCTGATCCGCGCTGCCCAAGCCGGGATACCGATCCTGCTGGACGGCCTGATATCACTCGCCGAACTTGCCGTCGCCGAAGATCTTGAACCGGGTGTCGTCGCCTGGTGCGCCGCGGGGCATCGCTCTCCCGAACCCGCCCAGCAACTTGCCCTCGACAAGCTCGGCCTGTCGCCTCTGCTGGATCTGGGCATGCGGCTCGGTGAGGGCAGCGGAGCGCTCGCTGCTGTCCCGTTGCTGCGGTCAGCGGCGCTGCTCTTACGCGAGACGGCGCTGCTCGCTGAGCTGCCGCCGGCCGACGATCATGGCGTATGAGGCCTGGCGGCTGGCTGTCGGTACCTTGACCGTCATACCGGTCGGACGTATCGGGGAGATCGACCGGAACAGAGCCGGGCGGGCGATGAGCCTCGCGTCGGTCGCGGTGATCCCGCTGGCGGCTATAACCGGAGCAGTGGGCTGGCTCGGCTGGCTGGCTGGCCTGCCGAGCCTTCTCGTCGGATTGATCATGGTCGGCACGCTGGCGGCCGGGACCCGGGCGCTTCATCTGGACGGCCTCGCCGACACGGTGGACGGTCTGGGATCCGGTGGGCCCGCCGAGCGGGCGCTCGCGATCATGAGGCGCGGAGACATAGGCCCGATGGGCGCCGTCGCGTTGATCCTGGTCCTGGGGATTCAGTCGGTCGCCCTGGCCGCCGTAGTGGACGGACCCCGAGGGGCAGTGGCTGCCGGCCTGGTGGTGTGCTGCTCGCGGGCAGCGTTGGCGGTCGCTTGCCGCCGCGGGGTACCAGCGGCCAGGAAGGACGGTCTTGGCGTCACCGTCGCGGCTTCGGTGTCCGTCCTCGCTGCGGCGGCCATCTGGCTGGCGGCGACGGCTGTCCTGATCGGAGCGGCGGCGCTGCTCGGCCGCTGGTGGCTTGGAATCATCGCCGGCGCGGTCTCGCTCGGAGCGGTGATGATCCTGGTCAACCTGGCTGTCAATCGGCTCGGTGGAATCACCGGGGACGTGTTGGGCGCCGCGGTCGAGATCGCCTTTTCGATCATGATCGGCAGTGTGGCAGTGTGAGCTCAGATCCGCAGTGCGCGGCCGGCCACCATCAGGTACACCTCGTCGCTGGCTGCGGCAATGGCTGCGTTCAGCCGGCCCAGCAGGTCGGTGAATATCCGCCCCGACTGGTACTCCGAGACCAGCCCCCAGCCGACCTCGTTGGTCACTGCCACGGCCAGCCCTTGGCAAGCCCGCCATGCCTCGATCAGGTCCTGCATGTGCGAATCGAATGCCCCTTGCCATTCAGGGAGCGGCTGGTCCCAGGTGCCGAGCCGGTCGATTTGGGCGGTCACCCAATTGCCGAGGCAGTCGATGAGGACGGGGGATTCTGCCCTACGCAGGGCGTTCGCCACATCCGACGTCTCCACCGTCGCCCAGTCGGCCGGCCGCCGATCTCGGTGCGCGTCGACCCTTGCCGCCCACTCCGGATCGGTCGCGGGATCAGGCAGCGGACCCGGCGCGATGTAGGTGACGTTCGGCTGGTCGGCCAGCAGACCTTCGGCGAACCGCGACTTCCCGGAGCGCATCCCGCCCGTGATCATCAACCGCCGCGTTGCCATCGGCGATGACTCTACCGAGCAACACCGTCTCCGCCGTCGGCATTGGTCTCGGCTATCTCGCCGATGCCGTGTTGAGTGATCCCCAACACTGGCATCCGGTGGCCGGATTCGGGCGGCTCGCCGCCGCAATGGAGAAGCACAGTTACGCTGACCGGCGCAGCGCCGGTCTGCTGCACGTTGCCGTCTTGACCGGTCTTCCAGCTGGTACTGGGCTGCTGTTCGAGCGAGCGGTCCGGCGGCACCCGGCCGGGGTACCCCTCGTC
>Ga0126305_10000051_pt1 | contig 46328 bp, 43 predicted proteins | sample Plot26_FD_92536 | JGI IMG/M metagenome (GOLD analysis project Ga0126305, IMG submission 92536) | Serpentine soil microbial communities from UC McLaughlin Reserve, CA, USA - Plot26 | ecosystem: Environmental > Terrestrial > Soil > Grasslands | place: USA: UC McLaughlin Reserve, Lake County... | reverse complement strand
CGGCATCGCGGCGTCCCCGGCGACTGCCTCGCCGCTCGGCCCAGCGCCCCGGTCGCTCCGCTCCCTCTGCCCTCGCTGCGCTCGGGCGGCGCGGGCCTTGCGGCGTCGGCGTCGAAGCAGCCCACCCGACGATCCCGACGGCGATCGAGCCAGCTTTAGAAGCCTCTACTCAGAGACGAGCTAAGCAGCCATCTAGAAGACACCCGACCGAAGCCGAAGCCCAATGCTAGAGGCACCTGAAAGGTCGAAACAGCAGGTAACACGAAGCGAATCAGCAACCTGTCCCAGCGTCCCCCTAGCACCAACCTCACAGCCCGACACACTACGAACCCTCCGGTTCGTCCCGATGCAACCGGGCCGCGCGGTGGACAACAGGGGCGATGGTGGGAGTCTCGAAAATCGGCCGCGGGAACGCGAATTACTGGATCGAAGCGGTCGCCGAAGGCGGGGACGACTACTACACGAAGCCCGGCGAGGCACCCGGCGAGTGGATGGGCGAGCTGGCGGCGGAGCTCGGGCTCTCCGGCGAGGTCGACCGCGAGGCATATGCCGCCGTCCTCAACGGCAAGCACCCCGTCACCGGCGACGTCCTCGTCGACCGCCCCAAGCCCCGCAAGTTCATCGACGCCGAAGGACGCAAGCGCACCCTTGAGCCGATCCTCGGCTACGACATTCGTTTCGCCGCTCCAAAGTCGGTCTCCATTCTCTACGCGATCGGCTCGCCCGAGGTCCGGGCGGCCGTCCTTCGCGCCCACGACCATGCCGTCGCCGATGCGGTCGGCTACCTCGAGAGGACCGCCTGCTTCGTCCAGCGCGGCAAGGGCGGCGTCGTGATCGAGCCGGGGTCGGGCTTCCTCTCGATGGCCTTCCGTCACGGCTCCTCGCGGGCCGGCGACATGGCACTTCACACCCACCTCGTCACCGCCAACATGACCCGCGCCGCGACGGATGGCCGCTGGCTCAGCCTCGCGAACCCGAGGCGTCAGTCTCCGCTTCTGCGGGAGGCGAAGGCAGCCGGCTACGTCTACCAGGCCGCGCTTCGCGCACATATGACCCGCGAAGTCGGGGCGGAGTGGCAGCAGGTCGTCAACGGCTATGCCGACCTCGCCGGCATCGGCCGGCCGGTGATCGACCACTTCTCGCAACGGCGGGCCGAGATCGTCGCGGCGATGGCCGAGCGGGGAACCAGCTCGGCAGCCGCCGCCGAAGTCGCCGCCTACCGCACCCGCGATGCCAAGGACTATTCCGTCAACCGCGACACCCAACGCCAGGAGTGGATTTCCCGAGCGGCCGAGTTCGATCTCACCCCCGACTCCATTGACCGGCTGCTTGCTCGCGCTCGGCCCCGAGAGCCGCAGCCGATCAACGCCGATCACCTCAGCCGCGCCATCGCCGACCTTGAGGCCCACCATTCCCACTTCGACCGCCACGATCTTTTGTCTGCGGTGGGGAATCAGCTTCGCGAAGGCGGCGATGCCGCCGCCCTGGAGGGTGCTGTCCGCGCGATGATCGACAGCGACCAGCTGATCGAGGTCCACCGGGGAGCCGGACCCCTCGACGCCACCTACTACACGACCCCCCGCCTTTGGGAGCTGGAGCAGCGCTTCATGGCAACGGCGAGGAAGGGCGAGACGGCGGGCGCGGCCGTGGTCGACGGCGCGACGCTGGCGGCCGTTCTCGATCGGCACCGCTACCTCAGCGACCAGCAGGTCGAGATGGTGAGGAGGCTCACCACCGGAGGCGAGCGGGTGATCGCGGTCGCTGCCCTGCCGGGGACGGGGAAGACCACCGCGCTCGCCGCCGCGCAAGAGGCGTGGGCGGCGGCCGGGATCCGCGGAGTCGGGGTCGCCACCGCCCGCAGCGCGTCAGGCGAGCTCTCCGATGCCGGCGTTCCCGCGACGTCCGTCACCCATTTCCTGATCCAGACGGGCGAGCTGTCGGAGCGCGGAATCGCACCCCTGCCTCGCGGGACGGTGATCGTCGTCGACGAGTCCTCGACCACCCCGACCCCGGACATGGCCGCGCTCGCCGACCTTGCGGAGGGATGCGACGGCAAGCTCGTCCTGATCGGCGACCCGCGTCAGATCGGCGCGGTCGGTCCCGGTGGCCTCTACGGCAACCTGACCAACGAGATCGAGCCGGTGGTGCTGACGCAGGTCCGGCGTCAACGTGATCCGGTCGACCGCGAAATCGTTGAACTCGCCCACGAAGGACGAGGATCAGACGCGCTCGACGTGCTTCGCGCCCACGACCGCCTCGTGATCGCCGACACGCTCCCCGAGGTCTTCGACGCCCAGGTGCTCGATTGGCACAAGCGCTACGCCGCTGGCGAGGACGCGGTGATGATCGCCCGCCGCACCCGCGACGTCGCCGAGCTGAATGAACGCGCTCGCGAGTTGCTCTCCTCGCAAGGCGCACTCGGCAAGGACACCTTGATCGTCGGCGGGCAGCCGTTCTCTGTTGGAGATCGAGTCGAATGCTGCGCGACGTCTCCGACCGCGACCTGACGACGACGGTGCTGGGGACGGAGATGCCGGCGCCGCTGCTGCTGGCGCCGATCGGGGTGCAGAAGGTCGTCCACTCCGACGGCGAGCTGGCGACCGCCCGCGCCGCCGCCTCGCTGGGAGTGCCGATGATCGCCAGCACCGCCTCGCACTTCTCGCTCGAGGAGATCGCCGAGGCGGGCGGCAAGGCGCCGCGCTGGTTCCAGCTCTACTGGCCCGACGACCCGGACCTGGCCCGCAGCATGGTCGAGCGCGCCGAGCGGGCCGGCTACGAAGCGATCGTCCTCACCGTCGACACCTTCATCCCCGGCTGGAAGCCGCGCGACCTGCAGCAGGCCTGGCTCCCCTTCCTCAACGGCATGGGCGTCGCCAACTACTTCCAGGACCCGGTCTTCCGCACGGCTCTGGAGAAGACGCCGGAGGAGGACGTCGGCGCCGCCACCGGCCACTTCCTCGGCATCCAGGCCAACCCGGCGCTGAGCTGGGATGACCTCTCGCAGCTGCGCGAGATGACCTCGCTGCCGATCCTCGTCAAGGGGATCCAACACCCCGAGGACGCCCGCGAGGCGGCACGGCGGGGGCTCGACGGAGTCGTCGTCTCCAACCACGGCGGCCGCCAGGTAGACGGCGCGATCCCCTCGCTCGAGGCGCTGCCGGCGATCGCCGCGGCAGCTGGCGAGGACCTGGCGATCCTCTTCGACAGCGGCGTCCGCGGCGGCGCCGACGTGCTGAAGGCGCTGGCACTCGGCGCCGACGCCGTCTGCCTCGGCCGCCCCTACCTGTGGGGCCTGGCCCTCGATGGACAGTCCGGTGTCGAAACCATCCTCAAGATGGTCCTCGCCGAGCTCGACCTGACGATGGCCCTCTGCGGCCTTACCCGGCCCGAGGAGATCGGTCCGGGCCTGCTCGCAGACAGTTAGTTCGGGCAGCTGAAGCTGGGCAGCGCCGTCGGCACGCTCACCGGGCTGAAGCCGATCAGCACCGCGTTGAGCACAGTGTTCAGCGAGGTCAACGTTCCGCCAAGGGCGGTGGTCTGATCGGTCAGGTCTTCGGCTTGCTCGCAGAGGGCACCCACCGCCGGGCCCGCGTCGATCGCGTTCAGCAGGGCGGTGTTGGTCACCCCGCTGAGGATTGCTTCCAGGCTCTGGACTTTCGTCAGCAGTTCACTGACTTTGTTTTCCAGTCCCTCGACTTGCGCGGGCAGCGCACCTTGCCGTTGCGGACCAGGCGCAGCGTTCCCTTGCCTTTGCCCTTCGCCTTGTAACAGGCGTGGATCTTGCCGTCCTTTGCGATGGGCGATGCCGCTGAGGCGGTCGAGGCAAAGGCCAGCACGGCGAGATTGGCAAGGGGCAGTGCGAACCGCGCTCGTATGGTCATGGCGCGAAGGTACCCCGCGTGTTCATCGTTCGATCACCGATTGGACGTTCGGCTCGTGGAAATCGCTGTTGCGACCGCTAGAGATCGCGGCGCGAGAAGGCAAAGGCGGCGAGCCCGACCACCCCGAGCAAGTAGGCAAAGGCCCAGGCGATCAAGCCTGGCCCCGCGGCTTCCGAGGCGCCGAAGGGGCCGAGCTGGAGGACGACGCCGGTGAGGCCAGAGGTGCCGGAGATCAAGGCGTGCAGGCTGGCGGTGTAGAGGCCCTCGAACGGGAGCGCCCAGGTCGCGACCCGGCCGATCGTGTGCAGCGAATCTGAGTTGATCGCCTGGCCGATCTGCGCCAGCAGCCCGGCGGTGAGACCGGCGCCGAAGACCATGAAGACGACAATTCCCTGGGCGGTCACCGAGAGGAGGGTCGAGGCGAGCAGCGAGAGCGCAGCGATGATCGCCACCGCCAGCGCCAGGCCCAGCGCCGGACTCAACAGGTGGTCCGGCGACCAGTCGCCGGTCGCCTCCGTGATCGCGCAGGCGGCGAAGTAGACGATCAGCACGTAGCTGGCCGAGAGCAGGGCGGCCCCGGCGAAACGGGCGACCAGCATCGTCGTGCGGCCGATCGGGCGGACGACGATCGGCTGCAGCAGCCCCGACTCGGCATCGCCGCGGACGACGCCGAGGGTGAGGAAGACGGCCAGCACAGCTCCCAGGAACAGGGTCGCGAACATCGCCAGGCCGAAGATCACCGCGCCGGTGAAGGCGTGGGCGTCGAGGATCGCCGGTTCCCCGGCGGCGAAGCCCTCGACGTCCCGGAACGCGAAGTGGGAACCGAGGCCGAAAAGGGCGAGGAAGCCGGCGGTGAGCAGCAGCACCGCGAGGAAGACGCGTCGGCGGATCCCCTCCTGAATCGAGAGGCCGACCACCGCCGCGGCCGAGCGCAGCTGGGCGCTCATCCCGTCTCCCCGCCGACCGCGTCGAGGTAGACGTCTTCGAGCGAGCTGTGACGGACCTCGACCCGGTAAACGCTCTCGCCCGCGGCGACGAGGTCGGCGACTATCCGCGGAGCGTCCTCGCGCGTCGCCCCCTCGAAGGTCCTGACCCCGGACTCAGTCTCGACCTCGACCGCCGCCGGCCCCGCCAACCCCTCCGGAGTGCCGGCCTTGACGAGGCGACCCCCGGCGATGATCGCGACGTGGTCGCAGACCAGCTCGACCTCGCTCAGCAGGTGCGAGTTGAGGAGGACGGCGCCGCCGCGGCGGCGCAGCTCCTCGAGCAGCTCGCGGACGATCCGCCGCCCGACCGGGTCGAGAGCGCTGGTCGGCTCATCGAGCAGGAGCAGGCGCGGCGAGCCGACCAGCGCCTGGGCGACGCCGAGCCGCTGCTGCATCCCCTTCGACATCGCCTCGATCCGCTTATCCGCCGCCTCGCCGAGGCCGACCAGCTCCAGCAGCTCGCGCCGCTCCACCCCGCCGCCGGCCGAGCCGGCTAGGCGCTGGTGGAAGCGCAGCAGCTCCTCGGCCGTGCACCAGCCCGGGAAGCGGAAGAGCTCGGCCAGGTAGCCGAGGGCGGCGCGCGCCTGCGGCGAGCCCGCCGGTTTGCCCAGGACCTCGACGGCGCCGCCGCTGGGACGGACGAGCCCGCAGGCGATCTTCGTCAGCGTCGACTTGCCGGCGCCGTTGGGGCCGAGCAGCCCGACCAGCTGCCCCGCGCCCACCTCGAGGTCGACACCGCCGAGCGCCTCCTGGCTTCCGTAGCGCTTGTGCAGGTCCCTGACGGCGAGGACGGGCTCGGCCATCAGGCCGCGGGCGTCTCGATCTTCGGGAAGAGCGGCGGCACCCGCTCCACCTTCTGGCCGCCCCCGCGGGAGCCGAGCTCGGCCACCGCGCGTCCCGCTTCGGCCAGCGCCGCCAGCAGCGTCTCGCTGGTCTGCGGCAGGTAGGGGACGAGCAGCAGCGTCACCACCCGCAGGCCCTCGACCAAGCTGTAGAGAACCTCGTCGAGCCGCTCGGGGTCGGCCTCGTCCTTGGCCAGGACCCAGGGCTGGGTTTCCTCGACGTAGCGGTTGAGGCGCCGCACCAGCACCCAGACGACGTCGAGCGCCTGGCTCAGCTCGGCCCGGTCGAGCAGATCGCTGAAGCGGGCGGGCACGCCCTCGAAGTCCTCGGCGAGGACGGCGTCGACCTGCGCCGCCGGGACGGTGCCGTCGCGGTAGCGGTCGACCATCGCCAGGACGCGGCTGGCGAGGTTGCCGTAGTCGTTGGCGAGCTCGGTCTCATAGCGCTGCTCGAATCCGGCGGTGGAGATCGCGCCGTCCTGGCCGAAGCTGACCTCGCGGAAGAGGTAGAAGCGGAGCGCGTCGGCGCCGAAGCGCTCGATCACCTCAAACGGGTCGAGCACGTTGCCGAGGCTCTTCGACATCTTTTTCTCGCCCATCAGCAGGAAGCCGTGGATCACCATCCGCTTCGGCGGCTCCAGGTCGGCTGCGAAGCAGAGCGCCGGCCAGATCACCGCGTGGAACTTGAGGATGTCCTTCGCCATCACGTGCAGGTCGGCGGGCCAGAAGCGCTCGGTCAGGTCCTCCCCCTCGCGGGCGAAGGTCAGCGCCGTCACGTAGTTGAGGAGAGCGTCGAACCAGACGTACATCCGCTGCTCGGGGTCCCAGGGCAGCGGCAGGCCCCACTTCAGGTTGGGACGCGAGAGGGAGACGTCTTCGAGCCCGCCCTTGATGAACGAGAGCGCCTCGTTGCGACGGAAGTCGGGGACGACGAAATCCGGCCGCTCCCCATAAAGCCCTTCCAGTTGCCCCTGGAAAGCGGAGAGCTTGAAGAAGTAGTTGTCCTCGCGTTCCTTCTGCAGCGGGATCTCGTGGATCGGGCAGGTGTTGCCGGGCCCCAGCTCCCGCTCGGTTTTGAAGTCCGCGCAGCGCGGGCAGTACCAGCCTTCGTAGGTCCCTTTCGTCACCCAGCCGTTGTCGTGGACCCGCTGGATGATCTCCGCGACCTTCGCCTCGTGCCGCGGATCGCTCGTGCGAATGAAAAAGTCATTCGTCGCGCCGATCGAAGGCATCATCCCTTCGAACTTCGCCGCATTCTTGTCCGCCAGCTCCTGCGGCGTCACCCCCGCCTTCTTCGCCGCATTCTCCACCGGCTCCCCGTGCTCGTCGGTCCCGGTGAGGAAGAAGACGTCGTCCCCCCGCTGCCGATGATGCCGCGCCAGCACATCCGCAGCCATCGTCGAATACGCGTGCCCAAGATGGGGCTCCGCGTTGACGTAGTAGATCGGGGTGGTGACGTAGAAGTTACTTTGACTCATCCGGGAGGACGCTAGCTGAACACAGTGCGCCTAATCGAGCAGACGACGGAGGTCTTCTCTATTGAGGTCAGCGTCGCGGAGGATCCCGCCGAGCGTCCCGCGCTTGATCTCCTTGTGCAGCGGCACGACGAGGGCATTGCGACGGCCGACCTTCTTCAAGCGGACGTGGCTGCCGCGTTGACGGACAACTTCCCAGCCGTCTACTTCCAGTGCCTTGATAAGGCGCTTGCCGGAACCACCGGCTGATGTGGGGTCACGCGGGCAGTGGGATCTTCCGCCGGATTACGCCGGTGTCGAGGGATTCGCCGTCTTCACGCAAACCCTCCACGTAGAGGGCGACTGCCTCGGTGGCATTTTCCATCGCATCATCGATGTCGTCCCCCTGCGTGTGGAGGCCGGGAAGGTCGGGGGCATAGACGTGGAAGCCACCTTCCTCCTGGGGCCCGAAAACCAGCTCGATTTCTCTCGCGATGTCCGCCATTGACTACCTAAAGGTTACTGACCCCGGTCAGCACGGAACTACCGCCGCGCCTCGCGTCCCGTCAGCGCTTTGTAGAGGTCGTTCGCCCGCGTCCCGGTGAGCGCGGCGACGACGCTCGCGGCCGCTCGCGGGCGGGCGCCGGACTGGACCAGGTGACGCAGAGCGTCGACGGCGAAGCCGACGTCTTTGTCGTGCTCGGAGGAGGCGGCGGGGCCGATGACGAGGACGATCTCGCCTTTGACGTCGCTGCGGAAGCGGCGAGCGAGCTCGGCGAGGCTGCCGCGGGCGACCTCCTCGTGGACCTTGGTCAGCTCGCGGCAGACGGCTGCCTCCCGGTCGGGCGCCAGGGAGGCAAGGGCGGCGAGGGACTCGCCGACGCGGCGCGGGGACTCGAAGGCGATCACGGTCTCCGCCGAGCGCAGGACGCGCTCCATCTCCCCCGCCCGGCGCGGCAGGAAGCCCTCGAAGCGCCAGCGGTCGGTCGGCAGCCCGGAAGCGACGAGGGCGACCGGGATCACCGTCGGCCCCGGCAGCACCGTCACCTCCAGCGCCCGGTCGATGCAGCGTCGGATCAGCTTGTAGCCGGGGTCGGAGATCGCCGGCATGCCGGCGTCGGAGACGAGGGCGACGAGGTCGCCGCGCTCGATCCGCTGCGCCAGCTCCAGCGCCCGTGCGGCTTCGTTGCCCTCGTGAAAGGAGACGAGCCGCGGCGCCGGCCGGATCCGCAGCTTGTCCAGCAGCGAGCCGGTGCGGCGGGTGTCCTCGCAGGCGATGTAATCGGCGCTGACCAGCGCCTCGCGCACCCGCGGCGTGATGTCGTCGAGGTTTCCGATCGGGGTCGGGCAGACGACGAGGCAGCCCGGCATCAGGCGCTCACCTTGGCGAGCTCGCTGCGCGCCATCGCCGCGGCGCCGATCATGCCGGCGTCGTTGCCGAGGGTGGCCTCGAGGATCGGGGTCTCGTTCATCGGCCGCAGCGCCCGCTCGCGGACTTCGCGCCGCGCCGGCTCCAGCAGGAGGTCGCCGGCGGCGATCACCCCACCCCCGACGACGATCGCGTTCGGCTGGAAGATGTTGGCGAGGCTGGCGCAGGCAACCCCAAGCCTGCCGCCGATCAGGTCGAAGACGCCGATCGCCAGTTCGTCGCCGGCCAAGGCCGCCTCGGTCACGGCCTTGCCGTCGACCTCCTTGCCTTCGGTGAGCAGCTTGCCGAGCGCCGAATCGGCGGCGCTTTCGGCGGCCGCGCGGCCCTCGCGCCCCAACGCCGTCCCGGAGGCGAGCGACTCGACGCAGCCGTGGTTGGGGCAGTTGCCCTGGCAGGGTGGGCCGTCGGCCTGGATGACGACGTGGCCGAGCTCGGCGCCGGCGCCGGTGGAGCCGCGGTAGATCTCGCCGCCGAGGATGAGGCCGCCGCCGATCCCGGTGCCGACGGTCAGCATCACCATGTGCGGCTTGCCCTGGGCGGCGCCGTAGAGGTACTCGGCGAGGGCGGCGACGTTGCCGTCGTTGTCGACGAAGACCGGCAGCCCCACCCGCTCGCTGACGATTTCGCGGATCGGCAGGTCGGCGAGCGGCAGGTTGACGGCGGAGACGGCGATGCCCTCGTCATGGTCAATCGTCGCCGGGATCCCGAGGCCGACCGCGGTCACGTTCGGGTGGGCGTCCCGCGCCTCGGTCACCTCGCGGACCAACAGCTCGACCAGCTCGTCCTCGGTCTGACCGGTCGAGGCCTCGCGCTGCTCGTAGAGGCGCTCCGTTCCCGAGAGCACCCCGATCAGCATCTTCGTGCCGCCGAGGTCGACGCCGATCGTCTCGCTGCCGCTCACGCGGGACAGGAGGGCTGAAGGCGGACGACCGAGTGCATCGCCATGATTTCTAGCCTTTCATGGCCCCCGACGGCGACCAGCGGCCCCCCGAGCCGCCCGATTACAAGATCTACCGCTCCCGCAAGGGGCTGTTTTCGCGCCTGAAAGGCGCGGATCTGTCGGGATTGCGTGACCGTGCAAGGTTGCCTTCACGAAAGCCGCGGGGCGAGAGGGAGCCGCGCCGCGCCGGCTCGCCGCGCGCACCATTCAATGTCCGCCGCATCCTCAAATGGGTCGGCTCGGCCGCGATCGGCTGGATCCTGATCAGCCTCATCGCTTTCGGCGTCTCCGCCCAGATCCAATCCTTCAAGCTCTCGGGGGAAGCGAGGGACACGCTGCACGGCAACCCATTCCTGCTCTTCCAGCCGCAGACGATCCTCGTCCTTGGCACCGACGCGCGGCCGCCGGGCAGCAGCGACGACAACACCTCCGAGGAGTGCTTCGAGCAGCAGTCGAAGGGCGAGAAGCCGCACGCCCCCTGCTCGGAAGGCGAATTCCGCGCCGACACGCTGATGCTGATCCGCGCCGGCGGCGGCGCCTTCCGCAAACTCTCGGTCCCCCGCGACTCCTTCGCCGAGATCCCCGGCAACGTGCCGACGAAGATCAACGCTGCCTTCGCCTACGGCGGCGCCGCCCTGCAGATCAAGACGATCGAACAGTTCCTCGACATCCAGATCGACCACGTCGCGATCGTCGACTTCACCGGCTTCGAAGACCTGATCGACGCCGTCGGCGGGGTCCAGGTGGACATCCCCGTCAAGCTCTGCGCCGACATCTCCGGTGGCGCCGGCGGCGGCCAGGGCGGAACCAGCATCCGCCTGCACAAGGGCGAGAACACCCTCGACGGCGAAAAGGCCCTCGCCTACTCGCGGATCCGCCACGTCGACGAATGCCCCGGTCCCGGCAAGAGCGTCTACTCGGTCGGCGGCTACGACGACCTCGACCGCGAGGAAGCCCAGCAGGAAGTCATCAACGGGATCAAGGACCGCCTCACCGACCCCCTCCGCCTCCCCTACAACTTCATCCACGGCCCGATCATCGGCTGGGACGCGCCAAAGGCGTTCGTCAGCGACATGGGCTTCTTCACGATGCCGCAGCTGGTCCTGGCGGCAGGCATCGGCGGCAGCGCCCCGGCCGAAGTCCTCTGCGCCGAGGGCGGCTGCGGCGAAGGCCCCGAAAGCTCCATCGAAGTCCCCGAGTCGGTCCGCAAGAAGGCCGTCGACAAGTTCCTCAACGGCTGAGCCCGCCGCGACTGGAGAGTTAGTCTCGCTATAGCGAGGTCAACTCTCCAGTCGTCAGTCGCCGGTCTGTTTCGTTCCCACTAAGGCGGTGACGATGAGGGCGGTGAAGCCGGCGGCGAGGGAACCGGCGGTGTTCTTGAGATCGGCCGTGGAGGAGGAGCCGTCGGCGAGGACTTCGACCGCGATCCACTCGCCGAGGCCGAGGGCGAGGAGGACCATCAGCGCGTAGATCCTCGCGGCGCGGGTGTACCAGCGGGCGAGGCTCTTCACCTCGGCCTCGCCGAACTGAAGCTCGGAGGGCAGGGCGGGCATCGACTGCCCCTGCGTGAAGTAGCGCTGCTCGATCGCCAGGGCGAGCAGCAGCACCGGCAGGATCTGGGCGATGGCTTCGTAGTACTCCTTCTCGGCCGTCCCGTCGACAAGCAGCGCCGCCAGGCCGTAGGCGATGACCGGCAGGAGGATCGCGCTCAGCGCGAGCAGGGACCTACCCAGCCAGAAAAGTCGCCTCGCCCGCTCGAGGTTCTCCGGGATCACGCCCGCAGCGTTCCAACCAGGGCGGACGCGGAGGTGTTCAGTCCGCGGTCGAGGCGGCCGGCTTCGAGTCCGACTTCGAATCGCTCTTGCCGGAAGAGGAATCCGACTTCGAGTCGCTCGACCCCGACCCCGAGTCGCCCGAGTCCCCGCCCGACTCCGAGCCGCCGTTGCCGCCGCCCCGCTTCGTCCCGTAGTCGGTGTTGTGGAAGCCGGAGCCCTTGAAGTGGATCGCCGGGGCGCTCAGCACCCGCGAAGCCGGGGCACCGCACTCCTGGCACTCGCGCAGCGGCTCGTCGGTCATCTTCTGGATCACATCGAAGACGTGGCCGTTCTCGCATTTGTACTCGTAGATGGGCATGGCGGTGCGGGATTATCGCAGCCGCTACGGTTCCGGCCATGGCGACCGAGCAGGGAACGCGACCGACCGAGGTGACGATGGAGGAGATCGTCGCGCTGTGCAAACGGCGCGGGTTCGTCTTCCCTTCCTCGGAGATATACGGCGGCCTCGGCTCGACTTACGACTACGGCCACTACGGCGTCCTGCTCAAGAACAACGTCAAGTCCGAGTGGTGGCGGGCGATGCTGCAGGAGCGCGACGACATCGTCGCGCTGGACTCGGCGATCCTCCAGCACCCGCGCGTCTGGGAGGCCTCCGGCCACCTCGAAGGGTTCACCGACCCGCTCGTTCAGTGCCTCGGCAAGTGCAAGAAGCGCTGGCGCGAGGACCATCTGCGTGAGGCGATCGAGGCCGAGGGCGGCGACCCCAATGCGGAGCTGCGCTGCCCCCAGTGCGACGGCGAGCTCTCCGAGCCGCGCCAGTTCAACCTGATGTTCGAAACCCACGTCGGCCCCGTCGCCGAGGAGGGCGCGACCGTCTACCTGCGCCCGGAGACGGCCCAGGGAATCTTCATCAACTTCAAGAACGTCCTCGGCTTCGCCCGCAAGAAGCCGCCGTTCGGGATCGCCCAGGTCGGCAAGTCCTTCCGCAACGAGATCACCCCGGGCAACTTCATCTTCCGCACCCGCGAGTTCGAGCAGATGGAGATGGAGTACTTCGTGCCGCCGGCCGAAGCGCAGAAGTGGCACCAGCACTGGATGGGCGAGCGCGAGCGCTGGTACACCGAGCTCGGGGTCCGTCCTGACCATCTGCGCGTGCGCGCCCACGGTGAGGACGAGCTCTCCCACTACTCCTCGGCGACCAGCGACATCGAGTACCTCTTCCCGATCGGCTGGTCGGAGCTGGAGGGGATCGCCGACCGCGGCGACTTCGACCTCACCCAGCACGCCAAGTTCTCCGGCGAGAAGCTCGAGTACTTCGACCAGCAGACGAAAGAGCGCTATGTACCCCACGTGATCGAGCCCGCCGCCGGCGCCGACCGCGCCACCCTCGCGTTCCTCGTCGACTCCTACGAGGTCGAGGAAGTGGAGGGCCGCCGGCGCACCGTCCTCCGCCTGCACCCGCGCCTGGCCCCGGTCAAGGTCGCCGTCCTCCCCCTCGTCTCCAAGGAGGGGATGCCGGAGAAGGCCCGCGAGATCTTCGCCGACCTCCGCAAGCGCCTCCCCGCCGAGTTCGACGAGGGCGGCTCGATCGGCAAGCGCTACCGCCGCCAGGACGAGATCGGCACCCCCTGGGGCATCACCGTCGACCACCAGACGATGGACGACGACACCGTCACCCTCCGCGACCGCGACTCCCTCGAGCAGATCCGCGTCCCGATCAAGGGCTTGGGCGACGAGCTGGTCGGGCGCCTGGAAGCGCCCTGGCGCAGCCCGAAGCTGGGCTAGCCCGACGTGCTCGCGGAAGCGGGCCGGAGGTGAACCATTTTGACGATGTACTCGACAGTGCCCGCGCGAAAGAGCAGATTCGAAGGAATGATCATCTGTCGCCGGCCCCCCACCCTCATTCCGATCAGCGCCTCTTCCCAGTCCTCGCCGCCCAGTTGACGACTCAGAACCGGCTGTGGAGGCCAGCGGAAATACTGGGGCTTTCCGGTGCTGTAGTTGACGCCGAAGTAGAAGATGGAGACGCGATCTCTCCGCTTGGCTGCGGGTCCCTCTCCTATCTTCAGATCCCGGATAAGAACCTTCTTCGGTGGCGGTCTACGGGGGAGCTCGATCCTCGGCTTCTTCTCACCCGAGTAGTAAGTGATTGCCCCAAAGTGCCCCTGGGGGTCGCCCGGGTAAGTCTTGACCTTCTGGGGGGGATCGTCTCGATCATCCTTGGCCGGACCAGTGGAGGCCATTCGATTTTGACCGCAGCCCGGTGCCCCGATCGCGAGAAGCGAGCCGAGCACTAAAGCGATCAGAGTCTTCTTCATGTTCAGCCAATTTATACGACAGCATCGCCTACGCGACGATCAGCAGATCTGCGTTTTCGCGTAAGTCAGCTACCGTCCTGCTGCGCCGACGCCGGCTCGAGGCGCTTCATCTCGATCACGTAGTCAACGGCACCTGAGTGACCGAGGAGACGGGACGGGACGATCAGCTCGCGGCGCGCGCCGGCTCGCATCCCTTCGATGCCCCTTTCGAAGGCTCCCCCCATTCCACCGGAGCCGAGCCCGAAGGGACCTGCCGTCCCCCCGTATCGGACTTCCCCGCTCTCGTACATGGCGCCGGCATAGCGGATCGCCACCTCGTCGCCACGCCCGGCGGGAGGTCCCGATCCCCCCTCCAGTTCCCGGTGCAGGAGCTTTTTCGGCGCTGGTCGGTCCGGCGGGTCGAACCTTGGGTCCTTTCCGTCTCCCCTCACCTCGATGGCCGAAAATGGGCCTCTCTCCCGATACGTCCTCGGGCCTGGTTCGACCTTGAGGAGCCTCACGACATAGGCGAGGTCCCCGTCGCCGAAGAGCTGGTCGGAGGGAATCAGCAGTTCTCGCCGCCCGCCAACCCTCATCCCCTCGATCCCCTTCTGCCAGCCGGGCCCGACCATCTCGCCGTCGAGCTCGAAGTCAAAGGAGAGGTTCCAGTGCTGGGAGTAGATCTCCCCGTTCTTCAGGTAGACCCCGACATAGCGGACCGTCGCCGTGTCTCCCCAACGCGCCACGGCTCCGTCTCCGACCTGGAGTTCCCTCGAGACGAGCCTCTGGAGAGGCTCCTTCTGCGGAGCCGCCTCAGGCACCGGATACCGAGCCTCCTGCAGGGAAGCGTTCGTTGCGGTCGGCTCAACGGAGCTCTGGGTGCCGGAGCCAGTCGTCTCGCCGCTGCCCCCGCAGCCGACGCAGAGCAGCAGGCCCAGAGCCAGGATGACACTGCAAATCCTCATTACTCAGACCTTACGGTTCCTTTGCAGACTGACATCTTTTCGCGCGCGATCTAGGTCCTGCACAACAACGTCTGGGAGCAGGAGGCCGAGGTGCTGCCGGGTCAGCCGTCGCCGTCGGCGCAAGCCGAGGAGATGCCGCCGCGCCCCTAGAGCGCTCTACAGGTTTCCCCCCTGCCGCCGATAGCTTTCGAATGGAGCATCGGCAGCAGGGGCTGGGGCCCGAACGAGGGTCCCGCCGGGAACGAGGCTGGCGGCTGACCAAAGCCTCCTGGCGGCTCGCCCGCCGGGACCCGACGCTGGTGCCGCTGTCGCTGCTGTCGCTCGGCTGTTTCATCCTCGTCGCGATCGCCTCGATCGCAGCGATCGCGTCTTTCGACGGGCCTGGTCAGGCGCCGCAGATCATCCTCGTCACGATCTTCGGGGGCTTCCTCAGCACCGGTGTCTTCGTCTTCTTCAGCAGCGGCCTCGTCCATGCCGCCAACGGCGGCTTCGAAGGTCTGCCGCTGACCATGCGCGAGGCGATGGCCGAGGCGAAGATGTCGCTCGGGCCGATCGCCGTCTGGGCGCTGATTGCCCTGGCGGTCACTGTCCTCTTGCAGCTCCTCGGCGCCTCCGGCGCGGGGACCGGCCTGCTCGGCCTCCTCCTGGGGCTGGCCTGGGGGTTCCTGGTGACCTACGTCATCCCGATCATCTCGCTTGCCGGGGCAGGCGCGGGAGAAGCGATCTCCGAGTCGGCCGACCTGGCGCGTCGCCGCTGGGGAGAGCAGATCAGCGGCGGCATCGCGATCTTCGTCCTCTCGATGCTCGCGACCTTTGGCTGGGGGCTCCTCTGCGGCTTCGGGTCAGCCACGGTCGACGAGGGCCATGAGGGAATCGGCGCCTTCATGCTGGTGGTGGGCGGCCTCGGCCTTGCCTTCACCTTGGTCCTCAGCTTCGCCACCTCGCAAGCGTTCGTCGTCGCCCTCTTCGTCTTCGACGGAGAGGAGCTCTCGCTGGAGGAGCTCGAATCCCCGCCCCCGGCGGAGCCGATCGGCCGCAGCGCCGTCTTCAGGGTCGGCGGGGTGATAGCCGGGCTGCTGGTGATGGCAACGCTGGTCGGCGCCATCCTCCCCCACCCCGATCGCCACTCCGACACCGACTTCGGCTTCTACGTCCCGGAGAACGGCTGGTACTACGCCACCTTCGATGACGGGGCGCAGGTCCCGCTCGCGGCCGGCTCTCCCGTCGTTTATGACGAGCGCCAAGTCGGCGTCGTCGTCGAGGCCCGCCTCGAGACCAACCGGGTCGTCGTCTGGTTCCGCGCCGATCCGGCGCTGGAGGAAGGGATCGAAGCCAACCCCAAAACGGTCGGTGAATTCAACGGGAGCCACTACCTGCAGGTCGGGCCGCGGGCCGGCCCTGCCGGCTCCGTCGGCCCCGCCTAGCTCATCCCCAAGAACTCGCGGACCCGCTCCGCGTCCTCCTCGAGGACAGCTGCGTCCTTCCTGCTCACCTTGCCGAGGTGCTCGATCGTCACCTTGCCGCCGCTGAGGCCCCAGCGGGCGACGGCGCGACCGTCGACGAGGGCGAAAGGACGGAAGAGGCCGTTGTTGGTAACCAGGATCTGGTGCGGGCCGACGACTTCCTCGCGTGAGGTCCAGCCGAGCAGAACGGGGTCGTAGGCGCCGAGGAGGCGAGGGGGCGGCAGCGGCTGGGCGGGGGCGCGCTTCGCCAGGTCGACGAGCCCGTCCGGGCGCTGCTCGAGCTCGGAGGCGATCGCCGTCAGCCCGGCGCGGGCGTCGCGCAGCGGCAGCCCGGCCCAGCGGGCGAGGTCGCGGTCGTCGGCAGGGCCGTGGCCGACGAGGTAGCGGCGGGCCAGCTCGGCCAGCGCCTTCTCGCGGTCGATCGCCACCGGCTCCCCGAGCCAGTCGCGGACAAGGGCGTAGGCATGTTCTTTGCCGACCATCGGCCCCCGCACCGCGATCCCGCGCACGGCCACCAGGAAGAGGAGGTGGATCAGCGCCTGCTTCGCGGTCGGCACCTTCCTCCGTTCCAGCCGCTCGCGCAGCTGCACCCGCGTCTGCGGCCCCTCGTCGGCCAGCGCCTTCTCGATGATCCGGACCGCCCGCTCGACGTCCTTCTCGCCCACCCCTTCTTGCCGCAGCCGCCGCTGCGCCGAGGTCTGCAGAGGCGGGGTGGTGAGCTGCTGCAGCAGCGGGTAGTCCTCGCTGCGAACCAGGTGCAGCGTCCCGCGGTTGAGCCAGGTGATCAGCAGCGAGCGCTCCTCGCTCAGCGCCCGGTCGACGTCGGCCGCGGTGACGCCGGCGGTGCGGGCGCGGACAGCCAAGCGCGCCCCGCGCGGATCCTGGCCCTGCACCGCGAGCAGCCGCTCCGCCACCGCCTCGGGCGAGCGCAACGGCTCACCCGAGAGGGCCTGGGCGGTCAGTCGTTCGGCAATCGGGGAGCGCGGCACAGGGCGATGATGCCGCGCCGGCCCGCTATTCGACCGCTTCGAGGTCGACGACGAAGATCAGCGTTTCGTTCGGCGGGATCGCCGGCGGAGCGCCGGCCGGCCCGTAGCCGAGTTCCGGCGGGATCACCAGTTCGCGGCGACCGCCGACCTTCATCCCTTCGATGCCCTGGTCCCATCCCTGGATCACTTCCCCGGCACCGAGGGTGAACGTGAACGGTTCCCCGCGGCTCCAGGAGGCGTCGAATTCTTTGCCGGTCTTGTAGTTGACGCCGACGTACTGGACGGTCACCGCGTCGCCTGCTTTGGCCTCGGCCCCGCTGCCATCTTCGAGGTCTTTGGTGACCAGCTGCTTCGGCGGTGCCCCATTCGGCGCCTTCACCTTCGGCTTCGTCTTCTTCTCCGGCGCTTCGGCCTGCTGCGAGCTCGACGTGTCGTCGGTAATGGAGGACGAGGTGGTCGAGGAGTCGTCGCTGCCGCAACCGGCGACCAGCAGCGCGAGGCAGGCTCCAATGATCAAGATAAGTTTCCGCATCGGCGGCATCCTAATGCGAAAGCCGCGGCCGCGACTCACCGCCGGCGCTTCGGCAGCTCGGCCGCCTCGGCGGCGTCGATCTTGAGGACGACTCCCCGCTCGTAGATCGTGTCGACCTCCGGGGCGTCGACGAAGCGGCGCCCGTTGAGACCGCCGGTGTCGAAGATGATGCCGTCGAAGAGGTGGGCCTCGTGGGCCGCGAGAACCTTGCTGACGCGGCCGACCTTCTCGCCGTCGCTGGAGAAGACGGGAATCCCGCCCTTGGCCACGAGATAGGAGACGGCGTGCCCGAGATCCTCCATCGCGGCGAGCCTAGCGAACCCGACTGGTCGCGATCCCTCCTAGACTGGCGCTCGGGAACACTCGCACCGGGAGGAACACGATGGGCCTGAATCTCGCTTCGACCGTCATCGAGAGAGCCGCCGCCGATCCGGCGGCCGTCGCCGTCCGCCTCGCCGAGCTAGAGCTCACCTACGCCGATCTCGACGATCGCAGCGGCCGCCTCGCCGCCTTCCTGCGCCAGAACGGGCTGCAGCAGGGAGACCGGGTCGGGGTGATGCTGCCAAACGTGCTCGAGTTCCCGATCGCCTACTACGGCGTCCTCCGGGCCGGCGGCGTCGTCGTGCCTATGAACGTGCTGCTGAAGCGGAGGGAGATCGCCTTCTACCTGGAGGACTCGGGCGCGAAGCTGCTGCTGGCCTGGCACGGCTTCGGCACCGACGCGCGCGCGGGCGCCGCCGAGGGGGGCGCGGAGCTGGTCGAGGTCGAGCCACAGAGCTTCGCCGAGCTGCTCGCCGGCCAGGAGCCGGAGACCGATCTCGCTGACACCGAAGAAGGTGACACTGCGGTGATCCTCTACACCTCCGGCACCACCGGCAAGCCGAAGGGGGCGGAGCTGACCCACTTCAACCTCAGCCGCAACGCCGAAATCGCATCTGAAACGACGTGCACGGTCAAGCGCGGCGACGTCGTCCTCGGCTCGCTTCCCCTCTTCCACTCCTTCGGCCAGACGGTCAGCATGAACGCCTCTTTGCGGGTCGGCGCAACCCTGACCCTGCTGCCGAAATTCGACCCCGGCGAGGCGCTGGAGATCATGCAGCGCGACAACGTCACCCACTTCTACGGCGTGCCGACGATGTACGGGGCGCTGCTCCACCACCCCGGCCGCGAGGACTTCGACACCTCCTCGCTGCGGATCTGCATCACCGGCGGGGCCTCGATGCCGGTCGAGGTCCTGCGCGGGTTCGAGGAGGGCTTCGATTGCGAACTGCTCGAGGGCTACGGCCTCTCGGAGACCTCGCCGGTCGCCAGCTCCAACCATCCGGGCCGGCCGCGCAAGCCGGGCTCGATCGGAACGCCGCTGCGCGAGGTCGAGATGAAGGTCGTCGACGAGGACGACCACGAGGTCCCGCAGGGCGAGGTCGGCGAGATCGTGATCCGCGGCCACAACGTGATGAAGGGCTACTGGCAGCGCCCGGACGCCACCGAGGAGGCGATGCGCGGGGGCTGGTTCCACAGCGGCGACATGGCCAGAGTCGACGAGGACGGCTACTTCTTCATCGTCGACCGCAAGAAGGACCTGATCATCCGCGGCGGCTACAACGTCTACCCGCGCGAGGTCGAGGAGGTCCTCTACGAGCACCCGAAGATTCGCGAAGCCGCGGTGCTCGGGGTGCCGCATGACCAGTGGGGCGAGGAGATCGGCGCCGCAGTCGTCCTCCACGAGGGCGAGGAGCTCTCGCCGGAGGAGGTCAGCGGGTACGTGAAGGAGCGGATCGCCGCCTACAAGTACCCGCGCCTGGTCTGGTTCATGGACGACTTGCCGAAGGGACCGACGGGCAAGATCCTCAAGCGCGAGATCGAGGCGCCGTCACCGGCGGAGCCTGGCGCTTCCACCTGATACCTGCTTTACTCAGGCGCTCTCGAGTACTTAACCAGTCTGCTCGGGTCACCCAGCAGCGCGCTGTGGGAGGCGCCTGCGCTCACTAACACAGGAGAGAAGATGCCCAGTAGACGTCTGTCGGCGTTCGTCGCCGCAATCGCCCTCTGCATCACCGGTACCGCTCTTGCCCCGATGGCCTCGGCACAGGATCCGATCCTGTTCGTCCATGGCTATTCGGAGAGCTCCTCGGTCTGGAGCACGATGATCAAAAACTTCGAAAAAGACGGTTACCCGAAATCGTATTTGAGCGCCTACAGCTACAACACCAGCACCTCGAACAAAACGCTGGCTGAAACCGAAGTCAAATCCCGCGTCGAAGCGCTGAAGAAAGCGACCGGCGCCGCCAAGGTGGACATCGTCGCCCACTCGATGGGCAGCCTCAACAGCCGCTGGTACATCAAGTTCGTCGCCGGCGGGGAAGCGAACGTCGACGACTGGGTCTCGCTCGGCGGACCGAATCACGGCACCGAATTCGCGAATTTCTGCTTCAGCACTTCGTGCGTGGAGATGCGGATCGGCTCCAAATTCCTCGCTGAACTGAACGCCACCGACGAGACGCCCGGCGCCGTCAACTACGGCACCTGGTGGTCTCCTTGCGACGAAATCATCAATCCCGATTCCAGCGTGGCCCTCTCCGGCGCCACCAACACGAAAACGGCGTGCATGTCGCATAGCGCGCTGATGAGCGACTCGACCGTCTACGGACAGGTCCGCGAATTCGTCAAATAGACAGCTAAGGCGCGGCGGGACCCTGGCCACGACCCGGGGTCCCGCCCACTCTCATAAGGAGGACCACATGGCTCGCAAACGACTCTCGGCGTTCGTGACCGCGATCGCCTTCTGCCTCGCCGGCGCGGCCTTCTCGCCCGCCAGCTCACTCGCCCTCGACCCGATCCTCTTCGTCCACGGCTGGAACGGGAGCGCCTCGAACTGGAGCACGATGATCTCCCGTTTCGAAAAAGACGGCTACCCGAAATCGTATTTGAGCGCCTACACCTACAACAGCAGCACCTCGAACAAGACCCTGGCTGAAACCGAAGTCAAATCGCACGTCGAAAGCCTGCTGAAAGCGACGGGGGCGACGAAGGTCGACATCCTCGCCCACTCGATGGGGAGCCTCAACAGCCGCTGGTACGTCAAGTTCGTCGCCGGCGGGCAGGAAAAGGTCGATGACTGGGTCTCCTTCGGCGGCCCCAATCACGGCACGACCGCGGCCAACGCCTGCTTCGGCACCACCTGCCTGGAGATGCGGCCCGGATCAGCGTTCCTCACCGAACTCAACGCTGGCGACGAGACGCCGGGGACCGTCAACTACGGCACCTGGTGGTCGACCTGCGACGAATTCATCAACCCCGACGAAAGCGTGATCCTCAGCGGCGCGACGAACACCAACGTCGGCTGCGTCTCGCATCTCGGCCTCGTCAGCGACGAAACGATCTACAAACAGGTCCGCGAATTCATCAAATAGCAGCAGTTCACCGATGTCTCGGCGCGATCCTGGCCAGCTGGCCAGGATCGCGGTAGTCTCCCCGCAGCGAACCAGGACACCAAAAGGAGACACGATGAGCGTCGCTTCCCAGCGTCTGATGGACAACATCACCTACACGGACCTGTACCAGCGCTGGGAGCAGGGCAACTGGAGCGCCTACGACCTCGACTTCTCCCAGGATCGCGCCGGCTGGGACGCGTTGAGTGAGATCCAGCGCCGCTCGGCGATGTGGATCTACTCGATGTTCTATTACGGCGAGGACCGGGTCGCCGACACCCTCGCTCCCTACGTCACCGCCGCCCCGACCGAGGAGATGTCCTACTTCCTGGCGACCCAGCAGGTCGACGAGGTCCGCCACTCGATCTTCTTCCACCGCTTCTTCAAGGAGGTGATCGGGGTCGGCGGCGACTCGATCCAGCAGACGCTCTCCTCCACCCTGCCGCAGCTGAACTGGGGCTACCGCGGCATCTTCGACCGCCTCGACGCGATGGCCGAGGAACTGCGCAAGGACCGCTCGGTGCCCAAGTTCGCACAGGCGATCACCCTCTACCACCTGATCGTCGAGGGCAGCCTCGCCCAACCTGGACAGCACTTCATCGAGGACTTTTTCGCCTCCGAGGACACGATGCCCGGGTTCAGCGCCGGGATGGAGAACGTCTCCCGCGACGAGCAGCGCCACATCGGCTTCGGCGTCAAGGTCCTCTCCGAGCTGCTCAACGACCCGACTCCGGGCTGGCAGGAAAACCGCGCCGCGGTGATCGAGCTGCTGCGCGAAACCCTCCCCTACGGGCCCGCCGTCTTCACGCCGCCGAACATGGACCGCGAATACACCGAGTGCTACGGCTTCTCGCTCGAGGACATCTTCGCCTTCGGGATGAAGCTGATCCGCCAGCGCTGGCGGACGATCGGCTTCCCGACCGAGGAGATGCCCCCCGGCGTCTTCCCCTTCCCGCCCGAGGACGACGAGCAGGACGTGGCGAAGCGGCAGGTGGAGATGATGATGGCCGGCGTGATCGGTTCGCCCGAAGGCCCGCCGCCGAGCAAGGACCCCGAGATCCAGCGCCTCTACTTCGACCTGATCAGCCGCGTCGCCAACCCGGCGGCCGCCAACGGTTCCCCCTTCGTCCTGCAGTGGCAGTTCACCGATGCGCAACCGTGGCACCTGGTCCTCGACAACGGCTCGACCCGTGCCGAGCCGGGCCAGGCGCCGAACCCGAACGTCACGATCGAGGCCAGCTGGGCCGACTGGATCGCCGCCGGCAAACCGGACGCCAACCAGCTGAAGATGATGCTGCAGCGCCGGATCCGCCCCCGCGGCAAGGTCCGCGACCTGGCGCGGTTCCGCAAAGTCTTCGGCTAGGCGAGCGAGCATCGTGTCGCGCAGGCGATGGGCGATAGTCGCCTGCGCGGCTGCGGCGGTCGCCCTCGCGTTGGGCGCGGCATCCGCCTGGCACTACTCCTCGGCGGTACTGGCTCCCGATCACTCCCCCTGGCCGGCGGAGACCGAGGTCGAGTCCTTGACGGGGGGGCGAATCGTCCTCGAGGGCACCGAGGAGAGCAGGCGTCCCGGCGTCCACGGCCTCGAGTGGCAGGGCGGGAGGGCGATCGTCGGGCCCATCCTCGGCGAAGAGGACGGCATGGTGACGCGCCGGCTGCGAGAAGTCGACGGTTACCTGGCGCCGGAGATGGAGGTCGCGTTCAACCCGACCGTCTGGTCCGGTAACCCCACCGCGGCCTTGGGCCTGCCGTCGAGGACCGTGCCGATCCAGGGCGAGCTCGGCGCGATGCCCGCCTGGCTCGTCCCCGGGCGCGAGCCCACTTGGGCGATCGTCGTCCATGGCATCAACAGCACCCCGCAGACGGGGTTGCGGATGGTGCCGGCCTTGCACCGCGTCGGCATGCCGACGCTGCTGATCACCTATCGCGAGGACCTCGGCGCGCCGGCCAGTCCCGATGGTTTCCACCACATGGGGCTGACCGAGTGGCGGGATCTCGGTGCCGCCGCCCGCTACGCCCTCTCGCACGGAGCCAAGCGCCTCGTTCTCCTCGGCTATTCGATGGGCGGGGCGCTGGTCACCCAGTTCATGGAGCGCTCTCCCCTGGCGTCGCAGATCGCCGGCCTCGTCCTCGACGCGCCGGTCCTCGACTGGCAGGCGGTCCTCTCCTTCAACGCCACCGAGATGGGCTTCCCTTCTTTTCTCTCCAAGCCGGTGGAATGGGCGATCGGGACCCGCATCGACGCCGACTGGGAGAGCCTCGACGCGATCGCGCACCCGGAGGATTTCAAGCTGCCGATCCTCCTCTTCCACGGAACCGAGGATGCCGTCGTCCCGATCTCCAGCAGCGACCACTTCGCCGCCGAGCTGCCCCACCGGGTCACCTACTTCCGCGTCCCCGAGGCGGGCCACACCGAAGAGTGGAACGTCGACCCCCGCCTCTACGAACGACGGCTCGAAGACTTCCTGCGGAGGGTTGACTAGGAGATCGGGGGCCGGCGGTCCGCCCAGGGCCGCTCGGCCTCGATCTGGGTGGCGAGCGAGAGCAGCGTCGCCTCCTCGCCGGAACGGCCGATGACCTGAATCGAGAGCGGCATTCCTTCCGCGGAAAAGCCCGCGGGGACGGCCATCGCCGGGTTGCCGAGGTGGTTCCAGGGGACGCAGTAGGGATAGAAGCGGCTCATCCCGAGCACCGTCTGCAGGGCGCCCTTGCCCTCCCAGCGGCGGATCGGCAGGGCCGTCCCACCCATCACCGGCATCACCAGGACGTCGTGGTCGTCGAAGATCGCGTTGACGCGGGCGGAGTCCCCGGCGCGGCCCTCGCCGCGGGCTTTCTCGTAGAGGCTTTGAGGGAGGATTCCGCCGAGCCGACCGAAGCCGCGGGTTCGGCTTTCCAGGCGCTCGCGGTGCGGAACTGCCTTGACCGTCTCGGCGACGCCGCCGAGGAAGCGGGCGGTGATGTTGTTGCCGATGTTCCCCCAGTCAGGGTCGCGCCGGGAGACGTCGTGGCCGAGGCCGGTGAGCAGCTCGACGGCGTCGGCGACCGCGCTCTTGGCGTTGTCGTCGACCGTCGGCGGCGCCGCCGCGCGAGGTGGCTTCGTCGACCAGGCGATCTTGAGCTTGCCGGGCGGCGTCTTCGCGGCCTCGACGAAGGGCCGCTCGGGTGGCGGCGGCGCCTCGGGCTCACGGGAGCCGCCGGAGACGACGTCGAGCCAGAGGGCGGTATCGAGGACCGAGCGGCTGAGGCAACCTTCGACCGCCAAACCGCCCCAGCCTTCGAGGTTGGGGTCGAGCGGGACGCGGCCGCGGCTCGGCTTCAGGCCGAAGAGGCCACAGGAGGCGGCGGGAATTCGAATCGAGCCGGCGCCGTCGCCGGCGGAGGCGATCGGGACCAGTCCCGCGGCGACCGCCGAGCCGGAGCCGCCACTCGAGCCGCCAGGCGTCCGCTGCGGGTTCCAAGGGTTCCGCGTCACTCCATAAGTCGCCGACTCGGAGAAACCGCAGATCGCCATCTCCGGCAGCAGCGTCAGGCCGACGATGATCGCCCCTGCCTCGCGCAGGCGGCGGACGAACTCGGCGTCGGCCTTGGCCGGTTCGGTGAAAGCGTCGGTGCCATGGGTGTTGATCTCCCCGGCGACGTCGACTTCGTCCTTGATCGCAATCGGCACCCCCAACAGCGGCCGCTCATCCCCAGCCTTGATCCGCGCCTCAGCCTGCTCGGCTTCCAGCAACGCCTTCTCGGCAAAGACCTTGCGAAACGCGTTCAGCTCAGGATCAAGCCGAGCGGTCCGATCAAGGCTGAGCTGCACCAGCTCCTTAGGAGAAACCTCCCCCGCCCGAACCATCTCCGCCTGCCGCGCGGCCCCAGCAAAAGCAATGTCATCTCCACCCGGAATCACGGATCCATCTTATTGGCTGAACAGCCAGGGTTTATTCGGGAGGGGTTCGGTGGGGGTCCCTGGGAGCACCTCCGCCGCGAGAAGTGGGATGGCTGTAGTTCCGTGGTTCCTTAGTCGTCTCTGGACGGACAAAAGAACCACGGAACTCAATTCCCCCAGCTATCCGATGTTCCGTGGTTCCTTTTGCACGTTCTCGGTGCAAAGGGAACCACGAACCCTGTCGCGGAGGGGGCGGGTGCCCCTCTCACAAAGGCTCAAGAAGTTACGTCCGCACCCTTAAGTTCATCCCAGCTGCGCGACGGTCTTTGGGAGAGGGGCACCCGCCCCCTCCCCACCACCTAAGCCTTCGCACCCTCCGGCTCAGGCTCAGCCGAGCTCCCCTCAAAGCTGAAGTCCGGGACCAACCGATCCAGCCAGCTCGGGAACCACCAGTTCCAGTTGCCCATCAACTTCATCGCCGCCGGAACCAGGATGAGGCGGACGAGGGTGGCGTCGAGGGCGATCGCGACCGCGCAGCCGACGCCGAGCTCCTTGATCGAGGGGACGCCGGTGAGGACGAAGACGGCGAAGACCGAGGTCATGATCAGCGCCGCCGAGGAGATCGTCCGAGCGCTGGTCGAGAGGCCCTCGGCGACGGCGCGCTCGTTGTCGCCGTGGACCATGTAGCGCTCGCGGATCCGCGACATCAGGAACACCTCGTAGTCCATCGAGAGGCCGAAGACGATCGCGAAGATCAGCGGGATGTTGATCGTGTCCAGCGCCCCTTGGCTTTCGAAGCCGAGGAAGCCGTCGAACCAGCCCCACTGGAAGATCGCGACGAGAACGCCAAACGCGGCGCCGATCGAGAGCAGGTTCATCAGCACCGCCTTCAACGGCAGGATCAGCGAGCGCAGCATCACCATCAGGACCAGGAAGCTGAGCGAGAGGACGAAGAGGATGATCTTCCACATCGAGCCGCTGACCTGCTGGCGGACGTCCTCCCCGCGTGCGGTCTCGCCACCGACGCTGACTTCGGCCTGCTGCGCCAGCGCCGAGCCGGGGACGACGCTATCGCGCAGACGGTCGACCAGAGCGACCGCCGCGTCCGACTCGCTCGGTGCGCTCGGCGTCGCCTGGACGAGGGCGCTCTCGCCGGCATAGGCTGGGAGGCCGACGGCCGCGACGCCAGTCGTTCCCTTCAGTTCCTGCACGAAGCCGAAAGTGGCGGCTCGGTCCTCGCCGCCAGCCGGGCCGTCGAAGCGGGCGACGATCTGGATCGGGTCGGTGCCGCCGCCGAGCTCATCGGAGGCGATTTCGGTGCCAACCCGGACGTCGCTGTCCTTCGGAAACTGGGCGATGGCTTCGGTCCCGGTCTCGAGCGAGAGCAGCGGACTTGCGAGCAAGAGCAGGACGGCGGAGACGCCGACGATCGCCGTCCACGGCCGCGCCATCACCCGTTCGGTCCAGGCGCGCCAGAAGCGGTTTTTCCCGGCCGCGGCCTGCTCGGGCGTGCGGCGGCGGTAGAAGCGGCGCTGAAAGAAGCGCTCAACCCTGCCGACGACCCCGCCCGGCAGCACCCGGTCGCCGAGCATCGCGATCAGCGCCGGCAGCAGCGTCGTCGCGGTCAGAATCGAGACGGCGACCACGGTCATCGCCCCCAGCGCCATCGAGCGCAGCGCCTGGTTGTCGACCATCCACAGCCCCGCCAGGGAGATGATCACGGCGAGGCCGGAGAAGGTGACCGCGAGGCCGGAGGTCGAAAGCGAGAGCGCCCGCGCCTCCGCCGGCTCACGCCCGGCTTCGCGCTCCTCCCGGTAGCGGGCGAGGATGAAGAGCGAGTAGTCGACGGCGACGCCGATCCCGATCATCGAGGCCATGTTGGTGACGAAGACCGAAGTCTCCAGCTGCAGCGAGAAGAAGTAGATCAGCGCTCCAGTGACGAGGACGCTGACGAAGCCGAGCGCCAGCGGCAGCGCCGCCGCGGCGAGCGAGCCGAAGACGACGAGGAGGATGATCGCGACGATCGGGAACCCGGTCCCCTCGGCCTTTGCCAGGTCTTCCTTGGAAATTTCCTGCATCCCCGCCCAGATCGTCGGCTGCCCGACCAGGTAGGGGGTAACGCCGGCGTCGACCGTGCCCGGGTCGAGGTCTTCGCGCAGGGTCGCGGCAGGGTCGATCAGCTCGTCGGAGGAGAGGGCGCTGCGAAGCGGCACCAGCACCACATCGCTGCCGGCGAGAAGCTGCCGCCGCGCCTGGCTGGCCGCAGGAGCGGGGAGGGTGACGTCGTCGAGCGTCGCCACTTCCTTCTGCACCCGCGCCACCGCAGCCGCTCGATCGGCCGCACTCGCCCCCGGCTCCGCTTTCAGCACTACCGCGATCCCGTCCGCCTGCGAGCCGAAATCATCCTGCAGCGATTCGCTCACCTTCATCGACTGGCTGCCGGGAACGTCGAAGCCGCCCCCGGTCAAGTGATCGGTCTGTTTCGAAGCGAACGGCAAGGCGAAGAGGACGATCAGCACCCACCCGCCGACGACCCAGCGACGGCGCCTGCCGAGCACCTGCGCCAGTGACCTCATTGCGTCTTTCACTGCGAAACCTCCTCGTCGCCGGGTTGAGCTCGTTCCAGCCTCCCCCGGCAGCGGGACCCGGGTCTGTGATCCGCATCACTCCGTGCGCGCCGTCACGCCTTAGCCGGCTGAACCCTGGCGAAGCTTGCGCACGGCCCGATCAACCACCATGGTCGAGCGCTCGGCTGCGCGGTTCAATCTCCGCGAGCGATTATTAGCTTGCTTGATCGCTGCTTGATTTCGTTCCAGGGTCCGCTCTACGCGCTTGTTTAGCTGCTCTGACGTCATCTTTGCTCCTTGTGCGCCGCGTTAACGATAGCTCTCTATCGGAGGGTTCATCCGCCGTCGAGCATGTTGTGAAGCTGCTCGATCAGCTCATCGGATTCCTGCAGGCGCTCCGTCAACTCCTCGACTTACTCCTGCCCTGCCAGCGTCGCGGTTCGCCAGAAGTCGACTTGTCCTTCGATCTCGCTCACGGCGGTCTCCGATATCTCAAAGGGGCCGGCGCGTCGCAGCCACTCGCCGTTCTTCATTCGAATGCCGGTGGAAATGACAATGAACAGTCCGCCGAATGCGAGGATGGCAGCGGCCGAAACAAGGAGGAGCCGAGCCGCCCAGACGACCGCTCGGTTGTCGAACACGTTGTCGATGAAGTCCGGATCCTTGGTCGTTGGAAGATCGGCTGGATATAGACCCTTGATGAGGAGGATGAGCCCTGCCACCAAGGCCAGAATTAGCAGTAGGGCAAGTGCAGTGCTGATCGGCCCCCCGTTGGCCTCTCCCGCCTCGGACTCTCCCCGCCCACTCATGCAGTTGAGCCTACTGCGAGCCTCAGACAGAACATTTCGTCTGCCGTCCTGTTCAACCCATAGTCTGAGCCGATGATCGTCGATTGCGCGGCGTATGAGGGGGGACGGCGGCGGGAGGGGGAGCTGTCGTTGGAGCGGGCCGGGGAGGCGGCCTCCGAAGCGGGGACCTTTGTCTGGATCGGGGTGGTCGAGCCGAGCGAGGAGGAGTTCGAGGCGGTCGCGGCGGAGTTCGGGCTGCACGAGCTGGCGGTCGAGGACGCGGTTCGGGCGCACCAGCGACCGAAGGTGGAGGAGTACGGGGAGACGATCCACGTGGTGGTCAAGACCGCCCGCTACGTCGACCCGAAGGAGGTGATCGAAGTCGGCGAGCTTTCGGTCTTCGTCGCTCCCGGGTTCGTGATCACCGTCCGCCACGGCAACGCCGACCTGGCCAAGGTGCGGGGGCGGCTCGAGGACCGTCCCGACCTGCTGGAGAAAGGCCCCGGCGCGGTCCTCTACGCGATCTGCGACCACGTCGTCGACGGCTACATCGAAGCGGCGCACGGGTTCGACGAGGACGTGCGCGAAGTCGAGCTTCAGGTCTTCGGCGAAGGCCAGAACCCGACCGAGCGGATCTACAAACTGGAGCGCGAGGTGCTGGAGTTCCAGGCCGCTGCGGTTCCTCTCGCCGAAGCGCTGGAAGAACTCTGCCGGGCCGAGGGCACCGTGATCCCGCAGGCATTGCACGAGTACTTCCGCGACGTCGAAGACCACCTGCGGCGGCTGACCACCCGGATCGAGAACTTCCGCCAGCTGCTCGACAGCGCCCTGGAAGCGAACCTGACCCAGGTCTCGATGCGCCAGAACGAAGACATGCGGAAAATCTCCGCCTGGGTCGCGATCGCCGTCGTGCCGACGATGATCGCGGGGCTCTACGGGATGAACTTCGAGCACATGCCCGAGCTCGAATGGACCTTCGGCTACCCCGCGGTGCTGGCGCTGATCGCGGCGATCTGCCTCGTCCTCTACTGGCGCTTCAAGCGCGCCGGCTGGCTCTGAACGCGGCCGGCTACTCGGAGCCGAGCAGGTAACGCGCCGAGGCGACGCCGACGGCGAAGGCGCCGGCGGTGTCGCGGGTGGGGTCCGAGAGCGCCTGCAGCGCGAACCCATCGCCGAGGGCGAAGAGGTAGGAGACGACGTCCTCGGCTGCGAAGCGCAGCTTCAGCACGCCCTCCTCTTCCTTGCTCTGGAGGACCTCGGCGACGTGGGAACGGGTCCTCTCGAAGAGCTGGCCGACCTCGCGCTGGATGTCGGGGTTGCGGCGGCCGGCGCTGAAGAGCTCGTAGAGAAGGAGAAAGAACCCGGGTTCGTTCTCGATCATGTCGGTGAGGCTGGCGACGAGCGCGTCGAGCACGCCGTCGACCGTCTTCGCCCCGGCCAGCCGCTCGTCGAGGCGATCGACCCGCAGCTCCGTATCGCGGCGGACTACCTCGACCAGCAGCCGCTCCTTCGTCCCGAAGTAGTAGTGGAGAAGGCCGCGGCTGACGCCCGCCTCACGGGCGACGTGCTCGAAGGTGGAGCCGGCGGCGCCGCGCCGGGCTACGGAATCCCGCATCGCGTCGACGATGCGCTGCGCCTTGTCGCCGCTCAGCTCCCGTTCTTTCGTCGCAGCCTCCATCGTCAAGTCAGTTTAGTGACGGCTGACGCGGTTCAGGGATCGTCGGGCAAGGACGCAGGGAGCGCCGCGTGCTCCGCACGCAAGCGACTGAGGACGCCGGCCGGCGGTTCCTGAACCCGTCAGGAGCCGTTGATGCTGGTGGTCGAGGTGTACTCGAACTCCTCTTCGGCACCGAAGAGCGCGTCGAGTACGGCCTTCCGCGCACCCTCGCTCACAGCCAGGGCGATCGCGCCGCCGATGATCGCGATCAGCAGCAGACGGCCGATCCCGCCCTTGCGCCGCTTCGGCTTGCTGCGAATGCTCTCGGAGGCTTCCTGCAGGCTCTCGGCGGCCTTGCGCAGGTCCTTCTGGACCTTCTTGTCGGTGGTCACGGCCTTGACCGTGCCCTTGCCGTTGCCGGTCGCGCGGCCGTAAGCGTTCTTCGCAGACTCGAAGGCGTCTTTGAGACTTTCGCGGAGGTCTTCGTCCTCCATCAGCCGCTGCACATAGGGGTTCTCGCGAGCGGTCTCGTAAATGTCACCGGCGCGCGCAGTTTTCGTCTTGCTCATGCCATCTCCTCACTGGATTCCGTAGCCGATACGCAGAATAGCCCTCTACCCCGGGTGAGCGTGACCAAGCAGGCCAAGGACGCAGTGAGCGCCGTGTGCTCTGCACACAAGCGAGCGAGGACGCCGGCATGCGCCGGTCACGGTCACCCGGGGCCAACACCGTCGAGGAGGACGCCGTTGTTGCGGAATCCGGTCTCGGCGTTGCGCAGGCTCCGAAGCCGCAGCGGCACCAGCTCCGGACCAGGGACGCGATAGCGGCGGATAAAGAACTCGCCGACCTCTTCGTGGCCGGTTTCGTGGAAGCGCGGGCCGATCAGCCGCGACGGTGGCGGCGGCGCTTCGCCCATTGAGACGAAGGTGACTTCGCGAACCAGCCAGTCGTAGCCTTCCGAGGCTTTCAACTGGATCGCTCCGGTCGAGAGGTAGTAGCGGAGCGGCGCCTCGCCGATCACCCAGGTGACCGTCGCCCGCGGCCCGTCGGGCTCGCCGAGGTGCTTCGCCACCGCCTCCCAGTCCGGCCGCTGCAGGTCGGGGTCGGTGCTGGCCCGAACCGAGAACCCGAACGAGTAGAGGACCAGAAGGACCGCCACGGCGGTGCCAAGCCGGCGGGCCCGCTCGACCGTCAGCGCGACCGCGACCGCGAGCAGGAGCGGGACGAGGGCCGGCAGCAGGTTGCGGGCGAGGACGAAGTCCTTGCCGCCCGGCCCGAGCGCGAGCAGCAACGGGATCCCCACCGCGGTCGCCCCCACCGCCAGCGGGACCGCAGCCGCCCGGCGCTCGTCGCGACCCCCCCGCCAGATCAGGAGGGCAAAGCCGACGAGGACGAGCGCGAGCGGGACAAGCGCCGGCTCGGGTTGCTCGGCCCGGCCGATGATGTCGCCGATCTCGCCGACGGTGAAGGTGACCGCGGTTTCCCCGAGCCGGTGCCCGAGGCTGAACTTGCCGATCCATTCGGCATGGCCGTAGGACATCTGGTGGTAGGCGAGCGGCGCCAGCAGCAGGATCGCCAGCCCGACGATCCAGAGACCGGGCAGCATCGCGCGGCCGCGCCGGCGCGCCAGCAGCAGGATCTCGGCGAGGAGCGGGAAGACGGCGAAGTAGTGCGTCGCCAGCGCCAGCGCCGAGAAGACTCCCCAGAGGACGAAGTCGCCCTTCCCGTCGGGGCGCTCGGACTGCAGCGCCCGCACGCAGTAGAGCAGCGAGAGGGCGCAGAAGAGGCCGAGCAGCGAGTAGGCGCGGGCCTCCTGCGAGTACCAGAGGAGCATCGGGTTGACGGCGACCAGTGCCGCCGCCAGCACCCCGGCGCGGGCGCCGCGCAGCTCGCGCCCGATCAGGTAGGCGACCGGGATCGTCACCACTCCCGCGACAGCCGAGAGCGAGCGCAGCCCCCACTCCCCCGTCCCCGCCACCTGGGTCCAGAGCCAGGCCAGCGCGTAGTAGAGCGGCGGCGCCGACTCGGAGAACCCGACCGCGTCCATCGCGTGGCCGAAGCCGACCCGCAGCACCCGGCTGGCGGTGACGATCTCGTCGTGGTGGTAGGCCTGGACCCCGAGGGTGGCGAAGCGCAGACCCGCCCCGAGGGCGGTCAGCCCGACGACGATCCAGAAGGCGCGCGAGCGGTTGCGCACTAAGAGAGGGCGACGTCGAGGGCCCCGGAGACCTCGTCGACGTAGACGAACTTGAGGTTGCCCAGCTCGTGGTCGGGGATCTCCGCGACGTCCCCCTCGTTACGGCTGGGCAGGATCACCGTCTTGATCCCGGCGCGCTGCGCCGCCAGGGACTTCTCCTTGACGCCGCCGATCGGCAGCACCTGCCCCGTCAGCGTGATCTCACCGGTCATCGCGATGTCGTTGTGGATGGCGCGGCCGCTGATCAGCGAGGAGAGGGCGACGGTCATCGCCACCCCGGCCGAGGGACCGTCCTTGGGCACAGCGCCGGCGGGGACGTGGATATGGACGTCGTGTTTGGCGAACCAGTCGTCGTCGACTTCGGGGGCGACGTCGCGGCAGTGGCCGCGCACGTAGGAGAGCGCCGCCTGCGCCGACTCCTTCATCACGTCACCGAGCTGCCCGGTGATCGTCAGCTTCCCCGAGCCCGGCATCGAGGTCGCCTCGATGAAGAGGACGTCGCCCCCGGTCGGGGTCCAGGCGAGGCCGGTCGCCACACCGGGGTCTTTGGTCCGCCGGCGCTGCTCGGCGAAGACGCGGCGGCGGCCGAGCAGCTCCCGCGCTTTTTTGCCCGAGACCTTCACCTTGCCTTTGGCCTTGCCCTCGGCGACGTCGCGGGCGACTTTGCGGCAGATGGTTCCGATCTGGCGCTCGAGGTTGCGCACCCCGGCCTCGCGGGTGTACTCCTCGACGATCGCGGTCAGCGCCGCGTCGGCGAACTCGATCTGCGAGGGCTTCAGCCCGTTCGCCTCGATCTGGCGGCGGACCAGGTAGCGGCGGGCGATCTGGCGCTTCTCCTCCAGCGTGTAGCCGGCGAGCTCGATCGTCTCCATGCGGTCGAGCAGCGGCCCGGGGATCGTGTCGAGGACGTTGGCGGTAGCGATGAAGACGACGTCGGAGAGATCGAACTCGAGGTCGAGGTAGTGGTCGCGGAAGCTGTCGTTCTGGGCCGGGTCGAGCACCTCGAGCATCGCCGAGGCGGGGTCGCCGCGGAAGTCAGCGCCCATCTTGTCGATCTCGTCGATCATGAAGACGGGGTTGCGGGAGCCGGCGTCGCGCAGAGCCCGGATGATCGTCCCCGGCATCGCCCCGATGTAGGTGCGGCGGTGGCCGCGGATCTCCGCCTCGTCGCGGACGCCACCGACCGAGATCCGCTCGAACTCGCGCCCGAGCGACTTCGCGATCGATTTGCCGAGACTGGTCTTGCCGACGCCGGGCGGACCGACGAAGCAGAGGATCGGCCCGGGCGAAGAGGGGTTGAGCTTGCGCACCGCCAGGTACTCGAGGATCCGGTCCTTGATCCGTTCGAGGTCGTAATGGTCGGCGTCGAGAACCTCGCGGGCGTGCCCGAGGTCGAGGTTGTCCTCGGTCTCCTGCGACCACGGCAGCTCCGTCAGCCACTCCAGGTAGGTGCGGATCACCCCGTGCTCGGCCGCGGCGGGCGGCAGTTTCTCCAGCCGTGAAAGCTCCCGCTCAGCCGCTTTCAGCGCCTGCTCGGGCAACTTCGCCGCCTCGATTTTCTCGCGCAGTTCTTTCGCTTCGGCCTGCTGCTCGTCCCCCTCGCCGAGCTCCTCCTGAATCGCTTTCAGCTGCTGGCGCAGGAAGAACTCGCGCTGGCCCTTGTCGATCTCCGACTGCACCTGGGTCTGGATCTGGGTGCCGAGCTGGACGACCTCGAGCTCGCTGGCGAGAAGCTGGGAGAGGTGGCGGAGCCGTTTGGCGACGTCGACCTCCTCCAGCAGCCGCTGCTTCTCCTCGGTGTCGATCCGCAGAGCACCGGCGATCAGATGGGCGAGCGCGGCGGCATCGTCGATGTTGGCGACCGCCATCTGCAGCTCCTCCGGCAGGTAGGGAATCTGCTCGATGATTTCCGAGAAGGTGCGCTGGACGTTGCGGCTCAGCGCCTCGAGCTCGGCGCTCGGCTCGATCACGTCCGGCAACGGCGAGATGCGGGCGACCATGTAGGGCTGCTCGGCGACGAAGCCGCCGAGTTTCACCCGCTGCATCCCCTGGACGAGGACGCGGAGGCTCTCGTCGGGAACCTTGACCATGCGGGCGACGGCGCCGACGACGCCAACGTCATAGAGGTCCCCCGGGCCCGGTTCCTCGTTCTCGGGGTCGCGCGCGGCGACCATCACCAGCATCCGGTTGGCGCCGAGGACGTCGTCGATCAGCTGAATCGAGCGCTGCTGGACGACCGCCAGCGGCGCCAGCGTTTCCGGGAAGGCGACGGTGTCGCGCAGCGGCAGGATGGGGAGCGCCTCCGGTAGCGGCTCTCCGGCGCGGATCGCGTCCTCCGCGTCGAACGGGGAGTCGACGACTTCCAGGACCGGGGCGCCCTCCATCAGGATCGGTTCGTCTTCGGTCATTTGCGCCCTATCGGGACGCGGCGCGTGCTCTCGGAGGGATCGCGAAGCGGCAGCTCGATTCGCAGGATCCCGTCTTCATAAGTGGCGCCGGCCGCCTCGGCGTCGACCTCGACCTGGAACTCGACGACCCGGCGGAACTGGCCGGAGGGAATCTCGACCTGCTGGTAGACCCGGCCCTCGGTCTCCTGCACGTGGCGCTCGCCGACGATCGCCAGGTGGCGGCCGCTGACCTCGATCCCGACCTCGGAGAGCTCCACCCCGGCGAGGTCGACTTTGACGATCGCCCGCTGCGGTTCGCCGCAGTAGTAGACGTCGATGTTGGGCGAGAACCCGCTCTCGCGGCGGGTCACGTAGCGGGTGCGGCTCCAGTCGACGTAGAGATCCCGGCGGGGCATCGCGCCAAAACATAGTGCGCGATGGCGGAGTAGGCGACTAGGCGGGGCGGGAGGCCCAGCGTGGGGCGCGCATCAGAAGCACCGGCTGCCGGGGTGGGATCAAGCCCTCGGGGCGGTTCGGCCGGAAGGTGGTGCAGGCCTCGTTCAGCTCGAGGGCGCAGAGGAGATTTTTGCGGAAATAGCAGTCCTCGCACGTCGGCGGCTTTGGCTTGCGCGGCACGAGGCGCATGTTTGCATCGGCGCCGGGTAAGCGTCGGGGCCGATTCCGCAAATCGCTACCTCTTTGAAACAGCTTCGTCACAGCTTCCCTGCGTCTTGCGGGAACGTGGGTGCCCAACGCTAATATCGGGGGCGATGGAGAGTCATTCCAGGACCGAGAAGCTCTCCGCTTCTCCGCCACTTTTCAAGAGCGACTTCCTCAACTTCTTCTCCCGCGTCCACCCCGCGATCCCGGCGGCGATCTTCCTGCCGGTGGTGGTGGCGATGGAGTGGGTCGGGGTCGATCGCGGCTACGCCGCCTGGCAGCTGGCGCTGCTGACCCTGGCCGGCGTCGGCGTCTGGACGCTGACCGAGTACTGGCTGCACCGGCTCGTCTTCCACTGGGAGCCCGACAACGCCTTCGGCCGCCGTATGCACTTCATCATCCACGGCGTCCACCACGATCACCCCAACGACAAGATGCGGCTGGTGATGCCGCCGTCGGTCTCGATCCCGCTCGCCGCTCTCTTCTTCTTCGCCTTCTGGGCGATCCTCGGCGATGCCGCCTACCCGGTCTTCGCCGGCTTCATCCTCGGCTACCTCTTCTATGACTACACGCACTACTACGTGCACCACTTCGTCCCCCGGACCGACTTCGGCAAGCGCCTGCGCGAACACCACATGCGCCACCACTTCCAGGACCACGGCTACGGCTACGGCGTCTCCTCGCCGCTCTGGGACCACGTCTTCAGGACGTATCCGAAGAACCGCAGCAAGTACAGGGGTTGAGTCCGGGCCGCTCCTGTAGCGACACGTTCTTCAGTTGCCACAGATCGCCATGCTTCCTCGTCTAGGGATCATGAACGGATCTAAGAAGGCCATAGTCATCGGTGGTGGGCCGGCCGGGTTGGTTGCGGCGAGTCGGCTGGCTGAAGGCGGGCTCGAGACGACGGTGCTGGAGGCTGCTTCGCATTTCGGCGGGCGAGCCGCCTCTGAGCAGCGGGCGGGGTTCTTTCTCAACCAGGGGCCTCACGCGCTCTATGCGGGGGGCCCGGCGATGCGGGAGTTGCAAACGATGGGGATCGAGCTGGAGCGGTGGAACCCGGCGTCGCCTAACTCGGCCTTTGTGCGGGGCGGTAAGGCGCGGCGCTCACTCGGCGGGATGCTTGGGCTGATGCGGTTGCTGAGGCCGCTCCTGCGCGACGACCCCGAGGATCTTCGGAGTATCTCCGCAAGTGAGTGGCTGGGGCGGAATCTGCCATCTGAGAAGGCTCGGGCCGCCGCCGCGGCCCTGGTCCGAGTGACGACGTTCGTCGCCGACCAGGAGAGCCTCAGCGCCGAGGTCGCGGCCACCCAGCTGAAGCTGGGGTTCCTGCCAGGCGTCCGCTATCTGGAAGGGGGCTGGCAGCAACTGGTCGACGCGCTCGCCGCGCACGCCGAGCAAGCGGGGGCGACACTGCGGAGCCGTGCGGCGGTGCGCCTGCTGCACCAGGAGGGCGGCGGCTGGACGGTGGCGCTCGACGAGGAGACCCTCCCCGCCGACGTCCTCGTCGTCGCCGCGGGCGGTCCCGAGGCGGTGGCGAAGTTGCTGGGCGCGAAGGCTCCCGCCGCGCCCGGGCCGGCCGCCGAGCTGAGCGTGCTCGACCTCGGCCTGCGGAGCCTGCCGCGGCGGACGCGGCGGTTCGCGCTCGGGATCGACGCGCCCACCTATCTCTCCCGGCACTCTCCTCCAAACCACCGCGAAGGGGTCCTGCTCAGCCTCGCCAGCTACGCGCGCGAACCGCGCGAGGCGCTGGAGGCGATGGCGGACACCGTCCAGCCCGGCTGGCGCGACCGGCTCACCTTCGACCGCTTCCTGCCCCGCATGGTCGCGGTCTCGGCGATCGCCTCGCCCGCGAGCGGCGGACTCGGAGGACGGCCCGCAGTTGACCGCGGCGAGGCCCTATACCTCGCCGGCGACTGGGTCGGGCCCGAGGGGTGGCTGGTCGACGCCGCGATCTCCAGCGGCGCCGCGGCCGCCGCGGCCGCCCTGCGCGAGCCGGCGTGAACGCCGACGCCTTCGCCGCCTGCCGGCCGCGCCTGCTGGGCATCGCCTATGGGCTGCTCGGCGAGCTCTCCGAGGCCGAGGACGTGGTCCAGGACGCGTGGCTGCGGTGGGAGCGGGTAGACCGCGACGCGATCCGCAACGCCGAGCCGTTCCTGGTCACGGTGACGACGAGGATCGCGTTGGACCGGCTGCGCTCGGCCCGCGCCCGGCGCGAGGCTACACCGACGGCGGGGGAGTCGTCACCGCAGCCCGCAAGCCCATCTACGGCGCCGCCAAGATCGCCCGCTTTCTCGTCGGCGTCCAGCGCAAGTCCCAGTTCCCGGACGACCCCGTCTACACGCCGGTCTTGGTCAATGGCGACCCTGGCGTACGCATGGACAGCGCCAGCGGGGGCTTCCTCAGCATCGTTGCGATAGAGGTTGCCGAGGGGACCGTGCAGGGGATCCGCTTCTTCAATAACCCAGAACGTTTCCCGGTGAAATTCTCCGTCTCCTAGACACACATCTGAAACATCTTTCCGATTTGTGTCCCGAACTGTCACAGTTCGGGTGACTCTGGCAGACTGGATGCCAGGGTATTTTTAACTTTGGATGGAAAGGAACTAGATGCCCCCCACGAATAACGTGCTCGACGAGGCCCGGCAGCTCGTAGAGAGACGCCTTGCCGACCTCGACGAGGAGCGTCAGCGCCTCGAGCGCGCCCTTGCGGAGCTGGGCGGGAAATCCAGCCGCCGCCGCCCGGGACGCCCTCGCGGTAGCTCGAAAAAAGCCACCACCGGCGCCAGCGCCACCGGCTCCACCGATACGAGTGCGCCACGCCGCCGCCGCAAACGCCGCGGCGGTACCCGCGGTGACCAAGCGGTGAAACTGATCGAGGACCAGCCCGGCATCAGCGCCTCGGACGTCGCCAAAAACATGAAAATCAAGCCCAACTACCTCTACCGGGTCCTCGGTGACCTCGAGAAAGAGGGAAGGGTGAAAAAGGACGGCCGTCAGTACTACCCGGCGGGCGGCTGAGCACCACCGTTACTCAAAAAAGAGGCCGGCAAATGCCGGCCTCTTTTTTTTGCTTTTCCCTCCAGTCCACACTGAAGGTTTCTCCACTATCTAGATCAGTCCGAGCTGGCTGACGGCGTCGCGCTCCTCCTGCAGCTCCATCACGCTGCGGTCGATCCGCTCACGCGAGAAGTCCGGGACGTCGAGGCCCTGGACGACGTTCCACTCGCCACCGCTGCAGTTGCACGGCATCCCGCAGACGATCCCCTCGCCGATCCCGTAGGAACCGTCGGCTGGCACTCCCATCGAAACCCAATCGCCGTCAGAGGTACCCAGCACCCAATCGTGGACGTGGTCGATCGCCGCATTGGCGGCCGAGGCGGCGCTGGAGGCGCCGCGGGCGTCGATGATCTCGGCGCCGCGTTTTGCCACCCGCGGGATGAACTCGTCGGCGATCCAAGCCTCGTCGTCGACCGCGTCCCAGGCTTTCTCACCGTCGATCCGGGCGTTGACCAGGTCGGGGTACTGGGTGACCGAGTGGTTGCCCCAGGCGGTCATGTTGGTGACTGAGCTGACCGGCTTGCCGAGCTTGTTGGCCAGCTGGGTCTTCGCTCGGTTGTGGTCGAGCCGCATCATCGCGGTGAAGCGCTCGCGGGGCACGTCGGGTGCGTTCGACATCGCGATCAGGCAGTTGGTGTTGGCGGGGTTTCCGACGACGAGGACCTTGATGTCGTCGGCGGCACCGGCGTTGATCGCTTCACCCTGCGGCTTGAAGATGCCGCCGTTGGCCTCGAGCAAGTCGGAGCGTTCCATGCCGGGGCCGCGGGGGCGGGCGCCGACGAGGAGGCCGACGTTGCAGCCGTCGAAGGCCTGCTTCGGATCATCGGTGATGTCGATCCTGCTGAGCAGGGGGAAGGCGCAGTCGTCGAGCTCCATCGCGGTGCCCTCGGCGGCTTTGATCGCCGGCGGGATCTCCAGCAGGCTGAGCTCGACCGGCGTGTCTGGACCGAGCATCTGGCCGCTGGCGATGCGGAACAGCAGCGCGTAGCCGATCTGGCCGGCGGCGCCGGTAACGGTGACCTTGACAGGGGTGGTGCTCACGGAATCCTCTCCTCGGAGTCGGGGGTTTGGAAGGTGGGGAAGGCCGTTAAGCCATCGCGCGCTGGAGGTTCTCGTCAATCGAGGCGAGGAACTCCTGCGTGGTCTGGTACTCCTGGCCACCGCCCACCAGCAGCGCCAGGTCTTTCGTCATCTTCCCGCTTTCCACGGTCTCGACGCAGACGCGCTCAAGCGTCTCCGCGAAACGTGAAACCTCGGGGGTGTCGTCCATCCGGCCGCGAGCGCTGAGGCCGCGGGTCCAGGCGAAGATCGAGGCGATCGGGTTGGTGGAGGTCGGCTTGCCCTGCTGGTGCTGGCGGTAATGGCGGGTGACGGTCCCGTGCGCGGCCTCGGCCTCCACGGTCTTGCCGTCGGCGCTCATCAACACGCTCGTCATCAAGCCAAGCGAGCCGAAACCCTGGGCGACGGTGTCGGACTGGACGTCGCCGTCGTAGTTTTTGCAGGCCCAGACGTAACCGCCCTCCCACTTCAGGGCCGCCGCCACCATGTCGTCAATGAGGCGGTGTTCATAGGTAAGGCCGGCGGTCTCGAACTCCTCTTTGAACTCGGCCTCGTAGACCTCGGCGAAGAGGTCCTTGAAGCGTCCGTCGTAGCGCTTGAGGATCGTGTTCTTGGTCGACATGTAGACGGGGAAGCCGCGGTCGAGTCCGTAGCGCATCGAGGCGCGAGCGAACTCTCGGATCGAGTCGTCGAGGTTGTACATGGCCATCGCGATGCCGCCGCCCGGGAAGTCGTAGACGTCGAGCTCAACCGGCTCAGAGCCATCCTTCGGCGTGTAGGTAAGGGTCAGCGTCCCCTCGCCCGGCACCACCAGGTCGGTGGCGCGGTACTGGTCGCCGAAGGCGTGGCGGCCGATCACGATCGGCTTCGTCCAACCCGGGACCAGCCGCGGGATGTTCGAGATCACGATCGGCTCACGGAAGATGACACCGCCGAGGATGTTGCGGATCGTCCCGTTCGGCGAGCGGTACATCTCCTTCAGGCCGAACTCCTCGACCCGCGCCTCGTCCGGGGTGATCGTCGCGCACTTGACGCCGACCCCGTGGCGCTTGATCGCTTCCGCCGCCTCAACCGTGATCCGGTCTTCGGTCGCGTCGCGGCTCTCGATCCCGAGGTCGTAGTACTCGAGCTCCAGATCGAGGTAGGGGAGGATCAGCTGCTCTTTGATGAACGACCAGATGATCCGGGTCATCTCGTCGCCGTCGAGCTCGACGACCGGGTTCTCAACCTTGATCTTCGCCACCGAGCGGCGATGCTATCTGGGTTGCCGCCTGGCTGACCGGCCAGGGCGTGTCACAATCGCCGGTGGATGGCAACGGTCGAACGCCCCAGCTTCGGTACGCACGAGGTGGCCAACCAGCCGCCACCGCTGGCCGGCTACAACGTCTTCGAGAGCGACACCGTGCTGGTCGAAGCGGTCAAGCGCGAGGGAGCGGAGTGGGACCTGCAGCGGATTGCCGCGGCGGGTGAGTACGCCGGCAGCGAGGCGGCGCAGGAGCTGGGCCGCTTGGCCAACGAGAACGGGCCGAAGCTGAAGACCCACGATCGCTACGGCAACCGCGTCGACGTCCCGGAGTTTCATCCCTCCTGGCACGAGCTGATGGCCGTCGGGGTCGGGTTCGAGCTTCACTCCTCGCCCTGGAAGGACCCGCGGCCGGGAGCCCACGTCGCCCGCGGCGCCGCCTTCATGTGCATGTCCCAGGCCGAGGCCGGGATCGGCTGCCCGATCTCGATGACCTACTCCGTGATCCCGGCGCTGCGGACGCAACCAGAGCTGGCCGCCGAGTGGGAGCCGCGCTTCCTCTCCGCGACTTATGACCCCACCAATGCGCCGGCGCCGCAGAAGACCGGCGCCCTCGCCGGGATGGGGATGACCGAGAAGCAGGGCGGCACCGACGTCCGCGCCAACACCACCGTCGCCCGGCCGGTGAACGGCGGCGGCCCCGGCGCCGAGTACGAGCTGACCGGCCACAAGTGGTTCATGTCGGCCCCGCAGTGCGACGCCTTCCTCGTCCTCGCCCAGGCCGACGGCGGCATCTCCTGCTTCCTCTTCCCGCGCTGGACGCCGGACGGCGAGCGCAACCGCTTCCGCCTGCAGCGCTTCAAGGACAAGCTCGGCAACCGCTCCAACGCCTCCAGCGAGATCGAGTTCGACGGCGCCTCCGCCTGGCTGGTCGGCGAGGAGGGCGGCGGGGTGCGGACGATCATCGAGATGGTCAACCACACCCGCCTCGACTGTGTCCTCGGCGGCGCCACCGGGATGCGCGCGGGGGTCGCGCAGGCGATCCACCACGCGAGCCACCGCTCGGTCTTCGGCCGCGAGTTGGTCGAGCAGCCGCTGATGCGGAACGTCCTCGCCGACCTCGCGATCGAATCCGAGGCGGCGACGATCTCGGCGCTGCGGCTGGCCCGCGCCTACGACGAAGCGCTCGCCGGCGACGAAGAGGCGTCGCAACTGAAGCGAGTCGCCAACGCCGTCCTCAAGTACTGGATCTGCAAGCGCGCGGTCGTCCACGCCGGCGAGTCGCTCGAGTGCCTCGGCGGCAACGGCTACGTCGAGGAGTCCGGCCTGCCGCGCCTCTTCCGCGAGAGCCCGCTGAACTCGATCTGGGAGGGCTCCGGCAACGTCCAGTGCCTCGACGTCCTCCGCGCCATGGTCAAGAGCCCCGCCTCCGTCGAGGCTTTCTTCGCCGAGGTCGCCGAGGGCGCCGCGGCCGAGCCCCGCCTGCAGCAGTTCACCGCCTCGCTACGGGAGGACCTTCCCGGCGATCTCGAGACGATCGAATCCCGCGCCCGCCGCATCGTCGAGCGCATGGCCCTCGCCCTGCAAGCGTCCCTCCTCGTCCGCTACGGCGACGAGGCCGTCGCCGACGCCTTCTGCGCCTCCCGCCTCGGCGGCGAATGGGGCCAGGCCTTCGGGACGCTGCCCGTCAGCACCGACTTCGGCCGGATCATCGAGCGCCACCGCCCGCTCTGATAATCTGATTTAAGTGAAGCAGCTCAGCGCAACTGATGCCTCGCGTCGCTTTTCCGAGCTCCTCGACAGTGTCGAGCGCAGCGGTGAGTCATTCGTCGTGATGCGCCGCGGCCGTGCGGTGGCAACCATCGGCCCCACGGGCGGGGGCGCCGGAAGGGCGCTCAAGGACGTGCTTCGCTCAAACCGCCCCGATGATGCTTGGGCAGATGAGCTGCGGGAGCTTCGCGAGGGCCTTGAGCCGGTGACCGACCCCTGGCGCGGCTGATCCTTGACACGACGGTCCTGATCGATGCCGAGCGAGGAGGCAATCATCTCGCAGAGGCAATCGAGGACAACGACGACGTCGCGGTGGCTGCAATCACCGTGGCAGAGCTGCGGGTGGGCGTGCAGTTGGCAAAGGGGGCGCGGCGGAAAAAGCGCGGGCAATTCGTGTCTGCCGTATTGGATGCCCTCACGATTGAGCCGTACGACCTGCAGGTAGCCGAGGCACATGCGGCCTTGCTGGCCCACGTTCGAGGCACGGGCACTCCTCGCGGAGCACACGACTTGATCATCGCGGCAACGGCACGAGCCCGCGACCGCCAGGTCGTCAGCCTCGACCACAGCGGCTTCGCCAAGTTGCCTGAGGTCTCCCTCGCTGACCTTCTTGACTAGCGCCCGACAGTCGCGTCGCGTAGCGCTCTTCCTACCTGCTCGATCGTGATTACGCCTGAGAGGCGACCGTCGGCGTCTACTGCCATCAGGGCGCCTAGGCGACGCAGGTTCTGGTTGGCGAGGAGGGCGTCGAGGGGGGTGTCGTCGCGGACGTAGAGGCCGATGTCGTGGTCGACATATTCAGAGACGTGGGAGTTGGAGCGGGAGAGCTCGGGCACCTCGTCGGCCTTATCGCGCTCGATCAGGCCGAGGAAGCGACGGCCGGCGTCGACGACTGGAAACCAGGGCCAGCGGTAGCGGAGGAAGTATTCGTCTAGTGCCTGCTCGACGCTGAGGTCGCCGGGGATCGTCACCGGCTCGCGGTCCATCACGTCGGCGACGCGGACGTCGCCGATGCGACTGCCCAGCGCCGTCTGCATCGCGGCACCGCGGGCGGAGCCGTTGATCACCATCCCGATCAGGGCCAGCCAGATCCCCCCGAAGGCGTTGCCGCTGAAGGCCCAGGCGAGGCCGAGGCCGATGAAGAGATAGCCGAAGACGCGACCCAGGTTGGCGGCGAAGCGGGTCGCGGAGTTGCGGTTCCCCGATCGCTGCCAGGCAATCGCGCGGGCGACGCGGCCGCCGTCCATCGGGTAGGCGGGCAGGAGGTTGAAGACGAGGACGAGGATGTTGATCGTCACCAGCCAGGCGACCAGCGCCATCGGGCCGGAGACGTCGGAGCGACTTTCCAGCAGAACCGCCTCCTGGAACCCGGTCCAGCCGGAGGCGGCGATCCCGGCGACAGCGAGGACGATCGCGATCAGGGCGGTGACGGCGGGCCCCGCCAGCGCCACCTTCATCTCGGTCCCGGGGGAGTCGGCTTCGCGGTCCATCCGCGCCATCCCCCCGAAGATCCAGAGCTGGATGCTGGTGATCCCGATCCCGTTGCGCATCGCCACGATCGCATGACCGAACTCGTGCAGGAGGATCGAGCCGAAGAAGCCGACGGCGCTGAGCAGGGCCAGCAGGAACGGCGTGCTCCCCCCTTCCCCGAGCAGGTCTTCGAAGAAGTCGGCCATGTAGAGAATGACCAGGAAGAGGACGATGAACCAGGACCAGTCGACGGTGACCTTGATCCCGCGGAAGCGGAAGAGGGTGATCTGCCCACCGCCGAACATCTGCCCATGGTAAGCGGCTAGGTTCCGAAACCATGGCCGACGAAGCGATTTGGTTGCGCGAGCGCCTCGAGGAACTGGAGCGGATCGAGCGCCCGTCCGCCTCTGACGGCGAGCGACAGGCGGCCGAGTGGCTGGTCTCCCAGTTCGCCGAGCTCGGTGCTGAGGCGCGGATCGAGGCCGAGGATGCCCACGGCACCTACTGGTGGCCGCTCGGGATCGGCGCCGCGCTCGGAGCGCTCGGCGCGATTGCCGCGCTGCGCGGACGGCGCCTCCTCGGGACGCTGCTAGGAGCCATCGGCGCAGCCGGGATCGCCGACGACTTCCCGCCTGGCAAGCGCCGCATGCGCCGCCTGCTGCCTAGGCGCACCACCTACAACGTCGTCTGCGAGCTCGGCGATCCCCAGGCTGAGCGCACGGTCGTCCTCATCTCCCACCATGACGCCGCCCACTCGGGCCTCGTCTTCCACCCCGCGATCCCGGAGCTCGCCGCGCGCTACGGGCTGACCGAGAAGACCGACACCAGCCCGCCGCTGATGGCGCCGGTGGTCGGCGGCCCGATATTGGCGGCGATCGGCGCCGCCACCGGCCGCAAGCTGCTGAGCAAGATCGGCCTCGTCCTCGGCCTCGGCTCGGTCGCGGCGATGACCGACATCGGCGTCCGCAAGTCGGTGCCCGGCGCCAACGACAACGGCACCGCGGTGGTCGCGCTGCTGGCGCTGGCGCAGCGCTTCATCGCCGAGCCGCCGCAGGGAGTGAGAGTGGTCCTCCTCTCCACCGGCTCGGAGGAGAGCTTCAGCGAGGGGATCAAAGCCTTCGGCGAGCGCCACTTCGACCAGCTCCCGCGCGAGACCACCTTCTTCCTCTGCCTGGAGACCCTAGGCGCCAGCCATCTGCTCGCCCTCAAGGGCGAGGGCTTCCTGAAGATGCGCGACTACCCGCCCCGCGCCCTCGCCTTCATCGAGGGCCTCGCCGGGGAGCTCGACATCTGGCTCTTCCCCAACCTCCGCACCTACAACGGCACTGACGGCCTCGAGTCCCGGGTAGCCGGCTACGAAACCGTCGCCCTCTGCAGCTGCACCGACCACAAGCAGCCGGGCCGCTACCACTGGCCCAACGACACCGCGAGCAACGTCAACTTCTCCACTCTCCAAAGAGCAATCGCCCTCTCCGACGCAGCAGTACGCCGCCTCGGCGAGCGCTGGCTGTAGCCGCGAACGGCCCGAGTGGGAGGCGGGGGTGCCCCCTCCCGGACCCTCCCCGCTGTTGTCCGGGAGGGGGCACCCCCGCCTCCCCCACCACGCCCAAACCGTGACGAATTACAAAGTGACGAATCCCGACTACGCAATCGGGATTGTCCGCTATAGCATCCGGCGCCGTGCCATCCCATGACGTTCTCGTAATCGGAGCCGGACTCGCCGGCCAGCGGGCCGCCCTCGCCGCCGCCGAGGAAGGCGTATCGGTCGGGATCATCAGCAAGGTCCACCCGGTCCGCTCCCATTCCAACGCCGCCCAGGGCGGCATCAACGCGGCGCTGAATCCCGGCGACTCCTGGGAGTCCCACGCCTTCGACACGATCAAGGGCTCCGATTACCTGTCAGACCAGGACGCGGTCGAAATCATGACCCGCGAGGCGCCGGAGGAAATCCTCCACCTCGAGCACCTCGGCGTCACCTTCCACCGCAACGAGGAAGGCAAGCTCGGCACCCGCGCCTTCGGCGGCGCCTCCGCCGCCCGCACTTACTACGTGGCCGACATCACCGGCCAGGCGATCATGCACGTGCTCTACGAGCAGCTGATGAAGTACTCCGAGCAGATCGCCCGCTACGAGGAGTGGTTCTGCAGCAGCCTGGCGATCGACGAGAACGGCGAGTGCTGCGGCGTCGTCACCCGCAACGTCGCCGACGGCTCGATGGAGCTCTTCCAGGCGAAGTCGGTGATCCTCTGCACCGGCGGCAACGGAATGGTCTGGAAGCCGTCCACCAACGCCTTGATCTGCACCGGCGACGGGATCGCGATGGCCTACCGCGCCGGCGCCAAGCTGATGGACATGGAGATGATCCAGTACCACCCGACGACGCTGGCGGGCAAGGGCTTCCTGATCACCGAGGGCGCCCGCGGCGAGGGCGCCCACCTCCTCAACGCCAACGGCGAACGCTTCATGGAGAAGTACGCACCGAACAAGATGGAGCTCGCCTCGCGCGACGTCGTCTCCCGCGCCGAGCAGACCGAGATCAACGAGGGCCGCGGCTTCCCCGACGGCACGGTGGCGCTGGATATCACCGTCGTCCCGAAAAAGCGCGTCCACGAGGCG
>Ga0126305_10000050_pt1 | contig 46698 bp, 44 predicted proteins | sample Plot26_FD_92536 | JGI IMG/M metagenome (GOLD analysis project Ga0126305, IMG submission 92536) | Serpentine soil microbial communities from UC McLaughlin Reserve, CA, USA - Plot26 | ecosystem: Environmental > Terrestrial > Soil > Grasslands | place: USA: UC McLaughlin Reserve, Lake County... | reverse complement strand
GCCGTCGAGGGCGCCTGGGGGGATCAAACGGTCGTAGAAGATCGAGTCGGCGCCGGCGATCAGCTCCAGCGACCGCGCCGTCATCAGGCCCGGATCGCCGGGGCCGGCTCCGACCAGGTAGACGACGCCGGAGCGTGCGCTCATCCGCCTGTTCCTTCCCGGTCCAGGGCAAGGAAAAGGAACAGGCGAAGGGTCACGCTTGCTCCTCGGCGCGGTCGAGGATCTCGCGGGCGCCGGCGCCGAGCAGGCGCTGGACAAGTTCGGCGCCTGCGAGCGCCGGCTCCTCGGCGCCGCCCTCGAGGCGGTCGCGCAGCCACTCGCTGCCGTCGGGGAGGCCGACGAAGGCATCGATCTCGATCCGGCCGCCATCGACTCGGGCGTGCACCCCGAGAGGACTGGCGCAGGTGGCGTCGAGCAGGGCGACGACGGTGCGCTCGGCGGTCAGCTCGCGCATCGCCCGCAGGTCGCCGATCGCCGCCGCGGCATCCCCCGTCGCAACGTCGCTGATCCGCGCCTGCAGCGCCAGCGTGCCCTGGCCGGCCGCCGGAACCATGCGATCGACCGGGATCGCAAAGCCGATCTCGTCCTCGCGCCCGAGCCTCCGCAGGCCGGCGGCGGCGAGGACGATCGCGTCGAGGTCGCCTGCCTCCAGCTTGCGCAGACGGGTGTCGACGTTGCCGTGCAGCTCCTCGACGCGAAGGTCGGGCCGCGTCGCCAGCAATTGGGCGCGGCGGCGGAGGCTGGCGGTGCCAACCCGCGCCCCCTCTGGCGCGTCCTCAAGTGACCCCCCGGCGCCGATCCAGACATCCGCGGCGTCCTCGCGCTCGGGCGCCGAGGCGATCTCCAGCCCCTCCGGCATCTCCGCCGGCAGGTCCTTCGCCGAGTGGACGCCGAGCTCGGCCTCCCCGGCTAGCAGCGCCTGCTCGACTCCGCGCACGAAACGCGACTTGTCCCCCGGCTCGCCGTCCGAGCTTGCCGTGATCAGCTCGGCGCCGCCGAGACGGTCGGCGACCCAGCGCGCCTGGGTAAGCGCCAGCGCACTACCGCGGGTGGCGATCCGCATCGCTAGCTCTTCTTGCGGCGCAGCTCGGTGACGTTGTCCGCGCGCCCTTCGCCCTCGGGCTCGGTCTCGACGTCGAGACCGAAGAGCTCGCGCAGGGCGCTGACGTAGTGGTAGGCGTCGTCGGAGCCGGCCGAATGGCGGATCCGCAGCGTCGGCTCGTGCAGGAGCCGCGAGGAGATCGCCTTCGCCATCTTCTCCAGCCGCTCGCGATCGGCCTCGCCGAGGTTCTCCCAGCGGCCCTCGTTCTCGGCAAGCACGCGGCGCACGACCTCGTCGCCGTGCTCGCGCAGGGCGCTGATCGTCGGCACCACCTCCAGCGAGGTGAGCCAGCGCTCGAAGCGGTCGAGCTCGGCCTCGACGATCTTCTCCGCCCGCGCCGCCTCCGCCTCGCGGCCGCCCTGGTTGCGTTCGACGATCTGCTGGACGTCGTCGATGTCGTGGAGGGTGACTCCACCGACTTCGCGGCAGGCCGGCTCGATGTCGCGCGGCACCGCCAGGTCGATCGCCAGCAGCGGCCGCTCCGGGCGCGCCTCCATCACGTGCTCGAGCCCATCGCGCTCGACGATGTGGTGGGGCGAGTTGGTCGCCGAGACGACGATGTCGGCGCCTGTCAGCTGCTCGGGCAGCTCGTCGAAGCGGACGGCGGTGCCGTCGAAACGCTGGGCGAGGCCGATCGCGCGGTCGTAGTGGCGGTTGGCGACGAAGACGGTGGCGACGCCGCGGGCGACCAGCGCCTTGGCGACGAGCTCGGCCGTCTCGCCGGCGCCGACGACGAGCACGCGCTTGTCGGAGAGGTCGCCGATCGCCCGCCGGGCCAGCTCGACGGCGACCGAGGGAATCGAGACGCCCTTCTGGCTGATTCCGGTCTCCTCGCGGGCGCGGCCGCCGGCCGACAGCGCCCCGCGGAAGAGCCGGTTGAGGACTGGCCCGGTCGCGCCCTCGACCATCGCCAGCTCGTAGGCGCGTTTGACCTGGCCCTGGATCTCCGCCTCGCCGAGGATCATCGAGTCGAGCCCGGCGGTCACCTGCAGCAGGTGCCGCGCCGCTTCGCTCGCCCGCAGCGAGTAGAGGTGGCCGAGCAGCTCCGTCGGGCGGATCTCGGCCTGGCGGGTGAGGACGCTGAGCGCGGTCGACTCGGCCTCGACCGGGTCGGAGACGATCAGGTAGAGCTCGGTGCGGTTGCAGGTCGAGATCGCCGCCGCCTCGTGGATCCCGCTCGCCGCGTTTAGCTCGGCCAGCGCGCCGACGGCGCGTCCCTCGGTCAGCGAGAGACGCTCGCGCAGGTCGAGCGGCGCGGTCTTATGGGAGACGCCGAGGGCGAGCAGCTCTGCCATCAGGCGCTCACCTCCTCGCGCTTCTCGTCTTTCCGCTCCTCGGCGATCGCCGCTACCTCGCGCAGGTCGCGCTCGATCCGCTGCAGTTTGGCCGCCATGATCGCGACGTAGACGACGAGGAGCACGACGAAGACGACGTAGGCGCCGGCGACGTACTTGCCGGCCTCGTCGAGCGGCAGCGCCGGCGCGGCGAGGAGGAACTCCACCTAGCTCACCTCCGGGGCGATCCGCGAGCTGCCGCCGCCGACCGGCGCGTCGAGGGCGCGGCGCAGGCGCTTGACCTGCCCGGAAGCGCTCTTCGCGGTCAGCTCGAACTTGACCAGAGTGGTCCAAAGCAGTCCCATCGCGACCAACGAGCAGAGGAAGGTCAGCATCATCTCGCCCGGCATCCCGCCTTCGGCGGTAGCGAAGGTGCGTGGATGGACGAGGCTCTCGGCCATCCGCACGGCCATGAAGTTGAGCGGCACGAAGGCGCCGGCGGTGACGGCGAAGACCGAGGCGTAGCGCGCCTGGCGGTCGCGGTCCTCGATCGCGTAGCGGAACGGGTAGTAGGTCGCGTAGAGGAGGAAGACGATCAGGAAGCTGACCAGCGTCGGCTCGTCCCAAACCCACCAGTGCCCCCAGGACGCCTTGGCCCAGATCGCGCCGGTGATGAGGACGGCGACGCCGAAGATGACCGAGATGTGGATCGCGACGTAGGAGTAGGCGTCCCACTTGCGGTCGTTCGAGCGCAGGTGCAGGATCGCGAAGACCCCGCCGGCGACGAACCCGATCAGCGCCGTGATCGCCAGCGGCACATGGACGTAGAAGATCTTCTGGATGAACCCTTGGTCGCCGTCAAGGGGGGCGTAGAAGAAGACCAGCGAGAGCGACAGCGCAAGCATCGCCACGGCTGCGATCGAGAGGGGCTTTAGTCCTTTGCCGTACATGCTCCGAGGGGGTGGGAGGCGTGGCGCCCGGTCAGTCCTCGAGGAGGAAGTCGAAAACGGCATAGCCGACCAGGCCGAAGATCAGATCGTATAGACCGAGGACCATCAGCCAGGTGTCGAAGCGGTCGTAAGAGGGGCCGCCCAGCGAGAGCAGCGGCTCGGTGGCGCCGGTCGCGGCGATCATCAGCGGGATCGAGAGCGGCAGCAGGACCAGCGGCACGAGCAGATCGCGGGCGCGCGAGTTGACTGCCATCGAGGAGATCAGGGTGCCGGTGGCGGCGAGGCCGACGTTGGTGAGGAGGAGGACGGCGACCAGCGGGCCCAGCCCGGCGGCGTCTTCGAGGAAGAAGATCGCGAAGATCGGGACGGTGACCAGCTCTAGCGCCGCGAGGTAGACCACCAGTGCCGTCGCCTTGGCGGCGAAGAGGACGGTGCGGTCGATCGGCGCCAGCCGGATCGCGTCGAAACCGCCCTCCTCGCGCTCGGAGACGAAGAGGCGGTTGATGCCGAGGACGGCGGCGAAGAGCAACGTCGCCCACAGCACCCCGGAGGCGAGGCTGCCGGAGAGGCTGGTGCGGTCGAGGCCGAAGCGGAAGACGACGAAGGTGGTGACGGCGAAGAGGGCCATCGCCGGCAGCGACTGCAGGGTCCGCAACTCCGAGCGCAGGTCCTTGGCGAGGATCGCGGCGAAGGCAGTGCGGGACGGGGTCACGAGACCACCGCCCGCTCGCCGATCCCAAGCCTCAGCACCTGGTCGGCCTCGGCTTCGTGCCGCTCGGGGTCGTGGGTGACGACGACGCGGGTGCGGCCCGGCCCGGGGCCGATGAGGCCGTGCGCGAGCTCCCGCCCCTCGGTATCGAGGTTGGAATCGGGCTCGTCGAGCAGCAGCAAATCGGGCTCGTGGAGGACGCAACGGGCGAGCGAGAGGCGCTGGCGCATCCCGGCCGAGAGCTCGGCAACCCGCTCGTCGGCGCGGCGCTCCATCCCGACCGCGTGCAGCAGCTCCTCAATCCGCTCCTCAGCCGCGCCGCGCTCGATCCCGTACAACCGCGCGCCGAAGCGCAGGTTCTCGCGGCCGGAGAGCTCGCGGTAGAGCAGGGGCTCGTGGCCGAGGTAGCCGATCCGCCCCCGCAGCTTCCAAGCTTCGTCCGGCAGCGAGCAGCCGAGCACGCCGACCTCGCCGTCGCTCGGGCGCAGCAGCGTCGCCAGGATCCGCAGCAGCGTCGTCTTGCCGGAACCGTTTGGTCCGAGGACAACGAGCGAAGCGCCGGCGGCAAGCTCGAGGTCGACGCCATCGAGCGCCGGCCGGTCGCCGTAGTCGCGCCGCAGCCCGGCGACCGAGATCGCGGGCCCGGCCTTCTCCATCAGCGCCGCTTCTGCAGGGTACGGCGGCCGATCTTGAGCAGTGGACCTGCACCCTCGCGCAGCGCTTTCGCGCGAACCTCGCCTTTGCCGTAGAGGATCTTGGCCGAGGCTTTGACCGCCTCGCCGAGGGTTTGGTCGTAGGGGTGCCACCAGAAGTCGCGGGTGAGGCCCGGCTCCCAAGCGTTCATCTTGATGTTGACGCACTCGTAGAAGCCGAATTTGGAGTGGGAGCGGCCGAGGCCGGAGTCCTTGACCCCGCCCCAGGCGCACTGGCAGGCGCCGTGGCTGAAGGAGTGGTCGTTGACCCAGACCATCCCGGACTCGATCCGCCGGGCGATCCGGGCGCCTCGCTGGCGGTCCTTGGTCCAGACCGAGGCACCGAGGCCGAACTCGGAGTCGTTGGCGAGGTCGATCGCCTCCTGCTCGGAATCCACCACGACGATCGGCAGGACCGGGCCGAAGATCTCCTCGCGCATGATCCGCATCTCGTGGCTGACGCCGGTGAGGACGGTGGCGGCGATGTAACGGCCGGAGGCGAGGCCGGGCGGGTCGACCGGGCCGCCGCAGCGCTTGGTCGCGCCGGAGGCGACCGCATCCTCGATCAGCTCGCAGACGATCCCGTACTGGTCCTCGGAGGTCATCGGGCCGACCTCGGTGTCCCACTCGATCGGGTTGCCGACCTTCAGCTTTTCGGCCTCGCGGACGACGCCCTCGGTGAAGCGGTCGGCGACGTCGCGCATGACGTAGACGCGCTCGATCCCCGAGCAGGTCTGGCCGGCGTTGGCGAAGCCGCCCCAGACGGCGCCGGAGATGGCGTTGTCGATGTCGGCGTCGGAGCAGACGATCATCGGGTCCTTGCCCCCGAGCTCGAGGACCGAGCCCTTGAGGTCGGCGGCGCAGACCTCGCCGACCTTGCGGCCGACGTCGACCGAGCCGGTGAAGAAGACCTTGCCGACGGTCGAGCGGCAGAGCGCGTCGCCGATCCGGCCGCCGCCGTGGACGACGCGGACAAGACCCTCGGGCAGCCCGCCCTTCTCGAACACGCGGGCGATCCGCTCGCCCAAGAGCGGCGTCAAGCTTGCGGGCTTGAGGACGACGCCGTTGCCGGCCATCAGCGCGATCGCGACCTCGCCGAAGGGGATCGACCAGGGGTAGTTCCAGGGGGCGATCACGCCGACGACGCCGATCGGCTCGTAGCTGAAGCGGCCTTTCTTGGAGAGCGTGAAGGCCTGCGTCATCGGCACCTTCTCGTCAGCGAGGATCTTCGGGCCCTGCTTCGCGCACCAGTGGAGCGCATCGACGGTCGGCAAAAGCTCCATCGTGTAGCTCTCGGCCCGCGGCTTCCCCTGCTCGGTCGTCAGCAGCTCGGCGATCTCGTCGATGTCGTCGAGGAGCGCGTCGGCGGCGCGCTTCATGTAGCCGGCGCGGGTCTTCGCCGGCAGCTCCGCCCAGGCGGGCTGGATCCGCGCCACGTCGTCGACCACGCCCTGCACTTCCTCGGGGACGATCGTCGGTACAGAGCCGACCAGCTCGCCGGTCGCCGGGTTGAACGACTCGAGGGTTGAGGTGGATAGGGCTGCGGGCTGCTGCTCGGTGGTCGCCATGGGGCGATTGTACGGCGGTGTTGGAGAGGGGCAAAGGGGGAGGGCTTGGGAGGGGAGAGAGGGAGGGGTCGGCGGACAACAGCGGGGAGGGTCCGGCGACCCCTCCCTCTCTCCCCTCATACTGGGCCGTGGTGGAGGACCGATTGTTCGACACGGGCGGGGAAACGCCCGGGGGAAAAGATGAGTTGGTGAGGGACGCGCCGCTCGCTGTCCGCATGCGGCCGCGGTCGCTTGAGGAGGTGGTCGGGCAGGAGCATGTGCTGGGGGAGGGGTCGGCCTTGCGGAGTGCGATCGAAGGTGGGAAGCCGCACAGCGCGATCCTCTATGGGCCTCCCGGGGCGGGTAAGACGACGCTGGCGCGGATCGCGGCGTCGGGGGCTGATGGCGCCTTCGAGGAGGAGTCGGCGGTCAACGCGGGCAAAGCTGAGATCCGCGCGGTGATCGAGCGGGCGCGGGAGCGGCGGCGGGGCAGCGGCCGGCCGACGATCCTCTTTCTCGATGAGATCCACCGCTTCAACAAGGCCCAGCAGGACGCGCTGCTGCCGGCGGTCGAGGACGGAACCCTGACCCTGATCGGGGCGACGACCGAGAACCCATACTTCGAGGTCAACTCGGCGCTGCTCTCGCGGGCGCAGATCTACGAGCTGCGGCCGCTGGAGCCGGCCCAGGTGGAAAAGCTGCTGCGGCGGGCGCTGAGCGACCCGGAGCGGGGGATCGCCGACCCGCCGCAGGTCACCCCCGAGGCGCTGGAGATGCTGGCGCAGCGCAGCGGCGGCGACGCGCGGGTCGCGTTGGGGGCGCTGGAGCGAGCGGCCCAGCGCGTAGCCGACATTGACCACAGTAGGGTGGGGTCGAAGTCGGCTACGGTCGACGTCGCCGCGGTCGAGGACGCGCTGCAGCGCAAGGCGATCGACTACGACCGCACGGGGGACCGCCACTACGACTTCGTCTCCGCCTGGATCAAGGCGACGCGCGGCTCCGATGTGGACGCCTCGCTCTATTACCTGGCGGTGATGCTGGAGGGTGGCGAGGACCCGCGCTTCATCGCCCGCCGGATGGTCATCCTTGCTTCCGAGGACGTTGGCAACGCCGACCCCCAGGCGCTGCTGGTCGCCGACGCCGCGGCGCGGGCGGTCGACCGGGTCGGCCTCCCCGAGTGCGCGCTGAACCTCGCGCAGGCAGCCGTCTACCTCGCCTTGGCGCCAAAGTCGAACGCCTCCTACAAGGGTCTCTCCGCGGCTCGCGCCGAGGTCCGGGAGCACGGGGCGAAGACGCCACCCGATTACCTCCGCGACGCCCACTATCCCGGCGCCTCGAAGCTCGGCCGCGGCGAGGGTTATCGCTACCCGCACGACGAGCCCGGGGGTGTCGGCGACCAGCCGCTCTTACCCGACGAGCTGCGCGGCCGCCGCTTCTACGAGCCGACCGACCGCGGCTTCGAGAAGGCCCTCGGGAAGCGACTGGCGGCCTTTAGAAACAAATTAGACAACCTGTAAACCAACGACGCAACTTCCTGGTCCCTCTGGGGTTTCCATAAGCGGCTCACCAAGCTAAGCCAGGGAGAGCCGACATCCCGGCTGGTGACTCTGACTGGGGGGCACCAGCCGGGCCTGTTGACACAACAGGGGGAACGAGGGCGTCGAGTGGACTGGGCTCGACGCCCTCACATTTTCGGCGTTCGTCCTTTATTCGCCGAGGGGTGAACAAAGGACGAACGCCGAGGTGGTTCATCGCCTATCTTGGGTCGATGGCTGACGAGAAGCGGGAGAAGCTTCGTCTTGGCGGGATGGCGCTCCGCAACGGGTTGCTGATCCACGGGCCGACCCACTGGGCGGCCGCGGTGCGCAAGCGCGATGGCGGGATCGAAGTCGCCTCGGAGCGCAAGCCAGACCTCGCTCCCGGCTTGGTCGCGAAGATGCCGGGGTTGCGCGGTCCGGTGAAACTTGCCGAGGCGCTGGCGGTGCTGCCGTTGGCGCGCCGGCGCCTGCCCTCGGCGCGGCTCCCGTTTGAGGACCCGCGCGTGCTCGCCGCCGCCGGGGCGACCATCGTTGCCACCTCGCTGCTGCGCAAGCGTGTCCCCGCGACCGCCGCGCGCGAAGGGATCGTGCAGGCGCTCGGTGTGGTGCCGGCGCTGGTCGCCCTCGGTGACCGCGACCTCGCCGCCTACCACGGCGCCGAGCACAAGACGATCGCCGCCTACGAGCGCGACCTCGTCGAGGACGTCGCCTCGGTGCCGAAAGAGCACGACCGCTGCGGCTCCAACCTGATCGTGCCGATGATGCTGCTCTCCGCCGGCGGCACCGTCCTGCTCGAGCGGCTGGTCGCAAAGCCAAGCCCTGCCGCCCGCGCCGGTGTCGGCCTCGGCGGCGCCTCGCTCGCGGTCGAGATGTTCGCCTGGAGCGACCGCCACCACGGCGACCCGCTAGCCGAGGCCTTCCACACCCCGGGCCGCGAAATTCAGCGCCACTGGGCGACCAAGGAGCCGACCCCCGAGCAGCTCGAGGTCGCGGTGGCGGCGCTCGAGGAGATTCTCCGCGCTGAGGGCGGCGAGGGGGACACGCCGAGGCCGGCCGCATAGACTTCGCGACCTTGTTCGGAAGGATCGACCACATCGGGGTCGCCGTCGAGGACATCGACGCCGCGATCGGGCTCTACCGCGACAGCTTCGGGATGGAGCTGGCCCACCGTGAGACTGTCGAGTCGCAGGGTGTCGAGGCGGTTCTGCTCGATGTCGGCGAGGGCCACGTCGAGCTGCTGGCGCCGCTCGGTCCCGATACCCCCGTCGGCAAGTACCTGGCCAAGAACGGGACCGGCCTGCACCACGTCGCCTATGCGGTCGACGACATCGATTCGGCGCTGGAGAAGATCGCCGCCGCCGGGATCCAGCTGATCGACTCCGAGCCGCGGACCGGCATCCGCGACAGCCGCGTCGCCTTCCTTCACCCCCGCTCCACCGGCGGGGTCCTGACCGAGATCGTCGAACCAGCAGGGGGTCACTGATGGCGGATGCGCAGCGAGTTGAGATCGGCTTTGAGGGCGGCCAGGTGATCTCCACCCGCCTCGGCGAGGCGGACCTGAAGGACCTGCGATCGAGCCTCGAGCAGGGCGGCTGGTTCGACCTCCACACCGAGGAGGGGACGATCGCCCTCTACCTCGGCAAGGTCCAGTTCATCCGGGTCGCGTCCGGCGAGCACCGCGTCGGCTTCGGCGGCTAGGAGCGGGATGAGGCCGCGGCGCCTGCTCGGAGCAGCTGCCGCGGCAACCCTGGGCGCCGCAATCTGGTGGCGCAAGAACCCATCGGCCTGCCCCTACGGCCAGCGCTTCTGGGTCGAAGCGCCACACCCGATCATCACCCGCGATCGCCTCCGCTCGGTGCTGCGGCCGCAGCCGGGCGAGCGCCTGCTGGAGATCGGCGTCGGCACCGGCTACTACAGCCTCGACCTGGCGGAGTGGGTCGCCCCGGAAGGAACCCTGGAGCTCTTCGACCTGCAGCAGAAGTTCCTCGACCACGTGATGCGCGCCTCAACCGAGCGCGGCCTGTCGAACCTCGTCCCGACCCAGGGTGACGCGACCGACCTCCCGCACGAGGACGCCTCGGTCGATGCCGTCATCCTCACCGCCGTCCTCGGCGAGATCCCCGATGCCGCCGCTGCCTTGCGGGAGATTCGCCGGGTGCTGAAGCCCGGCGGCCGCCTCGTCGTCGGCGAGCTCTTCGGCGACCCCCATTTCACCACCCGCGCCAGCCTCGAGCGGATGGGAGGGGAGGCGGGCCTGGAGTTGGTGGAGACCTCCGGCAACTGGTTCGGGTTCTTCGCCCGGCTAGCGCCGCAGTAACGAGCGAGCGCGGTCGTACCGCAGCGCCGTACGCGCTGCATTTCCTCCCGGGCCGCCATGCAGCCCGCCGCCTGGATGAGCCGAGGAGGAGGCGAGGTAGAGGCCGCGGACGGGAGTGGTCGGTCGACCTAGACCGGGGAAGGGACGGAAGATCGCCTGCTGGTAGAGCTGGGCGGTGCCGCCGTTGATCGCGCCGCCGACGAGGTTGCGGTTGTGGCGCTCGAGGTAGAGGGGGGTCTGGATGTGGCGTTTGACGATGCGCTGGCGGAAGCCGGGGGCGAGGCGCTCGACCTCCTCCTCCATCCGGTCGGCGAAGCGCTCGGCGTCCACGCTGTCCCAGTCGCCGCTCAGCTCGCCGGCGGCATCGGCGCGTGGGCTCTGGGGCACGTGGGTGTAGGCCCAGGCGGTCTCGGTTCCCTCCGGCGAGCGCGAAGGGTCGACCATCGAGTACTGGCCCAGGACCAGGAAAGGGCGCTCGGGAATTTCAGCGGCCGCCAGCTGCGTCGTCGCGTGGGTGAGCCCGTTCATGCCTTCGGCGACGTGGACGGTCGAGGCGCGGCGGGCGTCGGCGGCGCTCCAGGGGATCGGCTCGCGCAGGGCCCAGTTCACCTTGAAGGTCGAGTTGTCGTACTGGTAGTTGCGCAGGTCTGCGCGGATTCGTTCGGAGACGACGTCCTCTGGCAGCATCTTCAGGAAGAGGGCGGGCGCGCCACAGTCGGCGAGGATCGCCCGCCGCGCCTCGAAGCGCCTGCCGTCGGCGGCGAGCGCGGCCCGGGCGCGCTTGTCGCGCACCTCGATCCGCTCGATCGGCGTCCCACAGAGGACCTCGCCGCCGCGGTCGCGCAGCCGCTCGACCAGCGCCCTCGTGATTTCGCCGGCGCCACCCTCAGGCACCGGGTAGCCGTGCTGCTGGCCGAGCCCGCAGAGGACCCAGCCGAACATGCCGCCGCCCGAGCTCTCCGGCGTCAGGTCGGCGTGGAGGGCGTTGCCGGCGATCAGCCAGCCGCCGCCGTCCCCTTTGAAGTTCTCCTCCGCCATCCGCCGCGCCGGCAGCAGCGAGAAGCGGGCGAAGTCGGCGAGGCCGCGGGGGCCGAGCGCATTCAGCATCCCGGCTGCCGGGCGGATCGGCGGCAGCGGCGTCAGCAGGGAGCCGACCAGGTGCGGCCCGGCGCGGCGCCAGAGGTCGAAGAGCCGCCGCCAGGCATCGCCGTCGCCCGGCGCGAAGGCATCAAGCGAGGCGCAGGTCTCCTCCAGATCCATCGAGAGCAGCGCGCAGCGGCCATCGGGATGGGGATGGGCGACGACCCCCTTGGCGCTGAGCCAGTTGACCCCGTAGCGCTCCAGCTCCAGCGGGGCGATGTGGCGGGAGGCGAGGGTGAGCGGATAGAAGGCGCTGTAGAGGTCGTGGACGAAGCCCGGCTCGGTGACTTCGCCGCTGCGGACGGCGCCGCCCGGTTCGGGCTGCTCCTCGCAGACGACGACGCTCCAGCCGGCGTCGGCGAGGTGGTTGGCGGCGATCAGACCATTCGGACCGGCGCCGATGACGACGGCGTCTGCATGCATCAGCCTCTTCCGATTACCCGCAGCATCCCGTCCCAAGCGCCGAGCGCTTTGACGGCGACGCTGGGGCGGCCGCCGAAGCCGCCCTCGACCTCTCCTGCGCCCTTGCCGCCGCTCAGAGCGCCCTCGCCTGCCGGGCGGTCCCCGGCCGTGTGCTCAAGCCGGGCCAGCGCCTGCAGCGCCCGCTTGGCGACGCCGCCGAAGTAGGAGTAGAAGAGCACCTGGGCGCGGGCAAGGCCGCCGGCGGTGAGCTCGTCACGGGGGTGGCGGATGACGCTGAGGACCGCTTCGGCTACCGACTCCGGCGAGTAGACGGAGGGGAACGGCGGTTCCGGCGGCAAGAGGCCGGTCGAGCTTTCGAGGTTGCTCCAGAGGGGGGTGTCGACGGCGCCGGGGTTGACGAGGGAGAGGGTCACCGAGGAGCCGCCCTCTTCGAGCTCGATCCGGACGGTGTCGAGGAAGCCGACCAGCCCGTGCTTGGAGGTGGTGTAGGCGGCCATCCCCGGCAGCGGCATCCGCGCCGCGATCGGGCCGACGCAGACGATGGCGCCGCGGGAGCGCTCGAGGTGGGGGAGCGCCGCGCGGACCGTGTCGACGGTGCCGCGCAGGACCGTGTCGACGGTCTGCTCGAAGTCCTCCGGCTCGGTCTCGGTGAAGCGGCCGAAGGAGAGGCTGGCGGCCGAGGTGACGAGGACGTCGAGGCCCCCCATCTCGCCCACGGCCCTCTCGATCCCGGCGGCGAGCGCCTCGCGGTCGGTGACGTCGGCGGCGATCGCGATCGCCTCGCCGCCCTGTTCGGCGAGCTTGCGCTTCGCCGCCGCCAGGCCGAGCTCGTTGCGGGCGAGGATCGCCACCTGCGCTCCTTCCCGGACTAGGCCCTCGGCGACGGCTAGGCCGATGCCGCTGCTGCCGCCGGTGACGAGGACACGCTGGCCCGGCAGCGGGCGCTCCCGGACAGGGTTGCCCTCCGGAGTCCCCTCGACCAGCCGCTTCAGCCGCGCCAGCGCCTCGGCGTTACGTACGCGGAGTGCGGTGTCGGCCACCGGGTTGCCGACGACGAGCGAGGTAAGGCGGTCGCCGGGCACCTCCTCCATCTCCACTTCGGTGCCGCCGGCGCTCTCGTGCAGATCGATTTCTATCGTCGCCGTCCCCAGCGGACGCGCCTTCGCCTTGAGCACGATCCGCTGCGGCGGCTCGACCTCCATCACCTCGGTGTAGTCCTTGACCCCGACCGGCCAGGGCCCGACCTCGTGGTGGAAGCGGGAGCCGACGGCGGGGAACTCCGAGTCCTCCTCGCGGATCCCAGCTGCTCCGACCACCCAGTCGGGGTAACGCTGCGGATCGGCGAGGACGGCGAAGACCTCCTCCGGGGTGGCGTCGATGTGGACTCGGTTACGCGCCATTGCCGTCCTCCGCCAAAGCCATCACTCCGTCCTCGGCGCCGTCACCGTCGCGGAAGAAGTTCCAGAGCTCAACCCGGTTGCCGGCGGGGTCGGAGAAGTAGACGGAGTGGTCGCCGCCGTCGTGCTCGACCGGCCCCTGGACCTCGACTCCGCGCTCGCGCAGCCTCGAGGTCAGCGCCTCGAGGTCATTGCGGTCGACCGAGAGGGCGAAGTGGACGTGGCGGCCGCCGCGGTCGTCGAACTCCTGCTCGCCGGGGGGCCAGATTCCGAGCCGGCAGTTGTCCCCAACCGCGAGCCAAACCTTGTCGTCTTCCTCGAGGAGCAGCTCCAGGCCGAGCTCCCGGTAGAAGGAGACCAGCCGCCCCACGTCTTCGGTCTCCAGGACCAGCTCGCAGATTCCGCCGAAGTTCACCACTGCCGTCTTCCCTTTCCGGGCCTGGTTCATTCCTCGCCGTTTCGACTGCGACCGGATCGGCTATCCGGAAGAGAGGAAAGGCCGGAAAAGAGCAAACACCGAGGAGGGACGGGATGTCCACCATCGAGGAGTCGATCGAGGTCAAGGCGCCGCTGCGCAGCGTCTACGACCAATGGACGCAGTTCGAAGAGTTTCCGCGCTTCATGGAGGGGGTCGAAGAGATCCACCAGATCGACGACACCCACCTGCGTTGGGTCGCTGAGTTCGGCGGCTCCCGCCACGAATGGGAGGCGGAGATCACCGAGCAGAAGCCCGATGAGCGCGTCGCCTGGCGCAACGTCGAGGGCAAGGAGAACGCCGGCGTCGTCACCTTCCACCGGATCGACGACGACACCACCCGGGTGATGGTCCAGATGGACTTCGTCCCGGAGGGGATCAAGGAGCGGATCGGCGACGCGCTGGGCGCGGCCGATCGTCGCGTCCACGGCGACCTCGAGCGCTTCAAGGAGCTGGTCGAGACCCACGGCGCCGACGGCGGCTGGCGCGGGGAAGTGAAACGTCCCGACGAGACCTAGGTCGTGGCGGCGCGGGCGATGTAGACACCCTTCGTGTGGTCGAGCTCGTGGAGCGGCTGTTTCGGGATCGCGTCGTGATGGTGCCCGTAGACGTCGAGGCACTCGAGGCCCGCCCGCTCCAGGGCCTCGAGCACCTCCGCTTCGGGGAAGTGGCGCTCCCGGTGGAGCTCAGCTGCGATCGACGGGGCGGCTTCGGGATCAAGCGACTCGACCTCGAAGCTTGCCTCGACAGTCGTTCCGGGCTCGGCGTCCGGGGTGCTCTGTCCCCTCCAGATCATCCGGAATCCATCCCGTTCGACCACGACTTCTTCGGCGAAGAAGGTCCGGTAGGCCTCGAGCGTGTTGACATCGAACATCAGCAGCCCGCCGGGGCCGAGGTTGCGGCGCATCCCCGTCAGCGCCTGCTCGAGTTCCTCGGCGCTGAGGAGGTAGTTGACGGCGTCGTCTAGGCAGAAGACGAGGTCGAACTCGCCGAAGACGGGGAGGGCGCGCATGTCAGCGACCGAGAGCTCGGCCCTGTCCCCGACCTTCTCGCGAGCGATCGCGACCATCTTCGGGGAGATGTCGCAGGCCGTCACCTCCCACCCTTTCTCCAGCATCGGGATGAAGCTCTTGCCGGTCCCGCAGGCGACGTCGAGCAGCCTCCGTCCGGGAATCCCATACTGCTCGACCTTCGGCAATAGCTCGCCGAGCCAAAGGTCGTAATCGTGATGGGCGGTGAACTCGTCGTAGACGGGCGCGATCGCCTCATAGGCGATCTCAGCCCATCGCGGGCGCTCTTCCCCCTGGTCCCTGGCCACGAAATCAAGACCTGCGCAAGCTCTGAACAGTTTCTAAAACAGAGGTGGCAATTTGGTCCACCGCTTATGTAGGTTCGTTCAATCAGTACTCCAGAAGAGCACCGTCGCGGGAACGACGATGCCTGGGAGTGGGGAGAGGCACAGAGGGTTTGTCTTCGAATCGCGTATCGCTACGCGAGCAATCCGGGCGACGCCGAAGACATAGCTCAGGATGCCTTGCTTCGCGCCTGGCGTCGACGCTCGACCCTGCGAGATTCAGGCAGCCGTAACCAGTGGCTGGCGGCGATCGTCCGCAACGAGGCCTTCCGCCAGCACTCGCGGGTGCGCCCCGACCCGACAGAGAAGATCGAGCTGCGGGAGGGGGCAGAGGACGAGCGGGTCCTCGCTGCGGTTGAGCTCGCCGACCTGCACGCGGCGCTGGCGGGCCTGAACGAGCGCGACCGGCGGCTGCTGGAGATGAAATACGAGGAGGACCTGACCCAGGCGACGATCGCGCGCCGCCTCGGGATCCCGGAAGGAACCGTGAAGGTGCGGCTGCACCGGGCCCGCAACAAACTGCGCCTGCTGTACGCGGGGGCGAGCGCGACCGGCTGAACTTCGGACCGCTGTACAACGACGGCGCCGGCGCCCGCGTCGAACATTTCCGCATGGAGATGGCATCCCGTCAGATCGTCGCCTTCGGCGGCGGCGGCTTCTCGATGGAGTCGGGAAACCCGCTGCTCGACGACTACGTCCTGGGGCTGACCCGGGCGGAGCGGCCGCGGGTCTGCTTCCTGCCCTCGGCCAGCGGCGATGCCGACCACTACATCGTCCGCTTCTACCGCGCCTTCTCCGCCCACCGCTGCGAGCCGAGCCACATCTCGCTCTTCCGCCGCGAGCAGGGACCGAGCGACCTCCGCCGCCACCTCCTCTCCCAGGACCTGATCTACGTCGGCGGCGGCAGCGTCGTCAGCCTGCTCGGCGTCTGGCGCGCCCACGGGATCGACTCGATCCTGCGCGAGGCCTGGGAATCGGGCGTAATCCTCTGCGGCCTCTCGGCCGGCTCCCTCTGCTGGTTCGAGGAGGCGGTGACCGGCTTCCACGGCGAGGCGAAACGGCTGCGGGGGCTCGGGCTGCTGCCCTTCAGCAACTGCGTCCACTACGAGCGCGGCGCCAAGCGCGGCGAGGCCTACCACCGGTTCCTGCGCGAAGGGATGTGCGGGGGCTACGCCGCCGAGGACGGCGCCGCCCTGCATTTCGTCGGCCCGGAACTGAGCCGGGTCATTGCCTCTAGGCCGCAGGCCCGCGGCTACCGGCTCGACGTCACCGGTTCGCGGGTGGTGGAGATGCAGATCGCGACCACCTACCTCGGCGACCGGGAGGCGGTCCCCGCGGCGCCGCTGCCGGAGGCGCTCTCGACTGCCCCCGCCGCCTGATGGCAGCCGAGGGCGTACGAGCCAGGACGGGGACGCCGGTGCGGCGGATCCTCGCCCTCGGCGGGCACGAGTTCAGCTTCCGGCCGCCGGACCGCGCGGTCTGCGAGCTGCTGCTGCGGCTGGCCGGCGAACACGGCGGCGAGCGGCCACGGATCTGCATCCTCCCGACCGCCAGCGGCGACACCTCCGACCAGATCGCCGGTTTCTACTCGGCCTTCGGCGAGCGCTCTTGCGAGCCCTCGGATGTCTCGCTGTTCCGCCTCGGGCGGCGGCCGATGGAGCTGCGCGACCACCTCCTCGCCCAGGACTTGATCTACGTCGGCGGCGGCAGCCTCGTCAACCTGCTCGCCGTCTGGGAGGCGCACGACATCGCCTCGATCCTCAGCCTCGCCTGGCGGCAGGGGGTCGTCCTCGCCGGCCAGAGCGCCGGCGCGATGTGCTGGTTCGAGGCCGGCATCACCAAGTCTTCGGGCCGCCCCCTGGCGGCGGCCGGTCTCGGCCTCCTCGGCGGCAGCCTCTGCGTCCACTACAACAACGAACCGGAGCGCCGGGCCGCTTATCTCGACGCGGTCGGCGACGGGATGCCGGCCGGCTACGGGCTCGACGACTACGCCGGCCTGCTCTGGGAGGGCGAAGGCAGTCCCTCGGCGGTGACCGCCCGGCGCGGCGCCCGCGCCTACCGCGTCAGCAAGGGCAGCGGCGCCGCCGCCGAGTCCCCGCTGCCGGCCCGCTTCCTCCCGGCCCCAGCCCCGGCCGCCCTGCGCGAGGACATCGCCGAGTTCCGCCGCATCAAGACGATGCGCAGACGAGCCGGCTGGCTCGGCTGAAGTCACAGGTACGCCTCGATCACGTTGCTGAAGATTTTGTTTCTGCGCGTAAGCCGTAGAAACCTTTCGTCTACAGTCCTGTCATCATGGAGGCACTGAAGATGGAGCGGCCGATGGACAACTGGAACGACGACCGCCTCGACGAACTGAGCCGGCGCATGGACGACGGCTTCAAGGAGATGCGCGAAGGCTTCGCGCGCATCGACAAGCGCTTCGAGACCATGGTCACCCGGGACGAGATGAAGGAGCTGATCGCTTCGATTAACGTCCGCTTCGACGGGGTGGACAAGCGCTTTGATCGCGTCGAGCGGGAGATGAAGGATGGCTTCGAGCTGGTCCACCAGCGCGTCGATCGCCTCTATTACGCGCTGATCACGGCGTTGTTCGGCCTTGTCGTCAGCGTGCTTCTCGCTATGTCTTTCGGCTGAGCTAGATGTAGCTCTCTAAGCCCGTTGTTCACCCGGACCTCTTTGGAGGCTGGCGGTGTCGAAGCCCAGCAACAAAGAGGGCCGTACCGGCCCCAGCCAACGGCAGGGCGGAGCGCTTCATCCGGACGATGCTCCGCGAGTGGGCCTACGCCGTCGTCTCCGGCTGATTGAGCGCTACGACTTCAGACGACGGCATGGCGCGCTCGGCCACTGACCGCCGATTCAGCGGTGACGGGAGCTCCAGGGAACAACGTGGCTGGCATCTACAGCTAGAACTGCTCGAGCGAAGCCCACTCGAACACGCCGAGGATCTGGGCGAACAGCGGCCGTAGCTGGTGGCGGACCGACTCGGTGGGGTCTGGTCGCTGGGCGGTTCCCACGCCTCCGAAGGCTATTGCCTAGGCCGCAGTGAGAGATTGCTCGCCGCACCAGAGAACATCGTGCAGCCCGATCAGGAACCCGTCGACCAGCTCCATCTCACCTCCAACCCGGAAGCGTCCGCGATTACCGTCGAGGAGGACGCCAAGCCAGGTGTTGATCACGCCGGCGGCCCGCCCATCTGGGCTCTGATCGGTCGCATCCCTGCATCGGCATGAGCCATCTGCTTCCACCTCGGCGACGAGCTCCAGGATCGGTTCGTCCGCCGCATGCACCGCCAGGCCAAGCTCGATCTGCTTGCCGGCGTGTTGCGGAAGCTGGATCAACGGCGTCACGACACGGAGCACAGTGGCCAACTGGGCGGAAGTCATGCCGGCTCCGCTTCCCCCCTGCCGCCGCAGCCAACGGGCGATCCCCGCGATCAGCGCCATGCTCCGGCGACTGCGGTCGGTAAATTCGTAGCTCCTGCCCCTCCCTCGACCAGGTCGATCGCGCATCAGCCCGTGTGCCCTCAGCAGGTGCACCTTCCGGTTGACCTGGTGGAAGGTCAGATCGCCTTCCAGCTCGGCCAGCTCGGTCGGCGAGGAAGCGGCAAGGGATAGAGCCTCGATGAACCCCAGCTCCCACATCTCGGCGAGCAGGGAAACCGATGTCCAGCAGTTGTCGTCGATCTGCCCGTCCGGCAGCCGCTGCCACCATGCCTCCGCGTACGCGTCGAGCAGCCGATAGAGCTGCCGCCCTCCTGGATCGGTCAGCTTGTAGACGACCGTGGACGGGACCCCGGGTTCCTCGCTGCGCTCGACCAGCCCGAGGCCGACCTGCTTCGCCGCATAGCGGTAAACGGTTCGCGGCGCGTAGCGGTTGAGCTGTTCCGTCAGCCGCCGCGTGCGCAAGGGGCCCGGCCCGAGCGCCATCAGAATGGCACCGGCAGCGCCCGAGCTCACCTCCCGCAGGAGGTGGCCGTTATCAGCAGCCAAAGAAGCTCCCGAGCCCGGAAGCGCGACTCCCTCACCTACCACGGTTGTCTCGAAGTCCTCTATAGGTACTGCACAATATTCCGATTCCCTCAAAAAGCAATGATCAATGACGAGCTGTGCCAAAAGGTACTCGGCGACTTCAGTCACCCTTGAAATCCCAAAAATCATCCATCTGCAGGGCAAAACAGGGTTGAACCGAAAACCACCAGCCGAAGTTCTCCCGGGTCGCAATTCAAGAGCATCAAGACTCCTTGACCATCGCTCCTCCCGAGTAGAAGCTGCGTTCGAGAAGGTTCGACCCAATCGGGCGAACAAGAACGCCTCCGCGGCGCAGTTGGGAACCGCTCCTCGAGGGCAGCAACGGTCCGGCTCTTCCGGACCCCAGTCAAGGAAGGAAGTAATCAGATGAACAGGAAGCTCATGACGCTGTTCGCGGCGATCACCGCCTTTTTGGCGATGGCCGTCGTGCCGGCGCTCGCCTCCGCCAGCCCCGTCGGCACACTCCAAGATCATGCCGGCGTCACGCAAGGCCCCGGCACGCTGATCATCGGGACGTCTACCAACCTCAAATTCACGACCAACAATGGCGCAACCATTCAGTGCAAAACAAACACGATGACAGGGGAAGTGACCGCCAATACTGGCCATAATTTCGCAGGAAAAATTACGGCCGCGAGCTTTACCGGCAGCGGCAGCAGCCACACCGGTGCGCACTGCGACAGCAGCCTAGGACTCGCCACTATCACGCCCGGGAACCTGCCCTGGTGCCTGACCGGTGTTGCGGGTGTGGAAACAGACACCGTCACACTCGACGGCTGCACTGAAGGGAAAAACATCGAGTTCAAAGCAACAGTTACACCGTTTGGATTCTCGGTTGCAACCTGCACATTTGAAAACACAGACCACGTGGTCGCGAGCTACGTGACAAACGCGAGTCCGCTCGTATTGACGGTCAAAGCGACCACAGCTGGGTTCAAAAAACTGGAAGGCCCCGAAAGCTGTGGGACCCACGGTAGCCTGTCAGGATCGTTCACGTTGGCCAGAGACGCCAACGGCACAGCCCTGAAAATCACCAACACGACATGATCGGTAGCTGAACAGGCAGCCGAGCAGATCTAGGCGATCAACGGGCGGAGCTCTGCTCCGCCCGTTGACTTTCCGGTCTTCAGCGGATCCAGCCGAGTACTACGGGCGTACCTTGACAGACTCCCTGGTGTGTCCTAGATTCACTGGCGGGGAAAGAGGGGCCATGGTCGCTGTTGAGACACAGGGACGGGTCCTCTAACGAGGGAGAAAAGAGAATGATGACGTTGGCGATGGCGAGGGAGCGCGCGGCGCTCTGCTTGCTCGCAATGGCTGTGGTTGCATCTTTCGCATTGACGGCAGCCAGCGGAGCGGTTGCCGATGATGCTTGTCCCAATGAAGCCTTCAGGACGGGCAAGTCGCGCTTCTTGCCTGACTGTCGTGCATACGAGCGGGTGAGTCCGTACAACACGTCGGGAGCCTTTGTGGGGCAGACGAATTTCAGCCAGCCGAGGAATCTCTTCGCTACCGAAAAGATCTCGCCCGACGGTAGCAGCGTCGTGTTCTCGGTAGAAGGAGGGGCATTGGGCGAACCTCCAGGGGGAACGGGAACGTGGGATGTCTATGAGTCCCTGCGCACCTTGAGCGGGTGGCAGACCGTCCGGCGCATCAGCCCCTCGGGCGTCGAGAACCCGGTACCTGGCTTAGGAGGAACGAATTCAAACCACCAGTACACGTTCTACTTTGCAGGACTCACCGGTCTCGGTACCGGCACTCTAGGCGCGGACGGAGACGCCAACTATCTAGGGAACCCTGATGGAACGTGGGAGCTGATCGGCCTCGGCTCTCTCGGGACCGAACGACTCGCGGAAGGCCACTGGATCACGGGAGACGGGACGAAGCTTGTGTTCTCCACCGGTAGCCCGACCTGGTGCATCGGGGGTGTCTGCGAAATCAATCAGCTCGAGCCGAACGCCCCCCCAACCGGGGCCGCAGCCGTTTACGAAAGAGCACCGGACGGGCCTACCCGGGTCGTATCGCTCCTCCCAAACGAGATCACGCCGTCAGCAGGCGAAGACGCGACGTACCGAGGCGTGTCTCGGGATGCATCGGTTATCGCTTTCAAAATTGGCGAAACGCTCTACGTGCGCGTTGATGGTGAGGTCACCAAGTCGGTTGTGACGGGTGGCTTCACTTTCCTCGGGCTTGGGCGCACGGGCAAATATCTGTTCTACGCCCTTGAAGGCAACCTTTACCGCTTCGAGACGGCCACGGAAGCGACCGAGCAGCTAACCAGCAGCGGGGATGCTCAATTCGTGAACGTGTCTGAAGACGGGACGCATGTCTACTTCGTCTCTCCTTCGCAACTCGATGGAACCGAAGGAGCCTCTGGCGAACCTAACCTCTACATGTGGGCGCCCGCTGATGGCATCCATTTCGTCGCGACGGTCGCATCCAGCGATGTGCCTACTCTCACCGCAACCGGTGCGGAACCCCAACTGGAAGTGCCGGGGGCGAACGCTTCACGCTTGACGCCGGACGGATCCGTGTTGGCGTTCCAGTCGGCTGCTCAACTGACGGACTACGAAAACGCTGGACACACCCAGATCTTCAGATATTCAGCTTCCGAGGACCAATTGGTCTGCGTTTCGTGCAACCCGAGAAAAGAGCCCGCAGCATTCGATGCACGGTTTCAGCTCCTGGGGACGAACCTGGGAGTCAATCCTAATGTGGTGATCCACAACCTGACCGAAGACGGTTCAAAGATTTTCTTCGAAACTGAAGAACAGCTTTCCCAGCGAGACGTCGACGGAGAAGTCAACGATATCTACGAGTGGTCGGCGACTGGCGGTGGAGGACCCGCGCTGATCAGCACCGGCGTCACCCCTGATCTGCGCGGGGTGTTCAATACCAAGAAGCCGACCAACACGATCTACGCCGTCACGCGAAACGGCAGCGACGTCATCTTCGGGTCTTGGGACAACGTCATCCCCGAAGAAGCACGGGAAGGGATCAACGCGATATTCGACGCTCGCGTCGGCGGGGGTTTTCCCGAACCTCTCGCAGGATGTGGAGCCGGGCTTTGCGCTGGCGCGGGCTCGCAGCCGCCGAGCCTTGGAGCGGCGGGATCAAGCAGCTTCCGCGGCAAGGGGAACGTGCGACGGAAGCAGCGTTGCCGTAAGCACCGCAAGGCGCGAAGGGGCGCCAAGAAGCGAACCGGATGTGCAAAGCACAAACAGGCGAAAAGGCCGAGCTCGAGGACTGGGGGAAGCAAATGAGAGGTAACAAGGCGGTCGTCATGGGGTGGATGCTGCCGGCTTTGTTCCTGCTGAGTAGCGTCTGGCTCGGCGCCTCGACGGCGAGAGCGGCAAACATTGAAGACTTCGGCATCGCTGCGGTCAGCGCTTCACGGTCCACGTCTGAAGCCGGTCGCCACCCCGACCTACAGTTGGATCTCGAATTGAACAGCGAAGGAGGCAACGTGGCCGGTGAGACGGAGGGAGTTGTGAATGAACTCCCGCCAGGTCTGATCGGCAACCCGAATAACGTCACCGACTGCTCGTACGCCCAGTTCGTCACGGTGTTCACCAACTGCCCGGTCGATTCCCAGATCGGAATAGTCGGGATCAAACTCTCCGGAGCCGCTAACGAAGAACTCAGGCCTGTTTACAACGTGCGGTCATCGAACGACGAAGCGGTGGCCAGCATCGGCTTCCTCGCTCTTTTCTATCCCACGGTGGTGAAGATCAAGGTGAGGACCGCAGGTGATTATGGGCTGACGGCCACCATCGGCCACTCCTCCGGGCTGGCACCCCTGCTCGCAGCCAAAATGACCATCTGGGGGAACCCCGCCGATCCGATCCATGATGAACTGCGGATGACGAGTCTCGAGGGTTTTGCTCTCTGTAAAACCGCCTGCTTTGCGCCGGAAGGAAAACGTCCCAGCGGCCTGACGCCCCTCCCCTTCCTGAGCAACCCGACTGCCTGCGGGGAGGATCAAAGGGTGGGGTTCACCGTGTCCAGCTACCAGCTTCCGAGCCAGATCTTCAGCGCCGAGACGGAGCTTCCGCCGGTCACCGATTGCGAGAGCGTGCCCTTTGAGCCGAACTTCCGGTTCGAGCCGAGCAGCGAGGAGGCTGGGGCTCCTACCGGGCTTCGCACCGTCCTCCACATCCCCCAAACCGACGCGGTCAACCTGCCGGCCACCTCGGCGATGCGGGATGCTCGAGTGACCCTGCCGGAGGGGATGACGATCAACTCGGCGGCCGCCGAGGGCCTCGAGGCCTGCTCGGACAGCCAGGTCCGTTTCAAGCAGGAAGTGGCCTCGGATTGCCCGGAGGGGTCGAAGCTGGGCACCGCGAAATTCGTCTCTCCGGCACTGCCGGAAGCGATCGATGGCACGATCTATCAGCGGACGCCAGAACCCGGCAACCTTTTCCGGATCTGGCTCGTAACCGACAAGCTCGGCCTGCACCTGAAGCTGCCGGGGGAGATATCGCTGGACAAGCAGACTGGTCGGTTGACCACGGTCTTCCACGAAACCCCCCAATTGCCGGTTGAAGATATCGAACTCAATTTCAAGGGCGGCCCGCAGGCTCCTCTGAAGAATCCAGACACCTGTGGGACCTATGCAGCCAAATACAGGCTTGCACCGTGGTCGGGAAACCCCCCGGCGATCGGTAAAAGCGAGTTCACGATCGATGAGGGCTGCGACACGAGTGGGTTCAAACCCAACCTCGAAGCGGGTGTGAAGGACCCGGTCGCCGGCGCCTTCTCGCCGCTGATCATCAACCTCACCCGACCCGACGGCGACCAGAACCTGGGCAGTTTTGACATCACGTTGCCCCCAGGGCTCCTGGCGAAGCTGAAGGGCGTGCCGCTGTGCTCCGACGGAGCTGCGGCTGCGGCTTCTTGCCCAGCTGACAGTCAAATCGGCTCGGTTGCGGTTGCTTCCGGGGTCGGCCCCGAGCCGCTCTGGATCCCTCAACCTGGTAAGGCCGCGACGGCGATCTACCTGGCTGGTCCCTACAAGGCGGCTCCAAACAGCGTCGTAACCAAGGTTCCGGCGCAGGCTGGGCCCTTCGACCTTGGCACCGTCGCGGTTCGCGCCGCGCTCGATGTCGATCCCGACACCGCCAGGGCGACCGTGAGGACGGACTCTCTACCGCAGATTCTCGAGGGGGTGCCGATCCTCTATCGCACCGTCCATGCGGAGGTGACGCGCGACAAGTTCACGATCGCGCCGACCAATTGCCGGGTGATGCAGGTCGACTCCACGATCACCTCGATCGGCGGCGCGACTGCCAGTCCGACCGACCGCTTCCAGGTCGGCGAGTGCGCCGCACTCCGCTTCGGGCCGAAGTTGCGTCTCCGTCTGCAAGGCGGAACTGCGCGGGGTGCCTACCCGGCTCTAACGGCGACGCTGAAAACCGGAAAGAACGAAGCCAACATCCGCCGGGCATCAGTTGCGCTGCCGCACTCGGAGTTCCTCGCACAGGAGCACATCAACACGGTCTGCACCCGGGTGCAGTTCGCGGCCGGCAACTGCCCGAAAGGCTCGATCTACGGATACGCTCAAGCAACGACGCCGCTCCTGGCGAGGCCGCTGAAGGGGCCGGTCTACCTGCGCTCCTCAAGCAATCCGCTCCCCGACCTTGTCGCTGCGCTGCGCGGGCAGTTCGACATTAATCTGGTCGGACGTATCGACTCTAAGAACGGCGGCATCCGTACCACTTTTGACTCGGTGCCCGATGCTCCGGTGACGAAGTTCGTGCTGCGGATGAAAGGCGGAGCCAAGAGCCTGTTGGTCAACTCAACCGACATCTGTGTCGGTCAACACCGGGCCACGGCGAAGATGAACGGTCAGAACGGGAAGGTCCACAACTTCCGCCCGGCATTGCGGGCGAGTTGCGGAGGCTGACAAAGAGCAAGGGCCGTCGCCACTAAAGCGGCGGCCCTTACGCCACTATTTTTTTTGGCCTATTGCTCAACTTTTATGCCGGTTATAAAGCAGATCTGCGGAAAAGGAGAAGAAAGTGAAGAAGGTGTGGGTACTCCTGGCGATGGCCGTCGGGCTCGGTCTGATCGGGTGCGGAGGGTCTGACGACGCCGAGCCACTCAGCAAAGCTGAATTCAAGAAGCAGGCAACCGCGATCTGCGAAAAATCCAGGCAGGAACGCTACGACAAAGTTGATGCCTTGCCGAAGAACGTTCAGTCGAACAAACAGGAGCTCAAGAAGTTGATCCAGTCCGAGTTCATCCCGTCCTTCCGGGCTATGTACGACGAACTTCGCGAGCTGAATCCACCGGAGGCCGAAGCCGAGGAATTCGAAAAGGTGCTGGCCTCGCTTGAAGCGGCGATCGATAAAACCGAGAGCAACTTCGGTGAGACCGAAGCCCTGTTCGGAGCCAACCAGAAAGTGGAAAAGATGGGGCTGGCCGCTTGCGGGTTCTGAGATCAAGCGATGGGACGCTCGGGCATCCTCAGCGCCCTCGTCCTCGACTGTCTCCGCGGTCCTCAAGTGGATCGGCCTGGGCAAGCTCCCCCGCCTGGAGCCCGAGGAGCCGGTCCGCCGCTATGAGCGCTCCCGGCCCGGCCTACCGCTCTGCCGCCCCATGCCCTCGCCTGCCGAGCCCTGGGCATCAAACACATCCGCACCCGGCCCCAGACCAACGGCAAGGCAGAGCGCTACAACGTCAGACGACGGCATGGCGCCCTCGGCCACCGACCGCCGATTCAGCGGTGACGGGAGCTCCAGGGGAACAACGTGGCTGACCTCTGCCTAGCTAGAGCTTCCAGCGGAAGCCGGTCTCCTCGATCGCCGGCTCCAGCGGGCTGCTCGGCAGGCCTGGCATCGTCGCCTGCTCCGGGTCGTTGTAGCCGCCCGGGGCGACGTCGTTTGGCGTGTCGGGATGGAAGATCGAGGCGAGGTACTGGATCTGGCCGCGGCCCTGGCCGAGCTCGGTCTGGCCGCCGCCGTAGGCGCCGATCCCCCGCTCCTCGCAGTAGTCGTAGGCGGCGAAGAGGTTGCGGATCGGGCCGAAGCGCGAGGGCTTGACGTTGACCGTCTTCGGCGGCGACCACGGCATTGCCTCGATGTCGGCGATCGAGTGGATCGGCGCGTCCCAGGTGACCCGCTCCGAGACCGGATTAAGAAGAGGCCTAGTCTCGGGCGTTACGTCTGGGTCCTCGAGCCAAGCCTCGGGGAAGGTCTCGATCAGCTTCGCGTAGAGCTCAGGGTCGGTCTCGACGTCGACCGGCGTCCCTTTGTAGAAGCCCTTGAGGTCGAGCGAGTCGACCGCCCCCGTCTCGGCCAGCGCTGCGATCAACTCGTCGTCCCAGTCGTTGGCCGGGTCGAGCTTGAAACGAAGGGTCGGATAGGCGGCAAGCCGAGCCCGCAGCGGCTCGATCGAAGACCGCGCCCCCTCTTCGAACGGCGCCAGCCGCATCGAGTTGACGAAGTTCACCGGCCGCGGCTCCCGCCCCAGCGCCTCAGCCAAATTCGTCCCCGCCTGCCGCAGCGCAAGGTCCAACGCCGCCGACTCAAAAGCCCACCGCCGGTAATCCCGAGAAACGTCTTCACGCTCCGGCGGCGCCGCCGGGAAGAGGTCGATGCCATCAAGCCGATCCGAGAACTCGGCGAAGGTGAAGCTGCCGGTCAGTCCCTCAGGCGGCCCATGATCCTGTTGGGCAATGTGATCGACCGCGTCGTAGACGACGTCTTCGCCGATCCCCTCCTCACCACCACCCCGGAACCTGACGATCGTCGTCAACCGTTCAAATGCCCCGGCGTTCAGGCTCAACCCCTCGAACTCACACCCCTCAATACGAAGGGGCAACTCCGCGATCGAGTCGAAGCTGGACACGCTTTGAGCCTAGAGGAGAGGGGTGGGGGGTCGCCGGACACTCCCCGCTGTTGTCCGCCGACCCCCCACCCCTCTCCTCTACAACGCCACCCGAAGCGTCTTCAACTCCCGGTCCGAACCTCCGCGGACATACCCACCGTGATCCAGGCTTTCCCGAATGAAGTCCAAAGTCTCGGGAGTCAATCGCTCCCCAGGGAGAACATTCGGAATCCCCGGCGGATAAGCCGCCAACCCCTCGGCCGCAACCCGCCCCGCCGCAGCCTCGAACGGAACCACCTCCTGCGGCCCAAGAAACGCTTCACGCGGCGTCAGCACCAACTCCCCCCAGGGCGGCGCCGGCGCCAACTTCTCGTCCGGCGCCCCCGGCGTCTCCTCCAGCTCCGCGACCGCCTTGCGCAGCCCCTCGACCAGCCGCTCGCCGCTCTCCTCCGCCCGCTCGCCGACCCCGAAGATCGCGACGACGACGTTGCCCGAGTAGAGCTCGAGGTCGATGCCGGAGACGTGGAAGGCGGTTTTCCACAAGCGCTGCGCGCTCGAGCCCGTCCCGCGCACGTCAATTCCAAGCCGCAGCGGGTCCCAGCCGGTGACGCCCGGCCGTCCCACCATCCGCTCGTCGAGCACGTCCAGCCCGGGGATCTCGCGGATCTTCTCGCGCGTCTTCGCCAACCCTGCCAGCGCCTCGGTCAGCATCTCCTCGCCGTGCACGTACATGTAGCGGCGGGCGGCGTCGAGGGAGCCGGCCAGCAGTCCGCTGGGGCTCGTCGTCTCGACGAGGCTGACGCAGCGGTCGACGACGGCGCCGTCGATGCGGCCGCCGCGGCCGAGGTGCAGCATCGCCGATTGGGTGAGGCTGCCGATGATCTTGTGGGTCGAGGAGGTGACGAGGTCGGCACCGCAGGCGAGGGCGTCGGTCGGCAGGTCGGGGTGGAAGTGGAGGTGGGCGCCCCAGGCCTCGTCGACGACCAGCGGCACCCCGCGCGAGTGGGCCACCTCGGCCATCCCAGCCACGTCGGCGCAGGCGCCGAAGTAGGTGGGCGAGACGACCATCGCCGCTACCGCCTCGGGCGTTTCGTCCAGCGCCGCCGCCAGCGTCTCCGGCGTCAACCCGTGTGCAATCCCGAGCTCAGGGTCCAGCTCGGGCGCGACGAAGGTCGGTCGGATGCCGCTGAGGACGAGGCCGTCGATCACCGAGGAGTGGACGTTGCGCTGGACGACGACCCGATTGCCGCCGTGGGCGAGCGCCATGCAGGCGGCGTGGTTGCCCTGCGAGGCGCCGTTGCCGAGGAACCAGGTGCGGTCGGAGCCCCAGGCCTCGGCGGCGAGCTGTTGGGCCTGCTGGAAGGGAGTCGGCTCAGGGCCGACGTCGACCCCCTCGGTAACCGAGGGGATGTCGTTCTGGAGCCCCACCTCGCCGACCAGCGCAATCTCGGCCGGGTCGGCACCGATGCCGCCCTTGTGGCCGGGCACCTGGAAGCGGGCCGGATCGCGCTTCGCGTAGGCGAGCATCGCGTCGACGTAAGGAGTGGATGCCTGACCATCTCCTGGCATCGATCCGAGTCTACGGGTCGGCCTCGTGGGGACTGGACAAATCTGCGGTCGATCGTTAGACAGAGCCGACCGTCGGCGTGCTGGAGAATCGGGGGATGCAGCACACGCGCCTGGGCTATTGGATCGGGGAGGCCGGCAAGGTCGAGCCGCGGCCACCGCTGAGTGGCCGGCTCGAGGCTGACGTTCTCGTCGTCGGCGGCGGCTACACCGGGATGTGGAGCGCCTGGTACGCAAAGCAGCTCGAGCCCGAGGCGCGGGTCGTCCTGCTCGAGGCGGAGCCCGTCTGCGGACGCGGCCCGAGCGGGCGCAACGGCGGCTTCTGCAACGCGATGTGGTTCTCGCTCGCCTCGATGCGCGAGCGCTGGGGCGACGTGCCGGCGCTGCAGGTGGCGCAGGCGGCCGAGCAGGCGGTGGCGCGGATCGGCGCCTTCTGCGAGGAGCGCGGGGTCGATGCCTGGTTTCGCCCCGCGGGCTACCTCCAGGTCTCGACCGCGCCTGCCCACGACGGCTCCTGGGGACGGGCGCTGCAGGCGTGCCGCGAGCTCGGGGTGCCGGAGATGCTGCAGCCGCTGAGCGCGGAGGAGGTAGCCGAGCGCTGCAAGTCGCCAGCCTTCCGCGCCGGCGCAGTCTCGCCGACCTCGGCGACGGTGCAGCCGGCGCGCCTGGCACTGGGGCTGCGCGAGCAGCTGCTGGCGGCGGGAGTGGAGGTCTACGAGTCTTCGTCCGTCTCCTCGTTCCGGGAGAGCGGCGACGGGGTGGAGGCCGAGACCGCGGCCGGACAGGTTTGTGCCCAGCGGGGTGTGCTCGCGATCGGCAGCGCCGCCAAGGGACGCCGCGGCCCCCTGCGCAGCCGCCTCACCGTCGCCTCTTCCCACATCGTCCTCACCGAGCCGGTACCAGACGTCCTCGAGGAGATCGGCTGGACCAACGGCGACTGCATCACCGACTCCCGCTCCCTGCTCCACTACTTCCGCACCACCCGCGACGGCCGCATCGCCTTCGGCTGGGGCGGCGGCCGGATCGCGATGGGCGCCCGCACCAGGGGCCGCGCCGAGGTCGACTCCGACGTGATCGCCGCCGCCACTCAGCACCTCTACGACTACTTCCCGACCCTCCGCGGCCGCCGCATCACCCACGCCTGGGGCGGCCCGATCGACGCCTCCCCGACCCACCTCCCCGCCGTCACCACCCTCCCCGGCGGCCGCGCCTGGGTAGCCGCCGGCTACACCGGCAACGGCGTCGGCCCAAGCAACATGGTCGGCCGCACCCTCGCCTCCCTCGCGCTAGGCCACAACGACGAGCCCACCCACCTCGCCTTCATCGACACCAACTCCCCGCGCCTCCCCCCCGAGCCCTTCCAATGGCTGGGCGGAGAATCAATCCGCCTAGCCCTCCTCAAGAAGGAGGAAGCCGAGATGAAGGACCGCCGACCAAGCCCCGCTTACTCCGCTATCGCGAAGGTTCCAGATTTGATCGGATTTCACATCGGCCGGTAGGAGGAGTCGGATACCTCTCCCACAAAGGCTCAAGAAGTCACGGTTGCGCCCTCAAGTCCGTCCCAGCTGCGCGACGGTCTCTGGGGGAGAGGTATCCGACTCCTCCCTTCACCCCAGCTGCGCGACGGTCTTCGGGGGAGGGGACCTCCACTCCTGCCACTAAGTCGCGGCAGGAACCCCAGCCGGCATCCCCGCCCCCGCCTCCTGTTCAGGTCGAACCGAAGCCATCTTTTCCGCCCGCCGCTGCTGCCAGGTCGCGAAGCCCATCGCGGCGACGGTGAAGAAGAAGAGGATCATCGCGATCACGTTGACCTCCACCGGAATGCCGCGCTGGGCGGCGCCGAAGATGTAGAGGGGGAAGGTGACGGTGGTGCCGGAGTTGAAGTTGGAGATGACGAAGTCGTCGATCGAGAGGGCGAAGGAGAGCATCGCGGCGCCGAAGATGCCGGGCAGGATCAGCGGCAGGGTGACGAGGCGGAAGGTCTGGAGGGAGGTCGCCCCTAGGTCCCTCGCCGCCTCCTCGAGGTTGCGGTCGAAGCCGATCAGGCGCGAGCGGACCACGACGACCACGAAGCTGATGCAGAACATGACGTGGGCGATCAGCAGCGTCTGGAAGCCGAGGCTGAAGGTCCCGAGGATGAGGAAGAAGGAGAGCAGCGCCGCCCCCATCACCACCTCCGGGGTAGCCATCGGGATCACGATCAGGAAGTTGGCGAGGCGGCGTCCGAAGAAGTTGTGGCGCACAAGCGCCAGTGCCATCAGGGTGCCGACGATCGTCGCGATCACCGTCGCCAGGACCGCCAATTTGAGGCTGGTCAGCAGCGCGTCGGTCAGCTCTTCGATCCCGAAGGCGTTGCCCCAGTGCTCGAGCGTAAAGCCCTGCCAGGTGAAGTTGTAGCGGCCCTGCGGATCGTTGAAGGAGAAGAAGAAGATGACCGCGATCGGGATCAGCAGGTAGAGCACGACCAGGCCCGCGGCGATGACGACCGCGTGCTCGCGCAGCCAGCGCCAGGCGCGTGCCCCGCCGCTCTCCCGCATCAAACTGCCTCCTCGCCCATCAGCGCCTCGGAGCCGGCGAAGCGGATGTAGACGAAGACGGCGACCATGATCAGCGCCATCAGTAGGAAGGAGAGCGCCGCCGCCGCGGGATAGTTCGATTGGGTCAGGTAGAGCGACTGGATCACGTTGCCGATCATCCGGTTGCCGACGCCGCCGAGGAACTGGGCGTTGACGTAGTCGCCGACGGCGGGGATGAAGGTGAGGAGGGTGCCGGCGACGACTCCCGGCGCCGAGAGCGGCAGCGTCACCCGGACGAAGCTCTGCGCTGCCGAGGCATAGAGGTCTTTGGAGGCCTCGATCAGCCGCACGTCGATCCGCTCGAGGCTGGCGTAGATCGGCAGGATCATGAACGGCAGGAAGTTGTAGGTGAGGCCGGCGATGACGGCGCCGCTGGTGGCGAGCACGTGGCCTTCCGGCGCCAACCCCAGCGCGTCGAGAATTTCGGTCACCGGGCTTTCGTCGAAGAGGATCGTCTCCCAGGCCAGGGTCCGGATCAGGTAGGTGGTGAAGAAGGGGGCGACGACGGCGAAGAGCAGCGCGTTCCGCCATTTCCCGGCCTTGAAGGCGATCGTGTAGGCGAGCGGGTAGGCGAGCAGCAGCGCCGCCACGGTCGCCACCCCGGCGTAGACGAAGGAGCGGATGAACTGGGTGTCATAGAGCGAGAGAGCTTCGTTGTAGTTGTCCCAGTTCCAGTTGAATTCGAGTTCGCCGACGACCCCCGAGTTCAGTGAGAGTTCCGCCATGTAGTAGAGCGGAACGACGAAGAACAGAAGCAGCCAGGCCGTCCCCGGCAACAAGAGGAGATAGGGGACGGCCCGGCGCTTCATCGGCTCAGCCGTTGACCACTGCCTGGAAGGCCGCCGAGACCTTCTGGTCTTCTTCGCCGCTCAGCGTCGGCTGGGTGTCGCAGTTCTTCGTGAACGAGTCGTCCGGGAAGATCAGCTGGTTTTTTGCCAGTTCCGGTTCGCTCTTGTCGAAGATTTCTTTGACCCCTTCGACCGGCGTCACGTAGTTGACGTATTCGGCGATCTTGGCCTGGTTTTTAGGTTCGTAGACGTAGTTGATCCAGGCCTCGGCCGCGGTCGGGTTCGGCGCCCCGATCGGGATCACCATGTTGTCCGACCAGAGGATGCAGCCCTCGGTCGGCATCCGCCATTCGATGTTCGGGTTTTCGATCTGCAGCTGCACCGCGTCGCCCGACCAGCCGATCACCGCGACCGCGTTGCCGCTGGTCAGGTCGGTCGAGTAGTCGTTGCCGGTGAAGCGGCGGATCTGGCCGGAGTCGGCGGCCGACTTGATTTTGTCGATCGCCTTCATCCAATCCTCTTCGCTGGCTCCGGCGATGTCGACGCCTTCGCACTTCATCACCAGCGGCACGGTGTCGCGCATTTCGGTGAGGAAGTCGACCTTGCCCTTGTATTTCGGGTCGAAGAGGTCGCAGATCGATTTCAGGTCGGGTGCCAGGTCCTTGCGGACGATGATCCCGGTCAACCCGCTCTGCCAGGGGATGCTGTATTCGCGCCCCGGGTCGAACGTCGGGTCTTTGAGGCTGGCGCGGAGGTTTTCTTCGACCGCCGGCAGCGCCGACTTGTCGAGCGTCTGCAGATAGCCGAGGTCGCGCATCTTTTTCGCCATCCAGTCGGTGACGACGAACATGCTGCGGCCGCCGGATTCACCCTGCTGGAGCAGCGGCTGCACCTTGCCGAAGAACTCGGTGTTGTCGTTGACGTCTTCGATGTACTTGACCTTCACGCCTTCGGCTTTTTCGAACGCCGGAACCGTGCCCTTGTCGATGTAGAGCGGCCAGTTCGAGATCGTCACGCTGCCCGAAGGCTTGCCTTCGAGTTTCACTGCTTCGGATTCGGTGTCGCCACCGCCACCCTGAATACCGCCGTCGCCACCGCCGCAGGCCGCGAGCCCGAAGGCAAGCGCCGCCACGGCAACGAGGACGGCAAGGATGGCCGAGGTCCTGCGTTGATCCTTCTCGCTGCTCACCATTGGGTCGTCAACCTCCGTGCGTCGTTTCCAGGTGCGACTGGTCGGCGGCGCTGGTGCCACCGTTACTTGCGTGTACCCCGTTTGGGGACTCGCGGACAAGGTGCATGTGCTCGGGCTCCCAGCTGAGGGCGACGCGGGCGCCGCCGCCGGGCAGGCGTTGACGGTCGGCCTCGTCGGCGTTGGGGACGAGGACGGTCATCCGCACCCCTTCGCCGAGGTCGACTGCAATCTGGGTCGCGGTGCCCAGGTATAGAGAGCTGGTGACCACGCCCTCGACCCGCGGCTGGTCAGGCCGGCCGTCGCCGTTCTCACCCAGCTCGACCCGCAGCTTCTCCGGCCGCACCACCGCGTGGCAGCGGTCGCCCTGGGAGAAGCCGTCGGTCTCGGTCGCGATGGTGGTGCCCTCGTCGAGCTTCACCTCGCTCGAGCCCGTCACCGTCGCCGGCATCAGGTTGGAGACTCCGATGAAGCCGGCGACGAAGGTGGTCGCGGGCCGGTCGTAGACCTCCTCCGGCGGCGCCACCTGCTCGACCTTGCCGCGGTTCATCACCGCGATCCGGTCGCTCATCGTCAGCGCCTCCTCCTGGTCGTGGGTGACGTAGACGAAGGTGATGCCGACGTCGCGCTGGATCCGCTTCAGCTCGACCTGCAGTTCCTTGCGCAGCTTCAGGTCCAGCGCCCCGAGCGGCTCGTCGAGGAGGAGGACCTTCGGCAGGTTGACGAGCGCTCGCGCCAGCGCCACCCGCTGCTGCATGCCGCCGGAGAGCTGCGAGGGCCGGCGCTTGGCCTCGGCGGCGAGGCCGACCCGCTCAAGCTCGGCCCGCACTCGCTCGGCGATCTCGTCCTTGGCGACCTTCTTCCGCTTCAGCCCGAAGGCGACGTTGGACTCGACGCTGAGATGGGGGAAGAGCGCGTAGCTCTGGAAGACGGTGTTGGTGGGTCGCTTGTGCGCCGGCAGCTGCGCCACGTCGTCGCCCTCGATCCGGATCTCGCCGCTGGTCGGCCGCTCGAACCCGGCGATCATCCGCAACGTCGTCGTCTTGCCGCAGCCGCTTGGCCCCAGCAGCGTGAAGAACTCTCCGCGAGCCAGCTCCAGGCTGAGGTCGTCGACTGCCGCAAGCTGATCGAAGCGCTTGGTAACGCCACACAGCTCGACGCTGGGGGTCTCTCCATGGTGGTCGTCCATTCCGGTCTATCAGCCCCCTTCTCGATGGTTTGGCTACCCGGATGACCTGACTCCCTACCCGCGACGGTAAGCCCCGGTGGATCACCGCGCAAGGGGCGAATGTCCTAAAAGCACAGGAGCGGCTTGTACGTCGTGTACAAGTCCATCGTCAGTCCTTGACCCAAAGACCACTTGCGATTGTTGTTCAGGGGCTCTAGCTTTGTCCATAACGTCGTAATCCGGAGAGGAGGGCGCTATGGCCACTGCGTCACAAGCCCCAGCAGGTACCGATCTCCAGCAGATGGCCCAGCGCCACCTCTGGATGCACTTCTCGCGCATGGGCGGCTACGGGCCCGACCACGAGATCCCGATCATCACCAGGGCCGAGGGCTGTTACGTCTACGACGAACACGGCAATCGCTACCTCGACGGGCTTTCGGGTCTCTTCTGCGTCAACGCCGGCCACGGCCGCACCGAGTACGGCGAAGCTGCCGCGCGCCAGGTCGAAGAGCTCGACTTCTACACGCTCTGGAGCTACGCGCACCCGAAGGCGATCGAACTCGCCGCGCGGATCGCGACGATGGCCCCTGGCGACCTCAACCGCGTCTTCTTCACCTCCGGCGGCTCGGAGGCGGTCGAGTCGGCGCTGAAGCTCGCCCGCAACTACCACCGGATGCACGGCAAAGGGCAGAAGCACAAGGTGATCGCCCGCGAGGTCGCCTACCACGGCACCTCCCTCGGAGCGCTCTCGGCAACCGGGATCACCGAGCTGCGGAGTCAGTTCGAGCCGCTGACGCCGGGCGGCTGCCACGTCCCCAACACGAACATCTACCGCTGGCCCGAAGAGCGCGACCCGCTCTGGGCGGCCGATGCGATCGAGGAGCGGATCGTCTTCGAGGGCCCCGAGACCGTCGGCGCGGTGATCCTCGAGCCGGTCCAGAACGCCGGCGGCTGCTTCGTCCCCCCCGACGGCTACTTCCAGCGGGTCCGCGAGATCTGCGATCAGTACGACGTGCTGATGATCTCCGACGAGGTGATCTGCGCCTGGGGGCGCCTCGGCCACTACTTCGGCTGCGAACGCTTCGACTACATCCCGGACATGATCACCGTCGCCAAGGCGCTGACCTCTGCCTACGCGCCGATGGGCGGCGTCATCGTCTCCGACAAGGTCGCCGAGCCCTTCATGGAGGGCGACGCCTCCTTCGCCCACGGCTTCACCTTCGCCGGTCACCCGATCGCCGCCGCGATCGCAATGGCCAACCTCGACGTCTTCGAGCGCGAGGACCTCTGCGGCCATGTTCTGCGCAAGGAGGGCGAGTTCCGGCAGATGCTCGAGTCCCTGCACGACCTGCCGATCGTCGGCGACGTGCGCGGTGCCGGCTACTTCCACGCGGTCGAGCTGGTCAAAGACAAGGAGACGAAAGAAAGCTTCAGCGACGAAGAGTCCGAGAAGCTGCTGCGCGGCTTCCTCTCCGGCGAGCTCTACAAGCGCGGGCTGATCTGTCGCGCCGACGATCGCGGCGACCCGGTCGTGCAGCTCTCGCCGCCGCTGATCGCCGACACCGAGCAGTTCGAAGAGATCCACGACGTCCTCCACGCCGTCCTCGCCGAGGCTGGAGAGATGATGGTCGGCGGGACGCGGAGCGACTCGACCGCGGAACCACGACGCCGATCGTCTCTATAGGAGCCGACGGTGCTCACCGTCCAGAGCCTGCTTGACGAGCTCGGCCTGGAGCCGGCGGCCGGTGCGGACGCGGCCGCGGCGCCGGTGCGCTGGGTCCACATCTCCGAGCTCGAGGACCCGACGCCGTGGCTCTCCGGCGGCGAGCTGATGCTGACGACGGGGATCCCGCTGACCTCCGCCGCGAAACAGCGCGCCTTCATCCGCATCCTCGCCGATCGCAACCTCGCCGGGCTCGGGTTCGGGACCGGCTTCAACCACAAATCCCTGCCCAAGGCGCTGGTCGACGAGGCCGAGAAGCGGGACTTCCCGCTCTTCGAGGTCCCCTACTCGGTGCCGTTCATCGCGATCACCGAGAAAGCGTTCGCGCGGCTGGTCAATGAGCAGTACGAGGTCCTGCAGCGAGGGATCGCGGTCCAGCGCCGGCTCGAGCGGCTGGTCCTCGAGGAGCGCGGGCTGGAGGAAATCGCCGCCACCGTCGCCTCGGCCGTCGGCGGCACCGTCGCGGTCCTCGACGGGCGCGGCGAGCGGCTCGCCGGCAAGGGCTTCCGCCGTCAGCTCTCGACCGAGGCGATCGGCGCGATCCGCAAGGAAGCGCTCAGCCACGTCGGCGATGGTCACCCCTTTGTCCCCAGCCACCCCACCGTCGCCGGGAGGGCGCTGGCCCACCCCGTCATCTCCCCCGGCGGCGGGGCGCCCCAGGCCTGGGTCGTGATCGTCCGCGACTCCGGCGGGCTCGGTGATTTCGAGCGGCTGATCCTGCAGCAGGCGGTGGCGGTGGTGGCGCTGGAGTTGATGCGCCGCCGCGTCGCCCAGGAGACCGAGCGGCGCCTCGCGGGCGACGTCGTCGCGGCGGCGCTGGGCGGACGAATGGACGCGACCGAGCTGCGCCGCCGGCTCGAGCCCTTCGGCATCGGCGAGGAAGCCTCCGTGCTCGTCTTCTCCCTCGACGATCCCGGCGGTGGAGCCGCGACCTTGGAAGCCGCCCTCGCCGCCGAAGCCTGCCCCGGCGTCGTCGCTCCGCACAGCACCGGCGGCCGCGAGCTCCTCTGCGCTGTCGTCGATTGCGCTGACCGCGACCCGATCGATGTCGCCACCGCGGCCCGGCGCGAGCTGGCCCGGAAGCGCGGCGCCGTCCGCGCCGCCGCCAGCCGTCCGGCGGCGCCGGAGCGCCTGCGCCACTCCTTCCACGAGGCCCGCTGCGCGCTGGAGGCGACCGCCTTTGACAACGGCTCCGCCCCCGAGGTCGCCTCCTGGCGTGACCTCGGCGCCTTCACCCTGCTGCTCTCGATCCAGGACGACGACGCCCTCGACCTCTACTGCGACAGCGTCCTCGGCCCGATCGAGCGCGGCGACGAGGAGTACGGCGGCGAGCTGCTGCGTTCGCTCGAGGCCTTCATCGAGCAGAACGGCCAGTGGGAGCGGGCGGCCCGCCAGGTCTACTGCCACCGCCACACGCTGCGTTACCGGATGCGCAAGGTGGAGGAGCTGACGGGCCGGGACCTCTCCCGCGCTCACGACCGCATCGAGTTCTGGTTGGCCCTGCGAGCGAGGGAGCTGGTCGCGTGAGGATCGGAGTCCCGACCGAGATCAAGTCCGACGAGTACCGCGTCGCCGTCACCCCGGCGGGGGTGCGCGAACTCTCCGAGCACGGCCACGAAGTTCTGGTCCAGGCCGGGGCCGGGGAGGGCAGCGCGATCACCGACGCCTCCTACGAGGCGCAGGGCGGGAGCATCGTCTTCGACGCCGCCGCGGTCTTCGAGGCGGCGGAGATGATCCTCCACGTCAAGGAGCTGCAGCCGAGCGAGATCGAGATGCTGCGCCCGGGCCAGCTCCTCTTCACCTACCTGCACCTGGCGCCGGACCCCGAGCAGACGCGCGGGCTCTGCGGCGCCGGCGTCACCGCGATCGCTTACGAGACCGTCGAGGACGCGCACGGGCGGCTGCCGCTGCTGGCGCCGATGAGCGAGGTGGCGGGGAAGATCGCGACCCAGGCCGGCGCTTTCATGCTGGAGAAACCGATGGGCGGCAGGGGGATCCTGCTCGGCGGGGTGCCGGGAGTCGCTGCGGCCAACGTGATGGTGATCGGCGGCGGCGTCGTCGGCATGAACGCGGCCTTCATCGCGATCGGGATGGAAGCCGACGTCTTCGTATACGACCGTTCGATCGACCGCCTGCGGGAGCTCGAAGTCGACTTCGGCGGCCGCTGCTCGACCGTTTACTCGACGACGCTGGCGATCGAGGAGATGCTGCCGAGCGCCGATCTCGTGATCGGCGCAGTGCTCGTCCACGGGGCGCGGGCGCCGTATGTGATCCGCCGCGAGCAGCTGGCGCTGATGAAGCCCGGGGCGGTGCTGGTGGACGTTGCGATCGACCAGGGCGGCTGCTTCGAGACCTCGCGCCCGACGACCCATCGCGACCCCACCTTCGAGGTCGACGGGATCACCCACTACTGCGTCGCCAACATGCCCGGCGCGGTCCCGATCACCTCGACCCACGCCCTCACCAACGCGACGCTTCCCTATGCGCTGGCGCTCGCCGACCTCGGCATCGAGGAGGCGATTCGGCGCGATCCCGGACTGCGGCTCGGGGTCAACGTCGCCGGCGGCAAGGTCACCCACCCGGCCGTGGCCGAGGGAGTGGGGATGGAGTACGTGCCCGTCGAGGGTGCGCTCGGGCTAGAGCAGCCCGTGAAGGGGTAGGACCAACTTGGAAACGATCATCCACAGGGAGAGCTGAAGATGAGCACCTACGCGGTTGTCAACCCAGCCACCGGCGAGACCGTCAAGGAGTACCAGGAGATCTCCGACGAGGAGCTCCGCGCCGCGATCGACCGCTGCGACCAGGCTTCTCGGACTTTCCCGAGCTCGACCAGCGTCGCCGACCGTGCCGCCCTGGTGCGGAAGGTGAGCGAGCTTCATTCCGAGCGCCGCCAGGAGCTGGCCGAGATCATCGTCCGCGAGATGGGCAAGCCGATCGAGCAGGCCCTGATGGAGGTCGACTTCGCGGCGGAAATCTACGGCTTCTACGCCGACAGCGCCGAGGATCTGATGGCCGACGAGCCGATCAAATTGCTCGGCGGCGAGGGCACCGCGGTGATCCGCCGCAGCCCCTTCGGCGCCCTGCTCGGGATCATGCCCTGGAACTTCCCCTACTACCAGGTGGCCCGTTTCGCCGGCCCGAACCTGGTGATCGGCAACACGATCCTGCTCAAGCACGCGCCGCAGTGCCCGGAATCGGCTGAGGCGATGCAGAAGATCTTCGACGACGCGGGGGTGCCCGAGGGTGCCTACGAGAACATCTACGCGACCAACGAGCAGATCGAGTGGGTGATCGCCGACCCGCGCGTACACGGCGTCTCCGTCACCGGCTCCGAGCGGGCCGGCGCCGCCGTTGCGGAGATCGCCGGCCGCAACCTGAAGAAGGTCGTGCTCGAGATGGGCGGTTCGGACCCCTTCATCCTGCTCGGCACCGAAGACATCGACGGCGCCGCCCAGGCAGCGGCCGAAGCGCGGCTGGACAACACGGGCCAGTCCTGCAACGCCGCCAAGCGCTTCATCGTCGTCGACGAGCTCTACGACGAGTTCCTCGAGAAGTTCAAGGAGCAGGTAAGCGGGGCGAAACCGGGGGACCCGACCGCCGAGGACACCGCCGTCGGGCCGCTCTCCTCGGAGAGCGCGGCCGACCGGCTCGAGGACCAGGTCAAGCGGGCGATCGACAACGGCGCCGAGGTGCTGGTCGGAGGCAAACGCGACGGCAACTACTTCGAACCGACGATCCTCACCGGGATCAAGCCGGGCGACGAGGCCTCCCAGGAAGAGTTCTTCGGGCCGGTCGCGCAGGTCTACAAGGTCGGCTCCGAGGAGGAGGCGGTCGAGCTCGCCAACCAGACCCCGTTCGGCCTCGGCTCCTATGTGATGAGTACCGACAAAGAGCAGGCCGACCGCGTCGCCGACAAGATCGAAGCCGGGATGGTCTACGTCAACCTCGTCGGCGCCGACAGCCCCGAGCTGCCGTTCGGCGGGTTCAAGCGCTCCGGCTTCGGCCGCGAGCTCGGGCGCTACGGGGCGGACGAGTTCGTCAACAAGAAGCTGATCCGCAGCGCCTGACCTGGCAGTTACGATCCACACCTCGTGAGCCGACGTTCCTGGGGGGTCATTGCTCTGCTGCTGCTGGCGTCTGCCGCCTTCGCGGCGATCGCCGGTGCGGCCGACAACGAGGGCGATGACGTCCCGCGCTGTCATGGGCGGCAGGCGGAGATCGTCGGTACCGACGACGACGACGACCTGCGGGGGACGCCCGAGCGTGACGTGATCTGGGCCGGCAACGGTGACGATGTCGTCTTCGGCAGCCTCGGCAACGACCTGATCTGCGGCGGTCCGGGGACCGACGAGATGCACGGCGGCCGCGGCAACGACGAGGTCTTCGGCGACGCCGGCGACGAGGACCAGGTCAACGGCAACCTCGGCGACGACAAGATCCTCGGCGGGCCGGGAGCGCGCGACGAGGTCGCCGGTGACCTCGGCATCGACATCGTCAACGGCGGCCCGGGCGCCGAAGACCTCGTCCACGGCGACTATGGCTACGACCGCATGTCCGGCGGCGCCGGACCGGGGGACATCGCCTCCTTCGCCACGGCGCGCGCCGGCGGCAAAGGCAGCGGCGTCTGGGTCTCGCTGAAAGCGCACCGCGCCTACGGCGACGGCCACGACAAGCTCTTCGGCTTCGAGAGCCTCGAAGGCTCGGCCTTCCGCGACACGCTGATCGGCAGCCCGCAGGCGAACGTCATCGACGGCGGCAGCGGCGACGACCACCTCGTCGGCGGCGGCGGCCGGGACGTGATCGAAGGCGCGCAGGGGAGCGACGCCTGTGAGGGCGCCAAGGGGCGCACCACCTCCTGTGGCAAGGAAGCGCCGCCCAAAGCCTCCGCCCTCGTGCAGCTGAACCCGACGCCGGGAGGCGGAGCGGGTCTGCAGATCATCGGCGGCGGCGGCCGCGACCAGTTCGTCGTCGCTTATGACGAAGCGGCGGACATCTTCAGCGTCACGGCGAAAAAGGGAGTGGCGATCGGACCCGGCTGCCTGCGGCCGACGAACAACCCCCTGACCATCGCCTGTCCTGCCAACGGCCCCGGTCGCTGGCTGATCGCGGACCTCGGGCCGGGCAACGACAGCCTCAGGGTAGAAGGGACGCTGGAGTCAATCGGCAGCGTCCGCTTCGCCGGCGGCTTCGGCAACGACACGATCAAAGCCGGGCCCGAGGACGATCTCGTCGAGGCCGGCCCGGGAGCCGACAAGCTCTACGGCGGCGATGGCGCCGACGGCCTCGTCGGCGGCCTGCCGGGCCCGACCTTCCTCTACGGAGAAGGCAGCGGCGACCTGCTGGCCGCCGGCGGCGGCTGTGCCGGCGGCGCGATCGTCGGTGGCCCCGGCCGCGACGACGCCTCCTTCGCCGAGACCCAGGCGCATCCCGGCCTCTTGATCATCTCCTTCCTCAAACACGAGGCCTGGGTCGACGAGGAAAAGAACTGCGACTCGGTCCACCTCTCGCCGACCAACGAGGACATGGAGGGCTCTTTCGACTGGGACGTCCTGATCGGCGATGGCGGCCCCAACGCGATGCTCGGCCAGCCCGGCGAAGACCGCTTCTACGGCATGGGCGGCGACGACATCATCGACGCCCGCGACGGCGTCAAAGACTTCTCAATCCAGTGCGGCACCGGCCGCCCGCCGGAAATGAACGTCATCAGGCGCAAGGGCGGCAAGACCGAAACGAAGGAAGTCCCAGGTACGGGCAAACCAGCCGGCCGAGCCATCACCGACTCCTTCGACCCCGAGCCGTACAACTGCGAATTCGTCAAGTACGGAACCCCAGTCCCCGGCCTCCACGGCTAACACCAGCTCAGCCGCCCCTAAACACGAAGCGCAATAAGGGCCCATTTCGCGGAAGCAACTGAGCCGCAATGCCCGCGGGACGGGGGCGCGGGGGGAGAACCTGGGTGGCGTTCGTCCTTTTCCGGATATATGCCCGGAAAAGGACGAACGCCGATGTCGCATGGGGCGCTGATGGACCTTGCGACCCGCCAGCACGGTGTCGTGTCGATGGCTCAGTTGCTCCGCCTCGGCTACTCCGACGACACCGTGTTGGAGTGGGCGACGGCGAGCCGCCTTCATCGGGTCCATCACGGCATATACGCCGTGGGGCATCGGCGGCTGAGTTGGCATTCGCGGTGTTGGGCGGGGGTGCTCGGGGCGGAAGCTAATGAGGTGGATGAGGTGGTTTGGCCGGCGGTGGCTAGTCATGGATCGGCGGCTTATCTGTGGGGGCTCTATCGATATGCGCCGGAACGGATTGATGTGACGGCCCCGATTCGGCGGCGGGCGAAGCGGGAGTTCGTTGTCCACTTCTCTTCGATCCTCGCGGCGGAGGACCGTCGGGAGGGGGAAGGGATTCCGGTCACTTCCGTTGCGCGGACGCTGCTTGATCTCGCGATTCGCGCCACTCCCCAACGACTGGAACGCCGCCTGGAGCGGGCCGAAGAGCTGGGACTACTGGACCTCCATGAAGTCGAAGACGTGCTCGATCGCGCCGGCGGCCATCGAGGGCGCGGCAGGCTACGACGCGCGCTCGCCCTTTACCAGCCCGACCCGGCCTTCACCCGTTCCCGCTTCGAGAAGCAGTTTCGCCGTCTCGTCATCCGCGCTGGCATCTCTGCTCCGTCGATGAACTTCAACGCGCATGGCTACGAGCTCGACGCCTATTGGCCGGAGCTCCGCTTCGCCGTCGAACTCGACCTCTTCGAGACCCACGGCACCCGCGCCGCCTTCGAGCGAGACCGGCTCCGCCATGAGGAGCTGAAGCTGGTCGGGATCGAGATGATCCGGGTGACGAAGCCGCGCCTCGATGCCGAACCCGATGCCGTCCTGCGCAACCTCGCCACTCTTCTGGGGCGCCGCCGCCGCGAGCTAGGGCTCGCTTGATCTAGGCTTCGACTCGTGGCACGGAAGACCGCCAGGGGGGACGAGGCTGCGGCAGTCGCCGCCGCGATCGCGCAGTTCGAGGCGGAGTTCGCCGCCGCCCCCGCACCCGAGCGGCCGCAAGCGCCCGCCTGGCAGCGTGCTGCCCTGCTCGAGGGCGTCAGCGCCAAGGAGACGATCGAGGACCTACGAGGAGGATCCGCATGGCTGTCGTGAAAATCATCGAGCTCGTCGGCAGCTCGAAAACGTCGACCGACGACGCCGCCAAACAGGCGCTGCTGCAGGCCCAAGGGTCGCTGCGAAACATCCGCGCCGTCGACATCGTCTCCACCGGGATCCGCGGCGAGAACCTCGACGAGTACCGCGCCCACGTCCGCGTCGCCTTCCTGATCGAGGGGACGGAGGTCGACTGATGGCCGACGCAGCCCAGAACGAGCCGCGCGAGGTTGGTCGCGAGGAGGCCCGCAAGTTGATCGACGAGGGCGCGCAGTTGATCGACGTCCGCGCCGATCACGAGTGGGAGGTCGGCCGGATCGCCGGGGCCACCCATGTGCCGCTGCCGGAGCTGCCGCAGCGCCTCGGCGAGATCGATAAAGACCGCCCCGTCGTCCTCTACTGCCGCGGCGGCAACCGCTCCTCGATGGCGGCCGACGCGCTGACCGACGCCGGCTACGACGCGGTCAAGCTGACCGAGGGCATCGTCGGCTGGAGCGGCGAGGACCTGCCGCTGGAGCCCGAGGGCGGCTATGTCGCCGATTCGGGCGAGGCCTCGGCAATTCTGCAGGCGCAGAAAAAACCGTCCCACAGCTGATTCCACGCCCGTTTCCAGGCGGTTTCTCGGTCCCTCATCTGCCTCATCAACCGCTCAGGAAATTAAATACCTGAATCCCGACCGGGTTTGCTACCTTTCTGCACATGGAGGTAGCCGTCGCAGAGAACAAGGAGCAGCGGGGCAAAGGCCGGGTCGGGACCCTGATCAACCCGGAGACCTACGAGAACGTCCCCGGCCACGTCATCCCGATCATCGAGCGCGAGTTCGACGACTTCGACAACGAAGCCGAGCAGTTCCTCGGCGGCCAGCTCGAGGAGCACCAGTTCATCGGCTTCCGCCTCAAACAGGGCGTCTACGGGCAGCGCCAGCCCGACGTCCAGATGATCCGGATCAAGCTTCCGTTCGGCGGGGTCACGCCTGAGCAGATGGACACCTTCGCCAGCGTCGTCGAGAAGTACGCGCCGCTGAACAAGGGCCACATCACGACCCGCCAGAACATCCAGATCCACCACGTTCCTCTGCGAGACACCGAGCTTCTGATCCGGGAGATCGCCGAAGCCGGCCTCTCCTCGCGCGAGGGCTGCGGCAACACCGTCCGCAACGTCACCGGCGACCCCTGGGCCGGCGTCGCCGCCGACGAGATCTTCGACCCGACCGCCTACGGCACCGCTTACGTCCGCTACTTCGTCCGCCACCCGACGACGCAGCTGATGCCGCGCAAGATCAAGACCGCCTTCGACGGCTCCGACTCCAACCGCTCGATCACCGAAATCCACGACATCGCCTTCCTCGCCCGCGAAAGGGACGGGGTCAAGGGATTCGAGGTTCAGGTCGGCGGCGGCACCTCGATCATGGCCCGCGTCGCCCCGACCCTCTACGACTTCGTCGAGGCCGACAACGGCGACTACCTCAAGGTCGCCGAGGCGGTCTTCCGCATCTTCGACCGCCAGGACTGGCTGCGCGTCAACCGCGCCCGCGCCCGGATCAAGGTCCTGATCGACAAGATCGGGATGGACGCCTTCCGCGAGCTCGTTGACGAGGAGCTGCAGGGCGACTGGGTGAATGAGCGCGAATTCGGCCCTGAGCTGGTCGAGCGCCTCAGTTTCGCCGTCGACGAGGAGGCGAACGCGCCCGAGGCGCCCCTCGCCCCGTCCTCGCCGAACGGCGACCGCACCGAGTTCGAGCGCTTCCTCGCCGGCAACGTCGAGTCGCAGCGCCAGGAGGGTTTCTCCACGGTTGAGGTGAAGATCACCCGTGGCGACCTCACCCCGGAGCAGTTCCGCGGCCTCGCCCAGATCATGCGCGAGTACACCGGCGGCTCCGCTCGCAGCACCGTGCAGCAGAACTTCGTCCTGCGCTGGGTCCGCGACGACGCGCTCTACGACGTCTGGGAGCGGCTCGAGGCCCTCGGCCTCGGCGAGGCAGGCGCCCGCGAGATCACCGACACGGTGAGCTGCCCCGGCACCGACAGCTGCAAACTCGGGATCACCTCCTCGATGGGCCTCAACCGGGCGATCAAGGAGCGGGTCACCTCGATGCAGATCACGGACGAGCTGACCAAGCAGATTCACATCAAAATGAGCGGCTGCCCGAACGGCTGCAGCCAGCACCACATCGCCAACATCGGCTTCTACGGCGCCTCGCTGAAAGTCAACGGCCGCCCGATGCCAGCCTACATCCCGCACATCGGTGGCAACTTCGAAGGCGGCCCGGTCGCCTTCGGCAAGCGCCTCAAAGCGCGCCTGCCCGCCAAACGCGTCCCCGAGGCCGTCGAGCGCTGGATCCGTCTCTATGAGACCGAGCGCAACGAGGGCGAGGAGTTCAACGCCTTCGCCGAGCGCGTCGGCGCCGAGCCCTTCGAAGCGGCGGTCAAGGACCTGACCCTGCCGGCCGAGTTCAGCCTCGAGACGATGCAGGAGTTCATCGACTGGAACCGCTCCAGCCCCTACGAGGTCGTTCGTGGAGAGGGTGAGTGCGCGATCTGAATCGCGCAACCGCGATGAAGCCGCCTCCCGTGACGCTTTCCGGCACCGTGCCTACACCGGCAGACCTCGACCATGAGGAAATCGCCGCCAAGCTCGAGGACGCCAGCGCCTCCGAAGCGCTGGAGTGGATGTTCGAGAATTTCGGCAGCGACCACTACATCGCCTGCTCGTTCCAGAAAACGAGCTCGGTGACGGCGCACCTGGCGAGCACGGTCAACCCCGAGGCGCGCTTCTTCTACCTCGACACGGAGGTCCTCTTCGACGAGACCTACGAGACCCGCGACCGCCTCGCCGCGGCGCTGGGGATCGAATTCGACCGCTTCCACAACCTCACTCTCGAGGAGCAGGAGGCCGAGCACGGCCCCGAGCTGTGGAACACCAATCCGGACGCCTGCTGCGGCATCCGCAAGGTCGAGCCGATGCGCCAAGCGCTTTCTTCCGTAGACTGCTGGGTCGCCGGCGTCCGCCGGGCAGACTCCAGCAGCCGTTCCAAGACGCCGAAGTTCGGCTGGGACAAGCGCTTCAACCTCTGGAAGCTGAACCCGCTTGCGGACTGGTCCGAGCGCGACGTTTGGAACTACATCCGTGAGCACCACCTCCCGTACAACCCGCTTCACGATCGCGGCTACCCGTCGATCGGATGCACCCACTGCACCCAGCCGGTCGAACCGGGTGGGGATCTGCGCGCAGGCCGCTGGACGGGCCTGGCAAAGACCGAGTGCGGGATCAACTAGCGGCAGCCGGCAAGCCGCCCTTCAAGTCCTTTCCTAAACCCTTCCCCAAACCCACAAGGTGAGATGAGCGAGACGATGGCTGAGCTGTCCCTGACCCTTTCCGAGCGCCACACGGCGGACTTCGAGATGATCGGCAACGGTGGCTTCGCGCCGCTGACCGGCTTCCAGGGATCCGCCGATTGGGAGCGCGTCTGCAGCGAGATGCGAACCACCGACGGCGACTACTGGCCGATCCCGATCACGCTGGCGAGCGACCTCGAGTGCGAGGTCGGCGACGTCGTCGAGCTCTCCTCCGACGAAGGCAAGAAGCTCGGCCGGATCACCGTTGAGGAGATCTGGGAGCGCGACGTCAAGCGCGAGGCCGAGCAGGTCTACGGCACCGCCGACGAGGCGCACCCGGGGGTCGCTGCGATCTACGAGGAGGGCAACCGGATGATCGCCGGCCCGATCGAGGTCGACGCGCTGCCCGACCACGACGAGGCCTTC
>Ga0126305_10000049_pt1 | contig 46837 bp, 57 predicted proteins | sample Plot26_FD_92536 | JGI IMG/M metagenome (GOLD analysis project Ga0126305, IMG submission 92536) | Serpentine soil microbial communities from UC McLaughlin Reserve, CA, USA - Plot26 | ecosystem: Environmental > Terrestrial > Soil > Grasslands | place: USA: UC McLaughlin Reserve, Lake County... | reverse complement strand
CAGTGCTGGGGGTGGACGATCTCCCCCTCGAAGCGCTCGGTGCCCTCGAACTTCGGCAGGAAGCCCTCGTCGTAGCGGTAGTAGCCGGTGCAGCCATAGAGCCAGTCGCAGGTGAACTCGACCGGCTCCCCGTCGCGCTCGGCGCGGATGGTCCAGCGCGCGTCAGCGCTCGACCACTCGGCGGCGAGAACCTTGTGACCGAAGCGGATCCTCTCCTCCACCCCGTACTCCGCGGCGGTCTCCTTTATGTAGTCGAGGATCGACTCGCCGTCGGCGATCGACTTTTCCCCGAGCCAGGGCTTGAACGAGTAGCCGAGGGTGAACATGTCGGAGTCCGAGCGGATGCCGGGATAGCGGAAGAGGTCCCAGGTGCCGCCGATCGACTCGCGCGCCTCGAGGATCGCGTAGCTCTTCTCCGGGCAGTTCTCCTGCAGGTGGACGGCGGCGCCGATGCCGGCAAGGCCGGCGCCGACGATGAGGACGTTCACGTGCTCGGGGGAATTAGGCATGAAGGTCTCCTGCTCTATCGGGTCAGACGAGCGATCAGGTCGCTCGTCATCGGGGTGGACTCGAAGCGGCCGCGCTTGGCGCCGGAGCGCATCTGGCGGCGGATCGCCCTCTCGACCAGGCCTTTGGGGAGAAGCCGGAGGAGGGCGTAGGAACGACCGCCGCGCTTGGTCGTCGCCAGGTCGCGGGCCGGCTTGCCGTAGATGGCGCGGACTAGGGTCTCGACGGCGGCGCTGAGGGGCTCGGCCGGGACCATCCCCTCGAGGCTGACGCCGGCGCTGCGGCTGGCGTCGTGGATCGGGGTACGGATGTAGCCGGGATAGACGGTCGTGACAGTGACCTCGTCGCCGACCTCCGCCCGCAACTGCTCGGAGTAGCCGACGACGCCGCGCTTGCTGGCGCCGTAGGCGGTGGCGAAGGGGACGGCGAGGTGGGCGAGGCCGGAGGAGATGTTGACGACGCGGCCGCGGGAGCTGCGCAGCGCCGGCAGCACCGCGGCGGTGACGCGCCAGGTGCCGAGCAGGTTGACGTCGAGGACGCGGAGGGCGTCGGGACCCGGCGTCTCGGTCGCGCTCTGCGGCAGGCCGATGCCGGCGCAGTTGACGAGGGCGTCGACGCCACCGCCCAGCTGCTTCAACGCCTGGGCGACCGCTCCGTCGACCGAGGACTGGTCGGTGACGTCGCAGCCGATCAGCCCGCCGGCGGCGTCCAGGTCGAGGCCGACCACGTCCGCCCCGCGCTCGCGCAGAGCTTGCACCGTTGCCGCCCCGATGCCACTTGCAGCGCCGGTGATGATCACGCGTTTGCTCACGAGCGGCACTGTATCAACACTGTGTCGAGTGAGTCAACGACTTGTCGATTTAGTCGACGCGATGTAAGGTGGAAGCGATGGAGGCAGCTTCCAAACCCAATCCCGCCGCCGCCGGAGGCCGTGGTCGACGCGGCGCGCGTGCCAGCGGCGACGACCGTGAGCGGGCGATCCTCGAGACCGCTGAGCAGCTGCTGGAGGAACGGCCGCTGAGCGAGATCTCGGTCGACGACCTCGCCAAAGGCGCCGGCATCTCCCGTCCCACCTTCTACTTCTACTTTCCGTCGAAAGACGCAGTCGTAATGACGATCATCGAACGATTCGTGCCAGCTGCAGCGGCCAGCCGGGAGGAGACGCTGCAGATGGTTGCGACCGACCCGCGGGCGGGCATCCGTCAGGCGATCGGAGACATCTACTCCGCCTTCCGCGATCGACCCGGGGTGGCCATGGCCGGGGCCGAACTTCGCAGGACGAATGCCGAAGCCGGGGACCTCTGGGCGCAGATCGTCGAGGGCTGGGTCGCGGACACGGCCGCGATCATCGAATTCGAGCGCTCTCGCGGCGCGGTCCCTCCCGGCCTCCCGGCGCGCGACCTTGCGACGGCGCTGGTGCAGATGAACGAGCGGGTCCAACATGCGACCTTCCTCGGCGAATCTCCTGCCATCGAGCATGACCGGGTGATCGAGGTTTGCGTCGAGATCTGGATTCGGGCGATCTACGGAACCGTCGACGCCGGGTAGGCTCGACTAGACGCGCGGCGCGATCTCCCGGCCGATCAGCGCGACCGCGTCTAGATCGCGATGCAGCAGGTGCTGTCCCATGATCCGGGTGAGGCCGGCCGCCTCGAGCTCGCGTAGCTGCTCGATCGCTTCCTCGGCGGTGCCGAGGATCGTGCTCGGACGCAGGCCGGCGATGAACGCCTCGCCGTCGCCGTCCTCTCCTTTCCAGCGCGAGAGGCGCGCGGCGCGGTCGAGCAGTTCATCTCGGTCGGCCCCCACCAGCCAGCCGGTCATCATCGAGAGCGGCAGCGTCCCCGGGTCCCGTCCCTCGTTTTCGCAGGCCTCGTCGAGGCGCTTGCGGAGATCGGCGATCTCCTCCGCCGTCGCCATCACCGTGTTGTACTCGGTCGCCCAGCGGGCGCCGATGCGCAGGCTGCGCGGCCCGCCTTTGGCGCCCAGGATCAGCGGCAGCGGCTGCTGTACCGGCTTCGGCCGTGCGTCGAGTTCCTGCGTCCGGTAGTGGCTGCCGCCGAAGCTGAACGGCCCCTCGCCCCAGTGGCCGAGGACGATCTGCATCTGCTCTTCGAGCGCCTCCATCCGCGGCCCGACCGGCGGCAGGTCGAAGCCGTAGAGCTCGTGCTCGCGCTCCCACCAGCCGGCGCCGACCCCCACTTCGACCCGGCCGCCGGAGACGTGGTCGGCGGTCACCGCCGCCTTCGCCAGCAGTGCCGGGTGGCGGAAGGTCGCCGGCGAGACCATCGTCCCCAGCCGCAGGTTCCGGGTTACGGCGCCGAGGGCGGTGATCGTCCCCCAGGCGTCGAGCGAGCCGCGCTCGCGGCGGTCGTCGACGGAGAGGTAGTGGTCGGAGCGGAACATCGTTCCCACCCCGTGCTCTTCGCAGGCCGCAGCGAGCGCCAGCCAGTCCTCCCAGGTCACATCCTCTTGGCCCTCGATCATCAGGCAGACCTCCATCGCGTCTCCCCTACCCGGCGGCGACGATTTCAGCGAAGGCGGTGAAGCCCCGGCAAGGGCGGACGCTCGTCCAGGGTGATTGCGAGTCAGGCTAGCCTCAGCGATTGAATGGCGCAGCCGACCTTCACCACACCAGGGTGTGGCCAAAATCGGATGCGGAGCTGGGCGGTCGCAGCGCTCTCTGCTCTGCTTCTGAGCGCGACCATCGTCGCCTCCTCCGCCTCCGCCGTAGGCCCCTACCCCGCCCTCACTCCCTGCCCGGTCTTCCCGGCCCCGCCGGCGTCGCTCTCCCCGCGCGCCCCCTCCCTCCCGTCCGAGGCCGCCTGGAACCAGGACATCTCCAAGGCGCCGCGGGATCCGCGCTCCAACGCCTACATCGCCTACATCGACTCCCAAGGCGGCGACCACCTGCATCCCGACTTCGGCTCGCCGCGCGCCTACGGCTTCCCGTACTCCGTCGTCGCCAGCAGCCAGCTCCCACTGCCGGTCAACTACACCGCCTACGGGGACGAGAGCGACCCGGGGCCGTTCCCGGTCCCGGCCAAGGCGCCGGTCGAGGGCGGCAACCGCAGCGACGGCGACCGCCACGTCCTCGTCATCGACCGCTCCACCTGCAAGCTCTACGAGCTCTACCGCGCCCTCTACGTCGCCGAGCCGCGCCCGCACTGGAACGCCGACTCGGGAACCGCGTGGGACCTGCGCTCCGCCGCCCGCCGCCCGGACGGCTGGACCTCCGCCGACGCCGCCGGGTTGCCGATCTTCCCCGGGCTCGTCCGCTACGACGAGGTCGCCGCCGGCCACCTCGACCACGCCATCCGCGTCACCTTCGAGAGCACTCGCGACGCCTGGGTCCACCCCGCCTCCCACTGCGCCGGCGACACCTCCAACCCGAGCGCGCCGCCGATGGGATTGCGCCTGCGACTGAAGGCGAGCTACGGCCTCGGTCGCTTCAGCGGCGCCGCCCGCACGATCGCCCTGGCGATGAAGCGCTACGGCCTGATCGTCGCCGACAACGGCTCCAACTGGTTCTTCTCCGGCACGAGTGACAAGCGCTGGGACGACGACGACCTCGGCCAGCTGAAGCAGATACCTGGGCGCGCCTTCGAGGTCGTGAAGAGTCGGGCAAGCGTCCATTCATGCTGATTTGCGGGCATTGGATTGGGTACTTGAGCCAATAGGGAACCCCCTGAGGAGAGAGGAAAATGGCTCAGACCAAAACCAAATCGACCCCTAAATCGAAATCGAAACCCAAATCGAAATCGACGTCGAAATCGAAACCCAAATCAAAAAAAGCGTCACCTTCGAAAGCGGCGAAACCGGCTTCGAAATCGAAAGCGTCGAAATCCAAATCGTCGTCGAAACCGAAAGCCTCGAAAGCCAAACCGAAATCGAGCAGCAAATCCCGCAGCTCGAGCAACGGCGCTTCGGGCTCCAACGGCTCGTCGAGCAAACACTCGAACGTCGAGGCAGTGCGCAGCGCCGTCGGAGACATCGGCGGTAAAGCGAAAGGCGCCGGTAAAGCCGCGGGCAAAACCGTCGGCAAAGTCGCGAGCAAAGCGAAAGTCCCGCTCGTCGCTGGAGGCGCCGTGGCCGCCGGAGCAGCCGGGGGCATGGCTCTCGCCGCTTCCAAAAAAGGGAAAAAGGGCGGCATCGGCAAGGCGCTTGCCACCGGCAGCAAGGCGATGCCCCGGCGGCCGAAGGTGAAGGTGAAGTCCAAGGATGTCGCCAAGGCCGCCAAGGGAGTGGGGAACTTCAGCGCGCAGGTAGCCGAGATCGCCGACGGCATCGACACCGCTGCATCGGGGAGGAATGGAAGGCATCGCTCCCCGGTGGAGGTCGTTCTACAGGGACTCACCGCGAGGCGTTAGCGCCGGGCTGGCCCTGAGGACATGGCTGCGACCGCGCGTACGGGACGCGCGGTCGCCGGCCTCAACTTCGCTCAGTCCGTCTCCGCTTCCCGCCTGCGGCGCTCCTCCACTTCCCGCGCCACGTCCTCGGCCTCGAAGTCCTCGGCTTCGGCCGGGTGGGCGACCCACTGCTCGACCGCCCAGTCGACCTTGACGTCACGGTAGGTGACGCCCTCCTCGGGCTCCCCCGGGATGTTCTCGCGCTCGACGTGGACCTCGGTCTCGTGGCCGGGCTCCCCGTAGTAGGTGACCTTGCGACGCTCCGGAACCTTCCCGAACTTGACCTCCTTCGCCTTGACCGAGGTGAAGAACTCGAGGTCGGGACGGCGGCCGCTCACCCGGCCGCCGCCTTCTCGACGTCATGGACGGTGACGCGCCCTTCGGCGCCGGTGCCCTCGACGTGGTCGACGTCGACCCCGTGCTCCTCGGCCTTGCGCAGCGCCGCCGCGGTCGCGTTGTGCTTCTCCGCCCGGCGCTGGCGCCGGCGCTCGCCCAGCTCCATCGCTTTGTGGGTCGCCGCCAGCCCGATGTCCTTCGCCTCATCGCTCGCGGCTGAACCGAGTTCTTTGGCGACGACTTTGGCGATCGCTTTGGCGAGCTGGCCGCCGGAGATCCCTTCGCCCCCGTTACCGCCGCCGCCATTGCCTCCGCCGTTACCGCCGCCGCCGGAACCGCCTCCACCGGCCGCGCCGGCAAGACCCGCGAGACCGCCGACGCCGCCGAGCGCATCACCGGCGCCTTCGCCAAGGCCACCGACGGCCTGGCCGGCTCCTTCGCCGACCTGCCCGACAGCTTTGTTGGCGCCTTCACCGACCTCGCCGACCGCTTTGCCCGCTCCGCCGCCGACGTCTTCGACCGCCCCGCCCGCACCTTTACCGACGTCTTTGACGGCCCCGCCGGCACCCTCGCCGACGTCTTCGACGGCGCTGCCGGCGCCTTCGCCGATCTGGCCGACGGCTTTGTTCGCTCCTTCGCCGACTTCGCCGACGGCTTTGCCGGCGCCCTCGGTTACGGGTTTGAGCGACTTCGCGATTTCTTTCAGCACGTCGGGGTTGCGGTCGAGCGTGGTGAGGACGCGATCGATGATCGCGGTCACGTGATCTAGCCGCGCCCGCATCAACGCCTGCGCTTCGACGCCTTTGATGTTGAGTTCGACCTTGCCCAGCTCGACATGGACGCCGACGCTCAGTTTCACCAGGTCGAGGACTTCCGCGTGCAGGGAGACCCGCGCCATCAGATCGTCGAGCTCAAAGTGGATCTCGTCGACCTTGACGACCGGAATGTCAACGATGACGTCCGGCTCGTCGGTGTCGCTGATTTCGACCGGATCGATCACCGTATAGTCTTCGTACATCCGCTCGGGAATGGTCTTGTCGCCGCCCTGATTGCGGATCTCGCTCTGCCGCTCGCCGTTGACCGAACCTTCTTTCTGCCGGTCTTTCTTCAGCGGGCTTTTGTTGCGCCCGCTGCCTTCGCTGCCCGGGTTAACGTCTTTGCGGCGTTTGCTGCGTGAAGCTTTCCGTTTCGAGCTTTTGCTCTCGCTTTTGCGCTTGGTCTGCTGCGCCATCACACCTCTCCTCACGTGGTTTCCCTTCCCTTAAGGAACTTTTTCCCGTTGCGAGGAGGCGCAAACGGCGCGGTGGCCGGAAATCGGCGCCTGCGTAAGCTTGCAAGCGGCAATGGGCTCGACGATGGCAGTGCTGCAGGTGACGATCGCTTTGATCGGAGCCGGCGGCGGCAACCAGGCGGTGAACGCGATCGGCGACAGCCTCGCGTTGGTCGAAGCGCGCCAGCAGGTCGAATCACGACCCGCTGCCGCTCCCGCTCCCAAGAAGGTCGAGCTGCCGAGCGAAGAGGAAATCGCCGCCGACCCCACCGTTCTGCCGCCGGCCTCCGCCGGCAGCAACGGCACCCACGTCCCCCACGCCTCGAACCTCAGCCGGGAGGAGATCTTCGCCCACCGCCGCGGCGGCGACACCGATGACAGCGCGATCCTCCTCACCGGCGTCGCCCTCGCGCCGCCCGACGCGCCGGAACCGGTGCAGGGCGCGATCAACGCCGCCAACACGATCGTCGGCCGCCCCTACGTCTGGGGCGGCGGCCACGCCTCCTTCTACGACAACTCCTACGACTGCTCCGGCGCCGTCAGCTTCGCCCTCTTCGGCGGCGGCCTGATTCCTCGTCCGCTCGCTTCCGGCGACCTGATGCACTGGGGAGCGCCGGGCCCCGGCAAGTGGATCACCGTCTACGCCAACCCCGGCCATACCTTTGTCGAGATCGCCGGGCTCCGCTTCGACACCGTCGGGGACGAGCAGGGGACCGGCCCCCGCTGGCACCTCGCCACTGCCGATACCGGCGGCTTCGTCGCCCGTCACCCGCCAGGGCTTTGATGCCCGCCAGGACCGAACGCCCCATGGCTAGCGAGAACCGGATCAAGGCGATGAGCCACCCCCTGCGCGCCGCCGTCCTCCGCATCCTCGCCGAACGCACCGCCAGCCCTGCGGAAATGGCCCGCGAGCTCGGCGCGGAGCTGTCGAACGTCAGCTACCACGCCAAGCAGTTGGTCGCGTTCGAATGCGCGGAGCTGGTCGATATCCAGGTGGTGCGCGGCGCCCTCGAGCACTTCTACCGCGCGACCGAGCTGCCCCTGATCGATATCGACGAGTGGCTGACCCTCGACGAACGGGGACTGCAGGAGGTGCTGGAGGCGCACGAGCGCACCCGCCTGGAGATCCTCGAGATCGAGGCGCGCAGCGCCGCCCGGCTGGTCGAGGCGGGCGAGCCGGGGATCAGTACCTCCAGCTCGCAGGCCTGCTTCCGGTTGCCCGCTTCGAAGCGTCGCTGAAGCGACCTAGGCAGCCAACGGGAACCGCATCCGAACCTCGGTCCCGTCGCCTTCCTGGACGATCCGCAACTCCCCGGCGAGCCGGGCGATGATCGAGAGCCCGAGGCCGAGGCCGTCGATCGAGCCCTTGCCGAAGGCTTCGCCGCGGTCCCGCACGGTCACCTCGAGCCAGTCGTCCTCGCGGGCGGCAGAGAGCTCGACCACGCTCTCGGCGTCGGAGGCCTGCGAGTACTTGACGCCGCTCCCGGCGGCGGCGAGCGCTAGGCGAGCGGGTTGTACCGGGGGTCCGGCGCGGCGGCGCGGGCGCTGGCGAGGGCCTCGGCCGCAGCCGCCAGGATCATCCGCGCCTTCGGCAGCAGGGCGAGGCCGGCCGGAGTCAGCTCAACCCGGCGGGTGGTACGGAAGAAGAGGACGCGACCGACCTCCTCCTCGAGGCAGCGGATCTGGTTCGAGAGCGCCTGCTGGGAAACGCCCACCCGTCGCGCCGCCCGCGAGAAGCTGAGTTCGTCGGCGAGGAGGACGAAATAGCGCAACCGCCGCAGGTCAACGGCGCCGTTGCTCTCTTCCAACTGGATCGATTGTGCTTCCTGGGACACGAGACCTTCCTCTGCGCATGCTGGTGGCGGAGAGAGGGTCCTCGGCGGCGGGCTTCTGCCTGCGCCGGGTGCCCTACTGAGTAAGCAGAACGGCCCGGCCTAGCGTCCAGGACGTCGAGCTGAGACTAGCACCCAGATCGAGCCGCCTTAAAGGCCCGGAAAACAATAAAAGGTTCTTTTCCTAAACCTTAAGTTTCTGGACGGATTGTCGATAGAGGGAACCTCGGAGCGCTCGCACTGCTCGCTACCCCATCCGAAGGAGATCCATGAATCGCACCCGTAAACGTGTCCTCATCGCGGGGACCTGCGTAGCCGCCCTGGCCATTGCCGCAGCCGCCTACGCATACTTCACGAGCACCGGCTCGGGCACCGCCACCGCCAAAGTCGGAACCAGCTCAGCCGTCACCCTGAAAGGCACCGTCGCGGGCAACCTCTACCCCGGCGCTTCTTCTCAGGTCTCCTTCACCGTCGACAACCCCTCCGGCGGCGCCCAGCGCGTCGGCACCATCAGCCTCACCGGGATCACCGTCGACGCCGGCCACTCGACCTGCAGCGTCGTAATCACCGGCGGCACCCCGGACTTCACGATGGCTCCGGTTGCCGTCAACGCAACCTTCCCCGCCGGCAACGGGCAGGCGGTGACGCCGAAAGGCACGCTGACGATGAACGACACGGGCGTCAACCAGAACGCCTGCCAGGGCGCTGAACTGACGCTCGCCCTCTCGAGCAACTAGGCGACATCGTCGCGAGCCGATGTCTGGCGCTCCGAGCATCAGGTACCGACGGGCGGCCAGGGCGATCATTGCCCTGGCCGTCGCCGTCGCCTGCCTCGGAGGCGTCGCGTTCGCGGCCACCGGTCTCGACCAGGCAAAGCCTGCCGCCGAGAAGCCCGCGACGGCGGACCGCGATCGAAGCCAGGGAGACGGCCCACCGCGGCCGAGCCTGATTGAAGCGCCCGCTGCCGTGGGCGTCGACCCGGACACCCAGTTCCGGTTCCACGTCGCGCCGCAGCAAGCCCGGTCCGAGGGACCAGGCCCGAGCCCGCCCGCACAGCCGGCGACCAGGTGGAGGCGATTCGAATGCCGCACCGACGGAGAGGAGTGGTCGTCCTGCTCCTCGCCGCACGTCCTCGCCGGCCTCGACACCGGGCTGCACACGTTCGCGGTCCGGGCGCTGAACCGGCGCGACGAGTTCGGCAAGGCGGCCCACTACCGGTGGACGCAGCTGGAGCCGATGGAGTTCACCATCGATCCGGAGTTCGGGCCGCTGGCGGAGCTGATGCCCGGAGATCCGGCGCAGCAGCTGCCGGTCCGGATCAGCAACCCCAACCCGGCGCCGATCGAAGTCACCGGCCTGACGGCCTCGATCGTTCCCGACCAGCCCGCCTGCGCCGCCGATCCCAATTTTGAGGTGACCCCCGCGGGCTTGACTGCGCAGGAGCCACTCAGCATCCCCGCCGGCGGGTCGGCGACCCTGCCGAGCCCGGGGGCCGCAGCGCCGACCCTGGCGCTCCGCGATCTCCCAGTCGACCAGAACGCCTGCCAGGGCGCCGCCCTTCGCATCGTCTTCAGCGGTCAGGCGCGCGGATGAGGCGCCCCCGCCTCAGCGGGTTCGCCGGCTGCCTCGTCGCAGTCGGGGCGATTGCCCTGGCCGCCAGCGCCTTCGCTTACTTCTCCGTCAACGGCACCGGTAACGCGGCCGCCGCGGTCACGAAACTGACCGCGCCGACCATCACCGCCGCCACCCCGGCCGCGGGGGGCGCGGTCACCCTCACCTGGAGCGCGATGACGCCTCCCGGCGAAGGCACCGTCAGCTACTACGTCAAACGCGACGGCGGCATCCCTGGGGGCAACTGCCCGAGCCAGTCCTCGCCGAGCGGGGTCACGACCTGCATCGACGGCGCCGTTCCGATCGGCGAACACACCTACGAAGTGATCGCCCTCTGGCGCACCTGGGAAGCGACGAGCAGCGGCAAAACGGCGAAAATTACGACCGGCGCCGTCGCCGCCTTCACCGTTGCCGCCAGCGCGACGGCGATCAGCGCCGGGGGCACGACCAACCTGACGATCACGGCCAAGGACGAAAAAGGCAACACCGTCACCACCTACACCGGCTCCCACTCGCTGATCTTCTCGGGAGCCAGTGCAGCTCCCTCCGGGACCCTTCCTTCGGTGACCAACAGTTCGGGCACCGCGACCAACTTCGGGACCGCGACCGCGATCAGCTTCACTACCGGCGTCGCCACCGTCTCCACGACTAAAAACGGCGTCCTTAGGCTCTACGGGGCCGGGACCGCCAACGTCGTCGCCACCGAGGCCTCGATCACGACGCCGAGCCCGGCGGCGATCACCGTCGCCGCCGCGGCGGCGACGAAATTCGCCCTCACGGCAGCGTCGGCGACGCCGGCCGTCGGCACCGTCGACGCGCTGACGACGACCGCCCAGGACACCTACGGCAACACCGCCACCTCCTACGCCGGCGCCCACAGCCTCGTCTTCTCGGGGGCGAGCGCCAGCCCCAGCGGAACCAATCCGACCGTCAGCGATTCCAGCGCCGCCGATATCGCCTTCGGGAGCGCGACCACGGTCAACTTCACTGCCGGCGTGGCCAAAGCGAGCGAAGGCGCGGGCGGCAACATGAAGCTCTACAAGACCGGCTCGACCGCCGTCAAAGCCACCGAGGGATCGCTCTTGACGCCGACCGCGGTCACGGTGACGGTTGCCGCGGGCAGCGCGACGAAGCTCGTCCTCTCCTCGGCAACCGCGACGCCAGTCGCCGCCACCGGCTTCAACCTGACGACGACCGCCCAGGACTTCTACGGCAACACCGCGACCGGCTACACCGGCGCCAAGAACATCACCTTCGCCGGGGCCACGGCCAGCCCCAGCGGGGCCCTGCCGACCGTCGTCAACAGCGCCGGCACCGTGGTCAACTTCGGCACCGCCACCGCCCTCAGCTTCACCTCCGGCGTCGCCACCCCGGCCTCCTCGAAAAACGGCTTCACGAAATTGAACAAGGTGGAGACGGCGTCGATCACCGCCGGCGACGGAACCATCTCTACCGCGGCCCCTCTCCCCCTCACCGTCTCCGCCGGCGCCGCCAACCGGCTTGCCTTCAGCGGCCTCACCGCCAGCGCCGGCGTGATCGGTTCCCCCTGCTTCTTCACCTGCGCGGTCACCACCCTCGGCAACTCCGGCACGATCAAAGCCAAACTCGCCGTCACCGACAGCGTCGGCAACACCATCTCCAACTCCGTCAGGACCATCACGGTCACCGCCACTGCGGGCAGCACCGTCACCGGCTCCCCCCTGACGACCCCCGAATCCGGCCCTGCCGTCACCGCCACCGAATTCACCTACACCGCCCCGGCGTCGGGCTCCTTCACCCACACCATCACCGCGGCCTCAACCGGCCTCACCAGCGCCACGGCGACGGCCAGCAAATAGGCACGACGTCAGGCGCGCCTACCGTTTCGCCCGCCGGTAGCGGATGTGCGTGGCGAGCGGGGAGTGGAGCGCCTCGACCGGCTCAAACCCGAAGGACTCGTCTCCGTCGAACAGCCGCTCGCCGGACCCGAGCAGGACCGGAGCGACGTCGAGCGTGAGCTCGTCAATCACTCCGGCGGCGAGTGCCTGGCGGACGGTCGAGGCGCCGCCCGCGATGTCGACGCCATCCTCACCGGCCGTCTCGAGCGCCTGCGCGTAAGCGGCCTCGAAGCCCTCGGTGACGAAGTGGAAGCTAGTGCCGCCCTCCATCTCGATCGGCTCGCGGGAGTGGTGGGTGAGCACGAAGACCGGGGCGTGGTAGGGCGGCTCGGAGCCCCACCATCCATCCCAGTCCTCGTCCCACTCCCCGCGGACCGGCCCGAACATATTGCGGCCCATCACGTAGGCGCCCCGTGGCCGCAAAAGCCAACTTTCAGCCGTCGCGTCAGCCTCGTTCGCCCGCTCGTCCCCTAGGTGCCACCCATGAACCTCCCTGCCCCGCTTCCCCAGCGGGTTGTCCCGGCTCTGGTCATACCCGGCAACGAAGCCGTCAAGCGAGATCGACATGTGGCAGGTGGTCTCCGGCATCGACGCCTCCTAGTGATTGCGGTGTGCGAGCGTCGGCACGGTACCGCAGAGGGTCAGTGCCCCCGGCTGGATTCGAACCAGCGACCGTCGGGTTAGAAGTCCAGCCGGAAGGTGTCCATGGAGGTCGACCGGGTCTAACAGGTCCAATCCTGTCCAAGGAGTTCAGCTGAGTTCGCTGGAGTCGGGGACCAATTTCGGGACCAAGTTTTTCAGCCGCCAGAAGATCGTGGGGACGCCGCTGAGCGAGCGTCGTGCATCGACACGATGAAAACTCGATCAGATTTCTCGTCGTAGCGGTAGAGCAGGAGCATCCACGACCAAGGCCCCAGTACAAAACGCGTGGGCACCCACCTCCCATCCAACTCCGGACCCGATAGCGGGAAAATTTCGAGAACCCGCAGCGAGCGGACAATCCGGGTCCAGGCGTCAGCGGGAAGGTGGAGTCTCAAGATGGCTTCGTCCACGTCCCGTTTGGCTCGCGGGCTGACGATTACCTGTGCCACTCAGGCTAGCTCGTCGAGCAGGGTCCCTTCCCCGCGCCTCGCTTGGGCGAGTCCCTCTTGGGTTCGCTCCCAGGCACCCGGAATTGCGTCAAGTATCTCCGTGATGCGGCTGGCATCTGGATCTGCGTCGTCCAGCGCAGTCGCGAGCAGCGACCGTGCGAGAGTCCCCTCCTGCACGTGGGTCCGGTCTGCAAGCCTCGCGAGCTTGCGGGCGTGAACTTCGTCCAAAGTGACGTTAATTCGCCTTGGATTGGCAGCCATCGCCAAAAGGATTGCACAGGTCTGCACGTCCCGTGCAAGACGCCGTTAACCGAGCGCCCCCGGCTGGATTCGAACCAGCGACCCTCGGATTAGAAGTTCAGCCGGAAGATGTCCAGCGGGGCGAATCTAGCCCAGCAGAGCCGATCACGTCCAAGGAGTTCGGCTGAGTTCGCTGGAGTTGGGGACCAATTTCGGGACCAAGTTTTTCAGGGGGCGATTCAGCCCCGATAACAAGCTCCTATGGCAGCTTGCCGTGGAGACGCCGGTGCGCGATCTCGTAGACGGTCTGCGCATTGGAGTCGCGAGGGTGATGCCGAATGCCGAAAGCGAGATAGCGAAGCGCAAGACCTTCGCGATGTCGGATGAATCGGAAGACCAACCCGAACTTGCCACTGGGCGCGGGCAGGTAGACCTTGAAGCAGGCCGGAAGCTTCGTGCCGTCCCGCCCTTCGGCATCGCAGCGGCGCAGAGCCTTGATCTCGACGCCCTCTCGCTCGAACTGGCCGCGAGCCTTCCGCAGCACCTCAGCTCCGGCGCGGCCGCTTCGCATCGTGTCCTCGGCGTAGGCGCCCTCGTTGAAGAGGACGCGGGCATGACCCCGCCGGATGGACAAGAACTACCCCTCGCCGTCTGCGGGCTGGAATGGCCCGTGCTCGGCCTCTAGGGCTGCGATCTCGTCCTCGGTGGCGTCCTGCTCGTCTTTGCCGAGCATGACCGGCCAAGAGGTGTCGCGGGTGATCACGAACTCGTTGGCGCTCCGCTCCTCGGTGATGATGAACTCACCCTCGAGAGCCCCACTGACCTTGATGTGCGCGGGCTGCTCCATTAAGACAAATCATCGCAGACCCAGCGGCGAGAACATTAACTTGGGCTCATAATCCACCACAGCCAGCAGTGGCCGGGTATTGCCGAAGGTGGCTGCCTTCTATACATGCCGCAGGTGACCCACCGAGCGCAAGCTACTTCTATCCGGCAGCAGACTTCACCTCAAGCTCCCTGATCGCAAGAGCGAAATCCTCCGATGCGGGAGCTTCCACCAGCCGCAAGTTAAGAGCGTCAGCTAAGACATCACCCCCACTTCGCTTCCGAGCCCAAGCCTGAAGGCCAAGAAGAAGCACTGGGATCAGCAAGACCGGGAAAAGCCACCACATATCTGCTCGCTCCGCGATTACGCCAGCAAGCAGGGTGAGGGGTGGAATGACCGCAAAGCGAAGATCCGCCTCCGAGTTGAGCCGATCATTGACCGAGAACACCTCCTTGTGCTCTTGGAGCAAGCGGGTTTTGACTAGGTCCAGGTCGTCTAGCAACTCTCCTAAGAGCGAGTCCTCGAGAACGTCACGAGCTAATGCCTCACTGTTTTCACGAGGGTCTTCTGCGAGGGGTGCGTGCCCGTAGCTACGACGAGTCCTACGCCTCCGATGAAATTCTCTCGCAAGTTCATGGGTGGAAAGGGATGGGGCATATGCCCCTTCTACTTCACGCGCCACAATGGACCCCAGCGTTGCTAATCCTCGATTTGAGACTCGCAACTCCGTTACTTGGGCAATAAGCCATAAGAGGGCACCCTCGGTCAGAGAACCCAATAGGTAGGCCCCGAATCCAATGGCGACGCTGAGACTGATCGTTCCCGTCAGTTCACCGAGTTCGAGGAAAGAGTGCGAGAGGTTATTCGAAGGCGCTTCACCTGCATTCGTAATCAACCAAAGATTTAGAAGCCATAGATAGCCTGCCGCAAGTGGAGCACGAATCTCTCGAAGTCCCGGTAGCGCACTCAGCATTAGGCGGAGAGAGGCGAAGGAAGATTCATGGCCGGCACGATACCCGCTGCGTACCAATCTCGACTTGCCTTGCCTAGCGCCCCCGGCTGGATTCGAACCAGCGACCGTCGGATTAGAAGTCCGATGCTCTATCCAGCTGAGCTACGGGGGCAGTTGGGTCAAGGTTAGGCGGTGGTTGGGCGGCTCGCTTAGGATCGGGCGATGGCGAAGGTTGAGGTTGCGGGGCGAGAGTTTCATTACGAGCGAGCGGGCTCCGGTGAGCCGCTGCTGCTGATCCAGGGGATGAGCGGGACGCACGTCGCCTGGGGGCGGGAGTTCAAAGGCGCGCTGGAGGAGAGCTTCGACGTTGTCGCCTTCGACAACCGCGGGATCGGGCTCTCGGGTCCCGTCGATGGACCGTTCACGATCGTTGAGATGGCCGAAGACACCGCGGCGCTTTTCGGTCAGCTTGGACTCGAGAGCGCGCACGTCGTCGGCATCTCGATGGGCGGGATGATCGCCCAAGAGCTGGCGCTGGCCGAGCCGAGCCTGCTGCGCTCGCTGACGCTCGGCTGCACCTACTGCGGCGGACCCGGCTCGCAGCTGATGCCCGAGGAGAACCTGCAGAAGATCGTCGCGGGCATGTCCTCAGGCGATCGCGACAAGGCGATCCGGGCGGGCTACGAAGTCAACCTCTCCCCCGCCTTCCGGGCCGACGAGTCCACTTGGACGGCCTTTCACGAGATGGCGACCTCGGTGCCTGCCGCGAAAGCGACGATCGAACTGCAGGCGCAGGCGATCTTTGGCCATGGCACCAGCGGCCGGCTGGGGGAGATCGAGCTGTCGACGCTGATCATCCACGGCACCGTCGACGGCGTCCTCCCCTTCCCGAACGGCGAGCAGATCGCCTCACTCATGCCCAGCGCCCGCTTCGAGGTCCTCGAGGATGTCGGGCACATGTTTTGGTGGGAGCAGCCGCAGCGCTCCGCCGAGCTGATCCGCAAGCACGCGCTCGCGGCGAGCCGGCAATAACCCTTCTATAGGAACGGAAAGTGCCGGCTCGCTTGAAGCGGCGCTATTCGACTGGCTCTTCGCCCACGACCGTCGGCCGTTTTTCCGGCCTGCAGGCCGCGGGGTCGAGCTCCCCGTTCACCTTGAAGACGTAGTCGGGCTGCGGCGAGGCTTTGTTGTCGCGGACGACCAGCTTCACCGCCGGGTCGTTCTTGACCCAGGCGTAGACGGGGAACTGGTACGGGTTCGGGACGCCCGAGTTGTAGGGGCCGGTGTCCTGCGTGTACTGGCTCAGCACCAGGTATTCGTAGCCGCCCTCGTTGACGAGGCCGCGCAGGCGCTGGCAGGTGGTCGGCAGGCGGTTGGCGCCGTGCGGGCCTTTGACGCCGATGAACTCGACGTGGTTGGACGCATCGTTGCCGTAGAAGCCGTACTGGCCGAAGATGATCTGGCTCGAGCCGATGATCCCGATCTTCTTGTCCTTCAGCTTTTGGGTGTAGACGTAGGCTTCCTTCGGCCCCCCTTCGCCGAGGAACGGATCCGGGTTGACGTAGTGCTGGTCGGCGTACTGGACCTGCTGCGCCCGCCCCAGCCCCACCGCCAGCAGCACCAGCAGCGCGGCGCCCACCGCGACCGTGGCGCGGCTGACGGTCCAGCGCGTCCGCGCCAGCGAGAGCGCCGCCGGCGCCCAAACCAGACAGAGGGTGAGGAAGACGGTGCCGACGATGTAGCTGGTGAACCAGCGCGGCGTCGTCACCACCGTGATCGCGAAGACCGCGGTGAGGAAGAGCAGCGTCTGCCAAGCGCGCCGGTCGGGCGCCCGGATCGGCCGCGCCAGCGGCAGCATCGCCATCGCCAGCACCAGCCCCGGCACCAGGTAGCGGGTATTGGTGAAGAACCCCGTCGGCGAGCCCTCCTGTCCGGCCGCGGTCAGCGGCGTGAAGACGTAAACGACCGCGGTCAGCAGCGAGGCGACGGCGATCACCCGGAGGACTTTGTTGCGGGATTTCCAGGCGATGTAGACGGCGGCGCTGACGGCCATGATCAGGATCAGCGGCCAGAGCGGCCCGAAAGCGTTATCGAGCTCCGGGAAGAACCAGCGCCGGTAGATCGTCGGGTCGGTGATGTAATCGATGACCGCGAAGCGGGGCCGCGGATCGAGCGGCATCTGGTCGGGCTTCGGCAGGTTGAGCGGCCCGAATTTGGTGATCGGGATCGGGTTGCCGCCGGTCTTGATCGCCGCCCGCAGGTACCAGTAGCCGCCGACCACCAGCATCGGCAGCCCCATCACCCAGGCGGTGGTCCAGCGTCGGCCGCGGCCGCTGAAGAGGATGACGCCGAGCGTGATCGCAACCACGGGAACAAGGAAGGTCGTCTTCACCGAGGCCGCGAGGCCGGCGGCGATCCCGGCCATCACCAGCGGCCCCTTGTCAAGAAGCGGCGCGTTGCGCTCGGGCGCGTCCTGAACCGCGCCCGCGGTGGGCGCTCTTCGCTGGTGCCCGTTGATCAGGAAGGCGGCGAAAGCGAGCAGGAAGGCCAGGCCCATGATGTCGTTGCGCGCCTCGCCGGGCTGCGTTTCGATCATCACCCCCGCGTCGAGGACGATCGCCGCGGCGACCAGCGTCGCCGGCCCGACCTTGTAGGGACGCCCCATGCACCAGGCGGCGAGCAGCCCGATCGGCAGCCAGATCAGGTTCTGTAGCGGCGCCAGCCAGTCGCTCTTGAAGAGGACGATCGTCGCGGCATTGACGAGCTCGGTCGAGGCCGGGTAGAACCAGGCGGCGAGGCGCAGAGGGTCCGTGTAGTGGAGGTGGACCGTCGAGTGTTCCTGGGCGATGAACGCCGAGAAAGGCATGTGGTACCAGGTGGTGTCGCCGCCGAACATCCCGAAGTCGAGGCTCGACTGGGCCGGGAAGGTCCACTCCGCCACCGTCCAGGAGGCGACGCCGAGGGCGATCATCAGGACGATGTTCTCCACCCGCGGGGCCGCCACCTCGCGCCCGTGCCCGCCCGCCTTCGAGCGCCCCAGCCAGGCGGCGCCGAGCCCGACGCCGATGCAGAGAACGACGATCCAGCCGAAGTAGAGGAGGCTGAGCGAGCCGAGGATCTCGAGGCAGACGACCAGCATCGCGACGGCAAGCGTGGCGTCGGCGAGGCGCGCCAGGGCGCCGGTGAACTCCGGCACAATCCAGCGCCGCAGCCAGTAAGCGCCGAGGGCGAGGGCGGCGACGATCCCGATCAGGGCAAGGCAGCCGGCGATGTAGGAGCCGAATGAGGGTGCCACGAAGGCGGGGATGCTATTCGGCGTGCCCCCGGAGCACCGCCGCGACCGCTAGGCCGCGGCGGGGATGGTGCAGGCGACCCCGGTCCCTTTGAGACCGCAGTAGCCGTTCGGCACCTTGTGCAGGTACTGCTGGTGGTAGTCCTCGGCGTAGTAGAAGGGTCCGGCGGGCTCGACCTCGGTCGTCACCGCCTCCTTGCCGGCGGCGCGAAGCGACTCGCCGTAGGACTCGACCGCCATCTCCGCAATCGCCTTTTGAGCGTCGTTCGTGAAGTAGATGCCGGAGCGGTACTGGGTGCCGACGTCGTTGCCCTGGCGCATCCCCTGGGTCGGGTCGTGCTCCTCGAAGAAGACTTTCAGCAGGTCGGCGTAGGAGATCTTCTCCGGGTCGAAGGCGACGAGCACCGCCTCGGCGTGCCCGGTCTTCGCCGTACAGACCTCCTCGTAGGTCGGGTTCGGCGTGGTCCCGTTCTGGTAGCCGACCGCCGTCGTATAGACGCCGTCGAGTTCCCAGAACAACCGCTCCGCACCCCAGAAGCAGCCGAGCGCGAAGTAGGCGACCCCGATTCCCTCGGGGAACGGCGGCTCCAGCGGCGTCCCCAGGACGGCGTGCTTGCTCGGCACGTCGAAGGAGCGCTCGCTGCGCCCGGGGAGCGCGTCCTCATGGGTGACCATCTCCGTCTTCCCCGCGTGCATCATCGACATCAGCTTTCCAAGTCTGTCCATTGCGCCCGTCCTTGTTTGGCTTCCTATGAAGAAGGTAGCGTGCGCGCATGGGCTGCCTGGTCGTCTTGCTCGCCTTCATCTCGCCGCGGCTGGCGCTGTTCGCGATCTTCCTCTTCTCCGACCTGCTGACCAGGGCATTCGACAGCTGGTTCGTGCCGTTCCTCGGCTTCTTCCTGCTGCCGTGGACGACCCTCGCCTACGCGATGATGTGGGCCGCGAGCACGAACGAGGTCGCCGGCTTCGAGTGGTTCATCGTCATCCTCGCCTTCGTCTTCGACCTCGGCTCCTACGCGAGCCGCGGCCGGATGCGCCGGGACTGAAGAGAACGCGCTACTGCGCGAGCGGGTAGGCGATCCGGATCGCCGTCTTCGCGAGGACGAGGAAGGGGATCTCGGTGACGGCACCGTCCTGCACCGAGGTCACCTTGACGTTGGTGAGCGGCACGAACTCGAACTCACCGCGGTTGAGGGAGTCGGAAAAGCGGCTCTGGTAGCCCGCCGGCGGCAGCGTCAGGTCGCCCTCGATCAGCTGGCGGTCGGTTTCGAAAACCGCCCGCTCGACCCGGCGCCGCTCGCGCGTGTCCGCCGGATCCTCCACTTGGCTGCCGAATAGCTGCTCCATCTAATGGACTTCTCGGCTGAATCAAGCGAGAACTTGATCCAGGCTAGATAAATGCCAGGTTCCGGGGGTGCTTAAATACAGACAATGAGTTCCGAAGATGAGCCTAAAAAAGAGTTAGAGGGCCTCTTCGCCGGGATCGCTAGATCGGCCGTCGAGGAGGAGCTCCTGTTTTCGACCGGCGAGGATTGGCAAGCTTCCTAGGGCTACTGCGCTGCGTGTCCGGCCGCTTTCTCCCGTACTTCAGCCTTCTCCTCCAGCGTCATCGCGCCAGGGTGGCCGTCGCCGGGCCAGGGCGAGAGGATCATCAGCAGCCGTGCGTCGGAACGGGCGACGATCGTCCGCCGCTCGCCGGGATCGAACTCAAAGAGGTGCCCGCTCTTGGCGCTGGCGAAATCCTCGCCGTTCTGGGTGGTGACGTCGACCTCGCCGTCGACCACGATCACCCGCGCCCGCTCGTGCACCTCGTGCTCCTGCATCTCCTCGCCCGCTGCCAGCGAGAGCACGATCGAACGCGCGTCGTCCGCGGAGGCGAGGATCCGCGGCTGGTGCGGCTCCACCTCCACCGTCTTCAGGTCCCAACTCTCCATCTGCAACTCCTTCCCGGTGAGGTCTGCAGCTTCCTCTACCCGCTCGAAAGACGATCATCCGCCGGTTCTACGCGGAATCCTCCGTTAGGATCGCAAGCTCAGTGGTCAGACGAAGAGGAGGCAGGGAGATGGGAACGCAGGCAGCTCGACCCGGGCAACGAGGAATGTGGATATCTGCGGGATTGCTGGTGGTGCTCCTGATGGCGGCGGTGGCAGCCGCTCCCGCAAAGGCGGCTTCACCAGTTCTGGAATTCGTCAGCCCGACCACCCCGCTTCCGGTCAGTTTCACGCTCGACGGCGGCCCGGTCGCCGCAGCCCTGGCCGACTTCGAACCGGAAGTGCACTGCGCGGACTCCGAAGGCGAGGGCAAAGTCGTCGGCCCGCGCTCGACTCTCTCGACCTACGTCTTCACCGGATGCAAAGCCGCAGGCGGCGGCGAAACGGGGACCCCCTGTAAATCCGAAGACGCGAACGCCGAAGAAATCAAAACCGGAACGATCGAAGCGGACCTCGTATTCATCGACCAGGCGAAAAAAGAGGTCGGCATGCTCCTCAATCCGAGCGGCGGCATCTATATGGACTTCAAATGCGGAGGTGAACCCGTCAATGCGCTGGGTCCCTTCCTCGCTCCCGTCGGCCCGATCAACGTCCTGACCAGCTCGTTCACGGCAGCCCTCAGCCGCTCGGGCGCCGTCCAGACCCCCACCGAATACGAAAACGCGCTCGGGGAAAAGCGGCAGGCGATCCCGATGGGCGAACGGCCGGGACACCCCCTCGCCACGACCGGCGTCGAGCTCAGCTTTGCGATCCAGCCCAGTGCTCCGCTCGAAATCAAAGCCGTTACCGCTGCGGAGATCGAAGCGAGGCAGCGGGAGGAAGAGGCCGCGGCGACGAAGAAGCGTTTGGAGGAGGAGGCCGCCACGGCCGCCGCGATCAAGAGGCGGGAAGCAGAGGAAAAGCTGACGGTGCAGCTTCAGCGTGCCCGCCTTCGTTCGCAGGCAATCGCCCGATGCATGAAAGCCCCGGCGAAGAAACAGCGCGTCCGCTGCATCAAACGGGTCAAGAAGAAGTACTCCGTCAAGAGCTGAACAAACATCGGGGCGCCCGGATTCGAACCGGGGACCTCCGCCACCCAAAGGCGGCGCGCTACCAGGCTGCGCCACGCCCCGACTGAGGCAAGTGTAGGTTCTGGGGCGATGGCGGAGGTGCTCCCGTTCGAGGCTTTGCACTACGACCTCGCGAAGGTCGGCTCGCTCGATGCCGTCGCGGCGCCCCCTTATGACGTCATCGACGCCGCGCAGCGGAAGGCACTGCTGGAGCGCTCGCCGTACAACGCGGTTGCGATCGACCTGCCGAAACCCTTCGATCCCGCAGATCCCGACAGCAACCCGAGCGGCGATCCCTACGCCGGGGCTGCGGTGCGGATCGAGAGCTGGCGCTCCGAGGGGGCGCTTGTCCAGGACGAGGCGCCGTCGATCTGGGCGATGACCCAGGACTACGTCGCCCCCGACGGCAACAGCTACAGCCGCCACGGGCTGCTTGTCCGGGTTCGGGTCGAGGACTACGAGAGCGGCACCGTCCGCCCGCACGAGCGCACCCACCCCGGCCCCCTGCTCGACCGCCTCGAGCTGACCCGCGCCAGCGGCTACAACCTCTCGCCGATCTTCTCGCTCTCGACCGAGGACGCCTGGCCGTTGGTCGAGCCGGCGCTCGCCGACGAGCCTTGGGGGGAGGCGACCGATGAAGACGGAACGGTGAACCGCCTCTGGAAGGTCGAGGACCCTGCCGTCCACACCGCCGTGACCGAGCGCCTGGCGGGCGCCCAGCTCCTGATCGCCGACGGCCACCACCGCTACGAGACCGCGCGCGCCTTCCGCGACGAGGTCGGCGGCGAGGGGGCCCACAACTACACCCTGATGTCGCTGACCGGCCTCGACGACCCCGGCCTCCTCGTCTTCCCCACCCACCGCCTCCTCTCGGGCTTCGCCGACGACTCGGAGCGCCAACAGCGGCTCGGCAACGGCCTGCGCGAGCTTTTCGACGCGGAGGAGGTCCCGCGCGAGGAGATCGACCCGGCAGGCGAGGACGGGATCGGCGTCTTCGGCCTCTACGACTCCTTCCACAAGAAGGCGTTCCGCCTGCGGCTGAAAGACCCCGCCGAGGTCGACCGCCGCCTCGAGGGCATGCCCGAGGCATACCGTCGCCTCGACTCGGCAATTCTCGAGACGCTGGTCCTCAAGGGCCTGGCCGGGATGAGCGACCACGACATCGACGAGCGCAGCGGGCTCGAATACGCGAAGTCAGTCGACGCCGCCTTCGGCCTGGTCGACAACGGCGAATACGACGTCGCCTTCATCCAGCGCGGGGTCCCGGTCGAGCAGGTGAAGAACATCGCCAATACTGATTCCGTAATGCCGCCGAAGTCGACCTTCTTCTACCCCAAGGTGATGACCGGATTCGCCTTCAACCCGGTGCGCTGAACTTGGTCAAGATCTACACCAAGAAGGGCGACGACGGGACCACCTCGCTCTGGTACGGCGGCCGCATCCCCAAGCACGACGGCCGCACCGACGCCTACGGCACCCTCGACGAGGCCTGCTCCCAGCTCGGCGTCGCCCGCGCCCTCTGCGGCCCCGAGCAGGCGGAGCTCGCCGCCGACATCCTCCGCCTCCAGGACGACATCTTCGTCGCCGGCGCCGAGCTGGCGACCGCACCGGAGGCGGCCGACCGACTCGAAGACGGCATCAGCCGCACCACCGAGGAGATGGTCGCCGAGCTCGAGGCGCTGATCGACCGCTACATGGCCCGAGTCGAGCTGCCGCCGAAGTTCGTCATCCCCGGCGGCAACCAGCTCTCCGCTCAGCTCGACGTCGCGCGGACGACGGTTCGGCGCGCCGAGCGACGCATCTCTGAACTAAACGAGGCGGGAGAGATCGCGAGCGAGACCGTGATCCACTTCGTCAACCGCGCCTCCGACGCCGTCTACGCCCTGGCCCGCTTCGCCGACGTCGACGACCCCGCCCTGTTCGAGGGGCGCGGCAAGGGCTGACGTGCGGATCGTCGCCCGCCGAGTCGACGGCTACGCCCACGACGTCGAGCTCGACGGAAGCCAGAGCCTGAGGGTCGACGAGCCGGTCCACAAAGGCGGGACTGACACCGGCCCCCGCCCGACCGAGCTGCTCGGCGCCAGCCTCGCCGGCTGCATCGCGATCACGGTCGAGATGTACGCCGAGCGCAAAGGCTGGGACGTCGGCGAGCTCGAGGTCGACGTCGAGATGGGCTACGAGGGACCGGTCCCGAACAGCTTCGAGGTCGGGGTGAAGCTGCCGGCCCACCTCGACGATGAGCAGCGCCGCCGCCTGCTGGTGATCGCGACCAAATGCCCCGTCCACAAGGTGCTCGCCGACGAGGGACACGTACGGGTCGTCGAGCGGCTGGAGGCGAGCTGATGGACCTCGGGCTGAAGGGACGCGGCTGCGTCGTCACCGGCGCCAGTAGCGGCATCGGCCGCGAGACGGCGCTGAAGCTCTGCGCCGAGGGGGCGAAGGTGTTGCTGGTCGCGCGCGGCGAGGAGCGGCTCACGGCCGCGACCGAGGAGGCTGCTCGGGTGGCGGAGGCATCGGGCGGCGCGGCGGCCGCGCTCAACCTCGACATCACTGCGAACGACGCGGGCGAGCGGATGCTCGCCGCCTGCGAGGAGCACTTCGGCGCCCTCGACGTCCTCGTCAACAACGCCGGAGCCGCCAAGTGGCGCGACCTCGACGACGTGCCCGACGAGGACTGGCGGGCCCAGTACGAGCTCAACGTGATGGCGCCGCTGCGGGCGATGAAGGCTGCGATCCCGCCGATGGCAGACCGCGGCTGGGGCCGCGTCGTCAACGTCTGCTCGACCGCGGGCAAGCGACCCTCGGCGGCGATGGCCGAGTACTCGGTCGCCAAGGCGGCCGAGCTCTCTCTTTCCCGCCTGTTCGCCGACCGCTACGCGAAGACCGGAGTTCTCGTCAACGCCGTCGCCCCCGGTCCCGTCGAAGCGGAGATGTGGATGGAGCCGGGCGGGCTGCTCGACCAGTCGATGGAGATCTCCGGCGCCGGGAGCCGGGAGGAGGCGCTGGCCGAAGCAGGCGCGAAGCGCCCGATCGGCCGCCTCGCCCAGGCCGAGGAGATCGCCTCGGCGATCGTCTTCCTCTGCAGTGAGCGCGCCTCCTACGTCGCCGGTTCCGCCTGGTCGGTCGACGGCGGCACCGTCCAGGTGATCATCTGATCGGCCGCGAGGTAGAGGCGGCGGTGCTCCTGCCCCTCTACGGCTGGCCGCAGGACCCCGGGCTTGTCTTCACCGAGCGCCGCGCCGACCTGCGCCGCCACGCCGGCGAGATCTCATTCCCGGGCGGCCGCCGCGACCCCGAGGACGCCGACCTACAGGCGACGGCGCTGCGCGAGGCCGAGGAGGAGATCGGGCTGGACCCGGCCCAGGTGGAGATCGGAAAAGCGCTGCCGCCGACCCGGACCTTCGTCACCAACTACGTCGTCCATCCCTTCGTCGGCTACGTCCCGCACCCGCAGGAGCTGGACCTGAAGCCGAACCCGACCGAGGTCGAGACCGTCCTCACCTTCTCGCTGGAGCTACTGCGCGAGGGCTACGAGATGCGCCGCCTGGTCCGTCGCGGCGTCCCCATCCACACCCCGACCTACGAGGTCGAAGGGCACCTGATCTGGGGAGCGACCGCGCGGATCCTCAGCGACTTCCTCGAGCGTCTCGACTAGGAGACTTTCTCCCCCGGCTGCGGAACGATCCTTATGTAGGGCTTTGGCGACTCCCAGCCCTCCGGCCAGAGCTCTTTCGCCTCGTCCTCTTTGACCGAGCCGGAGATGATCACGTCGTCGCCCTGCTGCCACTGGGCCGGGGTCGCGACTTTGTGGTTTTCGGTCAGCTGCAGGGAGTCGATCACCCGCAGGACCTCGTCGAAGTTGCGGCCGGTCGTCATCGGGTAGACGAGGATGAGTTTGATTTTCTTGTCGGGGCCGATGACGAAGACGTTGCGAACGGTCTGGTTATCGGCGGGCGTGCGGTCGCCGAGGTCGCCAGAGACGTCGGCCGCCAACATCCCGTAGGCCTTCGCGATCGAGAAGTCGGCGTCGCTGATGATCGGGTACTCGACCCTCGCGCCCTGCGTCTCCTCGATGTCGTTCGCCCACTCCTCGTGTTTGTCGAGCGGATCGATCGAAAGCCCGGCGATCTTGACGCCGCGTTTCTGGAACTCCGGCTCGATCCGCGCCATGTAGCCGAGCTCGGTCGTGCAGACCGGGGTGAAGTCCTTCGGGTGGGAGAACAGCACCGCCCACGAGCCGTCGATCCAGTCGTGGAACTTGATCCGGCCCTGAGTGGTATCGGCCTCGAAGTCGGGTGCTACGTCGCCAAGCTGCAGAGCCATTCGGAACGCTCCTTTTCGCGTCTTCTTCTAATTACCTGAATCCTTATCGGAGTTTAGCTCTTTGCTCTCGCCGGCCAGCGCCGCCCGCACCTCCCCCGCGAGTCTGTCTATGACCTCGGCATCCGGGGCCTTAGACAGATTCGGCGCGAGCGAGCGGGCAGGGATTCGCCAAGTGCGGCTGGCGGTGGCGACGATCTCGGCTCCGCCCTCGGTTCCCTCGTAGACCACCCCTCGCACCGGCGTTTCGACCAGGTGTTCCATCAGCCGCTCCAGGCGGGGGCCGTGGATCGCCGTCAGCTCCTCCTCACTGCCGGTGGCGTTGCCGAGCAGGAGGACGAGGACGGCGACATCGTTGACCAGCTCGAGGATCGTCCCCGGCCGATCGGGGTCGGCGAGCGCCGGCTCGATCCCTGCCGCCCTAATCGCCGCCAGCCCCTCCTCCCTGCGACTCGTCCCGCGCACGGCCCAACCGTCCGCCAGCAACCGCCCACCGAGCTCCCGGCCGCGGCATCCGCAGCCGACGATCAGCGCCCGCGCCACCTAGCCGGCCTCGAAGGGGCCGCGGCCGCGCAGCCGCATCTGCTCGTCCTCGGCGACGCTGCGCTGCAGCTCCTCCTCGGTCATCTCGGGAGCCCCGCGGCGGCGGCGCATCTCGTTCTGGGCTTCCATCATCTGCCGCACGTCGTCGATCTCGTTCTGCACTTCGACCTCGGGCGAGCGCGTCGGCACCCAGTCGACCAGGCCGGCCGAGCTTCCCGGGTAGTAGTGGCCGACGACCAGCAGCACGCCGACCATGAAAGCCAGGATTCCAAGCGTCCCCAGAATGAAGAGCACACGGGAAGGATACGGTTCCCACCCATGCCTGACGCCTACATAGTCGAGACCGCGCGCACCCCGATGGGCGCTTACCGCGGCGCCCTCTCCGGCGTCCGCCCCGACGACATGGCCGCGCACGTGATCCGCGCCACCGTCGAGCGCAGCGGCGTCGACCCCGAGCGGATCACCGACGTCTACTTCGGCGCCGCCAACCAGTCGGGCGAGGACAACCGCGACGTCGCCCGGATGGCAGCGCTGCTGGCGGGGCTGCCGCAGAGCGTCCCCGGCGCGACCGTCAACCGCCTCTGCGCCTCCGGCCTGGAGGCCGTCAACAGCGCCGCGCGGGCGGTCAAGGCCGGCGAGGGCGCCTTCTATCTCGCCGGTGGGGTCGAGTCGATGAGCCGAGCGCCATGGGTGGTCGAGAAGCCCGAGCGCGGCCTCCCCCGCGGCCCGCAGACGATGCACGACACGACCCTCGGCTGGCGGATGATCAACCCGCGGATGGCCGCGCTCGGAGTCTCGACCGAAGCGATGGGCGAGACCGGCGAGAACGTCGCCGCGCGCTTCGGCGTCAGCCGCGAGGACCAGGACGCCTTCGCCCTGCGCAGCCACCAGCGCGCGGTCGCCGCGACCGGAGCAGGGAAGTTCGCCGAGGAGATCGTCCCGATCGAAGCGCGCCGGGGACGCGAGACGGTCCTGGTCGAGGCCGACGAGGGGCCGCGGCCCGACGCCTCCATGGAGAAACTCGCCGAATTGCGTCCCGTCTTCCGCGACGGCGGCACCGTCACCGCCGGCAATGCCTCGACCCTCAACGACGGCGCCGCCTGCCTGCTCATCGCTTCCGAGAAGGGCGCCGAAGAGCTGGGCGCGGAGCCGCTCGCCCGCGTCGTCGCCACCGGGGTCGCCGGCGTCGACCCCGCCTGCATGGGGATCGGCCCAGTGAAAGCTGTCCCCAACGCGCTCAGGAACGCCGGCCTGACGATCGACAAGATCGACCTCGTCGAGCTGAACGAGGCCTTCGCCTCCCAGGTGCTCGCCAGCGCCCGCGAGTTAGGGATCGACGAGGAGCGCCTCAACGTCAACGGCGGCGCGATCGCCCTCGGTCATCCCCTCGGCTGCTCCGGCGCCCGCCTCGCCGGCACCCTCGTCCGCGAGCTCCGTCGCCGCGGCGGCAAGTACGGCGTCGCCACCCTCTGCGTCGGCGTCGGCCAGGGTCTCGCCACCGTCTTCGAAGCCGCCTGAGCGTTCGAAATGAATAGGCTGGCGATAGTGAAGCTGCTCACCCTGGCAACCGTTGCCTTGGCCTTGGCGCTGCCCGCCACCGCTTCGGCCGAAGCGGCCGCCCACGCCTCGATCGTCAACGGCCGCGGCGCCACCGTCGAGGAGTTCCCCTCGCTCGCCTACATCGAGGCCCACCAGGGCAAAACCGGGTTCTCCTGCACCGGCACCGTGGTCGCGCCGCGGGTAATCCTCACCGCCGCCCACTGCATCGAGGACCTCGAGCGGGGCGGCTTCACGCCGGCGCAGCAGTACGCGGTCGCCACCGGCACCACGACGCCGTCGAAAGCGCTGCGGGAGAACGTCTTCCGCGTCCTCGAAACGCACGTCTACCCAGGCTTCGACCCCGGCGGCCTGCACGGCGACGCCGGCGTCCTCATCCTCGACCGCCCGACCGGCGCGCCGCCGATCGCGATGGCCGGCAGCGGCGACGCCGTCCTTTACGAAGGCGGCGCCCCGGTGCAGCTGGCCGGATGGGGTGTGACCAAGGCGAACGCAAAAGACGCCCCCGAAAGCCTGCGGGCGACGTCGATGGTCGTGCAGAAACCAGCCCTCTGCAAGCAGAAGACGCGCAACGACCGGCCGAACTACTCGCCCAGCCTGCAGATGTGCACGCTCGACACGCCGACGAAGAGGAGCGGCGGCTGCTTCGGCGACAGCGGCGGCCCGGCGATCGGCCTGCGGCCCGACGGCGTCCCTGTCGAGCTCGGCGTGATCAGCACCGGCGGCGCCTTCTGCAGCACCAAGCTGCCCAACGTCCTCACCCGCGTCGATGTGATCTCGGCCTGGGTCTCGGAATGGATCGCCGCCACCGAAAGCGGCGGCCCGCGCCCGATCGTCGACCCGAAGACGCCGTTCCCGCTGCTGACGAAGCCGGTGGCCGAAGAGTTCGCCGTCCTCACCCTCCAGGATCACTTCGGATCCCGCTTCAGCGGCCGCGTCTACGGCGGTTGTCGCCGAGCGAACCAGAGCCGCTTTCGCTGCGAAGTCGCCTGGCGCTCGGGCCGCAACATCTACGGCGGCACCGTCTCTCCGTTCTACGTGCGCCAGCAGGACGCAGTCACCTGGAAGAGCCACTTCCGGATCGAATGGGCGCCGCTGAAGTGCCTGCGCGCCAACGCCCCCCACTGCCCCATCCACGTCCGCCGCGGCTAAGGAGGCCTTGGCAGGACCCCCGCGCGCGTCTGGCGGCACCGGACACTTCGCGGGGCGTCGTCCTCAGTCGGCCAAATGGCGCTGCCATTCGGCCTCCCTGCGTCCTACCCCCGCTCGGCCCGGCACTCGCCAGCCGCACACGCGGGTCCTGCCAATCCCTCCCGGCTATGTGCAAGCGGTAGCCTCAGCCGCCGTGGCCCAAGGCATCGAAGAGCTGGCGAGCGTCGACGGGACGATCAGTCCGACGGCGGAGGCGAAGGTCGGCCTCAAGGACGACGGCCTCTACCGCGGCGACGGCGCCTTCGAGGTGATCCGCCTCTACCAGGGCAAGCCCTTCGCCCTCGTCGACCACCTCGACCGCCTCGAGCGCTCCGGCGCCGCGATCGAGCTCAGCTTCGACCGCGGCGGGCTGGAGCGGGAGATCGGAACGCTGCTGGCCCAGGCCGGGCCGGTCGAAGGCCAGATGCGGCTGATAGTCACCCGCGGCGGCCGCCGCATCGTCGCCACCGAGCCGATCCCGCCCCACCCCGAGACCGTCAGCCTGCAGTCAGTCACTTACTGCCCGACGGTGATCCTCAACGGAGTCAAGTCACTCTCCTACGCCGCCAACATGCAGGCGACCCGGATCGCCAAAAACCAGGGCGCCGACGAGGCGGTCCTGATCCGCCCCGACGGGAACGTGCTGGAGCCGCCGACCTCTTCGGTCTTCTGGGTCTCCCCCGAGGGGGAGCTGCGGACGCCGGCACTCGATGACGGCGTGCTCGAGTCGATCACCCGCGACCGGATGATCAAGGCGCTCCAGGTCGAGGAGGGCACTTGGCACGTCGACGACCTGCGCGGTGCTCAGGAGGCCTTCCTCGCCTCGACCACGCGGGAGATCCAGGCGGTTTCCTCGGTCGATGGCCGAGTCTTCCCCGCGGCGCCCGGCCCGCGCACGCAGGAAGCACAGGCGGCCTTCGCCGAGACCCTCGGCAAAGAGCTGCAGGAGCTCTGAGATGGACTTCACCTACAGCGACGAGCAGAAGCTGATCCGCGAGGCGGCGCGGGAATTCGCCGAGCGCGAGATCCTGCCGAACATCCGCGACAACGACCGCGAGGGCCGCTTCGACCGCGAGCTGGCGCGAAAGCTGGGCGAGATCGGCTTCCTCGGCGCCCCGATCGCCGAAGAGTACGGCGGCCGCGGCCTCGACTACGTCAGCTACGGATTGATCGCCGAGGAGATCGGCCGCGCCGACTCCTCCGCCCGCACCGTCGTCTCCGTCGTCACCTCGCTGGTCGGCGGCCCGATCGAGAAGTGGGGGACCGAGGAGCAGAAACAGAAGTGGCTGCCGCGACTCTGCTCGGGCGAGGGCCTCGGTTGCTTCGGGCTGACCGAGCCCGACACCGGCTCCGACGCCGCCAACCTCCGCACTCGCGCGACCAAGACCGAGAACGGCTGGTCGATCAGCGGCCAGAAGATGTGGATCAGCCTCGGCAACGTCTCCGACTTCGCCCTGATCTTCGCCCAGACCGACCCGGCGCAGAAGCACCGCGGCCTCGCCGCCTTCATCGTCCCGACCGACAGCGACGGCTTCACGACCCAGGAGATCCACGGCAAGCTCGGGCTGCGCTCCTCCGACACGGCAGAAATTTCCCTAGACGAGGTCGAGGTCGGCGATGACGCGATGCTCGGGGAGGTCGGCGATGGCTTCAAGGTGGCGATGAGCGCGCTCGAAAATGGCCGCTACAGCGTCGCCGCCGGCTGCGTCGGCATCTGCGAAGGCTGCGTACAGTCTTCGGTTGAGTACGCGAAGGAGCGCAAGCAGTTCGGCGTCCCCCTCGCCCGCTTCCAACTCGTCCAGGAGATGATCTCGGACATGATCTTGAAGCGCGACGCGAGCCGGATGCTGGTCCTCCGCGCCGGTCTCTTAAAGGATGAAAAGGTGCCGAACGCGACCGAGACCTCGGTCGCGAAGCTCTTCGCCACCGAGGCGGCGGTCGAGTGCGCGAACCTGGCGATCCAGGTCCACGGCGGCTCCGGCTACGTCGACGACTACCCGGTCGAGCGCTACCTGCGCGACGCCCGCGTCACCACCCTCTACGAGGGGACCTCGCAGATCCAGAAGCTGATCATCGGCCGCGCCGCGACCGGGATCAACGCGATGCTCCCCCTGCAGGAGTCCTGACCTTGGCCCTGGTCGAGGTCTCGCTCGACGACTTCCACGTCGCCCTGCTGCGGCTGAACCGCCCCGAGGCGCGCAACGCCCTCTCGCCGGAGATGCGCGAGGAGCTCGTCGCCAGCCTCGAGCGCCTCGACGCCGACCCGGAGGTGCGCTGCATCGTCATCGCCGGCGCCGACGAGTACTTCGCCGCCGGCGCCGACATCAAGGCGATGGCCGAGCGGCCGGTCGACGCCGCGCCCGACCCGAAGGGAATCGAGTTCTGGACGCGGCTGACCGCGATCGGGACGCCGACGATCGCCGCCGTCTCCGGCTACGCCTTCGGCGGCGGTTGCGAGCTGGCTCTCGCATGCGACATGATCGTCTGCGACGAGAAGACCCGCTTCGGCCAGCCCGAGATCACCCTCGGGATCATCCCCGGCGGCGGCGGCTCACAACGACTGGCCCGAGCCGTCGGCAAGCAGCGGGCGATGGAGTACGTCCTCACCGGGCGCCGTTGGGACGCGAAGACCGCGGAGCGCTGGGGGCTCGTCAACAAGGTGGTCGGCAATGGCGCCTGGCTGACCGAGGCGATCGAGCTGGCCCGGATCGTCGCCGAGCGGCCGCCGCTGGCTCTGCGGCTGGCGAAACAGGCGGTGCTGGCGGCGCAGGAGACCAACCTCGCCGACGGCCTGCGGGCCGAGCGTGAGCTGTTCGACAAAGCGATGGCGACCGAGGACCGCGTCGAGGGCATGAACGCCTTCTTGGAGAAACGCGAGCCCCGCTTCGGAGGCCGGTGAAGGTCACCCGGGTAGGCGTCGTCGGCGCCGGCACGATGGGCCGCGGGATCGCCCAGTTGGCCGCCCTCGGCGGCTACGAGACGGCCCTCTACGACGTTGTTGCGGACCTGGCCGAGACCGGCGCGGACGCGCTGCGCGAAGCGCTCGAGAAGGGTGCAGCACGCGGGCGCTGGAGCGAGGACGAGGCGCGGGCGGCGTCGGCAAGGGTCCAAGCGACCGCCGAGCTGGAGGAGTTGGCCGGCTGCGAGCTGGTGATCGAGGCGGCACCCGAGAAGATCGAGCTGAAGCAGCGGATCTTCAGCGACCTAGCCGAGGTGACGGGGCCGGAGGCCGTCTTCGCCAGCAACACCTCCTCCCTGCGGGTCAGCGACATTGCCGCCGGCGTGCCACACCCCGAGCGCGTCGTCGGCATGCACTTCTTCAACCCGCCGCCGCTGATGAAGCTGGTCGAGGTGGTGACCGCCGAGGGCTCCTCGGAGGAGGCGCTGGCGGTGACCACCGCAGTGGCACTGCAGATGGGCCGCACCCCGATCCGGGCCAAGGACAGTCCTGGGTTCGTCGCCAACCGGCTTGCCCGGCCCTTCTCGCTGGAGTCGCTGCGGATGCTCGGCGACGGCATCGCCGACGTCGCCACGATCGACCGCGTCGTCCGCCTCGGCGGCGGCTTCCGGATGGGCCCGTTCGAGCTGCTCGACCTGATCGGTCTCGACGTCAACCTCGAAATCGCCCGCTCCTTCTTCGCCCAGGGCGGTGAGCCCGAGCGCTGGCGCCCGCATCCGATTCAAGAACGGCTCGTCGCCGAAGGCCGCTTCGGCCGCAAGAGCGGCCGCGGCTACTACGACTACAGCGAGGAGCGCGAGCCGGACCCGGACCTCGGGATCCCGGCGCCGACCCTCGACCCCGAGCAATTGGCCAAGATCGACTCCGCCGCCGAGCAAATCCTCAGCCGCCTCTTCGCCCAAATCGCCAGCGAGGCCGCCTTCGCCCTCGAAGAGGAAGTCGCCTCACCCGAGGACATGGAGACGGCGATGAAGCTCGGCTTCAACTGGCCGCTGGGCCCGCTCGGCTTCGCCGAGCTGATCGGGCCCGACCGGGCCGCGGACCTGCTGGAAGAGCTGCAGGCCGAGAAGGGCCACGCCTACACGACCGCGCCAAAGCTGCGGTCCATCGGTAACGCCCTCGCGTAGCCGACATTCGCCCCACCCTGGTGTGTTCGAAATCGGATGCGCTTGGTTTTTAGGCGCGGAGGGGCAATTCCCGAGCCTTGCCTTCAAACACGATGCTTGCATCGCTAGCGACGCCGATCCCGGGCATCGCGCTCCTCCCGCTCGGAGCGGATCACCTTGGTGGACTCGAAGCTGCCTAGCCCAGCGGACGCAGCGCGACCGCGCAACAAAGCGGCGTCGACCGCGCGAGGGTCGGGCCGGTCGATCCGGACATTCTTTGCCACGAGAGCAAGATACGACGCGACGCCTATTCGCTACTGAGACGCATCATCAGCTCGTCGACGTAGCACCAGCTCCAGTCCTCGCCCGGCTCGGCCGAGCGGATGATCGCGTGGCCGGTGTCCTGGTGGTGGGCGGTGGCGTGCTTGCCGATCGAGTTGTCGCAGCAACCGACGTGGCCGCAGGTCTGGCACATCCGCAGGTGAACCCAGTTCATCCCCATCGCCAGGCACTCCTCACAACCCTCGACCCCCTCGGGAAGGTCGAGGTAAGTGACTGAGTCGAGATGGGAACAGGAGGAGCTCACTGGGCTCAAGATATACCGGAGCCGGTTGCGAAAATCCCTTTATTCAATAAGCGGGGAGTCAGGAGCCGGTGGCGATCTCGGCCGGCTCGCCGCCCGGCATCCAGTGTGCCTCGACCGGAACGTCGGCGTCGCGCAGGTAGCGCTCGGCGTCGAGGGCGCCCATGCAGCCGGTACCGGCTGCGGTGACGGCCTGGCGGTAGGTGTGGTCGACGACGTCGCCGACGGCGAAGACTCCGCCGAGGTTGGTCCGGGTCGAGCCGGCCTCGGTGACGATGTAGCCGTCCTCGTCGGTCTCGACCTGGCCGTTGACGATCTCCGATTTCGGCACGTGGCCGATCGCGACGAAGGCGCCGTCGGTCGCCAGCTCCTCCTCCTCGCCGGTCTCGGCGTTGCGGAGGCGAACCTTCTCGAGCTTGCCGCTCTCGCCGGCGAGGAACTCCTCGGTGACGAAGGGCGTCTTCAGGTCGATGTTGTCCTTTTCCTTCGCCCGCTCGAACATGATCTTCGAGGCGCGGAACTCGTCGCGGCGGTTGACGATCGTCAGGTCGGCGGCGAACTTGGAGATGAAGATCGAGTCCTCCATCGCCGAATCGCCACCGCCGACGACGATCACCTTCTGGTCTTTGAAGAAGGCGCCGTCGCAGACGCCGCAGGTTGAGACGCCGCGGCCGCCGAGCTCCATCTCGCCGGGGACGCCGAGCCGTTTCGGCTCCGCCCCCATCGCCAGAATTACGGTCTTGGCGCGGTGCTCCTCGTCGCCGAGGAAGACCTTGTGGACGCCGCCGTCGGAGAGCTCGACCCGGTCGACGTCGTCGGTGGCGAAGCGGGTCCCGAAGCGCTCGGCCTGGGCGCGGAACTGGGCCATCATCTCCGGCCCCATGATCCCGTCGGGGTAGCCGGGGTAGTTCTCGACGTCGGTCGTGTTCTGCAGCTGGCCGCCCCACTGGAAGCCCTCGAAAACGAGCGGCTCGAGGTTGGCCCGCGCGGTGTACAGCGCGGCCGTGTAGCCGGCGGGCCCACCGCCGACGATGATTACGTCCTCGACCTTCTTCTGCTCGTTCTGCTCTGCCATATCTGCCGCCTCGGGTCTATTACTTTACTTTTTATAGTAGCTCTCTTGACCCTCGAAGGCAATCGCCGCCTCGACCTCCACCGGCGTCGGTGGACCGCCACCGCGATCGACCGGCAGGCCCTCCTCTTCCCAGGCATGAACCGTGTGGCGGAGCTGGAAGAAGGCGAAGATCCCCGGCGGGATCGGCATCCAGAAGGCGACCAGCCGGAAGATCAGGACTGCCGGGAAGACGGTCTCCTCCGGGATCCCGAAGAGGACGAAGGCGCCGATCATCCCGGCGTCGACCGCCCCCACCCCCGCCGGGGCCAGTGGGAAGAGATTGGCGACCATGCCGAGGAAGAAGCCCTGGACGACCACCGCCAGCGGCACGTGCACCCCGAAGGCGTGGAAGGAGGCCCACAGCACTCCGATGCTGGCCGCCCAGAAGCCGGCAGCGCCGATCACCGCGAGGCCGCCCCGGCGAGGATGGGCGAAAAGGCCGACGGCGAAGCGGAACCCTTCGCCCAGGGTGGCGGGCACTTTGCCGGCGGCCTCGAGCCAGTGGCGCGAGCGCTCGCCGTGGGCGAAACGCGCGAGGCGGCGCTCGGCGTCCGGCGGAATCAGGGTGATCAGGACACCGAGGATCAGCAGCAGCCCGGCGACGCCGGCGGGGATGATCGTCAGCTCGACTGAGCTCTTGCCGTTGAGGACCCCCGTCCGCAGCAGCACCCCGAAGACGATCAGGGCGATGGGATAGAAGGCGTAGTGGAGGGAGACGAAGGCGACCATCCGCCGCGCGACATCGCGCCGCGACATCCCCGCTTTGCGCAGCGCCCAGTAAGTGACGGCGATGCCGCCGGCGCCGCCGGCCGAGAAGAGGAGCGTCCCGGCAACCCCGGCCATGTTGATCTCGTAGGTCTCTTTCCAGGTCAGCCGCAGCGCGTCACCGCCGACCACGGCCTTGAAGAGGGCGATGTAGGTCGCATAGGCGAGGACGTTGAACCCGATCGCGATCGCGATCCAGAGCGGGTCGGCCTCGTCGAGCTTGCCCAGCGCGTCACTGAGGCCGATCAGCTTCGGGAAGAGGAAGTAGATCGCCCCGAGCAGGATGAAGACGACGACGACGGTTTGGATCAACCGCCGGGTCGTGAATATCGGCATTTCGGCGAGGCGGTGGTTGCCGTTCGCCGAGTCATCCGGAGACACGTCTAAAAACTACCTACTCGCGATCCTCTCCAGACGCTGAAGGGCTCCGTTTACCCCGCGTACGAGGGGTTCCGCGAGCGGCTCCCCCTTGCGTACGGCGGCAACCAGGGCGGCGCCGGCCAGAAGGTCAGTGACGTAATGCTCGCCCAGGTAGACGAGGGCGAAGCCGAGGGTGCCCGCGTATCCCCAGGCCAGGCGCCCCTCGACCTTGCCCGCTTCGGAGAGCGAGAGCGCCGCCTGCAGCGAGGTCGCGAAGTGGAGCGAGGGCATCGCCGCCCAGGGGTTGCCGCCGAGAGCGTCGTAGAGGCGCTCCCAGGCTCGACCCCAGGTCGGTTCGCCGACCTCAACCATGATCCGCCGCACCTCTTCTCCGGTCAGGCCCTGCTCGGCAGCCCACCACGGCGGCGCCGTCGGCACCGCAAAGTAGGCGACGCAGCCAAGGTCGAAGACAGCGGCCATCTGCCGTGCCGCTCGCGGGAAGCGCTCGTTGTGGTGGACCAGGATCAGGGCGAGCGAGAGGTAGGGCTCGATGAACCAGAGCCAGTGGGTCCAGGTGAGGACCCGGTTGACGACCCCGACCCCTGGCATCCCCGAGAGCGCACGCTGGAGGCGGGCGTTGGGGAGGCGGCCGGCCCCGATCAACCGGTCGCTGCGGATCGGGTAGCGGGTGCGCAGGCGGCCTCGCAGGCGATCCGGATCGTCGTAGGGCAGCTCGTGGGCGACCGTGAAGGCCCACATCTGCAGGGCAAAGAGGGCGACGTCGCGCCGCTTTGAGCGTGGGTAGAGCACCGCCAGCGCCAGGGGCGCGGCGGCCACGGTCGTGACCGTGGCCTGGGCCGGGATCCGCAGACGGCGGCGCAGGACAGGGACGGCGAACGCCGCGACGATCGTCCCGGCCGCGCCGGCGCGCACCGCTAGGCGAAGCCCATTCGATGGCCGCGAGCGCCTCCTCATGAGGAGCGCGAGTATAGGTCCGACTCCCGCATGCAACGCGGGAGGGCGCGGCGCCGCCGCACGTGAATAGAATGGCCGCGCTTTGGCGTCTCACTCCCCTGGCACTGACCAGATCGACACCCTGCTCTGGATCGGCTTCGTCGCCGCCGCGATCCTGATGATCGCGATCACCGGCGCGCTGCTCTACGTCGCCCGCCGCTACCGCAGCGAGCGCGGGGTCGAGCCGCGCCAGCTCCTCTCCGGCAGCGGCCTGCAGTTCCGGGTCGCCGGCATCCTCACCATCTTCGCCACGCTCCTCTTCATCCTCGGCGTCGTCTTCACCGGCAACGCCCGCGAGAAGCCTTCGACCGGCGAGGCCGGCCTCGCTTCGCTGAAGGGGGAACCGCTGAAGATCAAAGCGACCGGCCAGCAGTGGCTCTGGCGCTACGACTACCCCAACGGCGCCTTCTCCTACTACCAGCTGGTGGTGCCGGTCGACACCGCGGTTGAGCTCGAAGTCGTCTCCACCGACGTCGTCCACACCTGGAACGTCGAAGAACTCGCTCGCAAGGCCGACGCGGTCCCGGGCAAGACCAACAAGGTCCTCTTCAGCACCGATGACGAAGGCACCTACGAGGGCGATTCCGCCACCCTCTCCGGCCAGTCCTACGCCTCGATGCGGACCGAGGTGAAAGTCGTCTCGGCCGAGGAATACGAAGACTTCATCGAAACCCAGAGCGAAGAGATCGACGCCGCCGAGGAACGGGTCGTCGGCTTGATCGAAAACGGAGAGACGCCATGAGCCCCAGCGAGCGCCCAGAGCTCGTCGCCGACGGCTACGCCGCCAGCCGCCCGCGCTGGGCGCAGCTGGCGACCAGCGCCGACCACAAGGACGTCGGCCAGATCCTGATCTGCGGCGCCCTCGGCTTCCTCTTCCTCGCCCTGGTCGAGCTGCTGCTGATGCGGGTCCAGCTGCTGGTGCCGGAGAACACCTTCCTCTCCCCCGTCGGCTTCAACCGCATGCTCTCGCTCTACGGCACCAGCGCGATCTTCCTCTTCGCGCTGCCGCTGGCGATCGGGCTCTTCTACTACGTGGCGCCGCTGCAGATCGGCGCCCGCGGCACGGCGCTGCCGCGGCTCGGGCAGGTCGGCATGACCCTCTGGATCGCCGGTGCGACCGCGCTCTACGCGACCTTCCTCTTCACCCCCAGCGAGGCCGGAGTCAACCCGCTGCCACCGCTGAGCGAGGTCGCCTTCCTCTCCAACAACGGCGTCGACGCCTGGGCGACTGCGACGGGGCTGGCGACGCTCGGCTTCGTCCTCCTCTCGATCAACCTCCTCGCGACGCTGCGGGTGATGCGGGCGCCGGGGATGGCTTGGCGCCGGGTCCCCGTCTTCGCCTGGGCCGCGACCGTCTCCTCTTGGCTGATGATCGTCGTCGGCTCGGTCCTGCTGGCGGCGCTGACGATGCTGATGATCGACCGCAACTACGACGGGATCTTCTTCGCCGACGGCTCCGGCGGAGCGCCGCTCCTCTGGCAGCACCTGAGCTGGATCTTCTACACCGGCGCCTACATGCTGATCCTCATCTTCGCCTTCGGCGCGATCGCCGAAATCGCCTCCACCTTCGCCCGCAAACCGCTCTTCAACCGCAACGTGGTGATGATCTCGCTGGCGGCGATCGCCGTGATCGGGACCCTGGCCTGGATGCAGAACATGCTGACGGCGCCGATCGGGGTCGGCTGGATGTACTTCGCGATGCTGATGTCCCTGGCGCTGATCGTCCCCTTCGGGCTCGTCTTCTTCAACCTGATTGCGACTCTGGCGGGCGGCACCCTGCGGATGCGGGCGCCGCTGCTGTTTGCGATGGGAGCGCTCTTTGCGATCGGGATCGGCCTCGCGGCCGAGCTCTGCCATTCGCTCGTCGCCGCTGCCTGGCAGCTGAAGAACACGACCGATGCCACCGCCGCCACTCACTTCGCGCTCGTCGGCGGCTCGGTCTTCGGCGGCTTCGCGGCGCTCCACTACTGGTTCCCGAAGATGACCGGGCGGACGATGGGCGAGAGCCTTGCCCGGATCTCCTTCTGGACGATCCTCCTCGGTCTCCTGCTCGGCTTCGTACCGCTCTTCTTCGCCGGCGCCGGCGAAGGCCAGGTGGTCGACGCCTACAAGTACTTCGACGACACCGGCGTCACCGCCTACAACGTGATCGCCTCGATCGGGATTCTCGTCCTCTTCGTCGGCATCCTGCTGACGATCCTCAACGCGATCTTCAGCCGCGAGAACGGCCCCGCGGCCGGGCACGATCCGTGGGCCGGCGACACCCTCGAGTGGTTCACGCTCTCGCCGCCGGACCCGCACAACTTCGACGTCCTCCCCGACGTCCGCAGCCCACGTCCGCTGCGTGACATCCGCGAGGCGATCGGACATCGCACCCGCCGCAGCCAGGATGCCGCGGCACGCGAATCGCAGCCGGTAGCCTGAGCCCCATGCAATCCGGCGCCGGCGCGCATACCGCGCCCAACCCGACCGCTGCCAGCCGTTCGGTCCTGCCTTCCGTCGTCCGCGACTACCTGACGCTGACGAAGCCGAAGGTGCAGTCGCTGCTGCTCTTCACGACGGTGACGACGATGTACGTGGCAGGCGACCCGTCGCTGGGCCTGATCTTCCTCACCTGTCTTGGCGGCGCCCTCTCAGCCGGCGGCGCCGGCGCGATCAACCACGTCATCGACCGCGACATCGACCGCACGATGGCGCGCACCGCCAATCGCCCCGTCGCCGCGGGACGGATCTCGCCGCGCGCGGCGACCGCGTTCGGCCTGATCCTGGCCGCCTCCTCCTTCCTCCTGCTCTCGCTGACCGTCAACCCCCTGGCGGCGACGCTTTCGCTCAGCGGCTTCCTCGGCTACGTCGGCGTCTACACCCTGTGGCTGAAGCGGCGGACGCCGCAGAACATCGTCATCGGCGGCGCCGCCGGAGCGGTCCCGCCCCTCGTCGCTTGGGCCGCCGTCACCGGCGAGCTCAGCGGCATGGCCTTCTACATGTTCGCGATCGTCTTCTTCTGGACCCCCCCCCACTTTTGGGCCCTCTCGCTGCTGATGAAGGACGAGTACGCGAAGGCCGGCATCCCGATGCTCCCAGTTGTCCGCGGCGAGGAGGAGACCAGGCGCCAGATCCTCCTCTACACCGTCCTCCTCTACGCCGTCACCCAACTCCCCTTCTGCGCCGGCGGCCTCGGCGTCGCCTACGTCGTTCCGTCGATCCTGCTCGGAGCGGGCTTCATCTACTTTGCCGCCCGCCTCTACCGCGCCCGTGACCGCCGCTGGGCCCTCCGCACCTACCTCTTCTCCCTCGGCTACCTGGCCCTGCTGTTCCTCTCGATGGCCATCGCGGCCAACGTTTAGGGAGCTCAGGCCGCCTGCTGGCGGACGGGCTCTCCGACGGCTGGCGCCTGTTGTTCCCCTATCTTCCAGGCGGAACCGGCAAGGGACAGGGGGCTTAGGTCGGTGGGGGAAACGAAGCCGAAAAAGCGCTTCCGACTTGAGAAGTTCGCGAGCGACGTGCTCTACGACTCCGTCGTCTCAATCACCTCAGGCGCCCTCCGCTGGGCGGGTCCGGCTCTGCTCGCACTCATGGTGACCTCGATCCGCCTGGGCTGGGACGTTCCGGCCTGGACGCTGGTCCTTGTCCTACTCGGAGCGATTGGCCTGATCTCTCTCACGAAGCGCCTTGGGGATCGGGAGCCGGATGAACTAGAGGCCCGTCTGGAGGCCGCAGAAGACAGGTTGGATAGACACGATTCTTACGGGACGAACATCTGCTCGATCATGAACAACTTCCAGCGCCACACGTCGGATCTTCGAATGTCTGTGCTGCTAGCGGAGGAAGGCGACTTCGTAATGGAGTGGGCATCCGGCCATGACATCCAGAGCCAGAAGAAGTACCGCCAATCAATCGCGAAGACTGTCTCCAGGATCGCCTACGAAATGAAGGTCATGCAGGTGTGGGAGGACGTCACCGTCGAAGAGCGAGGCTTCGAGGCGAATCCTCAGTCGTGCCGCAACGTCGAAGCAGGAGAGGCTTCAAATGACCGACTCAGCCGCCTATCGCAAAATGCTCGAGGGCAAGATCACGCCTAAGAAGTACGCGCAGGATCTCAAGAAGTCTGTAAGAAAAGCCCGCAACGCCTCATCGGGCAGGTACGTCGAGCGCAGCGACGCCGCCGGCCGCGCTTCAGCCTGACAACAGCCGCCCGCCCGAGACTTTCCTCCCTCTCGCCTGATAGAACTCCGTCCCAATGGATCGCGAGACCGCGCGTCGAAATATGAAAGCCGGCCTGGTTGCAGGTGGAATCGCCGCCGGCATCTTCGCTCTCAGCTTCGTCGCCGCCTTCCTCTACATCGCCCAGTAGAAGATGGCCGAGCACCGACACATTCTTGAGCCCGGCGAGACGATCTACGCGCCGCGTCCCTCCTGGGGCCCGGTTTTCTTCGCGATCGGCGCCCTCGGACTGATCTGCGGCATTTTCGCCTCGGGGTTCATCTTCGCGCCGAAGATCTGGGCGCTGATCGGCGCGATCTTCCTGCTTGCCGCCTTCCGCAGCATCGTCCGCGGCTCGGTCCGCGATTACTACCGCCTTCCGAGGCGCCAGGAGACCCGTGGCGCCGCGTTGCCGGTAGAAACGATTTCTGGGCCTCCTCAGTCCTGACGGGCTGAGACCAAGCAGATCAAGGACGCAGGGAGGGAAGTGTGCCTCTGCACACGACCGACCGAGGACGCCGATATGCGCCGGCCTCAGCCCGTCAGGGGCATTTCTGAGGTTGCGCCGTCCGAAGTCCAGCACCTGACGATGTCGCGCATCGAGAGGACTCCGATGGGCTCGGCATCTTCGAAGACGACCAGGTGGCGGACGTTGCGGCGAGACATCTCCGCGGCGGCGCGCTCGAGGCTCCAGTCGGGAGCAGCGGTGAGGACGCCTTCGCTCATGTGGTCGGCGACCCGCTCGCCGGCGGGGTCCTGACCCCGGGCGACGGAGATCAACAAGTCCCGCTCGGTCACGATCGAGGGAGCCGCCAGCTCGCCGTCGATCACGAGCGCCGCGCCGGTGCCCCGCTCGACCATCTTCTCGGCCGCCTCACGCAACGTGTGAGACGGGCCTACGGTCAGGCTGATCTCCGACATACCGTCTCTCACCTGCATTTGCGACCTCCCATCGCTCGTGTTTTTGCGTTAGTGCGGATCGCCTCAAGAGTATCCAACGAACCCCCCTCCACGGCAAGCTCCCCGCCTGCCTCGCCATATAGACTTCCGCCCGCATTCAACCCCATGGCTCGCCTTCGCAAACTCATCACCCCGCTGCTCGCCCTCGTGGCTCTCGCCGCCCTTGCCTTGGCTGCATCCGGCTGCGGAACCACGGATGCCGACCCCCAGCGCGGGCGCACGCTCTTCATCCAGAAATGCAGCGAATGCCACGCCCTCGCGCAGGCCGGGGCCGTCGGCCAAGTGGGCCCCAGCCTCGACCACGCCTTCGCGGCGGCCCGTGAAGAAGGCAACGACTCCGACACGATCGAGGGGGTCGTCAAAGCGCAGGTCGAGTACCCCCGCGAGAGCAACGGCAACTCCGCCGTCTCGATGCCGGCCGACATCGTCACCGGGCAGGACCTGGACGACGTCGCCGCCTACGTCGGCGAATGGGCCGGCGTCCCCGATGCCGCACCGCCAAAGGTCGCCGGCGGGCCCGGCGCGCAGGTCTTCGCCAACAACAGCTGCGCCGGCTGCCACACCTTCGTCGCAGCCGAAGCCGGCGGCGTCACCGGTCCGAACCTCGACGAAGAACTCGAGGGCGAGGAACAGTCCCACGTCGAAGAAATGATCGTGGACCCGAACGCCGAAATCGTCAAGGGCTACCCGCCCAATGTGATGCCGCAGAACTACGAGCAGCTTCTCTCCGCCAAAGAAATCGAAGACCTGGCGAAGTACCTGATCGAAAACGCCGCCGGCGGCGGCAAATCCAAGGGCTGAGCCAAGGCGGCCGCAGGGCCGCTGCCATCATGGGTGTCAGATGCGAGACCGCCTGAGAAGCCGCCTCGAGATCTCCCCCGCCCGCTACGCGCAGGTGACCGCGATCGCCCTCGCCGCCCTCTCCCTGATCGTTCTCACCGGCGCCGGCGTGCGGCTTACCGGGTCCGGGCTCGGGTGCCCTGACTGGCCGAAATGCTACGGCGGGACGACGCCGCCGATCGAATTCCACGCGGTGATCGAGTACGGGAACCGGCTCCTCACCGGGTTCGTCGGCTTCGCCGTAATCGCCGCCAGCGTCCTCGCCTGGTTCCGCCGGCCCTATCGCTGGCACCTGGCCCTGTTTGGTGCACTGCTTCCACTCGGGGTCATCGGGCAGGCCATTCTTGGGGCGCTGGTGGTGAAGTACCACCTGGCGCCAGGGCTGGTGATGTCCCACTTCATCCTCTCGATGATGCTGCTGGACGCCGCCTTCGCCCTCGCCTGGTGCTCGCGCTACGAACCCTGGGAGCGGCGCCGCTCGCGTGACCGTCTCAGCGTCTGGACGGTGCGAGCGCTGATCCCGCTGGGGCAGCTGACGATTTTGGCGGGGACCATCGCCACCGCCTCCGGTCCCCACGCCGGGGCGCACGAAGGGCAGCTGGTTCACCGCTTCGACTTCGAGGGCACGGGGACCCTGGAGTGGGTAGTCCAGCGCCACGCCGCGATCGCCGCGATCTACGGCGTCGCCGCGATCGCGGTCTGGCTCGTGCTGCGCCGACCCGGCGCCGACGGGCGAGCGCTGAGGCCACTCACCCTCGTGATCGGACTGCTCGGCCTCCAGGGAGCTATCGGAGGCCTGCAGTGGGCGCTCGAACTGCCGGCCGGGATCGTCTGGGTCCACGTCGCGATCGCCATCGGCAACTGGCTGGCAATGCTGTGGACGGTGGCGGCGGCAGGTCGGCTCGAGCCTCGCGACCGCCCCGCGACCGTTCGCTCTGAGGAGCCCGAGACCCGGGCTCCGGCGCCGGCCGGCTCGCTCTAGGGCTTGCTCCCCTTCTGGATCTCGATCGGCGTCCTCAGCCTCGTCCAGGCTGCCCTCGTCGGCCTCCCCAAGCCCCCCTCGCAGACTTTGCTCGCGCGGTTGCGGAGCAACTGGTGGGCGCTCGTCCTGCCGCTCTCGATCGTTGTCGTCGTTTCCGCGATAGCGCTCGAGTCGGCCAGCGCCCGCTTCCTCACCTACCTGGCCCTGATCGCAGTGCCACCGCTGGCAGCCGCCGCGCTCGCGTGGCTGATGCGCGGCGCACGGCCGGCGCTGGCGCTAGCCGTCGTCCCCCTCTTCGCGATCGCCTGGGCGCGCCAGGAGGCCCTCAGCGGCGAGACGGCAGCCTTGCTGCTCTCCGCCCTCGCCTGCGTCAGCCTCGGCTGGCTGATCGCCTGCGTGGTCCCGCCGCGGTGGCTGAAGCTCGGCATCTACGTGATGGCCGTAATCGACGCCTGGCTGATCGCCTCAGACCTCCTGCAGGAGCCGAACGCGGTCCTCAACGCGGCGGCCCCGGTGGCCGACCTCCCCCGCCTCCAGTACGCCTCCTTCGGCTCGGCGGTGATGGGCTTCGGCGACCTCTTCATCGCCGCCACCCTCGGCGCCCTCCTCGCCTCGGACCGGCGCCTCCAGCTCCAGGGAGCCGTCCTCGCCGCCGTCATCTGCCCGGCCTTCGATCTGCTCTTCTTCTTCGTCGATCAGACCCCGGCGACGGTCCCGATCGCACTGACGCTGGCGGCCTCAGAGCTGCTCCAGCGGCAGCATTCCCTACGAACGTGACTTCTTGACCCCTAGTTCGCGCCACTTCTGCTCTATCCAGCGATAGCCGTAGACGCATCCCGCGATGACCAGGGCCAGCCCGAACAAGGAGCCGACGAGCGGGCGCGTCAACAGCGTCAACGCGATCACCGCAGCGGCCGCAATTCCGACGATCACGACCCATTTGAAGACCGCCGCCTCGTTGAGTTTCATCGGCTCACGAGGCTGATTTGCAGCCGCCTCAGAGGACGTAGACGGTGACGAAGACCACCAGCCACATGATGTCGACGAAGTGCCAGTAGATCCCTGGCACCTCGACACCCAGATGGTCTTTCTCCTCCGGCCCGAAATGGCCGCGGAAGGCACGGATCGTCGCGAAGGAGAGCAGCATCAGGCCGACGAAGACGTGGGCGCCGTGGAGGCCGGTGAGGCTGTAGAAGATCGAGCCGAAGCTGAGGTCGCGGGCGCTGAAGCCGAGGTGCACGTACTCGTTGATCTGGATGAAGAGGAAGGTGGCGCCGAGGAGCCAGGTCGCAACCAGGCCGAGTTTGAGGCCGGCGCGGTTGCCGCGGCGGATCGACTCCAGCGCGTAGTGGACGGTGAAGCTCGAGGAGACCAGGATCGCGGTGTTCATCCCCGCCACCGCGACCGGCAGCTCGTAGGGGTGCGGCGGCCAGCTCGGCGGGTCGACGACGACCCGGAGGAAGAAGTAGGAGGCGAAGAAGGCCCCGAAAAGCATCACCTCGGAGACGATGAAAAGGAGGATGCCGAGCGTCTGGCGGTCGATCCGCGAGCTCTGGTTGGCCTCGGGTGGGCCGTGGTGGTGATCGCCGTGGCTGACGGCGACGGTGGCGCTCTCCATCAACTCTCCCTCCCCTGGACCGCCTGTGGCTCACCCTCGGCGACGGCGGCGGCGACGGCGGTCGCGGGCCGGCCGACCTCGATGTGCTCGACCGACTTGTCGGTGATCTCCCGCACGCGGCCAATCAGGTCGTCCTCGAGCCATTGCGAGCGCTCGCCCGCGAAGGTCGAGATCAGGATGTCGTCGATCCGGTAGTGCTCGATCCCGTTCTTGACCGCGTGGAAGGGATCCGGGCTCATCGGCTGGCCGGTGGCGTCGACCTCGGCGCGATAGAGCTCGGCCAAGGTCGCGGCAAGATCACCGACGACCTGCGCCTCGCTGACGTCCTCCGCCCGCGGGCAGATGATCGTGAAGCGGTGCGGCCGGATCCCGGCGCGCTCCTTCAGCCGGTTGACCAGATCCGGAGCGGCGACGGTCTTGGTCGCCACCACCAAGGTGTGGTTGAGGTCCCAGCGGATTGCGTCGTCTTCGATCCGGACCGGGATGTGGGTCAGCTTCACCTCCGGTTCGAGCCGCTCGCGCACCCACTCGACGAGGTCGCGGCGCATGAAGCCGAAGCGTGAGTCAGAGAGGCAGGAGAGCAGCACCTCGCCGGGCCGGTGGGCGCGGACGGCGTCGTCCAGGGCGAGCGAGGGCTCGGGGTCCATAACCTCGCCGACCGACTCGATCCCGAACTCAGCAAGCAGCGCCATCGTCACCTCGACCCGGGCACGCGCCGCCTCGCGGATTTCGCCGGAGTCGATCAGCTGCCCCACCGAGGGCTGGTTCTGCGGCGCCGTGACAACGACGCCGGAAACCTGATCCTGGCGCTCGCGCACCGCCTGCAGCAGCTTTCGTCCACCGGCCACCTCGTTGAGGAAGACCAGCAGCGACTTGCGATCCTCAGCCACCTCGGAGCTCATGAGCTGGTTCCCACCACGCTTTTCTCTCCGGCGGGCACCTCGGCCCCCTCGCTTCCTTCGCCGGCCATGATCGCGTGTTTGGCGCCGGGGATCCCGAACTCGTACGGCCCGCCGACGACCCGGGGGATCTCGGTGAAGTTGAAGATCGGCGGCGGCGAGGAGACCTGCCACTCGATCGAGTTGGCGCGCCATGGGTTGGCACCGGCTTTCGGGCCGAAGCGCCAGCTGACGACCATGTTGTAGACGAAGACGAGCTGGACGGCGCCGAGCAGGAAGGCGAAGGCGCTGATCATCAGGTTCCAGTTGCCGAACTGCTCGGCGTAGTCGGCGACGCGGCGCGGCATCCCGTCCATGCCGACCCAGTGCATCGGGATGAAGGTGCCCCAGGTGCCGACGAGGGTGCCCCAGAAGTGGACGCGGCCGAGTTTCTCGTCGTACATCCGGCCCGTCATCTTCGGGAACCAGTGGTAGACGCCGGCGAAGATCGTGAAGACCGAGCCGCCGAAGAGGACGAAGTGGATGTGGGCGACGATGAAGTAGGTG
>Ga0126305_10000048_pt1 | contig 46962 bp, 38 predicted proteins | sample Plot26_FD_92536 | JGI IMG/M metagenome (GOLD analysis project Ga0126305, IMG submission 92536) | Serpentine soil microbial communities from UC McLaughlin Reserve, CA, USA - Plot26 | ecosystem: Environmental > Terrestrial > Soil > Grasslands | place: USA: UC McLaughlin Reserve, Lake County... | reverse complement strand
GGGGCGTCTCCGAGGCGGAGGAATCGCTCGCTTTGCTAATCCCTTCAACCGTCACGTCGTTCCGCCGTCCAGGCTCTCGGTGCAGCGCAAACCCGGAACGAACTTCGGGCACGTCGTACTAGCCGGTATTCTCGCCCTGCCTCGCCAGCGCCGTAGCCATCCCCGCCGCCGCCAGCCCGCCCAGGAGATACCAGGCCACCGTCATCACCTGGGTGGCCACGGTCCGGTTGGTGGGACGGCTCCCCAGGCCCATCGGACCCGGCAGGGCCAGGGCGCCCAGGCCGGCGCCGAGGCCGAGGGCCGTGCCCCGGAGCCAGGTGGCGGTGCCGCCGTTCGTGCCGACGAGGCTGTAGTAGAGGGAATTGGAGACCAGATCGCCGGCCAGGGTCCAGGGATAGAGCTGGTCGTCCGGCGGCGACTGGCGGCCGGTCGCCCGGATGGTCTTGGCGAGGGCGCGCAGGCCGAGGATGTCCGCCCGGGGAGCTTTATCCGTGATCCGGCGGGCCGCCTGGTGGACGAGGGTGAGGGCGCACGCGCCGGCGAGGCCGCTGCCCAGGGCTCGAAGGGCTTTCATCTTCTCTCCTCCTCAGGGATCTCCGGCGATCCCTTACGGGAGAGGGCGTCTGCAACTTGCGTTCCGCTCTGAAAGGCCTGCCCTTCGGGGCCGGCGTTGTGTGACCGGATATCTCCAGCTTGTAGAGTGACCAGGGCACCAGTCTGGCCGAACGCGGTCACGAACTCGACCTCGAAACTTTCCGGCCTGTACACCTCGACGATGGCGCCCAAGTCTCCGGCACGAAGCCCTTGTGCCGGTAAATCCCGGGCCAGGACCACAGCATCCAGAAGCTTCATGACTGCTTTCCGCCCTCCACCTCCGCCACGAACTCATCCATCAGGTGATTGAACACCTCCGGGCGGTCCATCATCACCCAGTGGCCGGTGCCCGTCATCAGGCGGACGGGGAGGTCCGGCAGGAGGTTGTGGAGGCTGTAGGGGAGGCGGTTCATGTCGGAGACCACGGAGAGCCGGGGGCCCTGGTAGCGCTCCAGGGCGGGGAGCGGCTGGTAGAGCATGCTGCTCTCGATGGCGGCCGGGATGGCGTCCTCGTGGGTCAGGCGGAGGTCCTCGAGCACCCAGCGGGAGGCGTCGGGATCGCCGCTCACCACGAGCTGGCGGTAGTAGGACTCGAGCTCGTTGACGGGATCGGCGCGCAGGCTCTCGAGGAAGGGCCGGAACTCCGAGTCGGGGACGCGGCTCATGTCGCCGTTGGGATCGACCAGCAGGAGCCCGGCGATCCGCTCCGGGTGGCGGCCCGCGTATTCGATGGCCACCGCCGAGCCCAGGCTGTGGCCGGCCAGGATGAAGCGGCGCAGGCCGAGCTGGTCGGCGGCGGCGGCCACGTCGCCCGCCAGGGAAGCGATCGAGTAGTCGCCGTCCTCCGCCGGGTCGGACTCGCCGTGCCCGCGCAGGTCGAGCGCCGCCGCGCGCCGGTGGCGGCGCAGGTGATCGAGCTGCAGGGACCACTGGCCGCCGTTGCCCGCCAAGCTGTGGAGGAAGAGGACGGGCGTCGCTCCCCGATGCTCCTCCTCGCCGCCGTCCCTTATATAGAGGTTGCCCGCGGGGCCGGCGATCCACAGGGTCTCGCCCGGGGCGGGCTCGGGCTCGGTAACGGACGGCCCGGGCTCCGGCCGCCGCCGCCGGTCCGGACCGGGATCGGCGTCCTCCGGGAAAAGGTCCACCTCCCGGCGGCTGGCGAACAGGGTGGCGAACGCCCCCAGGGTGAGCAGGCCCAGCAGCGTCCACAGGAAGCCCCGGCCGCGCCGCCGGCGCGGGTAGCTGGATCTCCGTAGCAGCCTCGAGCTCATCGCATTCACCCCCCGGTCGAAGCTAACACGCTCCTCCGCCGATGGGCAATGAAGCCCGCGGCCAGGGGGCGGGCACGAGGCGGAAGGGTTGACATCCCTATTGATAGTTAGGTATCAATGCCCTGCCCAAGCCGGCAGCACGAGGTTAGGAGCAGCGTCGCCTGCTCGTATAGAAACTAAGAGCTATCCCAGACGGGAGGCACGTTTGCCGAAGCAAGAAGTAGCCCAGATCCGTTCCTATCTGCAGCGTCTCGGCAGGCGCTCAAGCCCGGTCTGCATCAGCGCCTTCGCCTTCAGCCTGGTCAATCTTGCCGGTCCGGCCGCCCCGACGGTGCACCCTCCGGCCCTTCAGCCCGCCGCCGTCGTTCAGCAAGCCGCCGCATCTCCCGCTCAGGCACCCCTCGCTCAGGCACCGGCGCCCAAGGTGGACGCGCCCGCCGCGGTGGAGGCTCCGAAGCCGGAGCCGCCCGGGGAGACTGCGAAGACCGTGCCCGCCGAGGCTCCGAAGGCGGCGAGCCCGGCTCCTGTCGCCGCTCCCGCCAGCCCCGCCCCGGCGCCTACCCCCGCACCCGTCGCTGCCACCCCGGCTCCGACCCCCGCTCCGGCTCCTCCCCCTGCTCCCCTGAGCAGCCTGGAGCAGCTCCGCAAGGCCGCGGACCTGCTGGCGGAGGCCAACGCGGCCATGGGAGCTCCGAAGTCGCCTTACGGGCAGCTCATCTACGACATCGCCATCCGTCACTCGGTGAACCCGCAGCTCGTGGCCGCCGTGATCCACGTCGAGTCGGCCTTCAATGCCCGCGCCGTCTCCCGCAAGGGGGCGTGCGGCCTGATGCAGCTCCTGCCGGCCACCGCGCGCCGCTTCGGGGTGACGAAGAAGAAGGATCTCTTCGATCCCAAGAAGAACCTGGAGGCGGGCGTGAAGTACCTGAAGTGGCTGACCGCCCGTTTCGGCGGCGACGTCCAGAAGACCCTGGCCGCCTACAACGCCGGCGAGGGAGCGGTGGACCGCTTCGGCGGGGTTCCTCCCTACCGCGAGACGCAGAACTACGTCCAGAAGATCTTCGGCCTCCTCGGCTTCACGCCCGATCCCCCCGCTGCCAAGGCTGCGCTCCCCGCTGCACAGGTCGCCGAGGCGGAGATCGTGCCGGCGGGCCGGTAGACGTCACCCGCCGGGCTTCGATGCCCGGGCCGCAACCTTCCTCCACTCCCCTGCGTACCACCTCAAGGCTCCATCCGGAGCCTTGATCGATCTATGCCTACTGTTTCCTCAGGGGAGGTTTCCCGCATGCGAAAACTGATCTACGCCACCCTCGTCCTGCTCGCCGCGTCCGCCCGGGCGGACGTCGATCCCGGCCTGCTGGCCGGGATGAAGGCGCGCTCGATCGGGCCGGCTGGCATGAGCGGCCGGGTGCCCGTCGTCGCCGCCGTCGAGTCGAATCCCAACATCGTGTACGCGGGCGCCGCGGCCGGCGGCGTCTGGAAGTCGGTCAACGGCGGCCTCACCTGGACGCCGCTGTTCGACGACCAGGCGGTGTCCTCGGTGGGCGCCCTGGCAATCTACCAGGCCAACCCGGACGTCGTCTGGGTGGGCACCGGCGAGGGCAACCCGCGCAACAGCGTGTCGGTCGGCAACGGCGTCTACCGCTCGATGGACGGCGGCAAGACCTGGATGCACCTGGGCCTGGAGAAGACGGAGCGCATCTACCGCATCGTGCTCCACCCCTCCGATCCCGACGTGGCCTGGGTCTCCGCCATGGGTCAGGAGTGGGGCGAGAACCCGGAACGGGGCGTGTTCAAGACCGAGGACGGCGGCAAGACCTGGAGCAAGGTGCTCTACGTCGACCCGCGGACGGGCGCCTCGGACCTGGTGATCGACCCGCGCAATCCCAACAAGCTGTTCGCCTCGATGTGGCAGTACCGGCGCTGGCCCTGGTTCTTCAAGTCGGGGGGCCCGGGCTCGGGGCTCTACGTCACCCAGGACGGCGGGCGGACCTGGCGGGAGATCACGGACGGGGACGGGCTGCCGAAGGGGGACCTGGGGCGGATCGGCATCGCCATCTCGCACTCGAACCCGGACGTCGTCTACGCCACCGTCGAGGCCGCCAAGAGCGCCATCGTGCGCTCGGACGACGGCGGCCGGACCTGGCGGACGGTCAACCAGCGCTACGACGCCAACCCGCGCCCCTTCTACTTCGCCGACCTGCGGGTCGATCCGCAGCTTCCAAACCGCATCTACAGCCTGGACTACGACGTCCGGGTCTCCGACGACGGCGGGCAGACGTTCAAGGCCCTGATCCCCGGCTACATCATCCACGGCGACTACCACGGCATGTGGATCGATCCCAGGAGTCCCGACCTGATCTACCTCTCCAACGACGGCGGCGTCGCCGTCAGCCGCGACCGGGGGCGGACGGCCGCCTTCGTCTCCACCCTGCCGCTCGGCCAGTTCTACCACGTGGCGGTGGACATGGAGCAGCCGTACAACGTCTACGGCGGCCTGCAGGACAACGGCTCCTGGCGCGGTCCCAACACCGTCTGGCAGCAGGGCGGCATCCGGACCCACGAGTGGGTGGCGGTGGGGGGCGGCGACGGCTTCGAGACCCGGCCCGATCCGGCGGACGCGAACGTCGTCTACTCCGAGTCCCAGGGCGGCTATCTCGCCCGGGTGGACCTGCGCACCGGCGAGCAGCGCCAGATCCGGCCCAGCCCGCCGGACGGGGTGAAGCTGCGCTTCAACTGGAACGCCGGCTTCACCACCGACCCGGTCGAGAAGGGCACGATCTACCTGGGCAGCCAGTTCCTCCACAAGTCCACGGACCGCGGCGAGACCTGGACCACGATCAGCCCGGACCTGACCAGCAACAACCCCGAGTGGCAGAAGTCCGACGAGAGCGGCGGCCTGACGCCGGACGCCAGCAACGCCGAGAACTACACGACCATCCTCGCCATTGCCCCCAGCCCGCTCCAGCAGGGGGTGATCTGGGTCGGCACGGACGACGGCCGCCTGCACGTCACCCGCGACGGTGGCAAGACGTGGACGAGCGTCGAGAAGAACGTCCCCGGCGTGCCGGCCAACACCTGGATCCCCCACGTCCTGCCCTCGCGGTTCGATGCGGCGTCGGCCTTCGTGGTCTTCGACAACCACCGGCGGGAGGACTTCGCGGCCTACGTCTACCGCACGGACGACTGGGGCAAGACCTGGAAGAGCCTGGCCACCAAGGACATCCGGGGCTACGCCCACTCGATCGAGCAGGACCCGGGCAACAGGGACCTGCTCTTCCTGGGCACCGAGTTCGGCCTCTGGACCTCCCTCGACGGCGGCGCCCGGTGGATGAAGTGGACGCACGGGGTGCCCACGACGCCGGTGCTGGACGTGGTGATCCACCCGCGGGACCTCGACCTGGTGATCGCGACGCACGGCCGTTCCCTCTACGTGGTGGACGACATCACGCCTCTGCGCACCCTCTCGGAGAAGACGATGGCCGAGCCGCTTCACTTCTACGGGGCGAGCGAGGCTCTGCTGTACAGCCGGTCGCCGGAACCCGGCGGTTTCGGTCTCGGCTCCGGCGAGTTCCGGGGCGAGGGTGAGCCCTACGGCGCCATCCTCACCTTCTCGCTGAACGCCCCCGGCCTGCCGCTGCCCGACCCCAAAGAAGAGCGGGACCGCAAGCTCGCGGAGCGCCAGGCCCGCCGCAAGGAGCCGGAGCAGGAGAAAGGCAAAGAGAAGGCGAAGGACGATAAAAAGGCGGGGGAAGAGAAGCCGCAGGAGGTCGAGATCAGGATCGTGGACGCCGCGGGCAAGACGGTCCGCACCTTCACGGCGCCCGCCAGCCAGGGCTTGAACCGGGTCGTCTGGAACCTCTCCCGCGACGGCTTCAAGCAGTTCCCGCAGGAGCGCCCGGCGGACGAGCACCCTGCCGGCCCGCCGGTGACGCCGGGCACCTATGGCGTGACGGTGAAGCACGGGGAGCACGAGGCCAAGGGGACCGTCCGCGTGCTGCAGGACCCCCGCTCGAAGAACACCGAGGCGGACTGGCGCCGGCGCGAGGACGCCCTGGCCCGGGGGGCGGCTTTGAACGACGCCCTGGCCGAGGCGGTGAAGCGGATCCGCGCCACCCGCGCGGACGTCGACGAGGTGGTGGCGAAGCGGCAGGACCAGAAGGACCCCAAGGCGGATAAACCCAAGGACGCCAAGGACCCGATCGCCGAGGCGGCCGGCAAGCTGAAGGAGGGTCTCGACAAGCTGGAGCGGCGCCTGTGGGTGCCCTATGAGGCGGTGGGGATTCAGCCGGCGACCGATGCCCTGTCGGACCTCGGCTACTTCGGCTACACCCTCGAGAGCACGGAGCCGCCGAGCCCGACCCACCTGGAGTACCTGCGGCAGGCGGAGGCGAAGGTCCAGTCCGTGCTGGCGGACTTCAACCGCTTCTTCGAGACGGACGTCGCCGCCTTCCGCAAGCAGGTGGACGATGCCGGGATCCGGCTGCTGCCGGCGGTGGGGAAGGTGGAGGTGAAGAGGCCGTAGGGCCCTTCACCTCCACGGCTTGCAATCTACCGGCGCCCGGACCGCGGACGCTCGGGCGCGATCCGGAGGCTGAGCCGGCCCGTGCTCTGGATGCCCGGGCGGTAGTAGACGCCTCCCGGCGGCGGGGTGATGACGGGGGCGGGCTGGGTGCCGTCCTCGTCGTACACGCCCTCGGGGACCTCCTGGATGGTCGGCTCGGGCCGGTTCCACTCGCGCAGCCCGCGCTGGGGCGGCGCATCGTAGGCCGGGCCGCCGGGGGCGGGGCGGCGCGCGGCGCCCTGCGGCTGCGCCTGGCCGGCGGGATTGCCGCGGTCGAGGTCGCGCTCGCGCAGCACCGTCGTGCCCTGGGCCGGCTGGCCCGGTTGGCCCTGAAGCTGGCCTGGGGGCTTGGCGGCGGCTCCCGGCTGGCCCGGCAAGCGGCCGGGGGTCTGAGCGCCCGGCTGCGGCGCCGGCTTGGTGGCCGTCTGGTCCTTGTCGCCGCCCGCCGCGGCGGGCGGCGGCACCAGCAGGGTCGAGATGCGGGCCGGATCGTCATAGACCCTGGGCACCTGCGTTTCCGAGAAGTCGTTCTTGTAGGCGCGCATCATCGACTGGGTCAGGAGCTTGTTCTCGACGATGTGCGGATTGACCTCGGGAAACGCGAGTTGCGGGTCGAGGGCGAAGGCCTGCGCGTAGGAGTCGACGGCCCGCGACGTCTGCCCCCACCGTTCGTAGATGGTGCCCGCCTGGTAGTGGGCCCAGGCATGGCGGGGCTCCAGCTTCAGCACGCGGCCATAGAGCTTCGAGGCCTCGCGCAGCTCGCCGCGCTGCTGCAGCAGCAGCCCGAGGTTGAACAGGGCCGTGGCCCTGTCAGGATCGAGCTCGATGGCCGTGCGGTACGCGGCTTCGGCCTCCTCGGTCTGGGGAACGAGGAGCAGGAGATTGCCGAGGTCGTTGAAAGCCGCCGCGTCCTGGGGCTGCTCCACCGTCAGCCGCCGCTGCGCCTCGATGGTCTTGGCGAGGTTCGGGGGCACCGCGGCGGTCGCGGCGATGGCCACGACCACGACCAGGGCGGCGAGGCAAGAGATGAGAATCCATGGAGTCCTTCTGCGCACTTGAGTTCTCCCTTCTAGGAGCTATGTGCCCTCGCGGGCTGTGACGGGCCGGGCCTTGAGCTTGACCTTGCCATCCTCGGTCGCCAGCCGGAACTGCACCTGGGCGCAGCCCGTCTTCTCGCGGATGGCGGCCACCTGCCGCGTGAGGTACGTTTGAAAGCTGTCGAGATCGAAACGCGGGCCGTCTCCCGGAGTGGCGGCGAGGCCCTGGTACAGGGCTTCGGCGGCTGCCGGATCGACGCGCTCGCCGAACACGACCCCCTTCTCGGGGTCGAAGCGTTTCGGGGGGGGCGGGGGAGCCTGGCGGGCGGCGGGTTGCCGTCCCTCTTCGAGATCGCGCACGCGGCGGTTGAAGAGCTCGTTGTAGCTGCTGAACCGCGCCTCGAGGTCGCCCAGCCGGAAAGTGTCGACGGCGGACAGGAGGCTCTGGCCGCGCAGGCCGCGGATCTGCGCCTGCACCCGGTTGCGCAGCTCTTCCGGCGGGATCTGCAGGGCGCCGCTGAAGAAGCGCTCGAAGTCGATGCGGAGCTGCTGGATGTCGCGGCCGAGCCGGTCGAGGGCCTCGCCGAATCCGGGCGCCTGGCGCCGTGCCGCGGGCGCCGCGGCGGCCGCCGCGCCGGCACGCTGAAGCCCCGGCTTCGCCGGCTGGAGCGGCGAGGGCTGGGGATTCAGAGGGCTGGCACCGGCTCTCGGGGGTCGCTTGGGGTCCACGGATCTCCTAGAATGCTCGGGGCCTGATGATCATGACAAGCTCCGAATCCTCCAACGCCCGGCGGGGTCTCCCGCCGCTCGACCGGCTGCTGAACCACCCGGCGGTTGCGTGTCTCATCCCATTATACGGGCGGGATCAGGTACGGGTCCAAGCCCGGCGCGTGGTCGAGGATCTGCGCCGCCGGCTGGCCGCCGATCCGCCGCCTTCCGAGGCGGCGGCGGCGGGCGCCGTCGCCGGCCTGCCCGAGCGCATCGCGGCCGAGCTGGAAGCCCTGCTGGGGCGGCCCCTCCGGCGCGTCCTCAACGCCACCGGCGTGTTCCTCCACACCAACCTCGGCCGCGCGCCCCTGCCGGCGGCAGTCGCGCGCCGGATGCCGCCCCTGCTCGACGCCTACTGCGACCTCGAGATCGACCTCGAGACCGGCCGGCGGGGGCAGCGCAACGGCCGCGTCGAGCGCCTGCTGACGGCGCTCACCGGCGCCGAGGCGGGGGTGGTGGTCAACAACAACGCGGCGGCCCTGGTGCTGGCGCTCGCCGCGCTGGCCAAAGACCGCGAGGTGGTGGTGTCGCGCGGCGAGCTGGTGGAGATCGGCGGCTCGTTCCGCATCCCCGAGATCCTGGCCGCCGCCGGCGCCCGCCTGGTCGAGGTGGGGGCCACCAACCGCACCCGACTCGCCGACTACGAGGCGGCCCTGGGGCCGGCGACCGCCCTGCTGCTCAAGGTCTTCCCCAGCAACTTCCGGCTCACCGGCTTCGTCGAGTCGGTGAAGCCCAGGGCGCTGGCGGAGCTGGGCCGGCGGACGGGGGTGCCGGTGCTGGTGGACGAGGGGAGCGGCCTGCTGCGCCCCCATGCCGCGCCGCAGCTCGCCGGCCACCCGAGCCTCGCCGAGCTGATGAGCGCCGGCTGCGACCTCGCCTGCGGCAGCGGCGACAAGCTGCTCGGCGGTCCCCAGGCGGGTCTGCTGGTGGGCCGCGCCGACCTGCTCCAGAATTGCCGGCGGCACCCCCTCTACCGGGCGCTGCGGCCCGACCGCACGGCCCTGGCGGCGCTCGAAGGGGTGCTCCGTCTCCACCTGGCGAGCGCCCCCCTGCCGCTCGACCGCCTCTGGCCCGATCCGCAAGCCCACCGCGCCCGCCTGGAGCGGGTCGGCCTGGAAACAGGCGCGGAGATCGTCGCCGCCGAGGCTTTCCTGGGCGGCGGCTCGGCGCCGGAGGCGCCCATCCCCGGCGAGGCGCTGGCCCTGCCCGGCGACGACGCCCTGCTGGCCCGCCTGCGCCAGGGCGATCCGCCCGTGGTCGGCTATCTCCGCCAGGGCCGGCTGATCCTCGACCTGCGCACCGTCGCCCCCGAGGACGACGAGGCCCTGCTCGGCGCCCTGCGCGCCGCCAAGAGCTGACGTGGCGGCCGGCCGCATCCTGATCGTCGAAGACCGCGACTCGCTGCGCCGCATGCTGGAGCTGGCGCTGAGGGCGGAGGGCTACGAGGTGGCGGCCGCAGCGGACGGCCGGGCCGGCATCCGGCTGCTCGCCGAGCGGCCGTTCGACTTCGTCCTCACCGACCTCAAGCTGCCGGACGCCTCGGGCCTCGAGGTGCTGGAGGCCAGCCGGGCGGCCCAGCCGCGCGTGCCGGTGGTGGTGCTCACGGGCTTCGGCACGGTGGGCGCGGCGGTCGAGGCGATGAAGCTCGGCGCCTACGACTTCCTCGAGAAGCCGCTCGAGATCGACGACCTGTCGCGGCTGATCGAGCGGGCGATCGGCGACCGCGGCGAGACGGCCGTCTTCCGCGCCCCCGGAGCGCCGGCGATCATCGGCGCCCATCCGCGCCTGCGGGCCGCCCTCCGGCTCCTGCAGCGGGTCGGCCCCACGGAGAGCACCGTGCTGCTGACCGGCGAGAGCGGCACCGGCAAGGAGCTCTTCGCCCGCTCGCTCCACGGGCTCTCGCCGCGGCGGGACGGCCCGTGCGTGGCGCTCAACTGCGCCGCCATCCCCGAGTCGCTGATCGAGAACGAGCTGTTCGGCCATGAGAAGGGGGCCTTCACCGGCGCCGACCGCCGGCAGGCGGGCCGCTTCGAGCTCGCCCTGGGCGGCACCCTCTTCCTCGACGAGATCGGCGAGCTGCCGGTGGCGGTGCAGGGGAAGGTGCTGCGCGTGCTCGAGGAGCGGACCTTCGAGCGGGTGGGCGGCGGCAAGACGCTGCGGGCGGAGGTGCGGCTGGTCGCGGCCACCAACCGCGACCTGACGGCCATGGTCGAGGAGGGGGAGTTCCGGGCCGACCTCTTCTTCCGGCTGAACGTCTTCCCGATCGAGCTGCCGCCGCTGCGCGAGCGGGCGAGCGACATCCCCCTGCTCGCCCGCCACCTGCTCGAGGAGATCGCCCGCCGGCACCGCGTCGAGCCGCCGCCGCGGCTGGAGGACGCCGCCGCCGAGCTGCTGGCCGCCGAGCCCTGGCCGGGCAACGTCCGCGAGCTGGCCAACGTCCTGGAGCGGGCGGTGATCCTCAACGAAGGCCCCGCCATCCGCGCCGCCGACCTGCGGCCTCTGCTGCGCCCCCTCGCCGGCTCGGGCGAGCGCGACCGGCTCAAGCAGGCCCTCATCGACGCCGACGGCGACAAGCGCCGGGCGGCCGAGAGCCTGGGCTTGAGCTACCGCACCGTCCTGCGCAAGGTCAAGGAGCTCGACCTGGAGGGCGTGCCGAGATACCGCGAGTAGGGGCGGCACTTCCGATACGATCCGTAACAATCCGCGTCTTCGCCGGCCGCAGCCGAGACCCCGCGTTTCAGACTCAAGTCCATTCGAATCAGAGGCTTGCCGGGCCGGAGCGCCGGCTGGCATCAGGGTTGCTCTTGAGGGAATGCGTAGTCGTCCCACAAGGAGCTTCAATGAATCGGCCAAGGTCGGTCCCGCGCCACGCGGGTTTCACGTTGATCGAGCTGCTGGTCGTCCTGCTGATCGCGATGATCCTGCTGACGCTCAGTGCGCCGGAGCTGCTGAAGTACTACATCCGCAGCCAACTCGAAGGGCTCGCCCGCGAGACCGCCCTGACCCTGCAGCGGACGCGGTTTCGCGCCATCAAGCAGTCGCAGCCGATGCAGGTCTGCGCCGACGTGGCCGGCGGGGTGATCACCGCGCCGGGGGGAGCGCTGGAGCTCCCCGACGGGGTCAGGTTCGAAGCTCCGCCGTCGCAGACCGTGATCGATCGCTTGACCGGCAACTGCTTCGTCTTCCTCCCCGACGGCTCGGTGCAGGAGTTGGGAGCGTTCCGGATCGCCGACGTGCGGGGCAACTTCCTGGAGATCCGGGTCGAGCCTCAGGCGACCGCCCGGGTCCATGTCCTGAAGTGGGACGAGACCGCCGAGGATTGGTACACCCGAGATCAAGGAGGCAAGGCATGGGAATGGAAGACCGGCAAGCTCCTGTAGGGGAGTCGGGCTTTTCGCTGATCGAGGTGCTGATCGCCGCCGGCATCCTCATGATGATCGCCCTGGGGATCCTGCCGATCTTCGCCCAGGCGATCGTCAACAACCGCGCGGGCGCCGACTACACCCAGGCGACCAACCACGCCAAGTCCGAGCTCGAGCGCCTGTACTCGCTGCCGATGAACAGCCCGGAGCTGGCGATCACGGCGGCGCCGACGGTGCGCACCGAGTACTTCTCGCAGAGGGACCAGAAGTGGGTCGACGGCGAGGCCCCGGTCGACGGCGACGACCCGGCTGACGACATGGCGCTGTGGACGCGCACCACCACCCTCCAGCAGTTCGGGGTGGGCGCTCTGGTCGACACGGACAGGGACGGCAAGCTCGACAACCCTCTCCCCGCGGGGACCGCGGACTCCTTCGTGCACTTCAAGGAGATCGAGGTCCGGGTGGAGAGCGGCCGTGGCGGCGGTCCCCTGGGCGCCGGCAAACGGATCACCCTGAGAATCTTGAAAGCTTATTGAGGAGCCGCCGATGACCTCCCCTCGCGAGCCCAACACCGTACGCCCCGGGCAGGGCGGATTCACCCTGATCGAGCTTGCCGTGGCTCTCGGGGTCACCACGATCGTCATGCTCGGCATCCTTTTCCTGTTCGATTTCAACAACAAGCTGACGCGCGTGCAGTCCAACGTCACCGACATGCAGCAGTCGCTGCGCATCGCCCAGTACGACCTGGTGAGGATGGTGCGCATGGCGGGCCGGGGCGGGCTGAACGCGGACCAGGGCATCTTCATCGCTCCCAACGTCGGGGACGCCGCGTACATCATCCCCACCGACGCCACCTCCCCCAAGGTGCTGCCCGGAACGGACATCCTGACGGTGCGGGGCGTGTTCTCGACGCCCATCTACCAGGTCGCCTTCACCACCGCGGGCTCCTTCGGGCTCACCGGCGCCACGCCGACTCCCGCCGGGGCCACCGGCGGCTACATCGATATCTGCAACCTGTCGCCCGCCGGCAAGGTGCAGGACCTCAGAGCCTTCATCGACCGGTTCGACGGCCCTGAGGCGCTGGTCCTGGTCAGCCCCCTCGACGACCGGTTCTACACCGTCGTCGAGCTCGTCCCGTTCGACCGGGATAATCCCCCATCCGCGGAAAGCTGCCCCGATGCGGGGCCGTCGCCCGGCATCCGGATCGGGTTCACCATCGACGACGAGTACAAGAGGCTCGGCGCTCCGCTGGCCGAGACCCAGCTCGCGCTCACCAAGGTGGCCTACGTCGGCCTGCTCGAGGAGTACCGCTTCTATGTGCGCGAGGAGTACTCGATTCTCGAGGACACCACGAGCCGTCTGACTCCCGTGCTCTCCCGCGCCCGCTTCTATCCCAACACGCCGGATCCCTATGGGACGACCGAGACCATCCGCAGGGAAAGCCTCCGGCAGGACATCGCCGACGGCATCATGGACCTCCAGGTCGCCCTCGGCTTCGACCGCAACGACGACGGCGACCTCGCCGAGGACCTCGCGGCTCCCGACGGCGAGGAGGACGAGTGGCTGGGGAACGCGGACGGCGAGGACGGGTTCGGGGGGAGCCTGAAGGCCCTCCGCATCACCACGCTGGCGCGCACCAACCGCCCGGACAACCAGTATGACGCCCCGGTCATCGCCAACGTCGAGGACCACAAGTACGCGCTCGACGCGACCGACCCGGTCAACTCCGAAGTCTCCCGGAAATACCGCCGCCGCCTTCTTCAGACCGTGGTCAACGTGAGGAACCTGACGATATGAGCACGCACCGCAGCCACCGATCCGGGGAAGCCGGCAGCGCCTACGTCCTGACGCTGATCGTCCTGCTGGTCCTGACGCTGCTCGGCCTGGTCCTCGCGCTGATCACCCAGAGCGAGGTGGAGGTGGGAGCCAACGAGCGCACGATCAACCGCGCCTTCTACGGCGCCGAGGCCGGCATCACGGCGTCGGTGACGAGCTTCCTGTTCAACAACAGCCGCGCGGGGAACGACCTCACCTTCATGGACCCGGGCTCCACCATCTTCGGAACCCACGTCGAGGTGTCGCCCATGGTCCAGCTCAACGTCGGGCCGTGCAACATGTGCGAGGTCAATCAGAACACCCAGTATTTCAACATCACGCACCAGATCGAGTCCGAGGCTTCCCGCTTCGGCATCGACAGCGACGGCAACGAGACCATTCTCGCCCGCAAGAGCCTCGAGATGATGGTGGTGATCCAGCCCATTCAGGACACCCCCGACATCGAAAACTTCGACGGCGAGAAGCCTTGACCCATCAGCCGATTTTCTTTAAGCCCTTTGCATCTTCGACGCAGATCGAGGAGACCGTCATGCCACGCGAAAGCCGACTTCGTACCAAGTTCCACCCGCTGACCTCAGCGGCCGTCCTGCTGCTCTCCCTGGGGGCCCTCCTCTGGGCTCCGGCGCGGCCCGCCTGGAGCGACGACCGCGACCTGCTGCGCGAGACCTCGGGCGACCCGTACCTCTTCATCGTCCTGGACACCTCGGGATCGATGAACGAGAAGCCGGAGACGAGCACCAACGCCCTGGCAGGCGGCGACGATCCGGCCTCGAAGATGTATCAGGCCAAGGAAGCGCTGTATGCGGTCATGCAGGAGTTCGACAACATCTCCTACGGCTTCGCGAGCTTCAACCAGGACAACCTGCGGGTTCTGCGCAAGCACTGGATCTACATGCCCCTGGCGGCTCCCTCCTGGAGCGCGACGCTCAATTATCCGATCAAGGACCAGGGCTACGCCTTCGGCGGCGGCGCCGCCAACACCCAGTTCGCCTGCACCTCGCCGCGCAGCCTGCCGGCCACCGGCGCCAGTTTCGACGAGCTGATCGGGTATCCGCGCGGCGGCGACCTCGGCAACCAGACCCACGGCGCCTGGCTGAAGCAGACCCGGACCTACTACGTCGAGACGAAGCTCGCGGCCGGGTCGGCGCTGGGCGACGCGACGATCCAGGTCGAGCTCACGCGCCGCCGGCTGGCCACCGGCTCGAGCAGGTGCGGCGTCTCCCCTCCCACCAGCACCCTGTTCGACGAGACGGTGGGTCCGGTCACGGTCACCTACGCCCTGGTGACCGACACCCTGCTCAATGATCAGATCAACGACAAGTTCGCCAGCAACACCTGCACTCCCGGCTGGGACCCCAACACCGACGCCGGCAATGACGGCTACGTGATCAAGTCGGTGACGCCCAACGTGACGGTCAACGTCAAATACCCCACGACGATCAACCCCAGCTTCCCGGCCAACCCGCGGTTCAATTCGGGAGACGTGCTGCCGCTCAGTTGGACCGCCGATCACAAGAACGAGGTCCTCGCCCGCCTGGCGCCCAACCTGCGCCTGGGGGAAACGGTGCCGGACTTCCGGATCGCGCGCTACTTCAAGGACTCGATCACCGGCAGCACGGCCGCCGCCACCTATGGCCTGGAGCTGAGCGACCCCGACGGCAGGGCCAAGCCGTTGATCCCGGAAGGCCTGACTCCTCTCGGCAACACGGTGGAGGCCTTCCGCACCTGGTACGCGGGATGCGCGGCGGGGACCTGCCCCAAGAACACCGGCTGGAAGGACGTGGCGGCGAGCTACGACCCCAACTGGCCGTGCCGGAAGAAGTACCTGATCGTGCTCACCGATGGTGACGAGACCTGCAGCAACGGCAACGGCGCCTGCAGCGGCACCGCCTCGCTGAAGGCCCAGGAAGGCGTCATCACCTACGTCATCGCCTTCGGCGTGCAGGGCGGCAGCAACGTGCTGACCTGCATGGCGGCCAACGGCGGCAGCGGCGATCCGGTGTATCCGCAGAACAAGGAAGAACTGGTCGCCGAGCTGCGGAAGATCTTCGGCGAGATCCGCGAGCAGGCCCGCACCTTCGCTTCCGCGGCGGTGCCGGGCGTGCAGGCCGAGGTGCAGGACAAGATCTACCTGACGAACTTCACCCCGCTCAACGGCAACGCCTACTGGGACGGCCACGTGGACGCCTATCTGAAGCCCCTGCCGCTGACCGAGGCGGGCCTGCCCGACAAGACGCGGACCTGCGCGGGAGGCCTGACGAGCGGTTGCCGAGTCTGGGATGCCGGGGAGAAGCTCCTGGACCTCGCCCCGAGCGCCGCCGACCTGAGCGCCGCGACGCCCCAGTTCCAGATCGGCTCCGGCGGGCGGCAGCGGCGCGTCTTCTACACCCTGGAGGAGACGGACCGCACGGTGCCCGCCAGCCGCAGGTTCCTCCTGCCGGCGGAGGCCGATGCCGACAAGATCGACATGTGGAAGGGCCTGGGCTTCAAGCCGCCCTATCCCAGCCTGAGCAACACCACGGCGGTCAACGCGCTGCAGGCAGACGTCGTCAATATCCTGAAGTCCACCTACAAGATCAAGACCGATCAGATCGACGATCCGGACGGCGGACCTCCCACCAACATCACGTACCTGCTGGGCGACATCTTCCACTCGAACCCGATCCTGCTCAATACGCCGGGCCGGGCACGCTATTTCGCCCTGAACGTCGAGACCCGGAACAAGAAGTGCTCCGAGGACGATCCCGGCTACCGCTGCTTCGCGAGCAAGCATCAGCGGCGGCGCAAGATGCTGATCGTCGGCAGCAACGACCAGCAGCTCCACATCTTCGACGCCGGCATCTTCCGGGGCACGCCGGAGGCGGGCCTGTTCGACAACGGCACCGGCTACGAGATCTTCTCCTACGTGCCGCGGCCCATCATGCCGAACCTGACGGTCCTGTCGCACGACACCACCCAGCACTGGGGTGTGGACGGCACCATCCAGTTCGACGACGTGTTCATCGATCCCAGCCATGACGGCACCCCCTCGGAGGACGACCGGGAGTGGCGCTCGGTCGTGATCGGCGGGCTGCGGGAGGGCGGCAGCGGCTACTTCGCCGTCGACCTCACCCAGCCCGACATCCTCAACACGGACAACGTGCCGCAGCCCACGAGCACCTGGGTGCCCTCCTGCTGGAATGGCGGCGGCGACTGCGGCCCGGTGCCGTTCGGTTCGGTGCTCTGGAACTTCACCGACGGGAGGGACCTCGGCGAGACCTGGTCGACCCCGAACACCGGCCGCATCCGGGTCAAGATCAGCGCCACGGAGTTCGCGGACAAGTACGTCGCCGTGTTCGGCGGCGGCATGGACCCCTCCGGCTTCGGGCCGGAAGTCCTCAACCCGCGCGGGCAGTGGCTCTACATCGTCGACATCGAGACGGGCGAAGCCCTCTACAAGCGGGCCCTGGTAGGGTCCGCCCCGAGCGACCCGGCCGCCGTGGACACCGACCAGGACGGCTATCTGGACACCATCTACATCGGCACCACGGCGGGGTACCTCTACAAGGCCGACATCCACACCCCCGGCCTCATCGAGTACAACGCGGTGACCCGGAAGTGGACGGTCACCGATCCCGCCTGGGAGCCGTTCAAGATCTTCGACACGCTGCAGTCCGGCTCGACCCGGCGCGGTCCGATCTTCTTCCCGCCGTCGGTCATCTTCGTGACCCAGCTCGGCAAGTACGCCCTCGCCTTCGGCACCGGCAACCGTGAGAACCTGTGGGCCAACGACGGCCTGCCCGGGCGCTTCTACGTCATCCTCGACGACGGCTTCCAGCAGGGCATGACGGTCAAGACCGAAGATCTGTACCAGGACATCACCGACACGAACAGCTTCGAGCTGGAGACCGACAACCTTCTGGCCGCCCCTCCCTCGGGCAAGCAGCCGGGTTGGTACCTGCAGCTCGATGCGGACGAGCGGATGATCACCAAGCCGTTCGCGCTCTCCGGAATCCTCATCTTCACCTCGTACGACCCGCGCACCGTGATCGTGGATGACGGCAGCGGCAGCGGGACCGGCAACGGCAATGGCAACGGCAACGGCAGCGGCAACCCGGACGACATCCCGGTCTGCGCCCGCGCTGGGCAGAGCAACATCTTCACCGTCTACACGGCGAGCGGCGACGGCGTCGGCGATCCGACGGCGGGCGGTACCGGCGGCACCGGCGGCACGGGCGGCACCGGCGGCACCGGCGGTACGGGTGGCACCGGCGGCTCGGGCGGCAGCGTCCCCGGCGGTGGTGACGGCAGCGGCGGTTACGGCGGCAGCGGCATTGGCGGCGGCACGGGCGGTACGGGTGGCGAGCCCCCCGTGTACGTGCCCGAGCCCAGGTTCCGCCGGGTGGACGATTTCGTCACCAACCCCTTCGTGGAGTCGAGCGCCACGAAGAACCCCCCTTGCGATCCTCGGAACGGCCCCTGCCCGACCCCGACGCCGCCCGTCTGCAATGACAAGGAGCTGGTGACCAGGCGTCTGATGGCGTTGTTCCCGAGCAACTGCCAGTTCGCCAACCACACCCAGGACATCGAGACCATCCAGTCGGACAACGGGCTGGTGTGCATCGCCCCCGTTCCGGTCTGCGTGATCCGCAAGAATTGGAAGGAGAATTAGACGTGAAGCAAACCCTCTCGATCCCCTCGCGCGGGGCCCGGCCGGTGGCCGTGGCCCTCTACCTCCTGGCCGGCAGCCTGTGGATCGGGGCGCCGGCCCGGGCGGACTGGCTGGTGACGCGCGACGGCGGCAAGGTCGAAACCCGGGGCCCGTGGAAGCTTGAAACCAAGAGAGTCGTCTTCACCCTGGCGGATGGCACCCTCTCCTCCCTGCGGTTGTCGGAGGTCGACCTCGACGCCAGCCGCCAGGCGACCGCGGCGGTGGCGCAAGCCAGGGCGGCGGAGGCGGTGAAGTCCCCGGCGCCGCCGAAGAAAGCCGTCCGCGTGCTCACGGACAAGGACTTCGCCCGCCCGGAGCCCGAGGCGCCTGCCCCCGGGAGCGAGGGAGAGGGAGAGGCCGCGGCCGCCGGCGGGGCGGCGACCCCTGCCGGCGCGGCTCAGCCGTCCAGCAGTGTGGTGCAGGTGACGGACTGGACGCAGAACCGCAATCAGGAGCTGAAGCAGATCGAGATCACCGGCTCGGTGCGGAACACCGGGAAGGACCTCGCAACCGCCGTGTCCCTGACCGTCCGCCTCTATGACGTCCGCGACGAGATCGTTGCCGCCGAGCAGGCCTCGCTCGACACCCGCGCCTTGCGGGCGGGCCAGAACACGGCCTTCCGGGTGGCTTTCCCCAACGTCATCGACTTCGCCGTCGCCAAGTTTGAGGTCAACAGCATTCCCCTGATGACCAGGGAGCCCGCTCCGGAAGACGAGTCCGCGGAAGACGCGCCGCCCGGCCGCTGAGCCTCCCTGGCAGGACGGGGCGCCTGGCCGGGCGCCCCGTCAACCATCCCCGAAACCTTCGGAAGGAAAGAAGAGCACGGCCCGGGTGCCCCCTCCCTCTCGGTCTTCCAGGCGGATCCGGCCGCCGTGCAGGACCACGACGCGCTGGGCCAGGGCGAGCCCCAGCCCCACGCCGCCCGGCCGGCCGGTGACGAAAGGATGGAACAGCCGCTCCCGGATGTCGGGGCGGATGCCTGGACCGCGGTCCTCGACCGTCACCTCGACCCCCTCCGCCAGCGTCCGGACCGTCACCTCCACCGGGCCGGCGCTCCCCGCCTCCCGCTCGGCCTGGACGGCGTTGTGGAGCAGGTTGCGGACCGCCCGGTCGAGGAGCTGCGGATCGCCCCGCAGCCGCGCGCCGGGCTCGGCGGCGTGGACCTGGACGTCGAAGCCGTCCAGGGCGGGATCGGCCGCGGCGCGCCGCAGGAGCGGGACGAGCGGAAATTCCTGGACGCGGGCGGTGCCCGGACGGGCGAAGGACAGAAAGTCCTCGAGCACCCGCTGCAGATGGTCCGCCTCGTTGCGGATCTCGCCGATGAAATCGGCGATCGAGCCTTCGTCGGGACGCCTCTCGATGAGGGTCAGGTAGCCGCGCAGGGTCGCCAGGCTGTTGCGCAGCTCGTGGGCGACCCCGCCGGCGAGCTCGCCCAGCCGGGCGAGGCTCTCGGAGAGGTGGGTCTCCTCGGCCCGCCGGCGGCCTGCGGTCAGGTCGGCGAACAGCACCAGGTACCCCCGGATGGCGCCGTCGTCGCGGCGCAGGGGGTGGAGGGTCAGCCCGAGGGTGCGCGCGGTGTCGCCGACGCGGACGGTGCACTCCTCCCGCTGCAGGTCGCCGCCCTGCCGGAGGGCGCCGGCGAGGAGCTCGCCGAGCTCGGGGAGGCCGGCCAGAACGGTGGAGAGGGGGGTGCCGGGAGCCGGCGGCGCCGTGCCCAGCAGCTCCGCGCCGACGGCGTTGATCGACAGGACGGCGCCCTCCCGGTCGAGCAGCAGGAGGCCGCTCTGGAGGCTCGCCAGGAGCGTCCGCTCGACGGCGGCGATGTCGTCGTCCGGCTTCCGCTGGCTCGCCGAGAGGTCCGCCAGGGCCCTCTCGAAGGTCGCTAGGACGAACTCGATCTCCCCCTCCCCGGCGCCCGGCTCGCCCACCTGTTTCGCCCGCTCGAGCAGCGTCTCGTAGGGCGCCAGCAGATGGCGGGTGAACAGCACGACCAGCAGCATGAGGGCGCCGTTGATGGTGAGCACCACGGCGGAGAGGATCCGCAGGCCGCGGAGCTGCCCCGGCAGGGCCCCGACGGGCAGGTCCACCCGCACGGACCGGCTGCCCTCTCCCGCCAGGGGAGCGGAGCCGGCCAGCTCGGACAGGGGGAGGTCGCCGGCGGCGGCCAGCTCGCGGCCCTGGGCGTCGAGCAGAGCGATGGCGCGCGCGGTGGGGGCGAGCCCGCGCAGGTCTTCAGAGCTCGGCAGGGACCGCGGGGCGGCCAGCCGCTCGGCCACGGTGCGCGCCAGCCGGGCCGCCTCCTGCTGCCGCTCGGCGGCGAGCAGCGACAGGGCGTTGCGGTAGGAGAAGAGGGTGAAGGTCGAGAGCACCACCAGCAGCAGGAGGGCGACCGGCAGCAGGATGAGGATCTCGCGCCGCAAGCCCAGCCGGCGCCACTGCCGGGGCTCGGGCTTGAGGCCGTTCATAGCAGCCGCGCGTAGGCCTGGACGATCGGCTCGCCGGCGAACAGCGCGATCAGCCCGCCCAGGGAGAGGAAGGCGCCGAACGGCAGCTTGGCCTTGGCGCCGATCCCGCCCAGGGCCATCAGCGCGAGCCCCACCACGGCCCCCGAGAGCGCCGCGAAGAAGAGGGACACCAGCACGCCCTTCCAGCCCAGGAAGGCGCCGATGAACGCCAGCATCTTGACGTCCCCCAGGCCCATGCCCTCCTCATGACGGATCAGGTACCAGGCCAGCCAGACGGCGAGCAGGATGCCCGCTCCAAGGGTGGCGCCCAGGACCGATCCCGCCACCGCCCCCCAGGTCCCCTCCCACAAGCTCGCCCAGGAGAGGAACGGCTGCAGGAGAATCCCCAGCGCGATGCCGGGCCAGGTCAGAACGTCGGGCAGGATCATGTGATCGACGTCGATCATCGCCAGCACCACCAGCAGGGCGCAGAAGAGCGCGGCGCCCAGAGCCTGGGGGGTGGGGCCGAAGCGCAGGAAGCTGGCCAGGAAGAGCGCCGAGGTGACGGCCTCGATCAGGGGATAGCGCCAGGAGATCCGGGTGCGGCAGGAGCGGCAGCGTCCGCCCAGCAGCAGGAAGGAGATCACCGGCACGTTGTCGGCGGCGCGGATGGCGGCCCCGCAGCCGGGGCAGCGCGAGCGCGGCAGAACCGTCGAGAGCCCGAGCGGCAGGCGGTAGATCACCACGTTCAGGTAGCTGCCGATGATCAGCCCGAGGGCTGCGGCGTAGACGCCGAGGAGGATTTCCAGTGGCACGATGCGCCGATTCTATGCGATGGCGTCCTGTTCTTCAGACCGCTCTTGGGGCCGCACGCCCCGGCGGCGTCCCGCCCAGGCCAGGGCCGCCGCCCCGGCCACCAGCGCCATCAGCGTCGCGGCGGCGCCGATGCCGACGAGAGGGTCGTGGTACTCGAGGAGGACCTGGTGCTCGCCCGGCGGCAGGGCCAGGCCGAGCTGGCAGGCCGCGGTCGGATACACCGCCACGGGCTGGCCGCCGACCGAGGCCCGCCAGCCCTTGTCGAAGGTCGTGGCGATGACCAGGAAGGCCCCCTCCTCCGAGCGGTAGCGGGCGGCGATCCGGCCGCCCTTGTCGACGACGTCCAGCAGGCGGGGAGGGCGGCGGTAGGCGGCGGCCGAGGCTGGCCGGCCGGGCCGCACGCACTGCTCGTCGAGAGCCACCTTCCAGCCCCTGGCGCGGGCGGCGGCGAGGGCGGCGGCGTGGCTGGGATGGAACGTCACCCGCGGCACGAAGCGGAAGCGCGGCAGGACGTAGGTGTTCATCACCCGCTTCCTGGGCAGGGCGTCGGGGGTCTTCTCCGCCGCCACCTGCTCGGCCTGGCTCAAGGGGCGCAGGAGGGTGCCGACGTTCCAGACGCCCAGGTAGCGGTAAGCCATTTGAGGCTGGCCGAGCTCCGCCGTCAGGATGTTCTCCGCCTTCCGCCCCCAGCCGGTCAGCATCAGCTCGAAATCGACGTCGAAGGCGTAGGGGACGTTCCACAGGATCCCCGCGTACGGGCTCAGGGTGGCGACGAAGGTGCGGGCGATCCAGGACTCGGGCTTGCCGCCCCGCCAGATCAGCTCCCGTTCGCCGGCGATGCCCTCCTGCGTGTAGATGCGGTTGCGGATCGGCATCAGCGAGGTGGCCAGCGCCGGCGGCTGGCGGTAGATGGACGCCGGCATCTTCTGCAGGGCGCCGGAGCCGTAGTGCCACAGGTCGCAGGCCAGCACCAGCAGGGCCAGCCTTTCGAGCAGGCGCCGCGACGGCCGCCGCCAGCGGCACAGAGCCAGCAGGCCGGCGACCGCCGCCGCGGTCACCACCGCGGCCCAGCTCTCGACGAACAGGTAGAAGAGGGTGACGTTGCGGGCCGCCGGCGTCAGGGTGGGGCTGCCGTGGAGATAGATGAACCAGGCCGCGGCCCGGGGCTCCAGCCAGAGGAGCAGGGACAAGGTGAGGGCCGTCGCCAGCACCACCAGCGCGAGGGCGAGCGGGAAGTCGGCGGCGTCCTTCCGCCCGGCATCCCGCTCGTCGAGCAGCCGCTGCCAGCCGAGGACGCCGGCGAAGACCAGGGCGAAGACGGAGAGCAGGATGAACTTCTCCGGAAACCGCAGCACCGCCAGCACCGGCACGGCCTTGCGCAGCCCCTCGTAGAGCGGGTTGTAGCGCCCCAGCGCGAGGAAGACGCCGCCGGCGGCGCACAAGGCCCAGGCGACGCGCCGCGGGATCCCCCAGCGCAGCAGCGCCGACAGCCCCAGGATGGTCAGCAGGAGGCCGGGATAGAAGGACTGGACGTAAGGGTAGTCGCGGTCGTTGATTTTCCAGCCGATGAAGAAGCCGTTGATCATGCGCGACGAATCGCCGAAGAAGCGTGGGAAGACCACCTCGACCAGGCGCGCGGGCCGCATCGACCAGGTCGTGGCGACCTTGGAGGGCACGTCCTTGCGCGGCGAGTCCGCGATGCGGCCCAGGGTCGGGAGCAGTTGGACCGCGGCGAGAGCGACGCCGAACAGGAGCGGCACCAGCAACCGCGGCACGGCCTGCCAACGCCGGCCGGCGGCCGAGGCGGCCAGGGCCAGCAGAGCCAGGCCGCTGATCACCACCGTCGACGGCTCGCCGTTGAGGAGCTGCAAACCGAGCGCCCCGCCGGCCAGCAGCGCCGGCGGCCACCATCTCCCGCCCGGAGGAGTCCGCAGCGCCTCGTCCCCCCAGGCGAGCACCCAGGGAAACCAGGCCATGCTGCCGAACAGCGTGAAGGCGCTCAGCAGGGACAGGAAGGAGGTGCAGCCGCTATAGCCCACCGCCGCCAGCGCCGCCGCCGGCCGGCCGCAGCCGAAGTGCCGCGCCAGCCGCCAGGCGCCCGCGAACGCCACCACCGCGTGGAACAGCACCATCAGGTTCAGCGCATAGGAGGGGGAGACCGCGAAGATCAGCCAGCTCGGAGGGTAGAAGGCCCCGTAGCTGGGGTTCGACAGGACGGGCTGGCCGCCGTGCACCCAAGGGTTCCACGTCGGAAGGCCGTACGCCGCGAGATCCCGGAAGGCGGACCGCAGCGGCAGGTGGAAGACCGGAATGTCGCGGTTCGCCATCGCCACGGCCGGCGACAGCAGGGGTGCGAACAGGCTCAACAGCCAGCCCGCCCCGAGAAGGGCGGGCTGGAGCACGGCGGGAAGACGGCGCATTCGCCTGATTCTATCTGCAGGGCGGAGGAAGCAGGCTACTTCTGGGGCCAGCGTACGAAGAACCCGTCGGCCCAGACGATGTCCTGATCGTAATCGGTCGGGTCGAACGGCTCGGCCGAGTACGTGTCCTCGAGGAGGCTCTTGTCGCGGCCGCCGCTGCCGATCGCCATCACGCGCTGCGCGGACGGGGTGGTGGTGTTGAGGTAGTACTGGTACGTGCTCTTCCAGCCGTCCCGCTCCGGGATGTGCTCGATGTACTGCGGGACCAGGGCTGTACGGAGCTCCAGAACGGAGAGGGACTTGTAGTCCGACATCTCGACGGTCGTGGCCTCCGCCCCGGCGGCGGCCGCGCCCACCTGGTCGGAAAGCCAGGCGAACATCGCCGTGCCGGTGATCCGCATGTCGGCCAGCGTCCGCTTCTGCTTGGCCTTCTGGAGGGCGTCCAGCAGGTTCGGGATCAGCATTGCCGCGATGATGCCGATGATGGCCACGACGATCAGCAGCTCGATCAGCGTAAAGCCCGTCTGCCGTTTCGCGAGTCTACGCCTCATAAGAGATCCTCCCAAAAAGGTTGCCGGAAATCATCTAGGGCAAGGCACATGCCAATAAAAGGGAGAGCTCCAAGCCGTTGAAAACAAAGAGAATTCGTCTCTTGCAAATACGTCTTTGTGGCAAAAAACGTCAACCCGGAGCCAAGCGGTGTCACCGGCGTTGCGGACCGGCGTAGGAGGACAGGATCCGCCGCATCCGCTCGACTCCGCGGTCGATCTCCGCCACGGGGATCTTCTCGTCCGGGCCGTGAATTCCCTTCGACTGCTCGGGACCGAGCTTGAAGGGGGAGATGCCGTAGGCGGGGATGCCGCGCTCGCGGAAGAAGCGTGAGTCGGTGAAGCCCGGAATGAAGGTGGGCACCACGGGGCCCTCGCTGCCGAGCCCGCGCTTCAAGGCCTCCCAGAGGCGCCCGGAGGCCGGCGACGGCGGGGCAGGGGGGGAGGTCACCAGCACCTTGACCTCGAAGTCCCTGCCCAGCAGGCGCTTGACGTTGGCCAGGAACGCCGCGGCATCGGTGTCGGGCAGCAGCCGGATGTCGAGCCGGGCCGAGGCCTTCGCGGGGATGACGTTGATCCGCTCGCCGCCGCGCAGCACGGTGACCTGCACCGTGTCGAGGAAGAGGTTGCCCATGCCGGGCATCAGGAACTCCTTCGGGCCGTTCTCGGTGATGACGCCGTCGACGTTCGAGAAGACCCGGCGCCAGTGCGGGTTCTGGAGCGGCGCGATGGCGCGGCTGTAATCGCGCACCGGCGGGGAGACCCGCCAGCGCGGCGGATCCGCCAGCAGCCGGGCCAGCCCCTGGACGAGCTGGTGGTTGGCGCTCTCGGGGTTGAGCCCCGAGCCGTGCCCGCCACGCCCGGAGGTGGAGACCTCGAGCCAGAGGGGCCTCTTCTGCGACACCTCGGCGCCCCACCAGAGGAGCTTTCCCCCGGGCCCCACCTGGCTGCGCCCGCCCTCGCCGATCACCGCCTCGACCCCCTGGAAGAGCTCCGGGTGCCGGGCGAGGAGCCAGGCCGTACCCTGGAGGCCTCCGCTCTCCTCGTCGGCCACGGCGAGGAAGACGAGGTCCCGCTCGAGGCCCGCCTGCCGGCGTTTCGGATCACGGTTCGGATCACGCTTCAGGTCACGCTTCAGGTCACGCTTTAGATCAATCATGGCGGCGAGCTGGGCGATGCCGAGGCTCTTGTCGTCCAGCGCGCCCCGCCCCCAGAGATAGCCGTCGCGGACCTGCCCGCCGAAGGGCGCCGCCGTCCAGCCCGGCCCGGCCGGCACCACGTCCATGTGGTGCAGCAGGAGCAGGGCGCGCCCGCCGCTGCGCGGCGACGACAGGCGGGCGTACAGGCTGGCCCGGCCCTGGGGCGTCGTCAGGGTTCGCGAGGCGATCCCTTCCCGCTGGAGGATGCCCGCCAGGTATGCCGTGGCGCGCCCTTCGTTGCCAGGCGGATTGGAGGTGTCGATGCGGAGGTACTGCTGCAGCCAGCCCGCCGCCTCCGACAGGCCGGGAGCCGCCGCCGCGGACTGCGCGGGCCGCAATTGAACCAGGAGGAGCGCGAGGAGGATCAGACGGCTTGGGTGCATTCAATCCTGCTGAGACGACAAAAAGGGGACCCCTTGACCGGGGTCCCCTGAAGACATGTGAAAGAAACGGCTGCCTTACTGCATGCGCCGTTTTACGGGGCCGTCGCGGCTCCGGCGCCCGGCTTCTCAGGCCAGCGGACGAAGAAACCGTCGGCCCAGACGATGTCCTGATCGTAGTCGGTCGGCTCGAACGGGCCCACTTCGTACGCCCCAGCGGGGTCGCCGGTGTTGCGGCCCGAAGAGAAGATCGCCATGACGGTGCGGTCCAGAACGCTGGTGCCGGTCTTCAGGTAGTAGACGTAGTCGTGCTTCCAGCCGTCCTTCTCCGGGACCGACTGCAGGTACTGCGGAACCAGGACTTCCAGCACTTCCTCGCGGTCCAGGGTCGTGTAATCTTCCATCGTGACCTCGGTCACGGTCGCGCCCGCTGCGGCGGCGCCGAGCTGGTCGGTCAGCCACGAGAACATCGCGGTGCCGGTGTTGCGCATGTCGGCCACGGTCCGCTTCTGCTTGGCCTTCTGCAGAGCATCGAGGAAGTTCGGGATCAACAGGGCGGCAATGATACCGATGATCGCCACGACGATCAGCAGCTCGATCAGCGTGAAGCCCTTCTGGCGGTTACGGATCTTCATCAACATTTGGGTCTCCTCCCCTGGTTTTGCATCTCGGCCCCGGGGCAATCCGCGAGGCGTGTCGTTAAGGAAGTAAAGCAGGGTCGATGCCAGGGTTTCATTAGCTCTAAGTCCTTTGTTTTCTTCAGCTTCAGATTCGGCCGCGACAAAATTTGACACTTGCGGCTAGCACTAAGTGTCAGACACCAGGCGGCGGACCAGCTTGCCGTAGAGCGCGACGCCCTCCACGAAGCCGGGGAGGGCGAACCGCTCGTTGGGCTGGTCCACCGACAGGGTGTCGGTGTTCATGACGAGGAAAGGGGAGAAGCCGTACACCGGCACTCCCAGGGTCCGGAAGAAACGGGCGTCCGTCGCCGTCCACGCCAGGAAGTAGGGCCCGACCGGGGTGCCGGGATACTCGTCGCGCACGGTGGCCTCGATGGCCTCGAACACGGGGTGGTCCAGCGGACTGCCGCCGCGGGCGCTCGGCGGCTCGTCGAGCAGCGTCGTCATGCCGAAGGTCAGCCAGCGCGGCACGAGCTTCTCCCGCACCGCTTGCAGGTCCTCCCCCGGCAGGAGCTGGAACTTGATCACCATCTGGTAGCCGCCGCCCCTGGCCTCTTCCACCTTGAACGGCACGGCCTCGTTGCGGAACATGGAGCGGAGGTAGGGCGGCAGCTTGCGGAAGGCGGCGATGTCCCCCAGGACCTTCTCGGGGTGGCTCAACAGGTCGCGGAAGTCGCCGCGGTCGCGGGTCGGAGCGTAGGCCGCGAGGACGGCCGCGGTCTCGGGGGTCAGGCGCAGGTCGGTCTCGGTGGGCCCCAGCTCGAGCAGCGTCTTGCGGAGCTCTTCGAGCTGCTCGCGGCGGTCGCTGCAGACGATCAGGTCGGCGTAGCGCTTCTGGGCGAACTCCGTGCCCCAGAACTTGATGTCCTGCCGGGAGCGCGCCTCGACCACCCCGCCTTCGGTCAGCACCGCCCAGAAGCCGCGCACCGTCTCGGGATGGAGATGGATGAGGTGGCGCACGCCCAGCCGGCTCCCCCGCTCCTCGCTGCTGGTGGCCAGGAAGAGCACCGAGCGGTTGAGGGGCACGCCGCTCTTCTTGAGGTCGATCATCGCGGCCATCTGGGCGATGGCGATGCTCTTCATGTCGAACACGCCGCGGCCGTAGATCCAGGGCAGCTCGATCCGCGCTTCGAACGGCGGCGAGAACCATTCCTTGGGATCGGCCGGCGAGACGTCGATGTGATTGTGGAGCACCAGGGGCCGGGGATCCTTGCCGTCCAGCCAGGCATAGAGGTTCGCCTTGCGCGGTCCGAGCTGCTCGATACGGGTGGGGATGCCCGCCGCCTCGAACTGCCGGGCGAGGAACCGGGCGCCGGCGAGCTCGTCGCCGGTCGTCTCGCTGGTATCGATCCGCACGTACTCCTGGAGCAGCTTCACCTCGGGCAGGCTGGGGTAGTCGCGGCTCGCCCACTGCTGCTCGGAGTCCTGGGCCTTCGACGGCCGGCCGAGGAAGGAGACGGCGCCCCAGGTCATCCCTCCCACCAGCAGGAGGCTGCCGTACAGGGCGATCCTCGCCGCTCGCCGGCGCTGGCGTTCAAGCACTTGCAGAGTCATGAGACCGGCGATGATAAACCTTCTTGGCGAGTTGTGTATGCTTCGCTTCCCATCATGGACGCCTCGACCGCCGCCGCTCCCGGGCCGCTCCGCCGGAAGGTCCCCTTCCGGCCGCTGCTGCTCCTGGGGGGCCTCATCGCCTGCCTGCGCTACCTGTTCGGGGAGATCGGCCGGCTGCGGGGCGGCATCGGCTTTCCGCTCGACGACAGTTGGATCCACCTGCAGTTCGCGCGTAACCTGGCGCACGGCCTCGGACTCTCCTACAACCCCGGCGAGCTGGTGACCGGCTCCACCGCGCCGCTCTGGACGGCGCTGCTGGCGCTGCTCTTCCCGCTGCCGGGCGACGTGACGCCCTGGGTCAAGCTCCTGGGCGTCGTCCTCTACCTCGCCGGCATCGACGCCACCTGGCGCCTGGCCCGCGAGCTGGACCTGGGGCGGGGGCTCTCGGCCCTCGCCGCGGCGCTCACCCTGGCGACGAGCTGGCTGGTCTGGTCGGCCCTATCGGGAATGGAGATCCCCCTCTTCGTCCTGCTCTCCCTGTGGGGGATGATCCTCCACCTCCGCGAGCTCGCCGACCCCGCCCGGCCGCCGCTCTCCCTCGCCGTCCTGGCGGTCGCCGTGCTGGCCCGGCCCGAAGGGCTCCTGCTCCTGCTGCTCGCCCTGGCCGACCGTCTGCTTTCCTTCGGACGCCCGCCCTCCCCGAAGACCCTGCTCGCCGGTGCCGCGCTCGCCGTCTGCGCCCTCGCCGGCCCCTTCCTCTTCTACGCATGGGCGGGCGGCTCCGTCCTGCCGACCACCTACGCCGCCAAGGGGGGCGGGGAGATCCGCGGCCTGCTGCCGGACTTCCGGTACCTCGCCAACGTGCTTGGCCTCTTCTTCCGGCCGCAGCCCTGGACGACGCTGCTCGCCGGCGCCGGTGCGGTGGCCCTCGCCGCCCGGCTCGGCACGCCCCGCGGCCGCGGCCTCCTGCCGGCCCTCTGGCTCTTCGGGCTGCCGCTCGCCTACTCCCTGCTCACCCCCGGGCCCACCAAGATGCTCGGCAACTTCGGCCGCTACTACTTCCCCCTCTTCCCGGTGCTCGCCATCCTCGGCGTGATCGGCCTCGAGCCGGCGGTGCTCGCCCTCGCCGCCCGCCTCCGCTCCCGCTCCGCCCGGCTGGCGCTGGGCGCCCTCGGCGCCGCCGTTCTCCTCGCTCCCACCCTCGCCGTGCTGGTCCAGGGAGAGCGGTTCTACGCCCAGAACGTCGCCAACGTCCACGAGAGCGATGTCGCCATCGCCCGCTGGCTCGCCACCCGCCTGCCCCCTGACGCTCTATTGGCCGTCAACGATATCGGCGCCATCAAGTATTTCCTGCCCAACCCGGTCCTCGACCTGGCGAGCATCGCCACCCCGGAGATCGGCCGCGAGGTGCAGCGCGCCACCGCCGCCGGCGTGCCCTGGAGCGACGCCCTGCTCGCCGCCCTCGCCCGGCGGCAGCCCGATTACGTGGTGATCTTCCCGTCCTGGTTCCCCGGCCTCGCCCACGACCCCCGCTTCCGGGCCGTCCACGCGCTCTCCATTCCGGGGAACATCACCATGGGGGGAGACGAGATCGTGGTCTACGAGACTCCCTGGACGCGCCGGCGCCTGCGGTGACCAAGGACTGCAAGGACTTCAAGGACTGCAGGGACTGCAAGAACTGCAAGAACTGCAAGAACTGCAAGAACGAAGAACCTTGCTGTCTTTGCGGTCCCTGCAGTCCTTGAGGTCCTTTCTCACTTTCTCGCGCCCAGCCGGATCAGCCGGTCGACCGGGGCGAGCTCGTCGGTGAGCACGGGGATCTTCGACATGTCGAGCTCCACCTTGCTGCGCCGGGAGGCGAGCGCCGCGAGCGGCGGGTCGAACCGCAGCCTGGCGTCGAGCTCCCGGCCGCGGCGCACCAGATCCGCATCGGAGAGCGCGTCCGTCTCCCGCGTGGCGGCGACCAGGACGTTGCGGGCATTGCGCACCTGGAACACGTAGACCGAGCCGAAGCGCTCGCGCACCGTGCGGTACATCGCCTGCGAGAAGGGATCGGAGAGCCCCGCCGCCAGGTTGAGGGCGAACACCCCCCGCGGCGCCAGGTGCCTCTCGACCTCCTCCAGAAACTCGACGGTGGTGAGATGGAACGGCACGCTCTGGCCGATGTAGGCGTCGCCGTAGATCAGGTCCCAGGTCTCGCCGGAGCTCTGCAGGAACCGCCGGCCGTCCGCCACGCTGACGGCCATCCGCGGCCCCTCCTCGAAGCGGAAGAAGCGGCGGGCGACCTCGGGGACGGCGGGGTCGATGTCGACGTAGCGGACCGTCAGGTCCGGCACGCGGGACGCCAGGTAGCGGCCGACCGTGCCGCCGCCCAGGCCGATCATCAGCACCCGCCGGATCTCCGGGTTGATCGCCAGGACCGCCGCGGCGGCGCGGTTGTAGGGCAGCGCCGTCTCGCCGTCGCTGAGCCGCAGCGACGCCTGCGGCACGTGGTCGCTCTCCAGCAGGCGGACGCCGCGGCGTTCCCACACCTGGAGCGTCTGGTAGGGGGTGACCCGCTCGTAGATCAGGCCGCCCGCCTTGCGCGGCGTGTACAGCGCCCCCGGCACGGCGAGGATCAGGAGGAGCGCCGCGAGCGCCGCCGAGGGCGCCTCGGCCCGGAACGAGCCGGCCAGGGCCACGCAGGCCGTCGCCGCCGTCAGCGCCGTCAGCAGGCCCAGGGTCTGCCGCAGCTCCAGGAACGGGATCATCAGGAAGGTGCAGGCGAGGGTCCCCGCCAGGCTGCCGAGCGTCGACAGGGCGAACAGCCGTCCCGCCGTGTTCCCCAGATGGCCGAGGTCGCGCGCCGCCAGCCGGACCGCCCAGGGGGAGACGGTGGCGAGCAGCGTGCTCACCGGCCCGAACAGCACGGCGGCGGCGAGCAGGGTGCCCGCCGGGCTGCCGCCGGTGAAGTCCGCGAGGGCCGCCGCCAGCCGCGAGCCGGCCAGCAGCAGGACCGCCTGGCAGGCCGCGGCGAGCGCCACCATGCGCCCCAGCGCCGCCATCGAAGGCTGGCGGTCCGCCAGCCGGCCGCCCCAGAGATAGCCGAGCGACAGGGCGGCGAGGAAGACGCTGATGATCGATCCCCAGACGTAGACGCTGTTGCCGTAGTGCGGGGCGAGCAGCCGGCTGGAGAGGATCTCCAGGGCCATCAGGACGCCGCCGCACGCGGCGACGACCCAATAGAAACGCAGGCGCGGAAACATGGGCGGGCAGTATTGCATACCAGCCCGCACGGCAGTCCTCTTGAGGCCGGTCGCGGAACGGATACAATGCCGCCCCGGAGACCAACCTGACTTGAACGTTCCCATTCTCGACCTCGGCCGCGTCCGCCAGCGCATCGCCTCCCAGCTCGACGAGCGCTGGCGGCGCATCCTCGACCAGTCCTCGTTCATCCTCGGCCCCGAGGTCAGGGAGCTCGAGGCCGCCTTCGCCGCCTACCTCGGCGTTGCCGCCTGCGCCGGGCTCGCCAACGGCACCGACGCCCTGATCCTCGGCCTGCGCGCCCTCGGCATGGCGCCGGGCGACGAGGTGATCGTGCCCGCCTTCAGCTTCTTCGCCACGGCGGAAGCGGTGGTCCTGCTGGGCGGCAAGGTGGTGTTCGCCGACGTCGATCCGGAGACCCTGAACCTCGATCCGCGCGACGCCGCGGCCCGGGTGACCGACCGCACGGTGGGGATCATCGGCGTCCACCTCTACGGCCGGCCGTTCGACGTCGACGCCCTGCTCGCCCTCTGCGAGCGGCGCGGCCTCTGGCTCCTGGAGGACGCCGCCCAGGCCCATGGCGCCCGCTGGAAGGGGACCCGCGTGGGCGGCTTCGGCCAGCTCGCCGCCTGGAGCTTCTACCCGACCAAGAACCTCGGCTGCTTCGGCGACGGCGGCGCCGTCACCGGCAACGACCGCGACCTGGTCGAGCGGGTGCGCAGCTACGGCAACCACGGCCAGACCAGCCGCTACACCCACACCGCCATCGGCACCAACAGCCGGCTCGACAGCCTGCAGGCCGCCGTCCTCAACTGCCGCCTCGCCCTGCTCGACGAGGACAACGCCCGCCGCGGCGAGATCGCCTGCCGCTATCACGGCGCCTTCGCCGGCGTCGGCGACCTGCGGCTGCTTCCCGACGGCCCGGACGTGAAGTCCGTCTACCATCAATTCACCGTCCGCACCGAGCGGCGCGACGAGCTGATGGCGCACCTCAAGGACCGGGGCATCGCCTCGGCCGTCCACTACCCCTCCCCCCTTCACCACCAGCCCGCCCTGGCCGGCCTCGTGGACGCGAGCGACGGCGAGCTGCCGGTCGCCACGGCCGCGGCCCGCGAGGTGCTCTGCCTGCCCGTCTTCCCCGAATTGACCAACGAAGAGGTCGAGGCGGTGTCGGCGGCGGTGCGGGGATTCTTCGGAGCCTGACGATGGCCACCGTCCACCTGGTGGACGCGAGCCCGTACATCTTCCGGGCTCACTTCTCCCTGCCCTCCAGCATCAAGACGCCCGGCGGCGTCCCGGCGGCGGCCTCCTACGGCTTCGCCTCCTTCCTGCTCAAGCTGATCGCGGACGAGAAGCCCACCCACCTCGGCGTGGCCTTCGACCGCAACCTGAGCTCCAGCTTCCGCAACGAGGTCTATCCCGCCTACAAGCAGCAGCGGGTGGCGACGCCGCCCGAGCTGGAGGCGCAGATCGACACCTGCCTGGAGATCGCCGGGGCCCTCGGCGCCGCCACCTTCATCGACGACCGCTACGAGGCGGACGACCTGATCGGCACCCTCTGCGGCCATCTAGAGAAGGCCGGCCACGGCGCCGTCATCGTCACCACCGACAAGGACCTGGCCCAGCTCGTGGACGAGCGGACGACCCTGTTCGACTTCGGCAAGGGGCTCCGCTTCGACCGGGCGGCCGTGCTCGAGAAGTTCGGCGTGCGGCCCGACCAGATCACCGACTTCCTCGGCCTTGCCGGCGACACGGTGGACAACATCCCCGGCATCAAGGGGATCGGCGCCAAGTCCGCGGCCGAGCTGCTAGCCCGCTTCGGCCACCTGGAAGACCTCTACGAGAGATTGGACGAGCTCCCCTGGATCGCTGCCATCCGCGGCGCGAAGTCGCTCCACGCCAAGCTCGCCGCCAACCGCGACATCGCCTTCCTCTCGAAGCAGCTCGCGACCGTCGCGCGGGACGCGCCGGTCGTCGAGGGCACCCTGAAGAGCCTGGAGCTCCGCGGCGCGGATCCGGACAAGATCGAGGCCCTCTTCAACCGGCTGGGGTTCAACAAGATCCGCGAGCGGGTCGCGTACGGTCCCCGTTAAGCCTTTACGGGAGCCTTCTGGAGATCCTCCACATAGGCCCGCAGCACCTCGGCCACGCTCCACGCCTGGGCCATGGGGTCTTCGGCCAGCCGCGACTTCAGCTCCTCGACGGCCAGCAGGGCCTTCTTGCGGCCGGCGGCGCCATGGACGCGCACCAGGGCGGTGAAGTAAGGGCCGAACGGCCACGCTCCGCTCCGCTGGGAGTCGGCCTCGACCGCCGCCAGCACCCGCGCCGCCTTCGGCTTCGGCAGCAGGGGGAAGGGCAGGCTCAGGGCGAAGATCTGGCGGGGCCGGAACGAGTCGTCGCGCTCGTCGCCGTCCGGGCCGCCGTCGATCAGGCCGTAGAGGCAGCCCGCCTCCTCGTTCCAGAACGCCTCCTGGAACCGCTTCTGAACGCGCTTCGCGCTCTTGCCCAGGCGCGAGGCCTCCTTGGGATCCCCCAGCCGGGCCTCGATCTCGCTCAGGATGGCGAGCGCGTTGTACCAGAGGGCGTTCACCTCTACCGACTTGCCGCCGGCCGATAGGAGGCCGTCGTCGGACACTTGGATGCCGTGGAGCGTGCCCTTGCTGTACGCACGGACCACCTTGCGTAGTGCGGGCAGGAGCGTTTCGCGGACGAACGCCTCGTCGCCCGTCGTCTGGAGGTATTTCCAGGCCGCGACGAACAGCCAGAGGGGGGCGTCCGCCGAGGTGTGCTCGGGCTCCTCTTTCTTGAAGACGCCCTTCGCGAAGTCGCGGAGGATCTTCTTGGCGTCCTCGTGGCGGCCGGTGACCAGGCAGAGCCCGGGCAGCGCGATCATCGTGTCGCGGCTCTGCTCGCCGAACCCGGGATAGCCGGCCAGGACCGCGCGCTGGTTCGGCCCCCGGCGCACCACGAAGCCGTCGGCCGCCAGCGCCAGGTGGCGGGCGAAGTCGTCCTGCACCGGCAGGGCCTTGAGGACTTTTTCCCGGCGCTTGCGCTCCTTCTCGAAGAGAGCGAAGGCGTCGCGTCCCGCGGGATTGCGGGTCGAGACGACGATCCCCAGCCGGTCCTCCGCCGCCATCTCGAGGCCGAGCACGCCCGGCGTCCAGAGGTCCTCCTGGAAATCGGCCCCGCGCCGGCGCTCCGCCTCGTACTCGAAGCGGTACCACCACTGAGGATTTTGGCGAAAATCCGCACCGGGCACCTGCACGAACAGCTCGGGGACGTCCGGATAGGGCCGGAGGCTCAGGATGCCGTCCTCGAACGGCGATTCCTCGTTGATCTTGGGATTTGCGGCGGACAGCGCGTGCTGGTCGCGGGCGGCCAGGAACGGCCGCAGCGACAGGATGAAGGGACCGGGCGCCTCCAGCACCTCGTAGAGCACCAGCGTCGTGTTCTCGCCGTCCACGGCGGCCACCGTCTTGCGCAGCTTGACGCCGCCGGCCTCGAACTCGAAGACGGGGAAGAGGTCCTTGCGGAACGAGGTCAGGTGCTCGAAGCCCCGGGGGATCACGACGCCGGGGAACTGGTTGCAGCTCAGCTCGAAGCTCTCGCCCTCGACGTGGAGGGTTTCGTCCAATCTGGAAAGCAGGACCGTGCGCTCCGCCGGCGGCTGGGTGGCGGCGACCAGCAGGCCGTGGTAGCGGCGGCTGTGCGCGCCGGCCACCGTGGTGCCCGCCCATCCGCCCAGCCCGTTGGTCTCCAGCCACTCGAGCCCGCTGGCGCGATCGAAGTCCTGTGTGATTTCGCGGTCGATCTCAATCATTCTGAAACGTCCTCCTGAAGCTTTATTGCATCCGGCGGCCCGGCGGCCCGGCCGAAGAGGCGGCAGTGTAGCAGGAGCGGAAAAACGGGTCGGATTGAGACCTCCTGGGTCCGGCGGTATGATAGGCGCACTCAGACGCCGTGCTTCAAAAGGGAGAATCATGCCGAAGGTCGCGCTTGCCGACTCCAAGATCGATTGGGAGACGCTCCTCACCAACGCCAGCCAGCACGCGGATCAGCCTGGCCTCGGCGAGCGGCTCGATGAGCTTCGCACCGTTCTGGAAAGGAACGCGGGAGCTCGACAGCAGGCGTGCGCGTCTCACCGGCGAGCGCCAGCAGGTGACCCAGGAGCTCGCGGCGGCCAAGGAGGAAGGGAAGCGGCTGGCGAGCCGGATCCGCTCCCAGCTCAAGGCGATCTACGGTCTCACGAACGGCCGGCTGGCTGAATTCGGCATGAAGGCGCGCCCCAGCGCCCGAAATGCGTCTCTTCCCTCCGTGATCCTGCCGCCGCCTCCGGATGGCGAGGAGCCGCCGCGGAGCTAGCGGCGTGAAACCTGCCGAGGGGAGGTTCGGCCCTCCGGAATTCCCTTTCGCGCTCTCGGAGGGCAGCCGCTGCCCTGCGAGATTCCGCTCGATCCCCTCAGAGGGCAGCCATCGCCCTCCGAAAATCCGAAGCGTCCCCTCGGAGGGCGGCTGCCGCCCTCCGAGAGGGGGGACCGGAATGTCAGAGGGCAGTCACCGCCCTCTGAAACCAAGGGCGAAAATCCAGTGGCGCAGAACCGGAATCTCGGAGGGCAGCGATCGCCCTCTGAGGGGAAGAAAGAAAATCTCGGAGGGCAGCCGCCGCCCTCCGAGATTCCGGTATAAGTGAGCCGAGGGCGGTGGTCGCCCTGCGGAGTTTTATCTCTAAATCCGGGAAGACCGTCCCCGGCAGTTGCTATCGGTAGGGCATCGGTCCATCCCCATCCCCCACGCCTCGATGCCTCGTGGCTGTAGGAACGTCGCGGAGGGCTGGAATCCCTCAGCGCTCTCTTTGGAGTCTTTGAATGGCGAGGAGCTGGTCGAGGTGCTCCCGGTCCTTTGGCTGGTCCAAGACTGATTTGGCTCGGATGAGTTGGTCGAGGCTGAGCATCGGGATCTGGAGCTCGCCGACGGCGATGACGGTCACCCCCGGAACGAGCTCGTCGTACATGCCAAGGCCCGGAATTGAAGCCATCACGTCAAGACGTCCGGCCCTGGTCCGCAGGTGGACGATCCGGTGGGTCCGGAGGAGCTCTCCGGTGATCGGAATCGGCTCCGGCCGAGGCGGGTAGATTTCCGCCGCGAGAGGCTCCAGCGACCGTGCCAGCCGCTCGCAATTCTCCGGCGTCTGCCGAAAGCAGATGTCCGTATCCACCGTGACGATGCTCGCACCATGGGCGGTCGCCGCCAATCCGCCGACGAGGACGTACTCGACGCCCTGCTCAGCGAGGCTTCGGAAGATCGCGTCGGGTTGCATCGTTCCGGGTGGCGGCTTGGAGCTTCTCGATCCACTCCGCCATTGCGCAGTTACGGGCGATCCGCTCGGCGGGCGTGATCTCCTGAAGCTCCTGAAGGAGAGTGAGATCGTGTCCTCGGGGGGTGCAGGCGAATATATCCCTCATATAATACCTTGCTATAAGCTTGCCCACCTGCGCCGAAGTAATGCTCCACGAGTGCTCCTCAGCACAGCAAGAGCAGCGCGATTTGCATCAATGGAGTCGCTAAAATCTCTTAGCTGGCCGCGTACACCCTGGCTCCTTAGCTCGCGAAGGAGGCTCTCTGCTCGTTCTAGCGTTTGCTCATGATGATCCACAGTTGCATCAAAGGTATTCTTGGATGCTCGCGATACTTGCTCATTTAGACAACGCAGGTAGTGTCTGAACGCGGCCTGCTCACTGAACCCGACCGTCGAAGGCTTTACACCGTTAAACAATTCCTCTACATAGCTCATGTCCATATCGGTATCCGGTTGGAGCAAGTGAAGTAGGCCAACCGTCTCTGCGATATCGAGATAGGGTACCGTATATTCTGACAAAGCTTGAGGGCAGTAATACCAAGTCCTGCGCGTCTTAAATTCGTCATCATAAACATGTCGGAACTTGTCTGGAGGGAAGGAGCGAACATTCATCCAAGTTCCGGAGGCGATTGCAGATATTTTGGTTGTGGCTGTGATAAGCATCTGATGGTGGCAGTAGCCCATCAGTACAGTTTTGTTCAAGAGTTTGAGTCCGGCAGCAAGGTCTAGTACATTCGCCAGCCATAGTGGATCTGTTACAAGGTAGCTTCCCCCTGGATGCTCAGCCACGACATAGAAGCCGTCAGTTTTCCAGGTCGATGCTGTCTCGATTACCTGTGCAATCTGGTCTTCGCTGCGTGTGGATTCTGCCGAGAGTGCGACAGTAGCAATGACTCTGGAGCCGCCGACTTGCGACGTTGTCTCATCAAGAATGAGCTTTTGGATATCGATCCAATCGCTGTCTACGGCGTCTGCAAGAATGCCGGGCGCTATAAATGCGTCAGTTTCAAGGCGCTGGTTTAGCTGCCTGAGTTCGGTTATGAGGTGTCTTAGCCCTGGTCCGCTCCAGAAAGTTCCTGTTGCGTAGTCGCTTGGCCAGTAGGCATGTGAGCGTAATCGCTCGTGACCAGCCCGAGGCAGGTAGAGCTGAGGGTCCAGCAGCACTTTGCCGAGAGGTATGTTTCGTAGAGCTGTAGATAGACGTACGAGTTGCTTTTCATTAAGGTCTCTTGGGCTAAGGATCACTGTTCCACCCATCCAGTCCCGGATAAGGGAGCAGCTGTGCTCTATCATGCCGTGTCCGAACTGAAGATTCAGTTCCATGGATCTGGTTCTCCGGTTAGTATCCTCTTGAGATATCGGCCAACCAACTCAAGGCTTCGGCGGCCGATGATGGCCGGTGATCTCGTCTCTTCTGGACCAGGGTTTCAACAAAGTCGGCGAAGCCTTCGGGGCTAGGATGTGGCAATTCGAGCCGTGGGAGCTTCATTGACTCTACTCGACGAAGAACTTCGAGCAGCGACTTTGTGTCGACTATGAAAGGGTTGAAGCCTGTGGCTGATTCGTAGAGCGTTACTCCTAGAGCGAAGAGGTCTGCTCTAGAGTCTATTTCTGATTTGATGTTACGGAATTGCTCACGAGGGGCATAGCCTGGAGTGAATTTGCCGAAGGGGGACAAGGTGTTTGTCTGAGAGTCGAGCTTAAGGTGCCTTGCAATTCCAAAATCTAATAGCCAGTATTGGCCATCACTTCCTTGTATGATGTTCTCTGGCTTGACGTCTCGGTGCACAATGTGGTGTTTCTCTGAGTCGTGAAGCGCTTCAAGTATATGCGTGCCTAGTGTAAGCAGGGTGCTCTGTGAGAGCGGTCCGTTGGCATGGAGTCGTTCTCGAAGTGTTACTCCATGGATCCTCTTTTCGACTATCCAGAAGCAATCTCCTACTGGTGAAGAGATTTGTCCAAACTCTAAAATGGGTGGTACGCGAGGAGACCAGATCCTTTGGACCGCCAAAATCTCACGTCTGATACCCTCAATGTCTTCCGTCGGACGAATAAGTTTTAGAACGACATCGCCATGCTCCTTGTGTGAGCCTTGGAGGACTATCTTTTGACCTCCGTCGCTCAGTGGTTGGAGCTCGAACAGAGTAGGGAACTGCTGCCTGAGCCAGTCGAGGTCGATGCTCATGAGGTTTCAGTTCTAGAGAGCCGGTCAAAGCGCCAAGCCCAATCGTTGAACATCCAGGAAATATATGATAGCGGTCCCGTAGGGGTCAGGCTGTGAAGACTTGCGGGAGGATTTAGTAGGCTAATGCCAAATCTTAAAGCTTCGTGGGGGACCTGATGGTTCTTTGGTAAGCGGGGGAGTAGTACGTATGAATCCGCGGCAAATCTAGTATTAAGTATTGCTTGTCCAATAGCGCTAAGTGTTTTTCCAAGCTTGGCTTCTATGGCGATAAGGTGTCGGATGCAAAAAATGGAAGAGAGTGGCCGGGCTTTCCACTGCGACTTTCCATTGTAGATCATTCTTGCTTCGGTGAGCCGTGAGAGGCTTTCTTCCGTCTGGCGACCAAATATTCTTTTAATCTCTCCTTGGGATCGAGGGCCATTTTGAGACAGATAGTGAATGGTTCTGAAATCGTGCTTTGTTAGCATCAGGCGAGCTGGTGGCCAGTGCAAGGTGAGGCGGGGTTGCCAGATTACGGCTACGATGTCAGGACAACCTGAGTCGATCTGAGGCTCTCGGAAAATAGTTACCCTATAGCCGGGGCGGATCCTGAACGGATGGGCAGAAAGAAAGGTGTCAATGAGGGTTAACTCTGGGCCATTGCGTAGGGATCTAAAACTGGGACCAAACTGTGCCGTACTCGTTGACCGATCAACTATCACGACCTTCTTCGAAACCTCTGTCAAGGTCATGGCTTAGACAACGTAAATCGGCACGCCGATAGTGGTTCGGGTAAGACAACTTTGAACACGTAGATCTGCGGCCATTTGAGTATTTGTGCGGTCAGGATTACTAACAACTAGCATATCACCAACTTCAGGCATACGGTAGGCGTAGCTAAAGGTGGTGTAGGGTTGTTACCTACCTTACTAGTCTGGCACCTCCAGCGCTCCCACGTTCTGATATCCCCGAGGCACCTTGCCTCCCCGGGACGCCCGGTTGCCGGTGAACTCTTTCCAGTCGGAAGCCTTGAGGTTGAGGTAGCGCTTGCCGGAGTGGACGAGGAGGTGGGCTCCCTCGGTCATCACGGCCAGGGCGGTCAGGGACTCGGGCTCTCCCTTGGCGGAGAGGCTCAGGATCTTCACGCCCTTGCCACGGGGGAGCTGGGGCAGGTCCTTGATGGGGAAGATGAGGAGGCGGCCGGCGTCGCTGGCGGCGGCCAGCAGCTCGGCGTCCGGCTTCATCACCCGGATCGGCGGCAGGACCCTGGCGCCGTCCGGCACGGTGATCACGGCCTTGCCGGCGCGCTGGCGCGTCTGGAGGTCGCCCAACTTGGCGAGGAAGCCGTAGCCGGCGGTGGTCGCCATCAGGTAGAGGTCGTCGTCGCCGCCGATCAGCACGCCGATGAAGGTGGCGCCCGGCGGCGGCTGGACGTGGCTCGACAGCGGCTCGCCCTGGCCGCGGGCGGAGGGCAGGGCGTGGGCGGCCAGCGAGTAGGTGCGGCCCGTCGAGTCGAGGAAGACGGCGGACTGGTTGCTCCGCCCCCTGGCCGACATGAGGAAGGCGTCCCCGGACTTGTAGGAGAGCTCTTTCGGATCGAGGTCGTGCCCCTTGCCGGCGCGCACCCAGCCCTTCTCCGAGAGGACGACGGTGACGGGCTCGGTGGGGATCAGCGCCGTCTCGTCCATGGCCTTGGCGACCCCGCGCTCGACGATCGGCGAGCGGCGGGCGTCGCCGAACTTCTCGGCGTCGGCGAGCAGCTCGTCCCGCACCTTGCGGCGGAGGCGGGTGTCGGAGCTCAGGATCTTCGCCAGCGCGTCCCGCTCCTTGGCGAGGTTGCTCTGCTCGGTCCGGATCTCCATCTCCTCGAGCTTGGCGAGGTGGCGCAGCTTCAGCTCCAGGATGGCCTCGGCCTGGGCGTCGGAGAGGCGGAAGTGCTCCATGAGCCGGGCCTTCGGCTTGTCCTCGGTGCGGATGATGCGGATCACCTCGTCGATGTTGAGGTAGGCGATCAGGTAGCCGTCGAGGACGTGGAGACGGGTGAGGACCTTGTCGTAGCGGAACTGGAGGCGCCGCCGGACGGTCTCGACGCGGAACTTGAGCCAGTCGCCGAGCAGCTCCCGGAGGTTGAACTGGCGGGGGCGGCCGTCGAGGCCGATCATCGTCAGGTTCACCCGGTAGGTCCGCTCGAGGTCGGTGGTGGCGAAGAGGTGGGCCATGAGCCCCTCGACGTCCACCCGGTTCGAGCGCGGGGTGATCACCAGCCGCGTGGGGTTCTCGTGGTCGGACTCGTCCTTCAGGTCCTCGACCATGGGCAGCTTCTTGGCGTTCATCTGGGCCGCGATCTGGGTCAGCACCTTGCTCCCCGAGACCTGGTAGGGGAGGGCCGTGACGACGATCTCGCCGTCCTCGATCTCGAAGGCGGCGCGCAGGCGCAGCGAGCCCGAGCCGGTCTCGTAGATCCTGCGGATCTCGGCGCGCGAGGTGATGATCTCGGCCGAGGTCGGGAAGTCGGGCCCGAGGATGGCCTCGTAGAGCGCCTCGTCCGCGACTTTCGGGTCGTCCAGGAGCGCGATGCAGGCGGCGACCACCTCGCCCACGTTGTGCGGCGGGATGTCGGTCGCCATGCCGACGGCGATGCCGGAGGCGCCGTTCAGCAGGACGTGCGGCAGCCGCGCCGGCATCAGCTTGGGCTCCTCGAGCGTGCCGTCGAAGTTCGGCCCCCATTCGACGGTGCCCTGCTCCAGCTCGGAGAGGAGCGACTGGGCGAAGAGCGTCATCCGCGCCTCGGTGTAGCGCATGGCGGCGAACGACTTGGGATCGTCCTGCGAGCCCCAGTTGCCCTGGCCGTCGACCAGCGGATAGCGCAGGCTGAACGGCTGGGCCATCAGGACCATGGCCTCGTAGCAGGCGCTGTCGCCGTGCGGGTGGTACTTGCCGAGCACGTCGCCGACGGTGCGGGCCGACTTCTTGAACTTCGCGGTCGCCGAGAGCCCCAGCTCGGACATGGCGTAGATGATCCGCCGCTGAACGGGCTTGAGGCCGTCTTCGAGGTGGGGCAGGGCGCGGTCGAGGATGACGTACATCGAGTAGTCGAGGTACGCCTTCTCCGTGAACCGGGCGAGCGGCTGCTTCTCGACGTCGGCGTAGGGCGCATGGAACAGCGGCGCGGCGCCGTTGCCGTTTTTTCTGCGGGAGGTTCTTGGCATCTCTAGATGAATCTCATTTCAGCGGTCTCGATCCTCAAGCCTCGACCTCGGCCCGGTTGCCCTCGGCCATCAGCCACTCCTTGCGGTCGCCCGAGCGGGCCTTGGCGAGGAGCATGTCGAGTATTTTCGTCGGATCATTCTTCTCGGGGTCCGGCGCGGGGTCGCTCGCGGGGGCCTCCTCGTCCGTGAGGGTGAGCTGGACGAGGCGGCGGGTCTCGCGGGCCATGGTGGTCTCGCGGAGCTGCAGGGGGTTCATCTCGCCGAGGCCCTTGAAACGCTGCACGTTGGGCTTGCCCTTCTTGCCCTCGGCCTCGATGCGGTCGAGGACGCCTTTCTTTTCCCGCTCGTCGAGGGCGTAGTAGACCTCCTTGCCGACGTCGATGCGATAGAGGGGCGGCATGGCGACGTAGACGCGGCCGTCCTCGACCAGCGGCCGGAAGTGGCGCAGGAAGAGGGCGCAGAGCAGGGTCGCGATGTGGGCGCCGTCCGAGTCGGCGTCGGCCAGGATGCAGATCTTGCCGTAGCGCAGGCCGTCCGTCTTGTTGGAGCCCGGGTCGACGCCGATGGCGACCGCGATGTCGTGCACCTCCTGGGAGCCCAGCACCTCGGAGGCATCGACCTCCCAGGTGTTGAGGATCTTGCCCCGCAGGGGGAGGATGGCCTGGAACTCCTTGCTGCGCGCCTGCTTGGCCGAGCCGCCGGCCGAGTCGCCCTCGACCAGGAAGAGCTCGGTCAGACCGAGGTCCTGGCTCGTGCAGTCGGCGAGCTTGCCGGGCAGGGCGGGGCCGGACGTCACCGTCTTCCGCTTCACCTGCTTGCCGGCGCGCAGTCGGGTCTGGGCGCTGTCGATGGCCAGCCTGGCGATGCGCTCGGCGTCCGCCGTGTGATGGTTGAGCCAGAGGGCGAAGGAGTCCTTGGCGACGCCGGCGACGAAGGCCGCCGCCTCGCGGGAGGACAGGCGCTCCTTGGTCTGGCCCGTGAACTGAGGGTCCTTCATGCGGACCGACAGGACGTAGCTGCAGCGGGCCCAGACGTCCTCCGGGGCGAGCTTGATGCCGCGCGGCAGCAGGTCGCGGAACTCGCAGAACTCGCGGATGGCGTCGGTCAGGCCGGCCCGGAAGCCGTTGACGTGGGTGCCGCCCTGGGGGGTCGGGATCAGGTTGACGTAGCTCTCGCCCACCACGTCCGAGGACTCTTCCTCCTCGCCGAGCCAGGCGACGGCCCAGTCCACCTCCTCGTCCTTGCCGCGGAAGTGGCCGATGAACGGCTCGGCCGGCACCGTCTGGCAGCCCTCGAGCTCGTCCGTCAGGTAGTCCTTGAGGCCATCCTCGTAGAACCAGTCCTCGTTGTCCTCCGGGTGGTCCTCGTGAAAGAAGCGGATGTGGAGCTTCGGGCAGAGCACCGCCTTGGCGCGCAGGTTGTGCTTGATCTTCGGGACGCTGAACTTCGGCGAGTCGAAGAATTCGGGGTCGGGCCAGAAGCGGACGGCCGTGCCGGTGTTGCGCTGGCCGACGGTGTCCACCACCTTGAGGGGCGAGGTCTTCTGGCCGTCGGCGAAGGCCATGTGGTGGACTTGGCCCCCGCGCCGCACCCAGACCTCCAGCTTGGAAGAGAGGGCGTTGACCACCGACACGCCGACGCCGTGCAGGCCGCCCGAGAACCGGTAGCTCTTGTCCGAGAACTTGGCGCCCGAGTGCAGCCGGGTGAGGATCACCTCGACCCCCGGCACCTTCTCCCCCTTGTGGAGGTCGACCGGCATGCCGCGGCCGTTGTCGGTCACGGAGAGGGAGCCGTCGCCGTACAGGGTCACCAGGATTTCGTTGGCATGGCCGGCGATCGCCTCGTCGGCGGCGTTGTCGATCACCTCCTGGGCGAGGTGGTCGGGCCGGTCGGTGAAGGTGTACATGCCGGGGCGCTTGCGCACCGGCTCGAGACCCGTGAGGACTTCTATGGATGAGGCGTCGTAGGCCATGAGTAGAATTCAGAGTGGTTCAGTCGTCCGTTCGTCTGAGCGAGCGGCCCATGATACAGGAGGCCTCTTCCAGCCGATCAAGACCGGAAAGGCGCATCGGAATTGCGCCTTGACGAAACCAGTACCTGGTGATAGTCTACGCAGTAACGAGGCGTAATTCAAACCGTCTGTCCGCCCCACTTCCAATGACTGCCGTAAAAGGAGGAAAAAGGATGAAGAACCGATTGACTGCCGTCGCTCTGTGTCTGCTCGCCGTACCCGCCTTCGCCCAGGACAAGCCGAAGGAGCCCGCCACCCACGCCATGAACCCTGCCGAAATGGAGGCCATGACGAAGGCCATGACCCCGGGCGAGCCGCACAAGCACCTGGCCCGCAGGGCCGGGGACTGGACTTTCACGAGCAAGATGTGGATGGACCCCAGCCAGCCGCCGCTGGATTCCAACGGCACCATGCACGGCGAGATGGTCATGGGCGGCCGTTACCTCGAGGCTCAGTGGAAGGGCAACATGATGGGGCAGGCGTTCGAGGGACGGGCCACGGAGGGCTATGACAATCTCACCAAGCAGTACGTCAGCTCCTGGATCGACAACATGGCCACCGGCGTCATGTATTCGACCGGCACCTGCGACGAGAAGGGCGTGAAGTGCTCGATGAAGGGCGACATGATGGACCCCATGACGGGCAAGGAGTCCTACATGCGCTCGGAGCTCACCTGGGTGGACGACAACACCTTCAGGAGTGAGATGTATGGGCCGGGACCGGACGGCAAGGAGTTCAAGTGGATGGAGTTTGTGGTGAAGCGGAAGTAGCGCTTCAGGGCGCGCCCAACTCGAACGCCCGCGCCAGCGAGTCCGTGACCGCGAGGCCGGCGAGCGTCGGGCGAAGAGCGCTTCCCTCGATCTTCAGCAGTCCGTCTCCAGCGAGCCGCTCGACGAGCGGCTCGTTTCGTTTCAGCAGATCCACGCCGTAGCACTCCCGGAAGACGTCGAGATCGATCCCATCCATGGTCCGCAGGCCGAGCATGAGCGCTTCGAGGGCGAGATCCTGCCGCGTCAGCTCCTCGCTGCCCGCGATTGGTCTCTCTCCCGAATCGATCCGGTTTTCGTAAGGGCCGAGCTTCCGTTCGTTCCACCAGCGCCGCGATCCGGAGAAGGAGTGCGCCGAAGGGCCGAGTCCGAGATAGGGGACGTGGTGCCAATATTTCTGATTGTGCCGTGAGCGGTGCTCCGGCGAGCTCGCGAAGTTCGAGACCTCGTAGCCCGGATAGCCGTGGTCGCGGAGGAATTCGTGGGTGAACAGGAAGAGCTCGCCCTGGGGCTCCTCCGGCAGCTCGGTCATCTCTCCCCGTTCCAGCCGAAATCCGAACGGTGTCCCCTCGTGGATCGTCAGTTGATAACAGGAAAGATGGTCCGGCTGAAGGGCAACCGCTTGCTCGAGGGTGCGCCGCCAGGTCTCGAAAGGCTGATCGGGCAGGCCGTAGATCAGATCGATCGAGATCGTATCGAAACCGGCCGCGCGGGCGATCTCGACGCTGCGCCGGGCCTGCTCCGGGGTGTGGCGGCGGCCGAGGAAGCGCAAAGCGTCGGCGTCGAAAGATTGGATTCCCAGGGATAGGAACCGGACGCCGAGATCCCGCCACGCACGGACGCTCTCCGGGGTGACGTCCTCGGGATTGGCCTCGAAGAATACCCAGGCGTCCTCGCGGATCGAAAGGTTTTTCCTCGCCGCGTCGAGGATGCGGGCGAGGTCGTCCGGCGTCAGCGCGGAAGGCGTGCCGCCGCCGAAGTAGATCGTGTCGATCGATTCGAAATCGGAGCGATCAGGGGACCAGGAGGAGATCTCCGAGAGAAGGTGATCGACGAATCGCCTCTGCCGCTCCGGCCCGCCGGTCAGGACCGCGAAGTCGCAGTAGGGACAGATGGCGGAGCAGAAGGGGATGTGGAGGTAGAGGCCGGGTCTTTTCAGAGTCGTTTCTTCCAGGTGTCCGGATGGCGACGCTGGTGCAGAACTGCCAGTACAAAGACCTCCTCGTCATCTACCTCATAGTAGATCTCATACGAGAATTTCTCCATTCCTGTCTTGCGGACGCCGTCCTCAAGGGCTTTTCCCGTGAACGGGTAGAGAATAATATGCTGGAACTGATCCTGAACCCGCTTGAGGAAATCCTCGCCGAGCCCCGGGCTCTGCGCTTCGAGATATCTTTTCGTACTCCGGAGGTCAAACTGCACCGCTGGATCGAATCCGATCCGTCTCAATCGATGCCCGCCAGCAACTCCTCAAGAGAAATCGGCTTGGTCTTGCCCTCTTTGTAGGCCTGATGACGTCGCCTGACCTCTGCTGGAAGACCGGGTTCCATCTCGTCTTCATCGTCCAGGCTGCCATTGAGGGTACGTGCCAACTCCTCCCTCTCGTCAACGGAGAGCTTCAGGGCTTCACGCTTGAGATCGTCGAGCGACATGCCAGTGTTTCCTTTCGAGGACATTCTACACCACCCCGGCCTGGGCGTCCCCATACTTTTTCATCAACGGCTTCTCCCGCCCCAGCCGCTCCTCGGCGGCTTGGACGAGCTCCGCCAGCCCTTTGCCCTTGACCGCGGAGACGGCGACGCCTTCGAAGCGGCGGGCCAGGGCGTCGGCTTCGTAGGGCTCCAGGAGGTCGCTCTTGTTGAGGACGACGAGGCGCGGGGCGCCGTCGAGGTGGAGCTCGGTCAGGATGCGCTCGACGGCCTCGACCTTCTCTTCCAGGCGCGGGTCGGCGGCGTCCACGACGTGGAGGAGGAGGTCGGCGTCGGCCAGCTCCTCGAGCGTGGCCCGGAAGGCGGCGACGAGGTCCGGCGGCAGGTCGGCGATGAAGCC
>Ga0126305_10000047_pt1 | contig 47447 bp, 115 predicted proteins | sample Plot26_FD_92536 | JGI IMG/M metagenome (GOLD analysis project Ga0126305, IMG submission 92536) | Serpentine soil microbial communities from UC McLaughlin Reserve, CA, USA - Plot26 | ecosystem: Environmental > Terrestrial > Soil > Grasslands | place: USA: UC McLaughlin Reserve, Lake County... | reverse complement strand
TGGAACATTCTCGTTACGGCGGGATGGAAGAAAACTTTGCAATGCGTCAGCCCAATGGAATTCTAAGCTTCTTTGGTACTGAAATTAATGAAGTTATAGCACAAGCTAAAGCAGGAACTTCGTGGCAGCTACTACTTACACATAAAAACAGTACACTAGATGAAACAACTGGATTTGCTTGTGCTGCGCTGGTTGCGGGAACGAAGACATGCTGGTATGCTCCTACAACAGGAGATTACAGCCGAGCAGATTGGTCAGCACTTCAAGATCGTGATCTAGGAGCTCCAACAGGAAACGCTGTAAAACAATCTTCAGGTTTATGGTCTAGATCATTTACGCGGGGGTGGGTCGTAGTTAATCCTACAAATAAGAAGATCTCAGTTACACCACCGAGGAATCTATTTAATCCAGATGGCACCATAGCGACAGTACGAACGCTAGATATTGGCGATGCCATGGTCTGCTTCACATCAAGAGCATAGGAATATTAAATGACAGAGCATCAATTTCCGGTTAATCCAAATGTGAATGTAGCTTGGTATAAAGATGTAGAAGAGTTTATGTCAAGCTTCTACGGAATAGAAGTTGATATTCAAAACTGCGAATATGGTCAATATACTTACCTAGGGCCATTTTCTGCATATAAAACTCTAGACGATAGCTCAGAAATTGAAGCTGTTAATGAATATATTGAAAAATGGGTTGACGAAAGTTACCACGATGTTGATTTTGAATTTGATCTTTCTGCAATCTTTAAAGATCTAGCTAATAAAGATGCAATTCCTGAGGGCAAGTACTTGATCACAATCTGGTGGTAGGCGGCAGGACGGTTGCTATTAGAATGATCGATATATTATATGTCGTTGATGAATTGTGTGGCATCACAAGTAAGGTTGTGAAAACCTTGAAAGGGAGGGTTCGTCGGATATGCGGACTCTCCCGCAAGCTTCGCTAGTTCAACTAGAAGAACACCCGATTGATCGCGGGCGTAATCCTGGGGCGGTTCCAGGGCGAAGCACATGTATAATACAGATCTCCACTCCCATTGGGAAATCTACGTAAATGGCGTAGTGTATGGTGTACGTGCGGACAAGCGCTCGGCTATTAGTCTTGCCTTTAAGAAGGTAACTAAAAGTAATAAGGTTGATATTGTTTGCATAAAAGGCGACTCGTTAATGACAACAGATAGCTGGATTAATGGAAAGCGAAATAGATTTGCTTAAGTCAAAAAAGCTAAAGAAGAAAATCCCCAGATATGTTTTTCTTGCTCCGGAAAAATCAAAGTATGATCTAGTTGAGTATTACAAGAAGAAGAAAGCTAAGTAAGGTATACTGAATACATCCCAAGGAACGGGGGTGAATTAATTTGGTTACTAAAAAGCAAACAGGTACTTTAGTCAAGTACGTTATCGTACGTAGAGACCGTGGTCAGGAAGATATTGTAGTTGCAGAGAAAACAGAATCTAAGCTACAAAACCCGGGGTTAGTAGAATTAGATGGTGAACATTATGAGCTTCTCAGCTATCGTGATGTAGAAGATGGCGATAAGAAGTATGTTGAAGCTGCTGTAAGTCCACAGCGTAAAGGTTTTAATCTAAGTTGATAGAAGCTGCTTGTGTTCTTGACATACCGTGCAGTGTGGTATAGGATAGAACACATCAGCAAGCGTCATTAGCTCAGCTGGTTAGAGCATCCGCCTCTCTTAAAAAACTAATACATCTGAACGAGCAGAACAATTCCGGCAGGTCGGGTAAGTATTAGCTAAGCGGAGGGTCCTCGGTTCGATCCCGAGATGACGCACGTACAACTAAATATGCTCAGGTATCCCAACGGTAGAGGAAGTAGGCTTAGACCCTATCCAGTGAGAGTTCGAATCTCTCCCTGAGTACAAACAAGTTGGTAGGCTTGTGTCTGGTAAACTGCTTTGGCAGGTGGCAGCGAAGAAATCTACCGCAGAAACTAACCCAATAGAATCGCACTGGAGGAGATATGGCGAAAACATTTGGTGGATGGGGAGCTTTCGGTAGTCCTGAATTTGATGATTCTTCAATTTCCGGCGGCAAACCTGTTCCTAGCAATAGTAGGTCAGAAAACTATACTGCAAGTAAAAATCAAAAGAAGAGCAACAAGGTAATTAACTGTCGTAAGTGTAAGCCTGAACGTGGTAAGTATTGCGGTCCCGCTCATTCTAAGATTGCAATGGGTGGTTAGATTTGACAAAACTAGACACGTGCTCCTAGTTTTGGTTAGATAAAGTGGAAACGTGGATGTTCACGGTAGTCTAAAACCGGAAGAACGCTCCCTTGGCGGGAGAAATGCAGGTTCGAACCCTGCCCGTGCGTTTTAGCGGAAACGTGGAAGCTTTAAGCGGGATTAGCTCAGTGGTAGTAGCGCTTCCTTTACACGGAAGATGTCGGGAGTTCAAATCTCTCATCCCGTACTTTAATTAAATAGGCCCGTATAGTTTAATTGGTGAAAGCGCCACTCTGATAAGGTGGAAAGTCATGGTTCAAGTCCATGTGCGGGTACGGTGGGTGAGCTGGTGATTCGGCTAGCAAGGAAATATCGGCGACGGTTGGTATTTCCCCAGATGTACTTTCTAATCAACTGTACAGCCTACAGTAACTCTCTTTAGTCACGCCGCATATGCCGGATGCATAGTCGGATCTTCTAAATCTGACGGGATTGGTTCGACTCCAATATGTGGCACCAACGTATTCGAATACTAAATATGATACAATATGTAAATGATAGAATGCCCAACATGTAAAAGTACCTTTAAAGCGAGAAGAAAAACTTCAAAATATTGCTCCCAACAGTGTCAATGGGATAGTCTACATAAGGAAAGGCCGAAAGCCATATGTAGAAATTGCAATGGAGAATTTTTTATAGCAAACGGTGGTACTGGTAATTTTTGCTCACGATCTTGTTCTGTTACATTAAACAACAAATTATTTCCTAAAAGAGAGAAGATCTTTAAAGCGGATTTATGTGTCTGTATGCTAAATGGTGATAAAGAATTTCAGCTTTGTCCCGTACATCCAAAGATAAGTGCAAAAAGTGCTAGCGCTTGGCTTAATGGATTTTGGCGCGGTGGCACTAATCATGGACTTTCACGTACCGTACGAAGTTACCTCTTAGACAAAGCTGAATACAAATGTTCAAAATGTGGATTTAATACACCGCATCCAGATGATAACAGTTCTGTTTTAGAAATAAACCACGTTAATGGAAATGGTTTAGATCATTCTAAAGATAATTTAGAAGTTCTTTGTCCTAATTGTCATTCATTAACCTCAAGTTATCGAGGTAGAAACCAAGGCTACGGTAGGCCAGTTTCTTATATCAGAAAAGTCAAGGAGTGAGCAAGCATGTCAGATGAGTGTAATAAAGCCAGAGATCGAATGGACGAAGAGCTGTCCGCCTGGTGGGAAGACGTGAAGCGTGAAGAATATGATGTAGACAATCCCTGTACTGCAAAAAGTGAAGTCGATCTTGCTGCCGAATTAGTGAAGTTAGATTTTCATCCTGATGACTTTGTTGGTAGATTCGGCATGTGGCATTTTGATGATGCTAAGCTTCTCGATCTATTTACACGTATCGCTTGCCCCGTTGTGTGTAAGGGCTATTCTACTCCTCCGGAGAATTGGCACGAGCTATGTGAAGCAAAAGCACAACAGGCACTAGATATTCTCAGAGGTCGTAGGTAATGTGCAGTCCATATAATTCACTTACCGATAATCCTGAGCATAGAGTCCTCATTTGTGCGCTGTGTATTGAATGGGTAAGCTACGATGATCTTCATATTGATCCAGCAGACGGATTAAAAGTCGACATTTGTGAACCATGTTTTCTTAAAGATCAAGAAATGTTGCTTAGAAAAGAAGCGGGATTAGATCCATATGGAGATGATGAAGAGTATAACTCGGAAGCTATTACTTTTACTACAGAAGAGCTTCTAGAAAAACGCGCGGGAGTTCTTAAAAAGTATAATATTACAGAAGAAGACCTAAAGACTAGAGATTGTGGTTGCTGCCTAGTGAATAGTACTATTCCCAGTAATGCTTTATGGGAATGGCAAACTTGGGGTTGGCTTCTAGGAGAAGACTAAAATAGAGAGGTATAAAATGAGGGTTAGAAATCATATTATCTATAGTACTAGCGAAGCTGAGTTAGTTCGCTTACAAGAAGAATATATTTCACTTGGTCGTGATGCTAAGCTTGAGCTAAAAGAAGGCAAATTAACTGTCTTTGCTATTCCGCGCGGAAGTCGTTCACGTAAGCAGAAGCATCAGGACGCTAAGCGTAAGAAGCGAAATGGTTGACATTCACCAAGTAGCACTGTAGGCTTTAGGAACCGAACCGAGAGGTTCTGGAATATTGATGTAGAGGTAGCATGCCATCCTTCCAAGTTGGTCGCGCGAGTTCGATCCTCGCATATTCCTCCAGTACATAATAGGGTTATGTACTTGTAATAGGGTTAGCAAAAAATAAATGAAAGGTAAAGTTTTGAGTGAGATTGAAGAGGGTTTTAATCTTTTTCTAGGTTCAGTCGAGCAGAAGACTGGTGAGCGTATTGATAAGGCTATCAATGAGAAGTTCGAGTTTATCGAGACTCTCGCAAAAAAGGGTACCTCGCTAACGGTTAAGGTTCGCAACAAGGTTGCTGTAATGAAGGGGGTTCGTCACAAGCAGTTCACTGATCTCCTAGCAATTGCTGCTGTTGGTCTTCCTACAATGATTGTTGGTCCGGCTGGTACGGGCAAGACGCACGCTGCTGCTCAGGTAGCAGAAGCTCTAGATCGCAAGTTCTATGCAATGTCAGTTGGTGCTCAAACATCAAAGGCGGACATTATCGGCTACATGTCAGCAACTGGTGACTACGTTACTACAGCATTCCGCAAGGCTTTTGAAGAAGGCGGAATCTTCCTGATGGATGAGATTGACGCTGGTAACGCTAACGTTATTATCCAGGTCAACGCTGCACTCTCAAACGGCTACTGCTCATTCCCTGATGGAATGGTTCAGCGTCATGATGATTTCATCTTCCTAGCTTCAGCTAACACTTTTGGTGATGGTGCTTCACGTCAGTATGTTGGTCGTAACCAGCTAGATGCTGCAACTCTAGACCGTTTCACCACTCTTGTCTGGGAGATCGATGAGGAGCTAGAGGAGATCATGGCTGGAGGCTCAGCTGATGGTAAGAAGTGGCTCAAGGCCGTTCGTGAGGTACGCTCATGGGCTAGCAAGAATGTTGAGCGTGTCATTGTTTCTCCCCGTGCAGTTGAACGTGGAGCTGCACTTCTAGGAGCTGGACTTCCGTATACCAAGGTGATTGATCGTGCGCTTCTAGGTTCATTCCCGGCGGACAAGCGTAGCGAGGCTCTTACTGCTGCTAAGAGGGGCTGGAATAGCTAATGTTTCATTTGCTAAATCCCGACATGCTTAAGAATGTCGAATATGAAGACGGCGTTACGTTGGGTCTAGCATCTGAAGCTCCAGCGGCTAGAACTTCAAAGCCTGTTCTCTGTGGGCATTTCAACGGTATCAACCGTACACTAGATTTTCTTGCAGAGAATATGCCTGAGCCAAAACGTGAGAAGTCTTCTTCGTCATCCGGCGGCGGTGAGTTCTATACATTCGGCACATATGAAGAGGCTTTTAATACTTTCAGAAAAGAGCCAAGTAAGCTTCACCGCGATAAGGAATTGAACGACAAGCTTCGTACAGAAGCTAGCTCAGGTAATCTAATTAGCTACGGCTATACTGGCGATTATATTGATATGGGTCGCTTTATGACTGGTGAACCTGAGTGCTTTGGGTCTATGGTTTACGGCCGGGTAGAAAAGCGAGTCCGCTTAGTCTACTCATATAGTGCTACTTATCACGTGAATGCTAAAGTTATTCAGCGAAAGTCACTCGGTATTGGTCAGCTTATTGACTGGCTTGAGGGCAATGGGATTCGTACGGAGCTTATTGCTATTGAGTCTAGTCAGGTTGGTCATATGGAGGTTATGGTGAAGCGTTTTGAAGATCGTTTTGTCTATAATGATCTTCTGATTGCTACGCATCCAGATTTTCTACGGAGGATCTTCTTTAGATTTGCAGAGTATTCTCCTTCATGGGAATATGGATATGGTAGCTCAAATTCCTGTAATGCACTTCTTAAGAAGTACTCGCAGGGATCAAAGAAGTCTCCATTCGAGTACGTAAACAACGAGCATACGCTCTATTTCTCGAATGAAGATGTTAATGAAGATACAGAGAAAGCGGTAGAGCGTAGTCTTACTACAGCGCGTACTTGGCTGGATAAGGTTCTACCCGATCCTGTAGATGCAGATGATACGATGGCTTTATTCCTTTAGCCACCAGCTAACCCTAAGCTACTAGCACATGGGTTCGCTTGTGTGCTAGCATCTGCAATGGGTCTCACCGTTAGGTAAGAGTCAACCGGGCAGCAACAAACGGCATGCTGCGTACTGACCGCCCAAACAAAACTTAGGGAACCTCTACCATGATGTCTAAAGGACATACCGCTACTGGTGCAGCAGGCGTAGCTCTAGTAGGCGTAACACCACTTCTTTTCAATACAATTCCGATACTTCTACTAGCTATAGTGGTTGGTGGAGGCTATGCCTTGTGGCCCGATCTCGACCATCCTAAAGCTACAGCAGCTACTACGTTCGGATTTATATCAAGAGGAATTGCAAAATTAATTGATAAATTCTCCGTTCTAGTTTACTTTGGCACTAAGCGTCGTAGGGATGCTAATCGCCAAGGTGGACATAGAACTCTAACACATACTGTTGTTTGGGCACTGGGATCAGGCGTACTCACATTTCTTCTAGCCCCTAATATATGGGCTAATCTGCTTATAGTTTTTATAGGGTTATGCCTAGGCGCACGAGGCCTATTTCCTAAGTATACAAATAGGATGGGTAAGGCATATCTCTGGATTGTTGCTCTAACAGTAGTTAGCTCGATGTATGTTGGATATATTCAAGTTTTTACTCCAGTGCAATTAGCTGTTGTAGTATTCCTTGGATCGCTAATACATTGCTTAGGGGATTGCCTAACTAATTCTGGTGCTCCCCTGCTCTGGCCACTACCAATCAGAGGCCAGACGTGGTATAGATTTAGATTACCAATCTTCAGTACAGGTTCTGAAAAAGGTAATCTAACTGAGACCTGGATCAAGCTTGTCTGTGTTATAGTCATAGCAGTGGTAATCGGACTAAGAGTCATATGATCACCTAAATGTGGAGGATATAATGGTTGATGAATTTTGGGGCGAAAGCGCTTACGACTTCTACCGCGAGTACGATGATCTGCTCTACGATGAGCACGACAATATGCAGCCTCCTTTCGAGCAGCCCATTAAGTTTGAGCTAGAGCCAGAGATTGAAATTGTAGTTGAGCGAGACTGCTCATAATTACCTAGTGTTATAATTAATCCCTCTGAAAGGGTTGATTATGAAGGATGCACCGAGACCTGGCGATATTGGATTCTCCAAGGTACCTGGTAAGCTAGGATTCTTGCTAGGCTTGCTGCTGTTCTTGCAGGGTGGAGGAAGCAGATTCTGCCACACCTTTATTGTTCTGGACGATAATACTGTACTAGAAGCTAAGCCTAAGGGTGCACGTATCTCTCCTCTTGAAAGTTTTAGAGGAAGATCAATCTTTATTGATTGGGGTTTAACAGATGAGCAACGTACGATCGTTGTAGAAGAAGCTCGCAAGTATGTTGGTGTTCGATATAGTATTGTAGATTATCTAGCCCTGGGGTTTGCCAAGTTCAACAAGTACCCTATTAAGCTCTATACGTATCTCACCAAGAGTAATAAGTTTATCTGTTCTAATCTAGTACATGCCGTATACAATAACGCTGGGGTTCAGATATTTAGTGATGGACGTAACTCATACTCTGTAACCCCCGGCGACTTGCTGTTTAGATTCCACGAGAGGGATTGGATGCCATGATTAATGCATCAGAGTATTGGTTAATCGTTGAAGATGGTGAGCTTGAGCTTCATTATATTAATGATCCAGATGATGAAGAGGGTGAGACTATTAGTATGCATGCTACCGTTGCTAGCCTCCAAGAGATCCTTGATGAAGTTGCTAGACATAATGCTGGACTTGAAGGTCTCTAGCTGCTAGGATGGTACTACCAACAACGAGGGAGCTACAGTGTCCATCCAAGATCGCATCAACGAGTTCTGCTGCATTGACGATTTGATCAAGGAGCTCACCCGACAGAAGGCTGAGCTTGCCGCTGAGATTCTTCCGTTCGTACAGGAGAACACTTCGACCACAGATCGCTATCTGTATGGCACCAACGGTAACAAGGTTCGCTTGTTCGTTAAGAATGATCTTAAGGGTGAGCTCTTGCAGCCTCTTGTTACTCCGCGTATGTGGGCTAAGATCACTAAGCGTGTTCCTGTTTCTGCTCTTGTTAAGGCTGAGATTGTCAAGGGTAATCTTGATGAAGCTGTTGTAAACTCTGCCCGGGTAGAGAGTAAGCCTTCTATCGTTAAGGGCTGATATGCTAGACTTAGTACAGTTCAATCCGAGAGGAGCGACTGTATTATGGATCTATGGACGATTCTGCTAGTGGTTCTGATTATCCTAGTAATTATTGCAATTATTCGTAGAGTAGGCTAGACGCAAAGGACTAGTGTGAAAGCTAGTCCTTTGCTATACTAAGCAGATGGTAATCACGCGTAAAGATCTTGAGCCGGTTGAAGAGAATGCTGAATCAATTCCCGGCCGGGTTGTAGTAAAACCCAATAGAAAATTCCCTAAACCAAAGAAAAAATAGCTAAGCCAGTGTGCATTGGTATGCGAATAGGATTCATATCCCTATTTATCAGGATCAAAACCTGACATTGGTACTAGCCAAACCGTTCCTGGTCGAATATAGCTAATTTGAAGATGTTCTAATTGTCCTAGGAAACTTTAGTTCATCGGGAGTGGATCCCTTAATAGTTAATTAGCTTTTATGAAGCCGTTTGGTTGTGTTTGAATTTCAGGCTTTTAAATCCTAAGTTCGGGAACAACAAGGGACCAGATGCTTGACGGTTGATCCGGAGTCTGGTAAGCTTGGAATCATCACAAGGGGAATGCTCTGGGAAAGCAAGAATCCTTTGCAAGGACTCTGAGATCGGTTCGATACCGATATTCTCCACGCGGCGCAGGCATGTGCTAGCTTAAAATTAAATGACCGGACCTAGGAATGCCTAGCCCATACAGGCGAAGGAGTGCACCTTTTCTAGGTATTAACGGAATGTAGTGTAAGGGTTCACATACTGGTCTTGGGGTCCAGCGTACCGGTTTCGAGTACCGGCTTTCCGACATTCGAACTAACAAGCGCACGTTTTGGTTATAAATGTGATATAGTTCAAATATGAAGATTAGTGAGTACAGCTTAGAAGTTGTTACAGAAGCTCTTGAAGATTGTGCGTCGATAAAAGAATTTTTAACAAGGTTGGGTAGACCAATTAATAATGGTAATTATCGAAATGCTGCTTGTATCGTAAGACAGTATGGATTGGAATTGCCTAAATTTGATTTTGCCCAGAGTGCTAGGTTCTTGGGGTCTAAGCAGGAAATTCCAAACGAAGAGCTATTCACAAAGGGAAATAGATTACCAAACGGCCAATCGTTAAAACGAAGATTAATTCGAGATTTTGGCTTCAAAGATATTTGCGACGAATGCGGCCAGCTTCCAGAATGGAATGGTAAGCCTTTAGTTCTACAGCTGGATCATGTTAATGGTGACAGATTTGATAATCGTAGAGAAAACTTAAGAATACTGTGTCCGCATTGTCATACTCAAACCGATACTTTTTCCAACAAAAGATCAAAAAAAGATGCAAAGAATGAAAAGCGATATTCGTTATGTGAATGTGGAGCTAGAAAACATAAAGATTCTTTAAGGTGCGCTTCATGTGAAAATAAAAACCGAACCGGGCATGGAGCAAAAATTGAATGGCCACCCGTTTCGGAAGTACTTGAGATGATAAATAATTCTAATTTTTACCAAGTAGGTAAAGAATTAGGCGTTAGCGATAATGCTGTAAGAAAATACTTACGAAGAAATAAAATTGATCCTAAAACTCTTAAATCAATTGTAGGAGAGGTTCTGTGACTAAGCTAGAAGCTTTTATGAATGGTATTGCCAAGGTCTTTTCTTTCCCGGCATTTAATACAAGAGCTAGAACAGCAGGCGATCTAGAAGAAGAGTTTGATCAGCGCGCTGCTGCTTTTGAGTGTAAACTAGAAGAAGATAACGAGCTGGAGTATAATTTCGCACTTAATATGTGGGTGCCTAAATAACTTAATAGATTCCTATAGTGTAACTGGCAGCATACCGGCCTCTGAAGCCGTTGGTTTTGGTTCGAATCCAGATAGGAATGCGTATCGTTCGTCCACTGTTTCTAGAGCAGACGTATACAAAATATGCGAGTTATACCGTTGAGTATATTAGTGGACAATATATTCGCTGGCGCTTGAGCCTTGAAGGCAAGTCGGTAGGTATATCAAACTCGCAGTTTGGTTCCGTATCCCAAGGGTAGAGGAAATCGACTAAATCGATACAGTGAGAGTTCAAATCTCTCCGGAACTACCGAACCCCAAAAGTGCGTATTGATATATGGTATAATTAAAGAATGGTAAATTGGAATGCTCGCAAGTATACAAAGGAAGAATTTATTGAAGCCTGGAAGTCAGCTCGCAGTGTAGCTGAAGTTGGTCAGACTTTAGGATGTAATAAAAATGGTTCTGGGTATTATACTTTAATGTTGGCCGCCGAAGAGCTTGGTTTAAATAAAGATCATATGCTTGGTAGGGCTTGGAGTAGAGGTCAGACGGGTATTAAAAATACCAATTCAATCCCATTGAAAGATATTTTGGTAGAAAACTCTACATACTTAACGACTTCTCTTTTAAAAAAGAGGTTAATTAAAGAAGGATTGCTAGAAAATACATGTCTAGAATGTGGTCAACTTCCCGAGTGGAATAGCAAACCATTAGTTCTTCAACTAGACCATATAAATGGAAACCGTAGAGATAACCGCTTAGAAAATCTAAGAATATTATGTGGACACTGTCATTCACAAACAGATACTTTTGCAAGTAAAAATCGTGATCAAGCGGGTGTGGTGGAACGGAATACACAGAGGCCTCAAAAGCCTCCGGGCGTAATTGCCTATGCGCGTTCGAATCGCGTCACCCGTACAGAATTTAGTATGAAAAAATGCCCAAGCTGCACTAGGCAGATTCATCTTAAATCTTTGCAATGTAAGAGTTGTACGGCTGGGTTGCAAAAGACGAAGATAAGCTGGCCTTCCGACCAAGAACTTCTTGACATGCTAGCCGAAAGCAACTACACTCAAGTGGCAATGAAGCTTGGTGTGAGCGACAATGCAGTACGGAAGAGGTTAAAAAGAAATGAGCGAATGGCGGGCTAGCTCAGGAAGAAAAGGAACTCCTAAGATTCCTATTAAGAAGGGGGAGCATATGGCTAGATGTAAGACATGTGGTCAGGAAGTTAAGGTATATGGAACTGATCTTGAACGACATAAGGTTTATGATAAGAAGAATCCAGCTAAGTGGCGATGGTGTGAGCGTAGACAGCTCTAGCTTCTCCCGGCCGACTATGCTAGGATACTGATATGAAGATGCTTGGGAGAGCGACCAAATGGGGCTACAGGAGTCCATTTAGAAGTGCTAAGAAACGTATGAATAATATTGAAGAGCGTACTTGGCAGGAAGATCTTGCGGCTGAAGCAGCACAAGAGCTAGAGGCGCAAGCTGAAGAGCAAGAAATGCTTGAATATCGAAACAAATTCGATAACCATTGGGTAGTCAAATATTTGGAGGATCATGACAAGCGCTCGCAAGCTTAAGAAAATCCTAACCGTAACTGCTTCTGGTCATGTAGATAATTGTTCGTGTTCGCATGAATGGCTTTCTCATACTACCGCACCTAGGTCGAGAAATAAAAAGGGCTTTGCGTGGTGCGCAGTATGTAGAGATTGGTGTAGCACTGCTAATCGTCCTAAGATTTATAAGTAAACAAAAGCGTATGCCTGAGTGGCCTAAAGGGATTGCCTGCAAAGCAATTTAATCGTCGGTTCAAATCCGACTACGCTTTCCATCCGGTCGTATACCCTCTGGCTACGAACCAGCTGAAAGGTTAATTGGAGACATGGAGGTTCGACTCCTCTCGATCGGGCAACAGAAAGGATTCTAATGGCTGAACTAGCCTTTTCAGTAACACTAAAAGACTGTGATGTACAATTCTTTCGTGCTGGTGGACCAGGGGGCCAGCATCAAAATAAGACATCTTCTGCCTGCCGAATAGTGCATCCACCATCCGGCGCGAAAGGTGAATCTAGAGAGCATCGCTCACAATTACAGAATAAGCGAACAGCCTTCAGGCGTATGGTAGATACAGTACAGTTCCAGCTTTGGATCAAGAAGATGCTCTACGGCTATGATAAAGCTGAAAAAGACGTTGAAGCAATGATGGCTAGAGAGCAAGATTTTAAATGCGAGATTAAACAAAACGGTAAGTGGGTTGAAGTTGAAAACGTTGAAGCGTGATGAAGTCACTATCCTCTATGTGGATAGCTACTATGATGGTCCTAAAGCTGGTGTTTGTGAGTGGGAAGGTAAACGCTACTATTTTGATGAAACTACTACTGATGACCTCTTTGAGCTCTATGATCTCTCCCCGGCGGATTGGGAAAAAGAAGATGCTAGAGAAGCAGCCTTTGTTGAGCATGTAGGTGAGCACTGTCGCTATGTAGACAGTAAGATTAATCATGGAGCTCCACTCAAGCCTTATTCACAGTGGTCTAAGTACTATGATGACCCTAAGAATGATCATGTAGATTATACAAAGAAGTATAAGCCGGTTGCACTTTGGAATAGGAGTGCTGATGCTTAGTATTCATGGTGAATTGCCAGATAGCTCTGCCTGGTTTATGAGATCTGATGAGATCAATGGCGAGCTTGTAATTGGTACAAATGTCAGCTGGGCTAAAGAAGTTTATGATGAACATGACACCAATGATATTACTCACGTTAATCTTAATAAAGCGCAAGTAGAGAAGCTACGTGATGAATGCAATAGATTCTTGGAGAATAATGCTTGGTAGAACTAAATATCATGGTAAGCATCGTAAAGAAGATAGAGAATTAGCTAAAGATGAAGCTTTTACTGACACCCTCGCGAAAATTAACGAGGACAAGCGTGAAGGCAAGCTAGACGATACGGGCATCTTTAAGAAGGTTACAGTGGAAGATTTTGTAGAGCTAAATAAGACAGAAGCGATTCCGATCAAAGCTACACATACCCTTTTTGATGGTACTGAGATTGCATTTGATTACAAGTTTATGGTAATCGACCGTATTGCGTATGGCTATCCTGAATCTTGGGGCTTTCTCTGTGATGAAAATGGCTACAAGTTTCATTATTCACTAACCATTACTAGTGAAAAGTATAGAGATGGCTATCTAGACAGCTATAATGGTAGAGAACCAACCGACTGGATCGCTTGTATGCCTAGCCCGGGGTATGATAAGATACTCGTCAGCAAGGAAGAACTGCTACGATGTTTGGGAGAACTTGGATATGTTCGTTAGTGCTAATGTAGATCTACTGTCTATAGTAGACGCCATTGTAGCCATGGACAATGAAGATATTATTAATTTTATCGGCTTGATTGTTGATCAAGCTCACTATCATTTGCTTGATCAAGAGCTGCTTGAGTTTGCTAAGATGAATGCATTAGTTGAAGATCCAGTAGAGTCGGATGATCCTGAGGCTGATTTTAAAGAATACGTTCAGGGGCAGTTTGAGAATGTCGCTGAAGTTATTAGTATTTTCAAAGAAGCCTTTAAAAAGTAAGGAATGTAATGAATCCGCTAGAGCACATTCGACGAGTATCAGCAAAGCCGCACGGTAATATGTTTTTTAATCGTAAGGTTGCACGTGAACGTTTAAAGTATGGTGTTTCTAGTACTGACACCTGGAACTTTGATTCGTATCTTCTAGACGTGCTTGCTAATGGCCTTCAGATGCTCGCTGAGGGTGCAAATGGGGCTCCTGTAGGTACTGAGTACTTTGCATGGGTTTGTGAGCTTAAGAATCAAGCTGCAAATGCTCGTTGGATTCAGTTTGAGTATAGCGATCTAGAGGATGAAATTCTCGATAAGTATCGAGATTCTTTGAGTGACACTGAATGGTTTGATTATCTTTTAGAGCATGGAACAAACCCACCAGAAACACGTAGTAAAGAAATTATTGATGCTGAGCGAAAAGCTTTTAAAGAGCTGTATGTCGAAAAGGATCGTCGCAAGGACGAGCTTATGGATTTCGTGAAAAAGTACTTCTTCACCCTTTGGGATTAAACATCGCACTATGTTATAATTTCAGTAGGTGAACTATGGCTGAAGAAGAGCTCGAAACGAAATGGCAGAGGTTTTATCGATACTTTGATATCGATCTACTAAGCATCTCCGAAGCTGCTTTTGGTGGCGAAGGTGGAGATCCGCTTAGCAACTACTACACTAAATCTCAGACCGATGTAGTAACTAATGCGCTAGATGCACGTATTACAGACCTTGAAGATGGATCTGACTTTGTCAACTACTATACAAAAACAGAAACAAATGTGTTTCTTAACGCTAAAGCTGATGTAAATCATAATCACGATGGCAGATACTATACCTCAACAATTATAGACAATATGCTTCTTGATTATGCTAGTGAGAATGCTCTTGTTTCTCTAACCGGCCGGGTAGAGGTTCTAGAAGAGGGTGTAGACTTTAGCAACTACTACACCAAAGCTCAATCAGAAGCTCTTCTTATTCCGTATACAACTACAGCTACGCTTACTTCACTACTTGCTGGTAAGTCTGATACAACACATAATCATGACACCAGATACTATACTAAAACACAAGTAGATACCACTCTAGGTGGCTATACAACTACTAGTGTAACTAATGCTCTTGACGCTCGTGTAGCTGATCTTGAAATGGGCGGAGATCTAAGCAATTACTATACAAAGTCTCAATCAGATAGCCTCTTTGCTACTATTACAAGCTTAGCAGATCTTGATGATAGAGTTGTGGTGCTAGAGGGATCATCAGGTCCTGATCTTACTAACTACTACACTAAAACACAGGCTGACACTCTACTTGATGCTAAAGCTACCGTTTCTGCATTGACTACACATACTTCTAACACTTCTAACCCACACTCTGTTACAAAAACACAGGTTGGTTTAGCTAACGTAGATAATACAAGTGACACCACAAAGAACGCAGCTGCTGTTGCTCTAACCAATAAAGATCTTACATCAGGAACTAATACTTTTCCTACATTTAATCAATCTACTTCTGGTAATGCTGCTACAGCTACTGCTCTTGCCACCCCCCGTAATATTAATGGGGTGGCTTTTGACGGTACTACAAATATTACTGTTGCTGATTCAACTAAGGTTCCAACCACACGTACAGTAAATGGACATGCCCTAAGTGCTGATGTTACTGTAACAGCTACTGACGTTGGTCTTGGCAATGCTAGTAACACTTCTGACGCCAATAAGCCCGTCAGCACAGCAACACAAACAGCTCTAGATCTAAAAGCTGATCTTGTTGGTGGATTAATTCCTAGCTCACAGCTACCAGCTATTGCTATCTCAACACCACAGACTGCTGCTTCGCAAGCCGCACAGCTAGCCCTCACAACACAAGAGGGCGATGTTGTTATTCGTACTGATGAACATAAAACTTATATGCGTAATGCTGGTACGTCAGGAACAATGACTGACTTCACTTACTTGGACACCCCGGCGGATGCAGTAACAAGTGTTAATGGTAATATTGGTACTGTTGTTCTGGCAAAGGGCGATATCGGCTTAGGAAATGTTGATAATACTTCTGATTCTACAAAGAACGCAGCTACTGTTGCACTAACAAACAAGGACCTGACTTCTGGCACAAATACATTTCCAACATTTAATCAGAGCACCTCAGGTAACGCAGCTACAGCTACTAAGCTACTAACAGCTCGCAATATAAATGGCGTCGCATTTGATGGCACGGGGAATATTACGGTAGCAGACGCTACTAAGGTTCCAACAACAACAACTGTTAACGGACATGCGCTTAGTGGTAACGTAACAGTAACTGCTAGTGACCTAAGCCTTGGAAACGTAGATAATACATCAGATGCAACTAAGAATGCTGCAACTGTAACGCTAACTAATAAAACTATCAGTGGTGCAAGCAATACCCTAACAAATATTGCACAATCAAGCGTTACCAACTTGGTTACAGATCTTTCTAATAAGCAGCCACTAGATTCAGATCTAACCACTATTGCAGGCTTGACAGCAACAACAGACTCTATCCTGCAATCAAAGGGTAGCGCTTGGACGACTAGAACACCAGCCCAATTTAAGACTGATCTAGCACTAGTAAAAGCGGATGTGGGCCTAGGAAACGTTGATAATACCGCAGACACAGCGAAGCCAATCTCAAGCCTTACACAAACAGCGCTTGACGGTAAGCAGCCACTAGATTCCGATCTAACTACAATTGCCGCATTAACTGTCGTTAATGACTCTATTATGCAGGGTAAGGCAGGAGCTTGGGCTGTACGTACTCCCGCTCAGTTTAAGACAGATCTCGTACTAGTTAAAGCAGATGTTGGTCTTGGCAGCGTTGATAATACAGCAGATACGGCTAAGCCTGTTTCTACAGCTCAGCAGACCGCTTTGAATCTAAAAGCTGATGCTACTCGTGTCGCCGCTCTAGAAGCAGATACTATTGTCGCCCTTACAGATGCAGCAACAGTCGCAACAGATGCAAGTCTAGGTAGAACTTTTGGTGTAACCCTTGGCGGAAATAGAACACTAGGCGTGCCTACCAACCCAACAGATGGTATGAATAGGACATGGCGTTTCCGTCAAGACGCTACTGGTACTAGAACAATTACGCTTACTACCGGAACTGGTGGATTTGTTCTAGGTTCCCAGATTGCCAATACAACGCTTACTGCAACGGCAAATAAAGTCGGTTATATGACCGCACGCTATGATTCTAGCTACCCTGGTGGAGCACGCTGGTGCGTCTTGGCATTCGAGCCGGGAGTGTAGTAGATGGCTCTTGAAGGCGCGTATGCTTTTGATGTTGTTTCTGGTGCAACCGTACTAGACCTTAGCGGTAATGCTAGGGATATTACTCTAACTGGAACAAATGGTGTTCAGGTTGCAGGTGGTCAAACAGGAGCTGCTCTAGGTAAAACTGGAGCTACAATGCCTATCTGTCCAGGTTCCTTGCTTACGGCTACACAGACGGATGATCGAACTGTTATGCTTGATGCAAAGAATAACTTTACTACCTGGTGGGTTCGCTGGGAAAAAGATGCCATTAACTCTGGCACGTGGGGTATTCTACTAACTGGTGGTTCAATGGCCGTTCAGGCTCGTAGAGCTTCTGATGATTCACTAGCTACCAGACCTACCGCTACGCAGCCGGGAACGACTACATGGCATAATTATTGTGCCACCTATGTTCGCTCTACTGGAATTATCTCTTTCTATTTAGACGGAGTACTAGCTAGCACACAGTCATTTACTGCTGGTACACAGCTGACTACTAATGCCGATAGAATTAACCTTGCCGAATGGTCTAATACTGGTCCTGCTCTAGATAACTTAAGATTCTATAGCCATGCACTAAATGCAGTAGAAGTTGCTGCGCTTGCTGGCACCCCAGTAACCTCGGGTGTAGTGTTACGTCCTTCTTCGTTCTTCTTCGGCTAAGTCTTGCGCAACGATTAGGTATCTGCTAGACTTCCGTGTAACGGGAGAACATGCCACTAAGTGAAGGATGGCAATGAAAACAAAGAATCTTGTGACTGTCAAAACGGGCAGTTATCTTTATGGTCTAGCAAATATTAACTCAGACGTTGACCTGTATACAGTATACGATTTCAAGCACAGAATCTACCGTCCTCGTAAACAAATTCAGCAGCATATCGAGGAAGAAACCGATCATGTCAAAATTAGCCTAAGTGAATTTGAAGCACACCTCGCAAAAGGTGTGCCACAAGCATGTGAAGTTCTTTTTGCTGAGCCGGAGTTTTGGCTTGACAACGATTCTAGCTGGGAATATACTGCTGCTAGGTTGGATACTGTTGTACATAGCAATATGCCAACTGTGCTGGATACATACCGACGTACAATTATAAACTTCTTTAAAGAAGATGACTATAAGAAAAATCGCCATGGATTTCGTCTGATAATTAATGCCCGAGGGTTAATGGAAGATATGTATTTTAATCCTACATTAACAGAAGAACAGGTAAGACTTGTAAGTGATAGTGCAGAGCTTCCCTGGAAGCAGCGTCAGGAGCTATTTAAGGATCAGCTATGGGAGGTGTATGGAACGTGAGCATTCATCGCTTGTTCGATGTTGAAAAGCTTGATAAGTATATAGAAGATGGATATATCTCTAGACGTTCGCATCCTCATCTAGATCTATATGTTCTCGACTACACTGCTAAGTGCCAGTATGATTCTTTCTGGAACAAGATTACCCTACATTGTCGAGGCTTGGTAGTTAATTCACAAGGAGACATTGTAGGTAATTGTCTTAACAAATTCTTTAACTATGACGATCCTACTGTGGCGCATATTAAGCGTGAGGGTCCAGTTCACGTAACCGACAAGCTTGATGGTAGCTACCTAGCAGTATCGCTCTACAAGGACGAGCTTATAGTCAACACACGTGCCTCATTTGAGTCTGAACAGGCTCTAGTCGCTAAGACTATCATTGACTCTCGTCCAGATTATCAGGTAGCTCTACGGGCAATCTGCGCCGAGTCTACTGCTATCTTTGAAGTGATCTATCCAGCAAATCGTATTGTTCTTGATTACAAAGGTCTTGTCGATATTGTTTTTATCGGGGCAATAGCTACATTTGAGCTAACCGATGGCACACAGCTCTGGACTCCTGCTGATAAGCTCAACTGGCCGGGGAGATCAGTTGAACGCCTTGAATGCAATTCATACGCAGAAGCCGTTGCTATGCCTCCCCGTAAGAATGCGGAAGGTATTGTAATCTATTTTGAGCGTACGGGAGAGCGGCTTAAGGTAAAGCAAGAGGACTATAAGCGCTTGCACTTTATTATGACCAACTGTACGGCTAAACGTTTGTGGGCGCATATAGCGGTGAATGCTACTAAACATCTAATTGATACTGATAAACCCAAACATTGGGGGTCATATCTACAGCTCGATCCTGAAATCGCTCAGCAAGTAATTGCTGCTGGCGAGGATTGGCTAGATAAGTATATTACTAATGTTCCTGATGAATTCTATCAGTGGGTACAGGAGAAGCTTGTTTTCTTCCCGGCGGAGGTTGAAAGACTTCGTACTGAAGCATATATTGAGTATGATCGAATAATGCTGGAGGTAGACGGCGATCGTGCTAAATTCTTTGCTAAGCTTAAGAAGCATCCCCTGAAAGGTTTACTAGATCGTATATATCAAGGGTATGCTATTGAGCTACTACTCTGGATGATGGTTAAGCCGTTGCATGAAACTTCGTTTATGGAATCCCTTGAGGACTGAGCTCTAGTATGGTAGGCTTGTGCCATCAAAGTACAAGCCTACCTAAGGATTTATAATGATCCGTCCAAGCCCTTGGTTTATCGTATCGATGGTAGCCATCTCCATAAGCATTGCAGCCATTGTGATTACAATCATTTCGGCAATTAATTTACAGCGACATTCAGATGCTGAAGACGCTTTTCTGAGGGACATCTACAATCACTCTCGTACTGATTCCCAGCTCATTGCTGATGGTAAAGCCGTTTGTGAGAAGCTTGACTCCGGAATGTCCTACGGAGATGTTCTTTTTAATAGCGCTAAGCCTGATGGTATGTCTTCGCTAGTTGATCTTACTTCTGCTGCTGTACATAATCTTTGTCCAGAGCACATTGCTGCTGAAAACGTCTACGTAGGAAGGTAATATGCCTGGAATTAGTATCATATACTTCGTAAGCACCACGCTCTTTATTATCTCTGGCTTAATCACCTACGATACTGCCGACCTGAATCAAACACCTAAGTGGCCAGCCTATCTTCTTTTTAGTGCAGCTTTGTTAACATTTATTGCTGGAGTGATCTACCTAGGGATGAATAATGCCAGGTAAGATTATTATTCTTCGTGGACCACCTGCTTCAGGTAAAACCACCTTGTCTATGAAACTTGTTGAAACATATCATTCTAAGGGTACTGAGGTACTAAATTTAGATAGGGATTCATTCCGTAAGCTTTATTACGGTTCTGTAATTCCCGGCGATTTTGAAGACAATATTACTCAAATGCAAGATCTTCTCTTTGAAGATGTGCTTTCGCGCGGGGGAGTAGTAATTGAATCTTCTACTAATCTCCAACCAAAGCAATATAAGCGCTTCGTAGCACTAGCAGAACGCAATGCCGCTAAGCTCGAACATGTCGATGTACTTGCAACACTTGACGAATGCGTTGAACGTGATAGACTTCGTGGTCTTGCAGGTGGACACAGTGTTGGTCCAGCAGTTATTAAACGTTTCTTCGATATGGGCTTTCCTGAATTCCCCGCTTCGCCTAAGCAAATTAGCTACATGCCGTATGTAGAAGATCCTTCCCTTCCTGCTGCTGTAATGGTAGACTTGGACGGAACGCTAGCTGAGAAGGGCGATAGAGATATCTACGATCAGAGTAGATGTGGATCTGATCTTCCTCGTCCGGCGGTTATTTCAGCAGTACGAGCAGCTATGCTATATGGTAAGCAGATTATTTTCTGTTCGGGTCGAGATGACACGTGGTTTGATATCACGGCGGAGTGGATCAATACGTATGTTATTCCGCTAGGCAACGAAGATACATTGCAGTGGATTAAGCGTCATCTTTATATGCGCAAGGCTGGCGACAAGCGTAAAGATAGTACTGTTAAGTATGAATTGTTTAATGAAAACATTCGTGGAAAATATAATATTAGCTATGTACTTGATGATAGGGATCAGGTAGTAGATATGTGGCGTCTAATCGGTTTGGACGTCTTTCAGGTTCAACCAGGTAATTTCTAAGGAGTATTGTGGATAACAATTTTGAGGATCAGTTCAAGGCCATGACTGAAGGACTTCAGGTATCTCCTGAAACTAGTGGTATTGAGGCTGAATTCAAGCATCAAGAGCGAGTGAAATTGGTTTCTGATTCGGTCAGGACGATGGCCATCATCATGGGCTTAGGTGATATTACTAATATTCAGGAGGCTATTGTTGTAATTCTCAACGATCCAACCTCACAGACTCTCACTCCTGCTGGTAAGAATGCGCTCCTAGCCGCTATCTCTACGTACAACATCGAAGTTGAACGCATCTGCGAGATTGAAGCAGACGCAGCGGAGCAGAGGTATCTAGGACCAGATGCTCCCAACTGATGTAATTCAAGGTATGCGGGATGCAGGTGCGCTGAAGGCTAAGCGAGTTGATGAAGAAGGAAATCTCTTCTTCGATATTGATTTTAGGATTGTTCAAGAACAATTTCCGGCGCATCTGCATTTTCTTGTACGACAGCAGCTTAATGATCTCGAAGGGGCGTTGTACGATAACGGCTATATAGCCTTTGAGGTGCTAGCTGATGGTAGACTTCAGTGGAAACCCACCCGTAAGACATTAGAGCTATATAAGAACACGGGTGTATAATGTTCTTATGAAGAGCTACAGAATCACAGTTGATTTTGAAGTAGAAATAACTGCTTTTAATGCGAGTGACGCCCAAGATGCCATCGAAGAGGCTCTTGCGGAGCTTGATGCGCTAGGCTCAACTGTTACCAAGCTAGCCATTGATCATGTGGAAGAACTAGGCTAGACTGAGGTCTAAGCCCAGATGAAGGAGGATATACATGGAAGACACACTAGTTAAGCAGGATGCTCTTACCGCCACCCCGATTGAAACAGGGCTGTATGAGCTTAGGGTTGCAGATCGTTGTGATTCTTGTGGTGCTCAGGCTTTTGCCGTTGCCAGTAAAAAGGTGGAAGGTAAGCAGATGGAGGTACTTCTATGTGGACATCATCTACGTGAATCCACTCCGGCGCTCATTGCTCAGGGATTCTCAATTCAGGATGACACCCATAAGATTAACGAGAAGCCTAGTGAACCTGATCCCAATACCTTCTGATGAGCTTCTGGATTAGTTGTTTTCTCATATTGGCAGTGGCGGTACTACTTGTTTATGAAATAGTACTGCAAGTTATACGTGGAAGAAATAAAGGCGTCACCTTGGAGAAGCACGAATCAGATGATTTTCCTCAGGTTTATGAGGATCATTCCGATGAAGAATTTAAACTTGGTCTAGCACTTCATATAATGATTGATATGGATGAAAATCCGGAAGAATACGAAGAAGCCGATCTCGATAAGCTAGAGAACTTATTCGAAGAAGCTGATGCGTACTGGAGTATGAAATATGAGCAACAAATCAAGAAACTTGAGCCCTATGGTGACTAGAGCATATAATATTGTAGTCACTGGATCAAGAGAGTGGACAGACTACAACATAATTATGCGACAGCTAGCATTGGCTTTCGAGCGTGCTAAGACTCTAGGCTTTACAGATATTGCTGTACATCAGGGCGAATGTCCATATGGTGGAGCAGATGCGCTAGCTAAAGAGTTTATTAATAAGGAAGAGGATACACTTAAGGCCTATGGTCTTACCGTGCGTACTATTTCTCACCCGCCGCAATTTCATAAGCATGGAAAGCCAGCTGCCTATCACGTGCGTAATCAAGAGATGATTGATCTTAAGCCTGATGAGGTTCTAGCATTTAGAATCGGCGGGGATCAATCAAGAGGTACCACTAGCGTTATTAAGTATGCACGTTCTAAGGGTATAGAACCTACTATAATTGAGGCATAATGCATCTAGTATTCCTCTTTGTATCAGTAGCACTATTGCTAGTAAGTCCAAACCTGCTAATCCTTGTGCTTATCATTTGGATGCTGTATGCTCTACTAGAAGGCAAACTCACCAGGAGGTAGTGTGTATCCGACGAAATATGTTGCACAGGCTTGGTCGTTTAAAGATAACGAATTTAAGTTTTGCGATCTAACACGTAGTATTGATGACCTCTTCGGCGGTATTGTTTACAACCTAAGCTATAAGCTTTACGACCATAAAGATCGTGAACGCGTCAATAACAACTGGCATTTCACTGAGTATGAAGAGGCTCTGTTTGATTTTGCTCGTTTTGTAAATACTGAAGAATTGGAGGTGTTGTAATGACCAAAGGTGTATTATCCCCGGTCTTCCTTCAAGTTGAAGTACGACTACCCCGAAGTAATTCAGGAACGAAGCTCTGAGCTCAGTAACCGTGAGAAAGCATGGCTTAACCGAGCTATGAACCTTGCAAAGCAGTCACAGCAACGCCACAAGCATGCTTGTCTGATTGTTCTTGGTGGAGCTATCCAGGGCTATGGAGTAAATAGCTACCGTAATATCCCAGGTATTGTTCATGAGCTAGATGCATTGGGCGTTCATGCTGAAGCTAAGGCTCTAAAAGTTACCAGTCGTACCGAAGGTTCAACGGCCTATATTGCCAGGGTTAATGAAGCTGGTGAAGCTCGACAGTCGCGTCCTTGTCCTACTTGTATGGATGCATTGCGAGCAGCAGGAGTCAAGAAGATTGTATATACAGTTAATGGAAGCGAATATCTTTGAAAATTAATAAACTGTTTGAATCTCCTACCAGCATACATCCTGATTCAGCATGGGTTCTTAGCGAACAGAGTGTTGTTATCAGGATGTATGCTGGTATTACCAGCTTTGAGCTGCGTTGGGGACTATTTAAGAACAAGTGGCATATAGATCTAGGCAGAAATAATACTGATGATTGGGCTCCTCTTAGTCAGCAGCTACGGAATACTGAGGTTGGCGAGCAGTTTAGGGAAGCTATAGAACAAGAGCCCTATGAGAGTGGTCAGAAGAAATACTTGCCGGGGAGGTATGAATTAGTTATAGTTAATAATAAACCCCGGCTAGTTTCACATTATTTTGGTATGCAGCTGTCTGACATACAAACCCTAGAATTGCATATCGATACTGATGCCGAGCAGGCGTACAGGGGTATTAAGCAAGCAATGTTCCCTATGTATGACGTAAAGGGGGCAGTGTTCTACTCTATGGATTTTACTAAGAGTGCTAAGCTGCTACGTTCAGAATTTGATTATGAAGGCTATGAAATTCATGAGCAAAGCTAGACCCAAGTGGTTTCTTCGTGACATTTTAGGTAACGATCAGTATATTTATAGTAACTTGAAGCTAGTTGATGTCATTGTAGAACGTTGGGGAGAAACTCTTGATCTTTGGGGTAGGGTCAGATATACTGAGTGGGAGCTAGTAAGAAAGATACAGCCGGGAAGATGCGGTTGTGGTAGTGACTATAGAACTAAGAATGGTGCAATCTTTCTAGGCATCTTTCCCCCCTATCTCTGTAGCGAGAAAATAGAGGTGCTTAAGGAACAGCTACGTAAGCCTTTTCTTTGTCAGATCTGCTTCTTTCAGAAAGAAATACTCAAGGGTAACTGGGCTCCAAAAGAAGTTTATATAGCGCTGGGTTTAAAGATACCAAACTAAAGACCTCCATGTTATAATGTTTTAAGGAGGATTGATACTAATGGCTAATCCGGCGACAGAAAGCGCTGCGGGACGCTTCACCAGACAATGGGATTCTATGCTAGACGACCGTAAGGTTCGTGGGCTAGACTACCAGTCTGAAGAGCGTGCAGACCGTGAGTTTGTCAACGCAGCAGATGGTACTACACCAGCTGACGATGACAATAAGTTCGGCGAAGAATACCCGCCTTCTGTATAACACATAGGTTTTCGTATAAGTAGGGAGTGCAGATCGCTCCCTACTTTTCGTATCAAAATAAGGAGAAACAATGCTAGTCGAGCTACAAAAAGCAGAAGAGATCGTTGAGAAGCACGCCAATCTTTTCTGGAATGGCTGGGATATTGTTATTGCTAACCCCACCATTGATGGTTATTCAAATCGGTCGGGTATTTTCTTTGATGGCAAGTGGTGTACAAAGCGAGTAGTTGGTCCTAATAGCCAAGGTCTTTATAGCATTCCCGCCCGTTTTGCTACAGCTGTACGGACGACAAGCCGTCGCACTGGCAAGTGATTAATGTTCATCGAGAACCAAGATATACTCAAGTCTTTAGGAATAAATCCAAGGGATTTCGAGTGGCACAATGTGGCAGCGTGCAAGGGCTATACGCTTAATGATTTCTTTGATGAGTATGAAAAAGGTGGGGCGACAGCAAGAGCAGTGGATGAGCTCTGTTTAAGCTGTCCAGTACAAAAAGAATGCTACGAGAAGGGTGTAGAAAGTGGATCGTCTGGCGTCTGGGGCGGGCTCTATCTAAGTAATGGTCAGGTATCTAAGACAAAGAATTCACATAAGGATAGAGAAACTATGGAACGTATAGCTGAGATACTTGTAGGTGAAGATGAGTAGCTATAGTGCAATAGCACAGGAAATTATTCAGACCACACCCCCGCCGTATCCTATGCGTCTAGATGTTCTAGAGTTTCCTGGTGAAGCGGGCTCGCTATACCTTCAGATATACGTACATGAGTATGCTGATCTGGCAGAGTACAAGGTGGCTGAGATAGCAGCTTGGCTAAATGGCTTGCTCAAGCGACTAAATACACACCCCCTTATTAGTGAAAAATATGCACCGCGTGTGTCTGAGGAGGTGCCAAATGGCTGAAGGTTTTGTATGTCAAGTGTGCAATAACTCTAAAGCAAATCTAGAGCGTATTACTTCTAGATTTGTTCCCGGGTGGGAAATAAATATCTGTTCTACATGCAAGAACAAGAAGTATGAACCCCGTTTCTTGCTTGTTCTTGCTGCTAGAAGCGGTCCGATGTCCGATAAGCTCAAGAGCGCTATTAAATCAAATCTCTACTGTGGTGAATCAATTACTGCTGATGACATTTTGTAGTGTTGACTTAGAAACTTAAATAACTTAAAATTAGCTAATGACAGTTCAAATGAAAATAGGGTTTAATAAGTTTGTAACGCATTTGAACAAATATTTTCAAGAGTACATTGAACTGATCCCAGCTACTATTCTTGTTCTATTTGGCATAGTAACAGCACTACCTATAGGATTAATGGGTTCAGGGCAGAGTGTGTATGCCGCCAATATAATAAAGCTCATATTCGGCATACTCATTCTGACCCCGGGCGTTTGGCTGATATATCTACGTGTGAAGTATGGAATTATCAAATATATTCAAGAACTACGTTCAAGAAGAAATAAAACCCTTTTTTACATTACTGTTACATATATCTATATGACTGCCCTTAGCGCTGGTGTTCACCCCTACCCGCCGAGATGGGCGCTGTTTCTTGCTCTAGGTTGTATCAGCTTCCTATGCTATATAAGATTGAGTAAATCCAGATGAGTTTCTTAGACTTTCTGGGGTCCACAGACATATGGAAGGCTGTAGGGGCAGCTGTTGCTGGTGGAGGCTTACTAAAATATGTAGAATCGTGGCTAACCAGATCTCGCTATAAGTCTGAACAGGATAAAGCTTTTAGGGATGAGAAACGTCAAGAAGCCGATGATCTACGTAAACGTATAGATGAGCTTCAACTTAAGATCCATGTAGCTGAAACTGAGATTGATGACTGGAAAGTCAAGTATTGGGTTATCTACAGCTCATACCAGCAGTTCAAGTTAAACGTCTATGCTATCCTTCTAGAAAATGGGATAAAGCCAGCAGATGTTTTCCCTAAGGAGGAACCAAGTGGATGAGCTAGTTAACTCGCTCTATGAGCTATTCGTTAAGCATGAATATAGATGGAGCTTTGATGGCGTTATGCGCGCTCCTTCAGCAGAAGAGATCAAGAATATGCTAGGTGAATGTCATGCTAAGCTACAGCGTGAGCGCGCAGTAGGAAACAGAGTGACAATTGATAGTGGTAAGCTAATGCTACGTGATGTTGGGAGTAGAGTAGAGCTATGGGTCTATATGGGTGATTATGAAGATAACATGTAAGTACTGCACCAGTGAATGGACTGGCGAAGGAAGATGCCACTGTACTCTTTGCTGTAAAACTTTTGGAGGAGAGTCTTCTTTTGTTAAGCATCGCAAAGGCAAAAAGTGTTTAACTCCTGAAGAGCTTGGTTTAACCAACGATGGTCATGATGTTTGGGTACAGAAGGTAAAGTAATGAATATTGATGTAGTCGTATATAAGACAGCCACTGGTAGGCTAGTAATTAATACCTTAGCAGAGTGGGAAATGTGGATTGCTAACTATAAAGTTCCAAAATCCATCATCGATTCTGCTAAGCAGAGTATTGTCAGTGAGCTGTTCTATAATGCTGTTCGCAATGATAGCACCCAAGCTGTACAGGGTGTTCTGCGCGAAGTTTGGGAAGGAACACATGGATATAAGTTTGAGGATGGACCCGGTATTTAATATCGGTTGGTATCCCGAGTACGAGGATGAAGAATATGAATTTGAAGAAGATTCATATGTAATTCGTAAGGCTACCCTTAAGAGCATTACTTATAATCCCGGGGGTAGGAATGCTAGTCCTAGATCAAGTAAATGAGCTAAAGCTAGCGGAGCTATTCGATATATTTACTCCCGGCGATTACACCCCAAGCATATGCACTGAGAATTGTTTGCATAGTACTCGCTATCATGATTGTGATAAGCTTAGCTTTAGAACTCGATGGCGCATTCATATGGATAATATTAGATACTCGGATCGCTATGAGCTAATATATACACAGATTAAGCGTGAAGGTTTTGTTGTTCCCCTTGCCGCCAAGGTTGATCGAGGTAAGTATGTGCTATGCGATGGTCACAATCGGCTAACTGTAGCTAAGGATCTGAAACTTAAAGCCGTAAAGATCTATATTGCTTCTGAATCGATTCAGATAGCTGATCTTGTAGCCATGGATTCTGGGCACTGGAAACCTGGAAACACACCTGATACCCCTTCCCTTCTTCATACAGCTATGCTAGGCTAAGCGCATGAGCATACGAAAGCGACACTTACCGGCTATCTATTTCTGGCAGAGTGTTTATAATGTCCGAATGTGCTGGGAAAATCTTCTACAGTATATTGGTATTCACTGGTTCCCTAAGGTAGGAGAAACAGTGAAAACTTGCTCAGGAGATCATCAGATAGTCACAGCACGAAGTATTCGTAATGGAACCATTGAAACCGACCGAAATAAATATGTTGTCGATGTATGCGTGGAGCGTATCAAATGAGCGAAGTAGAGAAGCACAAAGTAGCCATTGTTATCTTCTGCGAGGCTGAAGGTGTGGATGAGCTTGATGCCTCAACTGTTGCGGAACGAGCAATTATGTTCAAGCTTACTGATGGAAAGTTTCGTCAAGCCAAGCTAGGCATTACCTTTGGTATTGAAAAGAAAACTACACGTGATGTTACAGTTGTAAAAGCTATGGATGCTGGTTTAGCTGCTGGGAACGGCTATCTATGGACAAGTCCAACAAGTAAAGCTTTTAGAGAATTTGGAATGTAATGTCTGAAATATATGACTGCCTGAATGAGCCTCCTGAAGAGGTGGTAGCTCTACTAGAGCATGAGGTAGAGCCCAAGAGTGCAGCCTTCCCCTATCTTGTTCGTGCTCGAAAAGGCTGGACATGGTCAAATACACCTGAGCGTGTAGATAATATGGCAGGAAGTAGCTGGTACTCTATGACTTGGAATCCTAAGCTTAGCCTGGTAGAGTGGACTAATGCGTCGTAGAGAAGTACCACAGCGTGTTCGTAATACACAGCAGCTTCGCCAGTCTGGAGCTTCTGGTCCACACTCAACTTCTGAATATAATCGTACTACTAAATACCCAACCAAATACATTGAGGATGAACCTGAGCTGACTTTCTTCTGGGAATCCGTAGACAGCACTGAAGATCCATGCTAAGATAGTGCAACAGACCACAAGGTCGAGTATCAAGGAGGTTCAGATGCTTAATGTAACTAATGAAGCTGGATATAAATTCATGTGGCCAGATGGCTCACCGTATGTTGAGGTGTATCGTGACGACATCACGTATGCAGATCAGCCACTTGAGGTGATTCCTGCCGGGAATGAAGATCGTTCCATTAAGACACTGAACAAGCTCGCCTTTAATACTCGTGCATATAGCCACTAAGGAATAAGATGTCTTTTGGTCTTTGGGATAATTTTGCAGTAAGCAGGATGGCTCTAGATATTGTTGACGATTCAATTTATGAATCTAGTAGGCTTATTGATGAAATGTATAAGGTTCCTTTCTACCGCCCACTTAAGCTTATCGGCATCATTCGTAAGATTGATAGACTTCAGGCGGCCATTGATGTTCAATTCGATTTTTATAACAAGCTGGTAAGGAAACTAGATGCCCACCAAGCGTGAATATCTGATTGAGCTTGGCCTCTGCAAGGAAGGTTCACGTGGACGCTTCTCAGGGGTAGCTCAGGAGGCTCTGAGTAAGGCTCTAAGCGACGGAATTGTATTTGACGAGCCTACACTCACCCCCACCGTTCCTAAAGCCGTAGCGAAGATTAAGCAGCAAGCAGCAGTAGTTGCTAAGCAGGAGAAGAAGCGCGAACAAACTCGTATCTGGGGCCTTGATGCTCTTGGGCGTGTAAAAGTTCCTATCTGCTTCGATACATGTGCAGGCTGTAACAAACCTATCGCTTACTGTACACACGATGAGCCTAAGCTGCCCAACTGGATTAAATCTAAGGTGTATTGGAAGAGGCCTACTAAGGAGGAAGAAAATGCTTAATGGTCAAAGCAGCATGACTTCAGCCATTAGGTATGTAGACTCTAGTAGAGAACAACTTTTAGTTGTATTTAATCCAGTGTACGTTCCTAAAGTTGGTGAACGTGTGGAAATGATGTACCATGGAAATCCAAATTGGGAAGACGAAGGTTTTCATCTGTACGGATATGTTGAAGAAATTGAAAACTTTTACGATTGTAATGTAGATTGTCATGACATTACAGTTACTTTAACCCGTGTTTCTAATGTAGAATAAATTAATGAGTTCACTGTTAAGTATTTTACAATGGGAAGAGGAGTCACCCGCAATGGCAACCCGTACTAAGGTTCGTTATGCAGTTACTACTGATGGATATCGTTTTGAGTATCAGCAGCGTACTAATAAGGTACTAGTGTTTGATGCTAAGGATCCCGGTAAGCCTTCTTTTACTAGCTTCACCCCGGCGAAGATTGATACTGAAGTTGACTTTCAGCATGAAGTTTCCTGGTTCCTCTACGACAATAATGCGCTGGTGGGCTAATGGCTAAGTATAGGTTCGACGTAGCTATCTCGTATAGGATCGAAAGCACCAGCCTAGTAATTATTGATACGCCTTGGCGGTATAGGACTCTGGCTAGGCTTGTTGATGCCAGGCTCTTGTTTAGAATCCCTGGAGGGTATCGACTATGGCAGTGGGTTACTGAGTACTGTGCTAAACATGATAATGATTTTCACATTCCTTGGTCGCTAGAGCTATCTGAAGCATTCAAGAAATGGGCCGGGTGGGATGACTTTGAGGATGATGAATGAGTGTAAACTGGAGTGATTGGTTAGAAGAAGTAGACACTACTACCGACGTTAAAGAATTCTTTTGGAAGGGTATTAAAGAATACAGTCACTCGGTTATGGCTAGAGACTCCTCTCACTATCATTGGTATACACATATTACCGGACACTGGATCGCCATCTCTGAAGAAAAGTACACAACTTTATTAAAAAGCATCTGCTTTGATGAAATCGACTTTATGGATTTATCAGAAAGACTTAAAGATGACTGGCAGGTGCGTCAAGTGTGGTAGATTGGAACTCCTGGCTAGAAACTATAGCTGCCAAGGAACCTACTTCTGAAACCACTTTCTACAGCGATAGTGTTCATGGCAGAGCTATTGCTACTAATAGATACGGTTGCTGGTTTACTATTTATAGGGGAGTCTGGATAGAAATATCAGAAGATGATTTTGAGATGTATCTAGAGGATCCGTACTTTAAGCTAGCTGAACTTACTGAGCTGCCACAAGAACTACAGAATAACTGGAGTGAACAATGGACATAGAAGACCTGATCGCTGATGTAAGGCGTTCAATTGAAACCGCTGGGCTGGAAGCACAACTAGCTGGTGTCGATCCGTATGGAACTACCTGCGCTATTGGTATTCGAGGTGTGGTTAGTGCCATGTGCCTAGCTAATCAGATGAAGGGGGTTATTGACGTTAATAAGCTCTTGAATACTTTCCTCGATGTTGCGGATGAGCTTGACAAGCGTCCCAAGGTGGAGACTGATGGTTGAGCACTACATGGCTGAATTTGGTAAAGAACTTGCCAGCTCAGATCGCCATGCTGTAATGTGTACAGCAAGAGCTCTTGCTGCACGCTGGAATGTATATAAAAACGCACAATCAGAAGAAGACTTCGAGCATATCGTTCAGACAGTCGTAGCGCATTATAATGTCATTAGTAAGCAGGATAAGAATGGTTGAGAAAGAAACATTTGATTCAGGTGCTGTTCGTGATTCGCAGGATGGCAAGCCACGCTATGATCTCATTCCCCCCGCTCCACTAAAACGTGTAGCTGAACGCTATCAGATGGGCGTAGAGCTCTATGGCGCTCACAACTGGACAAAGGGTATGCCTACGTCTAGACTGCTAGCAAGCGCCATGCGTCATCTTGAGCAGTATCGCGCGGGTGATACAGACGAAGATCATCTTTCAGCAACTATTTTCAATCTATTTGGTATCATGCATTTCCAAGGTACAGAATATGACGATGTACATGATTGGAAGAGTAGTGCCTAGCATGAAGTTACGATCTAAGATTTCTTGGTATTTAAGTGACTCACAGTACGATAAACTTGATGATGGTTCTGGTAAATGGAATGATTTTCAGTGGGCTTGGCGTAGTAAGCTAGAGGATGTTGGTCAGAAAGTTCTATGTTTTATAGCTGGTCATAGCCCGACTAGAGATCAATGTGGAATGCCCAAGCATGATTTTTGTGTGTGGTGCCGAAAATCTATGCCCGGGAAGGCTGGTAATGAAACTCGGTAAGCGTACGGCTAAGCTAGTGCGGGAAGCTGCTGTAATGGGCTACGTACATGGTTTTAGACATGGAGCTTATGCCCCTGAGGATCCCTTTCCTAACGACACTGCTATTATTTTTGTTGTATTAGATGCTGCTAAAAGAAATAAAGACTTATACCCTACGCTAGGACTTGTAGAAAGTCCTTGACCTCACCCCGGCGGTAGGGTAGACTTCAGCTATACCAACAAGGGAGGAACAAGATGACAAAGAAGCACGAACCAAAAGGCATCAAGGCTGTAACTAAAGCTCTCAAGCCCCTAGCCGAAACCGGCAAAGAGCTAAAAGAAAAGTTTATCCCTAAAGAAGATAAAAATAAGTGAATGCTAAAAAGGTTACTAAGTCTAAGAAAAAGATTAAAGTAAAGATTGCTGATGCTAAGTCATGGGATCTAATTCTTAAGCCATTTACTGACAGGAAGTAATATGCAGCACAAGCTTACTGACTCTCCGCTTGGTGAAACTGGCAACGTGCATAAGATTAGTTGCACATGTGGAGACCATGTTTTCTACAAAGAAAATGAACCCTCAAAGCGGCTTCGTGTGCTTGAGCTCTCTCGTACACATGAACAGAAGGGCACCAAGATGACTACCGGAACCAGTAATTGGAGGCGTGCTAGCAATGTCCGAGCAAAATGACAATATTAATGAATTTCAGAAGAAACTTCGAGAAGAAGTTAGCGCAGGATATGACATTCTAGAAGAATCAGCAGATAAGCGGCTCGAATCTTCTAAGCCAAAGGTACTTCCTGGTGCCGTATTTAATATTCTGATGTTCGGGTTCGCTGTTGCTTGGCTTGAGAGTATCCTCGGTAAGGCTGTTTTCGACGCCTATCCTAATAGCACTACAGTTTATATTCTCTGGACAATCTTCTGTATCGGTGCTGGTTTATTTCTCTACTATGGTGCTCGCTGGCTCTGGTTTAAGCAGACAGGGTCGAAAGCAGTAGAGGAGGCAGCCCAGAAGCACTCGCAGGAGTTTATCAATAATATCTACAAATCACTACTTGGCGGTACTCCTGAAGAGCAACGCGTAGCGCTGATCATCCTTGATGTTATTGATCCTTCACCTAAGAAGTAGGTAGTCATGCTGGCACTTATTATTGTAGGAAGTGTTCTAGGCTATCTTTTCATTGGCGCATGTGCTGGTCGTTGGATGATGACTAGCACGCATAACGAATATAAGCATCTTAAAGGTAAGATGGTAAGAGAAGAAAGTCATAATTGGCCTACCTATTCTAACTATCGCTGGGTTGATGTAGATGCTTACAAGCGAAGAATGGAGCGTGCTACTGTAAATTCGCTATGCTTGCTCTTCTTCTGGCCACCCATGATGCTATTCTTTGGTGCTGAAGCTTTTGTTTCGGGTGGAGTCAATAAGATCATTGAGCAAGATAAGCGTAACGAGGATGCCATTAAGTTCCTCAAGAATCAAGCTAAGAGTGGTAGTGCACTAGAGCGTGAGAACGCTAAAGAGCTGCTAGCTATTATGGAGAAGTAATGACTTTTGAAGAATGGATTGCTGCATTCGGTGTACTAGGACCAAGCGATCATGCTGAAGAAATTACCGAGCAGCTGCTTTTTGAAGAGGCTTTTAAGGTCGCCCGGTGGCAAGAACAAGTTGATAGTGGTCGATGGAATGAAACAATGCAGGTTATCTATAAGCATACTGAGACTGAGCGCTACCTAGCTGTTAACTGGGAGCAGGGTCTTACCGAGTATCAGGATGTTGAGCCTTGTGTAGGAGCGCAAGAAGTATTTGCACGCCAAGTTTTGACTACGATCTATACTACTACTCCGGAGCGTTAAGATGAGTCTACTAGATCCGATTGTTTTTGAGGAGCCTATTGTGTCAGACGAACATCGTGAAATGAGTGAGGCTCTTGGTAGTGCGTCTGTTATTTATGAGCAGCTACGTAATAATCCTGGCAAGTGGGCTAAGTTTGGCGAAGCTAGTTTTCATATGGTTGATGGCCGTAAAGTATCTAATACACATGAAGAATATTTAACTAGTCGAGTTTATAATGCTCTTAATAATTATTACTCTCACATGATGATGACTAATGTACATTTTACTCGGTGTTACGTCAAGAAGGTTGAAATTGGTAACACCAAGCATTATTATGCTAAGTATAGGAAGATGTTTCACTGATGAAGTATGATTTTGTTCCTCCAGGTGCTCCCGTCAATCTGAAGTACTATGGCGTAGACCTTGATGGCACTCTTGCTGAATCTGTATGGACTCCTGAGAGCCCTAGTTCTGCGATAGGAGATCCTATCAAGGAAAACCTGGTAAAGCTTCAGGAGGTCATTGAAGCGGGCTTTGAGGTCTATATCTACACTGCTCGTCCATACTCAGATCTATACATGATCAAGTATTGGCTTGAATATTGGGAGATTCCGCACCATGGAGTTATCTGTGGCAAACCTCTTTTCAAATACATTATTGATGATCGTTGTCGAAATGCCGAGGAAGATTCCTGGATTTGATGGACTACTCATAAGTAACATGCTAAGCTAGCTAGATGAGACTCATATGGGTACGGGAGGTTGTCCCAAACGTTTGGCTAGAGCAGCGTTTGGGACTTCTTGCTGTCATCCTGTGGGGTATCTGGAAGTTTATTCTCTTCATTCTATCTGGCTTCTGGTGGCTTATAAAGGCTATATGGCAGGGCATAGTACTGCTATGGTTCTGGATCTCAACTCTAAGGATATAGATGCGCCTCTGTGAAGCTAATGATCATGTTTTTAAGCGAACGAATGTTATTACACGAACCGAGTGCAAGCATGTGCAATCCTATACACTAGATTGCAAAAAATGCGACCGTGTAGAAAATGTCAAGTTTAGCTGTGGTTGCAAAGAAGATAATGCAAAGCGAAAGAAGTAAGGCTGAGCAATGGGAATACTTGATAAGCTTTTAGAAGAGGAAGGTTCTCCACCCGGCGGCTTTGACGAGCAGTGGAAAAAGGGAGATATTCTTGAGTATAAAGAAGGCCTAGGTTCTCTGATTAAGGTTAGCTTAGAAGCTCGCTATAGGTCTGGTGGCTGGATGGCTAAGATACTTGAAGTTACCGAAGGCAGCTTACGTTTTGTTGGCCATCATATTCATATACCTAGCTATAGCGCTAACGCTCGCAAAATCAGCTAGTCCAGTGTTATACTAAATTGATGGGTAGACATAGCGCTCCAAAGAAGCTAAACTTTTTTGCAGTAGCATTGCCGATATTCCTAGCGGTTCTTATCTTTTCCGCCGGGATTGCGGTGGTGCAGCTTGGCCCTATCTTCAATCCTCCAAATGCTGTACCTGAACAGATAATGCCAGGCGAAGCACTACCCACTGATATACCTAGGGTTGATGTTGAGCCTGCATCACAGAACTCAGGTTCTAGTAACTTCCCTAATGAGTCTACAGCTAGTACCCCTACGAGCCTTCAGCCGCTAGTACAGCCTACAGCTACACAACCAGTACCAAAACCTACTGTACCTGCTAGCATACCTCCAAAGACTACTTCCAAAGCTGCTATAAGTGTAAGTATTCCACTACCAGTAGTGAAGAATCTGGAAGCTATTGCCGAATGTGAATCTGGTAGTAACTGGAGCATAAATACTGGCAATTCATATTTTGGAGGCTTACAATTTAGCCAAGCAACATGGGTAGCTTTAGGTGGTCTTAAGTTTGGTCTACGTGCAGACCTAGCTACCAAAGACGAGCAATTACAGATTGCTGCTAAGCTACAGGCACAGTCAGGCTATAAGTCATGGCCTTCATGTAGCGCTCAATTAAACTTAGGATGATATGTCGATACTAGATAAGGTTCTTGAGGGGGAAGAGCCGGAAAAGAGCAAGTGGACATTTATAGGTATGGCGGAGCCTAAGCGTTTTATGGAGCCTCCACCACCACCTAAATTTAGTGCACCAGATGGCAAAGAATATAAGAATGTAAATGATTATCTCAATCCACTTCTAGGTTTCAAGGTGAAAGCACGCTATCGTAATGCTGATTACTGGGTAGAAGGTACGCTAGCTAAGACATATAAGGGTGAGTGGTATATTCAAGGCTCTTATAAGGGAACACGCATAAAGAAAGAGACGGTAGAAAAAGTTGACTAATATACATGAGAATGTTCTGGATCTTATTCTTAATATAGAACTAGCTGTTGCTAATGAGATAGATAAGGGTACTGTTCTCACCCCCGCCCGGATGGCATCCACGATGGTCTGCTTCATGATGCAGGAAGTTGGTAGTGTGCTCGAAGAAACCCTTGCGGATGACTCCAATTTCCGCTATGATCTAGCTCGGACCTATAAGCAACAGGCAGAAATTCTGCAAAATACTAAAGGTGACTAATGGGCATCCTAGATGATCTACTTGGAGCGGAGAATACTCCCTCTGTATCACAGTCAAGTGCACGTTCAGGTGCACGTTGGCACGACGAACCTCCTCCATGGGCTGTCGTTCTACATAATATTAGAACAGTTCATGAAGAAGATGCTATTAGAGATGATCTATTCCTGATTAAGCAGCTCAATGGTGGCTGGTGGTATCTAAGTGGCACACATAATAAACCTTTGGTGTCCTCTAAAAGTTTTGGCTATAATGATGCAGGTTGGCCCTGGAGCGAAGCCAATCTGGTGGATTATGAGATTATGGAGCATCCATTCACTGGTAAGTATGTAAAAGCGGATACTATTAACGACCTGCCAGTGTATGGAATATTACAAGATTTTGATCAAGATGATCCTGATCTAGCCCTAGTAGTTAAAACTAAGAATAATATTTCTTTCTATGTTAAGTCTGAATCAATTAGATTGGCGTCCTTATGAGCATGCTTGATAAGGTTCTGTCAAAGCCTGTTAAGGTTATTGATACTGATTTTGAGCTGCCCCCGCCGGAAAAGCATGAGGTCGAGTATGAATGGGATTTCGGGGCTGGAGGCGACGAGGATCCATTTGAAGATGGGCCTGACTTTGATGATGAAGATGAGAGTGAAGCTGAAGAGCAAGAGATTGAGATTACAGAAGCTCCCGAGGATTCTGAAGAGCGTGAGGTTAAGTGGCGCAATCTATACCAGAATAAGCGCTTAGATTTTCCATATCGAGCAACTGGAGTGGAGATGGATTCTAAGCTTGAGCTACTAAGTCGAGCTGGTAATTGGATCACTTCTTCATATGATTTAGTAGATCTTCTGAAGGATCAAGATTATATGCTGGCATGGGCAGATGACTTCAGTGAAGAATATGCAGAAGCATTGGAGAAGCATGGGTATACTCGATAAGCTTTTAGAGGCTAATGAAGAGTTTAGCTCTGCTGATAGTGCTGCTAGCGATCGATGGCAAGTTGGCAAATATGTTCATCGTGCACGGTAAAGCAAATATCATTCTTAAGCTAAAATATAGTTATGAGCCCACTATCTGGGATGCGGAAGTTATCGCTCTTGTCGATGAGCAAAGTGCTGGCTACGTAGACCAAACGTTTGCTCTTGATGAAACATTAAGCTATAACAAGCTAATACCCATCAGCGATACTGTACTTTCAATGGATCCAGATGAAGAAGATTGGCTCTACTTCTATCTACGTGATGAGCTCTATATCGTGGACTACATTGGGCAAACCCCATATCCCTCCCCGTATAAAACTATGCTAGAAGCAAAAGAATTCTGGAATACCTATAAAGAAAGCTTTATTCCTCCGCCCAGCTGGCTTCTCAAGAAGATTGCTGAGACCATGTGATGTCAATACTAGATGCTGTCCTTAGAAATGCTGAAGAGCCTAGTACTGATTCTAGCTGGGCTCCCGGCAAGTATGTTAAACGAAAATGCAGCAATGGTAGAACGTATATTCTACGCTTAAAAACTAAAGAAGATGCAACAATATACTGGCCTTCCGAGGTTGTTATTTCTCCGGGGCATGCATCAAGCTATCCAGTGGGTGCAGAATTTTCATTAGATGAAACTAATGAGATCAATGAATTAATTAATATTGGTAGAGTTTGTAGATTATCAGCAGATTCTGATATTGATCATGAGCCACTATACTTTGAGCACAAAAATGATACTTGGTTCGCCTATAAGAACAAACCTAAGTATTTTGGATCACAAGTGCATAGCTTTGAGAAGATACTAAAACTCCACTCTGATAGTGAGCTCATAGATCCACCTGACTGGCTCTTGTTAAAGCTCTGCTAGCATGCTAGGATCGTATGATGACTGAATGGAAGCATACCCTTGATCTGGCTAAGATCTGGGGAAACGATGCACTAAGCTTTGAACAGCAGCGAGACCTCATTGTTCGTAGAATTAATGAGGCTAAGTTTTATTTTGATGGTCAGCAACAGTTAATTAATGATCTTAAAATAGAACAGAGCAGTGAGTTATTTAATGACTTCCTTCTCCCCCGGCTGGAAGAATTCTGTACTAAGAACGCCGTTTGGATCAAGCATAACTGATGGAAGATATAGAGCATCCACATAAGTGGTTAGGTGCTTGCCACGAGGTAGGCCATCTGCTACTCTTTAAAGCCGCTGAAGTACCTGTAGAGCTACTCAAGCTATGGGGTTCAGGAGATGACATCAGTGGATTCTGTAGGCCTAAGGGGAATATTATGGTGCCAGAAGAACGAGCAAAGTACTATCTTGCTGTCTCCCCAGCTGGTATGGCAGCAGAACATATTGCGCTAGAGAAGTATGACTTTAAAATACCAATGGCATGGATCGAACGTGGGTGTTCTGGTGATATAGAGATCTTTAATAAAGAGCGCCGCAAGGGTGATCCCGGTTGGACTGAGTGCCTAAAGACAGCAAAAAGTGTACTTATACCAAACTGGTCAAAGCTAGAAGTCATAGCCACTAAACTCTATCGCAGAGGTAAGCATAATGGGAATACTTGATAAGCTTTTAGCTGAAACTACTGATCCAGATGTTCCAATGGAAAGTTTTCGTGAGTATGAAGCTTGGATTGGTAGGCAATGTACTGGAACTGGAATCAATTCGGGCCGGAAACGTACTGGTGCGCTAGCTGTTAATTCTGATGAAGGTTATGTGTTAAGAACTCACCGGGGTGAAGACCTTGTTGTAATCCCAGCTACTATCAAATTGGTGCAACAAGAACAAACCCGTGAAAAATATCTTGAATATTTAGTAGGTAAGCGTTGTAGTGCTCAAGGGTTCTACTACAGAGATAAGACTTATACTGGCAAATTGATATACGATGAAAGTATGCGTCGATATCTAATCGACAATAGGCATGTAGTAGTAAGAGATACTATTAAGGCCCTGTGAGGAGTGGTAATGGCATACGATGCTAATTCAATAGAGCTAAAACTCTATGAACGTATGGGTGAATTCTTCTACCCCGGCGCTGATCCAGGTGATACGTGGCGTCTTAATATTAAGAAGCTGGCTGAGATTGTCTCAGGTATCGAAGACGATGCATATGAGCGAGGCTATGACAATGGCGTATATGGTTGTAGCTGTCACTATTTTTAGGAGCTTAATTGACCTACAAGAGAAGTAGAAGTACTGCAAAATCTGATCTGTTTGTTAGATGGCAAAATTCACCTCCTAAGAATAATGTCGAGCCAAAACTTGAAAAGTTTGTAAAATGCAAAGAATGTCCAACCTGCTACAAGGCAAGCGCTAAGCATGTCTGTAAAGAAAAAGACAAATATAAGAAATATAGGAAATGACTGTTAGCAAGGCTTTCCAAAAATGGAAAGATAATCCTCCTAAGAATATCAAAGAACCTGAGCTTGAAAAGTTTATCAAGTGTAAAAAATGCAAAAAGTACTATAAGCCTTCTCTAGGCCATAATTGTCCAAAGGATTGGGATAAGTAATGTTTAATTCAGAAGGCAAACAAACTGTTTGGGATGTGAGTGGAAGTCTTTATTCCTCCCCCGCCAAGATGTTAAAAGCTAATCCTGACTTATTTTGGTTTCAAGATCGCGAAGCTAAGTGGCACTATATTGCTTTCGCCCCAGACGTTGGTGCATACCATGAAGCGGAATACTACAGTAAGAATCCATCCAGGTGGAATTCTGTTAGGATTAACGGTTGGTCATATGCCGTTGAAGTCAAGGAGCTGATTATTGATGAAGATTGATGGATATAAGCTACTAAAAGTATTTGCAGTTCTTGTTGTTCTTGTTCCCGCCGGGTTTTTCGCCGGGTGGCTCATTGAAAATCCAAGCATTCTAGATGATGCTTGGAACTGGTTTCTCACACACTAGGAATATAAATGGACGTAGTAATTGATTACGAACGTATTACAGAAGAGCACACTCCAATTCCTTATGATGAAAACAATATGCTGTTTTCCATTAAGGATGACGATGATGAAGCTCCGTACCATAATGAAGAATGTAAATGCTTCTTTAGCGAGTCATGGCATACTAGCAACATGAGCTTTATTAATCGTGATGGAGAATACACTACTGCTCCACTACCTGATTGGAAGCCTGAATACTCACAGCTCTATCCTATCCCGGCGGTAGAGAAACTAGGTCCTGTTCCTGTATGGTATGAAGACTAATGGCTGCCGACGTAACGCTAGTAGCCCTAGCTAACACTCCTAGTAATTGGACGGCTGCTAAGCTAAAAACATACCAAGAGTATTTTGATGATGATCTAATCTTCTACTACGATGACAAACCTCCAATCGTTGCTCATTATAGTGGTAGCAGTATGCGTAGCTACTTCAATAGAGATTTTTATAGTAACGACAATATTAGATGGTTTGAGGTAGGTAGAACTGATCAAGAGGCTCCGTGTGCAGTAGAAGATCTTTGTGCTAAACCCCGGCTGAATACCCCTAGCTTTCGTACACAGTGCATGGTAGCATTGAACATGCCCGGTAAGGCTGCTAAGCGTCGGAAGGTGCTCAGGTGGCTGAACGATTGTAACGGCTACATTATATTCGCGGAGGCATGGTGAAGAATCTAATTACTGCTAGTGTGGTAGTGCTACTTATCATGGCAGCTATCTTCGTTACTGTTCTATTTATTGGAGCGCTATGAGCACATGGGAACTATATTCATACCTTCCCGGCAAAGCTGACACAGGCTATGTCTTTGGTCTACTCGCGGGGGATGAGCAAACAATTGGTACCATTGAGATGGACGCCAAGCAATTTGAAGACTTTCGCAATGCTGTAGAAGCTATGTATACTAATCCCACTAGACAGGCTTGGAGAGAGCTATGAAGGCAGGCCCTTGTAATATCTGTGGTCAACTTGGTCAGCACGACAGCAACTGTCCTAATAACCCGGGGAGGAAGCGCAGACTATGCATGTCCATGTACCGGATGATAGTAAAACTACAACACGCACTGTAGAAAACCTCACATATCGCTACATTATTTGTAAGTGTGGTCAGATTATGAATATAATCCGAACAAGGAAAAAGTAATGCCTGAGATCTTTGTAGAGCTAGACGTAGAAACACAGCACAACGATGATGCTGACCTCAACCCCAACAACGAACCATACAGATATCAGGGGAGCTCTAGCAGCTGGCTAAACGGTGTACGAGCCTTTACCAAGGACTGGTCTAGAGGCCATGCAACCTATCGTCGTTGTGTAGAGGTTAGCTTTGAGCCCATTCCAGGCGCTACTGTATTTATTGTAATTGTTAAGTACACTACTGGTGGCACATTTGAGCATGGTGAAGACTTTAAGATTGTTGCTGCATTTGATAAGGCTGATAAAGCGATTGAGCTACGAGAGCTTATTGAAACAGACTATCGCGAATATAAAGAAAAGTATAATCATCTTGAATTTGATGGCGTTGAATATTACACAGGAACATGGAAGGGTTACTTTGAGCATCTACTTGATGTTCGAATTGAAACCGAATGGCTACGTCTAAGCTAGGAGTGTAATGGCTGTTTATGTAGACAACTTTGGTGTGCCTGCTCGTGTGGGTGGACTAAATGCTAGATGGTCACATATGATCGCAGATACTAAAGAAGAATTACATCAAATGGCCGCCTCTATTGGTCTTAAACGTGAATGGTTTCAAGATAAACATGCTCATCTGCCCCCAGATAGATACCCAACCAATACCTGGCATTACGATGTAACACAGTCAAAACGTAAGCTAGCAATTCAGGCCGGGGCTGTTGAAGTTGAATGGGATGAACTCCCTACGCTGATTGAACATAGAATGCAGTTTGGAGTATGTCGTGTCAATTCTTAGTAAGCTTCTAGAGGGTGAAGATGACTATCTAGCTGAAACCTCGCCTTTTCAGTATGGAACGAAAATGTCTGATCTAGAGGTTCAAGATTTTGTTGCTTCTCTAGAGGAGCTAAAGCACGGGCCGAGTGCAGTGCGCTGGATAAAGTCTGATGAAATATCGGGTTGCACTTTTCACTATAAAGATTGGAAAGGTGTCAACTTAAAGATTGACTTTACTGCTGTGCTAAATATATGGGGCGATCGTTGTCAGCTAATTACTGAAGGACCAGATAAAAACAAGTGGCTCAATGCAAACACTGGCAGTAAATGCTACTGGTTTTTACTTCTCCGTGCAGAAGGTCCACTAACGGTAATTGAATGAGTATCTTAGATAAGCTACTAAAGAACTCTCCTCCCGATAAACCCTGCGAGCCGCTCCATCTTCGTCTGCCAAGAGGTACACGACTGTCATATGAGTACTACTGTGATTTCGCGGGTACGCAAGACGTCGAAGTTCTATTTGAGATAGTAAAGACTACCGATAACTCTTACTACTATATAAAGCATATAGCTGGAAAGTTTAAGGATTTATGGAGTCACGGTGAAGCCGAAGGCGATCGTCCGCAAGCGTTCGAGTACTTTCTTGCCTATCATGGAGAATTGATTGTGGTGCAATGAGCATACTTGATAGAGTTCTTAGCGCAGATACTAATGTGGAAAGAGACTTCGGTCCCTACCCTCGCGGATTTGCAACCTTCTATAGATCTAGTGAGCTTATGTTTACTATGTCTGTAGGTGAGGAGTTCACCTATGATGAGTGGAAGAAATGGGACAGACCAAAGCCTAATTTCTTAGCAATGCGTACCTTTGATGGCATCTGCTATAACAGAATTCTTTCTGGGATTAGTATGGGTAAATGGCAGGATGCAAAAGAGCCAAGTCAGATCACCTATTTTGATACGCTTCTAGCAATTAATGGAAAGGCTCGGGTACTAGGATGAGTATTCTAGCTAAGCTACTTGCTACCGAACCCCCGGCAGAAGAAAATGTAGACCTTTCAGGTATTATCTTTTATCGTAGAGCTAGCGGTCTTACATCTATACATATACCGGCTGGTACTTGGATTACAAGAGAACAGTGGATTGAGTGGGAGAAGCCGGAACCTAGATTTAGAAGAATAGAGTCCATGACTGGCAAAGTTTATCACAGGATCACAAATGGTCCCTATAGAAATATGTGGGTGCTGCAAGGTGGTTCGGAACATTTCCATATGCCCTGTGAATTCGATATGCTCTTAGTGGACGTTCTTAGAGAAGTAAAGGTAATCTAATGTATGAGCTAGAATACTGGCACCCTAGCAAAAATATGTGGGTCTCGTATGGTGCGGGATTAAGTACATTTGAAGCTGCTTGTGGTGCTACTTTTAATGCTGATCTACCAGTAAGGTATCGCCTAGAAGGTACTGAAAAATGGATCGAGGGAGCCGGAATGACGATTCTAAGAGAGCTATTGAAAAAGTAATCTAGCTTTTTTCAAATGCAAACTGAAAATAAAATGTCAAAAGTCTGTAATTTAATGTAGGAGTATGTAAAAAGAAATGTTGATCTTTCCCATGAATACTAGGAGTGAATCGTAATGACAACCTACCAGATTACTCGTCTAACCGGCGAGAAGGAAGCATTTAAGATTGGTATTGCAGATGCAGATGTTGAGGCTTGGCTTGAGCTAAGTGCAGATCAGCTTGATTCGTTTATTAATCTACTAGCAACAGTAGCAGAGGGTATGGCCGACTCTATTGCGGTACAGCTATGAGTACAGTATGGATTCTTCAAGAGCTTGAGCTAGGCTTCGTTGCTGCCTGGTCTACGTATCAAGCATGTATGGTTTCGTTCCCAGGGAAATGGGAAAAGCATACAGTCACCGACGACACAGGCGCTACAAATGTCTCATGGATAATGCAAGAGGTTGGTTCCGAAGGAGCAGTATATGTATATCGACTACATGAAGCTAAACTATACACACAACCAGTGCCCATCTACTAGCTAAGGAGTAACTTTTATGACTACATATATGGGACAATCTAAACTAGTAGTCCAGTGGGAAGAGATGGATATTCATGATAAGTTTCGTAGTTATTATCTAGGATTAACCAAAGATGCAGAATACGTAGGCATATATGCGTTTCGCTTGGTTGAAGGCGATGAGCGTGCGCAGCGATATGTTAAGTATCGTATTCCTAATGAAGAAATAAGACAATGGGTAAACGAGGATCCCATGTTTAATAGTTGGTCCTTTAATTCACTTTTACATTTCTTTGTAGAGGTATTAAATCAACCTGAATGGCTATACGAGTTCAAGCCATACATGTGAGTATAGCCTAGGTAAACAATTACTGTAAACAGGAGATAGGAGCGCTGATTCAATTCCCGCCGGGAAAAGAATGCATTCGTAATACACCAGAACCCACATACTACTACCTATATGTATGCTAGGAATAAAGTTTATACGTCATCCGTATTAGTTTATGGGTGACGTATTTTATATTTATTTTATACTTCCTGGTGAATATTTGGGCTCATCATAATCTTTTTTCAAAGGCCCCGCACTATTTGGACTCCATCGTAATACTTATTTTCGGACATCGTAATTGTGCTACACTACATACATGTATGTTAGAAAGAAATGTTCAAGATGTGATGTTGAAAAAGAACCAACAGAGTTTACAAAAGATAAATCACAAACCACTGGACTATCTCGTTGGTGCAAAACATGTAAGTCATTATCCGACAAACGCTTTAGGTGTGAAAAAGGCGGCGGCAGGAAAGAAGATTACGAACTTATTAACAGAGAATTGTTTAAGAATGAAAAGAAACGAAACAGAACAGCAGGGGCTAAACCCTCGCTTGGCTCGTTAAATGTATTTCCGCGTAAGCCTACTTTACCAGCTAGAGATACGCCAGAGGGAAGAAAAAGAGAACGCAATTACGCTTACAAAAAGAAATATAAAATATCACTAGATGATTACAATGAAATGTATTCAAATCAAAACGGTAAGTGTTTAATTTGCACTAACGAATTCAAGTCGCTATTTGTTGACCATTGTCATGTAACTGGAAAAGTAAGAGGGCTACTTTGTTCAACGTGCAATTCTGGAATTGGATTTTTAAAAGATGATATTGAAATGGTTCGTTCAGCATTAACATACTTGGAGTCTTATCAGTAATTAACTAACTACTAAACGATGTTAGTTAATTACACACGAAAACTAATGAGTGTTACCAACCAACCATCCTACCAACCGGTTGTTTAGAAACCCTGCCAGCAAGTAACACGTTATATGCATGGATATCTATAGCTTCTAAATAGCCCCTGAGAGCCACGCTGAGACTGTGGATCATGTTCTAGGTATAACTACCCTCACCCCGCGTTTGAGGGATTTCCCCAGGTCAAGACACATATTGATCTTGTTGGTTTGGCGTTATCCAACCGTTACCAGTAAAACTCTTGACACAGTGAGTCCAATGGTGTATCACGCATGCTTGCGCCCCGCGCCACACGTGCCCGTTCCCATCCACCTTGGAATGCCCCTTCCCGGGCCTGAGAGCCACCGTGCGCTTGCGAGCCCGCAATGTCGGTACTTCCCGTCTTCCGAGCAATATGGCCCTCTTACAGGGGATTTAGGACGATATTGACCTGAACCACTACTCCATTCGAGTGAACGTGCCAACTTCCACGGGAAACTTTTAGTCGTTAATGATCATGGCCTGACCTGCGGAAACAGATCTTGATCATGCGCTGACCTGCAAAAACGCTGTGAGAGGGGCGTGCTAATTTTCTTTCAGCACCAACCGGGCCCCACCAGGGCCCACCCGCTCACCGGGTCCCACCCCCGCAAGCGGCACACAAGGCGAACCGAACACGAGCTAGCTTTCGCAAACGTCTAGGGCGACGGATCACGAGCTAGCAGAGTGACAAAGTCGGGGATGCTACCAAACAAAGTGGCGAGTGACCACACGGGCCTTATTGCCCTCACTCAGTCCTACTGAAGGACTCCCTTGGGACATAAACGGGGAACGCGGAAACGCGGGTTGCATAACAACAACCAACATCAGATTCAGCTGATTGAATAGGAATCAGCAGTGCGGAATTGCACTTAGCAATTGACCAGGTGCGCGACGATCTTAGCCGAAAGGCAAATGAGCGTACAACCGGTAAAGATGGCCACAGTACAGGCTAGGCTCCGGTAAAGGGCAGCACGATGGACATAGCGGAGTGCCATAAATACTTGGGACCGCCGCATAGTTGGTGAGTTTGATTCTCACCCTGCCCACGAAGAGGACTTAGGGAAGTACAACCCAGGGCACACGCTGGGTGTCTAAGGGCGGCGAAAACGTCTGAAAACCTTCCACCTTTTCTTACACCCCAAACAATGGGAGTAGCAATGACTGAGCAGCAGTTGGTGTGTGTAGCCCAGAAGATTCTCAGGACTGACAAAGAGATCGCGATGGCGTTGTTCTTCGCTGACGAGATCAGCACGGGCAAATCGGATGACATGGCTTACGTGCTTGTTAGCGGTAGGCTTACGAACGTCATTGTCTGGCACGACGACCATCGTCAGTGGACTCTTACCGAGGTACGATAATTCTGAATTGGTATCGGCTACTCGGGTAATTCGAGTAGCCCCTTATTTATTCAGAAAGGAACTCAGAATGTACGACTACATGCACAATGTTCTGCATAAGCAGGCCGAATGGGCTTTCTATGAAGATTACCCGGCTGTCCTCGCGGATAGTGGGTATGAGTACTTTGTCGCTGGATACATCAACGTTCCGGACGATTGCAGGGTTGCTGTCGGCTACGTCCTTTCTTGAAAGAAGTCATTATGTCACAGCCACTTGAAGCACACGATGTCTACGCGGAAGATCACTGCTACACGCCTGGCACATATGAGCAGGAATTGGCGCTCTACTTGGCGGAATTGGAGTCGAAATGACGCTCAAGGCAAAGAAGCTCGAACTGTTCAAGCAGTACCG